>Ga0065165_1000323_pt1 | contig 78079 bp, 66 predicted proteins | sample AraplaMF_Cvi_mMF_FD_63813 | JGI IMG/M metagenome (GOLD analysis project Ga0065165, IMG submission 63813) | Arabidopsis root microbial communities from the University of North Carolina, USA - plate scrape MF_Cvi_mMF (version 2) (version 3) | ecosystem: Host-associated > Plants > Roots >... | reverse complement strand
CCATCAGAAAGTGCGCATGATCGACTTGTGCCAGGCTGACTAACCTGGATCGGACCTGTTACCCATGTCCTGGCACACCTGTTACCCATGTCCCCGGTCCATACAGCTTGCGGGAGAGGGTAGGGGTGAGGGGCCGCCGGGAGGCGGCGGGCTCGGGGCTTGCCGAACGCCTGCATCGACCCTCGCGGTCTTTCAGGAGATTCTCATGGCCACCAGCAGCATCCTCGGCGGGACACAGGCGCCCGCGCAGGCGAAGGGACGCGCCACCGGTTCGCTCGGTCCCAGCGACAGTTCCGACAGCGGCAGCGACGTCGCGGGCGAGCGCCCGATGAGCACCGGTGCCGACGATCCGGACGAGCTCGGCGCGACGCCCGCGGACACGGGCAGCGACACCGATCGTTTCGGCACCGGCGAACGCGCTTCGGCGACGCCGGGCGGAGCACACGATGCCGCCGACATCCTCCCCGATCGTGTCAGCCGCGAGCCGGCGCCCGATGACATCGACGCCTCCATCGACGTGGAGGACCTGGCCAGCGGCGACGATCCGTCGGCTGGTCCGGATCCGGAGCATGCCGATGAGGACGAGGACACCGACGAGTAGCGTCGGCTGAGAGAAGCCGCCGGCAGCGCCCGCGCGCCGCCGGCGCCGCTCAGCCGTGCCGGTTGCGGGACCGGCGCGGCGAGGCCGGCGTCGTGCCGCACCCGGGCGTCGTCGACGCGGCGCGCTCACGGGCGGGCGCTGCGTCGGCGGCAGAGGTGGAGGTGAGGCGGTCGGCTGGCATCGGCCAAAGGGAAGGCAAGCGCTGTACCTACCCCTGCGAACGAGGGGGCGTCAGAGCGAGCCCGCGACCCACATCGACGCGAGCACGCCGACGGCCAGCGCGGCCAGCCACAGCCGCATCGGCGCGGGCTCGTCGCGCGGACGGCGCTGCTGATGACGATGCGCGAGGAAGCAGGCCACCGACGCGCCGCCGGCCAGCAGGAAGACCAGCGCGAACCCGAGGCCCTCGACCGAGCGCCCGTGATGCATCGCCAGCGCCAGGACGATCTGTCCCAGCATCAGGCCCGCCAGGCCGCAGGCGGCGGTGGAGGACAGGGCGGCGGAGGCGGCGGAACGGGCGGGTCGGGACATGGTGTGCGGGCTCGAAGGAGGGCTGGGCGGGACGGTCGCAAGACGAGCCGCGATTGTCCCGTCGCGCTCGCCGGAGGCCCCGCTCGAAAAGCGCCGCTGCAGCGCAGTAATTCGCGTCGATGCCCCGGGCGCCAACGTGCCGGTGACCGTGCATCGACCGCCGATGCGGCCACGCTCCCACCGACGTCTCCAACGACGTCTCCACGGACGTCTCCGCCGACATCTCCGCCGACATCTCCGCCGACATCTCCGTCGACATCTCCGTCGACATCTCCGTCGACGGCCTCGCTACATCCCTGTAACCGGCCGTACCCCGATGCCATCGGCCATTCCGTCGTTTTGTTGCACTGCAGCGACCCCGTGGATGCGGGGTGTTTTCAGGCACGCCGAGGCAGTTTCGTAGCACCTTCCGGGTACATCCGGAAGAGGGGAAGTTTTTATGTGGGTGGACGAACAGACTCCCCCTGTGGCGAATGGTGAACTTCAGCGTCCGCGATGTGCGGACATCCTTCCTTTTCGGAGCAACCACCATGACCCTGCCTTTGCTCTCCCGGAAGCCTGTGGCGTTCCAGCGTACCCTGCTGGCTCTCGCCCTGGCCGCCGTCAGTGCCAGCGCTTCCGCGCTGCCGCAATTCACCTGGGACCCGGGTACCGCCGGCCTGAACGGCTCGGCGTTCACCGCCGATAACCTGCTGGTGTCGAACTACTCGACCATCACCTTCGGGGCCGGCAACTCGTTCACCGAGTCGGGCTACCTGGCCATCAGCGCGGCCCAGCTCGGCGGCGTGACGCTGCCCTCGAGCGGCCTGAACTCGGACTACGGGTTCTACATCCAGTTCAGCGGCTCCGGCACGCTGACGCAGCCGGGTGACCCGGGCTCGTCGATCACGCTGGGCACGCTCAACACGCTGACCTACACGCTGTACGGCTACAACGGCACCTCGTCGTTCGGCTTCGCCGGCAACACGCCGACCGAAACCGCGACCGGCGAAGTGGCCCTGGCCAGCGGCTCGCTGGTGCTGGGCACGGTGGCGACCACGCCGCTGGGCGACGGCACCTTCAACCCGTCGGCCAACGCCAAGCTGACGCTGAACTGGCTGGTGCCGGGCTTCCAGACCTCGCTGCCGATCTACAACATGGCGCTGACGTCGTTCTCGAACACCAGCTCGCAGGTCGAGCAGTTCGCGGGCGGCTTCCGCATCCGTCAGGGCGGCGGCTCGATCAACTTCGCCGCGGTGCCGGAACCGTCGACCTACGCGATGCTGCTGGCCGGTCTCGGCGCGGTGGGCTTCGTGGCGCGTCGCCGCACCCGTACCGACAAGTGATCGGAGGGCCGGCCCCAGCGGCCGGCCAGGATTCCGGATCCCGAGCGCATGCGGGTGCGCGGAGGTTCCGGGATCGCGGACGCGAGAGGACGCCGGCGCGAGCCGGTGATCCGCTTGCGTTCGAAGGAGCGTTCAGCAGACGGTCGACGGGGTCCCGTCCAAGACGGACGGGACACTCGCTGTGATGCTTGAACAGCGATGCAGAGCCCTCAGGCCTGCACGGCGACGGGCGCGAAGGTGGCAGAGGTGGCCGCGTTCACGCCGTCCGGGTCCTGAGGCAGCAGACGCTGGAAGTCCTGCTTGAGCAGGGCGTAGCACTCGCAGGCCCGGGCCTCCAGCCCCGGCCGGTCCAGCACCGCGATATGTCCGCGGGAGTAACGGATCAGGCCGGCGGCCTGGAGGCGCTGGGCGCTTTCGGTGACGCCTTCCCGGCGCACGCCCAGCAGGTTGGAGATCAGCTCCTGGGTGACCGACAGCTCGCAATGCCCATGTTGACGGTCCAGGCACAGCAGCAGCCAGCGGCACAGCTGCTTTTCCAGCGCGTGATGGCGGTTGCAGACCGCGGTGTGCGCGATCTGCGTGATCAGCGACTGCAGGTAACGCAGCAGCAGCGCCGTCGACGCCCCCGCGCGCATCAGTTCCTCGCGCACCAGCGGCACGCGCATGCGGAAGGCCAGGCCCGCGCGCTGCACGACGGCGCGGCAGGCGGGGTTCTCGCCGCCCATCGCCGCGGCCAGGCCGGCGGCGCCTTCCGAGCCGATCATCGCCACCTGCGTGGCGTCGCCCGAATGGGTGGTGTGGATCAGCGACACGATCGCCGTGATCGGGAAATAGACGTGGGTGGTGGGACTCCCGGCCTCGAAGAGCACGCGGCCCTTCAACAGCTCGACGGTCTCGAGCTGGGCGGACCAGCGTGCCTGATCCTCGGCCGGCAACTGCACGAGCAGATGGTTCGCGCGGGGCTGCGAGGCGGAAGGGTTTGCGGCAAGCGACAGGGACATCGATAGGCTCCAGGAACTGGACATCTGTTCCAGCCGCCCACTATGGCAATCACCGTGCCCGCCGAGGTATCGGAGCGTGTCTTCCGTGCCATTGCGTGAGGGGGCGTGGGGCGCCGGTGCCTGTCCCCGGCAGCGTGGGGCGGCGCACCGGGTTCTCGATGCTGTCCGCACAGTGATCTAGGGGGAAGGCCGACAGCGGGCTCCCATACGACGTCCCGCTTCCTATAACCGGGGAGCGCGTGGACATCGGCTTCATGCGCCGGCCACGCGATCGCCACGGTCCGGGCCCGATCCAACGACTCCAACCGAGGAAGACAACATGCTGAGATCCACCTCCCGGTGTTCCTGGTCCGTGCGCGCGACGCGCGCCGTCCACGCCGCTCGGCCGCTGGCGGGCGTCGCGCTCGTCCTGTCGATGGCCGCGGCCCAGGCCGAGACCATCCTGTTCGTCGGCAACAGCTTCACCTACGCGCAGGGGTCGTCGGTGATGCAATTCAATCCCGGCTCGGTGACCGACCTCAACGGCACGAACATCGGCGGCATCCCGGCGCTGTTCAAGGCCTTCACCGTGCAGGCCGGGCTGAACTACGACGTCAGCCTGGAGACCGTCGGCGGCAGCGGGCTGGACCTGCACTACAACACCAAGATGGCCCTGATCGACAAGCCCTGGGACCGGGTCGTGCTGCAGAGCTACAGCACGCTGGACGCGGCGCAGCCGGGCAATCCGGCCAAGCTGATCCAGTATTCGGGCCTGCTGGCCGACGCGCTGCATGCGCAGAACGCGAACGTGAAGATCGACCTGATGGCGACCTGGTCGCGCGCGGACCAGACCTATCCGCCCAGCGGCGCCTGGTATGGCCAGTCGATCTACCAGATGGCCGAGGACGTCTACAGCGGCTACCGGCAGGCGGACCTGGCCTCGGACAAGATCGACGGCGTGATCCCGGTCGGGCTGGCGTGGAACCGGGCGATGGCCCAGGGCTTCGCCGACACCGACCCTTACGACGGCATCGACCCCGGCAAGGTCAAGCTCTGGGCCAACGACAACTACCACGCCAGCATGTACGGCAGCTACCTGGAAGCGCTGACGATCTTCGGCAAGATCACCGGGCTGGATCCGCGCAGCCTGGGCGTGACCGAGACCTCGGCGGCGACGCTGGGCATCTCCGAGGCGCAGGTGCGGGTGATGCAGCAGCTGGCCTTCGAGCAGCTCGCGGCGCCGGTGCCGGAACCGTCGACCTGGGCGATGCTGGCCGCGGGCGTCGGGGTGCTGGCCTTCTGGCGCCGCCGCGCAGGCCGGGCCCCGGTTCAGCCGGGCGTCCGGCTCTCCAGCACGTAACCCATGCCCCGCACGGTGTGCAGCAGCGGCGTGTCGAAGGGCTTGTCCAGCTTGCCCCGCAGACGCCGCACCGCCACCTCGACGACATTGGTGTCGCTGTCGAAGTTCATGTCCCAGACCTGCTCGGCGAGCTCGGTCCGGGACAAGACCTGCCCCTGGCGCCGCAGCAGCAGCGTCAGCAGGCTCAGTTCCTTGGGCGTGAGGTCCAGCCGCTGGCCGGCGCGGTGGACCTTGCGCCGCAGCAGGTCGACCTCCAGGTCGGCGAGCCGGAGCAGCGTGGCCTCGACCGGCGGCGTGCCGGCCGCGCGGCGCAGCAGCGCCTGGATGCGGGCCACCAGTTCGGAGAAGGCGAAGGGCTTGCAGAGGTAATCGTCGGCGCCGGCCTGCAGCGCGCGCACCCGCTCCTCGACCTCGGTGCGACCGGTGGTCATCAGCACCGGCAGCAGCCGGGTGTGTTCCTGCTGTCGCAGCGCCGCCAGCACGGCCAGGCCGTCGATGCCCGGCAGCCCGCCGTCCAGCAGCACCAGGTCGTACTGGCCCTCGCTGGCCTGGTGCAGGCCGTCGACGCCGTCGCGCACCCGGTCGACGATGAAACCCTCCTGGGTCAGACCCTCGCGCAGGTAGTCGCCAAGCTGGTCCTCGTCCTCGATGACGAGCAGTTTCATTGCGGATCCCTCATCGATCGGGGAGGGGCAAACGGCGGGCCGAGGCCTCTAGAATCCCCCACCATGCCCCTCCGGACCCCGATTTCCTCCGCCGCGCGCGCCGGGTCCGTCAGCGGCAGGCTGCGCGCGATGGTGTGGCTGATCGTGCTGCCGACGCTGCTGCTGTCGGTGATCGCCGGCATGGCCGTCTTCCAGACCGAACGCCGCGCGGCCGTCTCCGCCGCCACCGAGACCGCCGAGGCGTTGAGCCTGGTCGCCGACCGCGAGATGGCGGTGCGCACGGCGCTGCTGCAGGCCCTCAGCGTCTCGCCCAGCCTGGCCGAGGGGCGCCTCGAACAGTTCCACGGCGAGGCCGCCCGGCTGGTGGCCGGCTCCGCCAACACCATCGTGCTGATGACGGCCGACGGCCGGCAGGCGCTCAACACCCGGATCCCCTGGGGCCAGGTCTTGCCCGCGGCCGCCGGGTTCAAGGACGGGACGCCGGCCGCCGGGCGGCGCCTGCTGGTCTCCAACCTGTACTTCGGCGCGGTGGACCGCAGGCCCAGCTTCGCGGTGCGCGTGCCGGTGACGGTCCGCGGCGAGCCGATGTTCCTGGGCTACGGCAGCCCGGTCAGCGAGATGCAGCAGATCTTCGTCCAGCAGCCGCTGCCCGAAGGCTGGCTCGGCGTCGTGCTGGACCGCAACGGCGTCGTCATCGCCCGCACCCGCGATCCGGAGAAGCGGGTCGGGCAGCGGGCCAGCGAGAACATGCTGCGGGCGCTGGCGAGCGGCGACCGGGGCGTCGTCGAGGCGCGCACGCTCGACGGCGAGCCGGTCTTCACCGTCTTCAGCCGCGCGCCGGACTCGGGCTGGGTCGTGCTGATCGGCCTGAGCCAGGCCGAGCTGGCCAAGGGCGCCTGGTCGGCCTTCGCGATGATGCTGGCGCTGTCGCTGGTCTTCATCGTGCTGGCGCTGGTACTGGCGCGGCGCATGAGCCGCGCGATCGCCGACCCGCTGCGCCGCCTGCGCGAGGATGCCATCCGCATGGGCGGCGGCGCGACGATCGAGGAGACGGCCGGCGGCGTCGATGAGATCGACGTCGTGCAAGGCGCGCTGGCCACCGCCAGCCGGGAGCGCGCCGGCAGCGAGCAGCGGCTGCGCGAGGAGATCGAGGCCGCGGTCGCGCAGACCCGGGTGGCCCAGCAGGCGGTGCTGCGCAGCCAGAAGCTGGAGGCGCTGGGGCGGCTGACCGGCGGTATCGCGCATGACTTCAACAACCTGCTGCAGACGATGACGACCGGTCTGCAGCTGGCTCGCCGGTTGAGCGCCGATCCGCGCGCCGATGCCGCGCTGGAGGCCTGCCAGCGCGCGACCGCGAAGGCGGCGCAACTGACGCGGCAGCTGCTGGCCTTCGGCCGGCCGCAGGTCGGGCACGAGGCGGTGATCGACCTGCGCCGGCAACTGCCCGAACTCATGGCGCTGGCCTCCGGCGCCGTCGGCAGCGCGATCGAGGTGGAGGTGAGCGTGGACGAGGACCTGTGGCCGGTGCGCACGGACCCGGTCCAGCTGGAGCTGGCCGTGCTCAACCTGGCGCTCAACGCGCGCGACGCGATGCATGCGCGCGGCCGGCTCACCGTGTCCGCGCGCAACCGGGTGCTTGCGCAGGGCGACCCGGTGGGCCTCGCGCCGGAGCTGCAGCCCGGCGACTATGTCGCGATCGCGGTGCGCGACACCGGGGACGGCATGACGCAGGAACAGACGGAGCGGGCGTTCGAACCCTTCTTCACGACCAAGGCGGTGGGGCAGGGCACCGGGTTGGGCCTGGCCCAGGTGTATGCGCTGGCGCGCACATCGGGCGGCACCGCCGGCATCGTCAGCAAGATCGGCCTGGGCACCGAGGTCACGCTATGGCTGCCGCGATCCCATGGCCGGACCGATGAGGCGCGGTCCGCGCAGCAGGCGGCCGGCGGCGCGGCGACGCCGTTGCCGCATTTCTCCGGCATGGTGCTGCTGGTCGAGGACGAGCCGTCGGTGCGCGAGCTGACCGCGCAGGCGCTCGAGGAACGCGGCTTCCGCGTGAAGACGGCGCCGACGGCGGACCATGCGCTGGAGTTGCTGCGCGGCGGCCTGACGGCGGATGTGGTGCTGACCGACATCGTGATGCCCGGCGAGCGCAGCGGCGTCGACCTGGTGCGGACCTTGAAGGTGCTCAAGCCGACGCTGCCGGTGGTGCTGGCCAGCGGCCATCCGGTGCGCATCGAGGAGGCGCCGAACGTGCCGCTGGTGCCCAAGCCCTACGACATCGACGTGCTCGCGGCGGTGCTCGCCGAAGCGATGAATCCGACGCACGGCACGGCGCGCTGAGCGCCGCGCGCGAGCTCAGGCGACCTTCGGCAATGCCTTCAGCAGCTTGTCGAGCGTGACCGGATAGTCGCGCACGCGGATGCCGGTGGCGTTGTGGATCGCATTCGCCACCGCCGCCGCCACGCCGCAGATGCCCAACTCGCCGACGCCCTTGGCCTTCAACGGCGACGAGACCGGGTCGGTCTCGTCCAGGAAGATCACTTCCTGGTGCGGGATGTCGGCGTGCGCCGGCACCTCGTAGCCCGCGAGGTCGTGGTTGACGAAGAAGCCGCGCCGCTCGTCGACATGCAGCGCCTCCATCAGCGCCGCGCCCACGCCCATCGTCATCGCGCCGATCACCTGGCTGCGCGCGGACTTCGGGTTCAGGATCCGCCCCGCCGCGCACACGGCCAGCATGCGCCGCACGCGGACCTCGCCGGTGAAGGCGTCGACCGCCACCTCGACGAAGTGGCCGCCGAAGGTCGACTGCTGGTACTTCTTGTCGAGGTCGCCGAACTCGATCCTGTCCTCCGCGGCGATGCCTTCGTTGCCCGCGACCTCGGCCAGCGACACGCTGCGTCCGCCGCCGCGGACCTGGCCGTCGACGAAGACGGCCTCCTTGGCATCGATGCCGGTCCTGGCCGCGATCGCTTCGCGCAGCGCGACGCAGGCGGCGTAAACGCCCGACGCGGCGCTGTTCGCGCCCCATTGCCCGCCCGAACCGGCCGAGACCGGCAGCGCGGAGTCGCCCAGCCGCACGTTCACCTGGGCGAGGCCGACGCCCAGCATCTCGGCCGCCGTCTGCGCCAGCACGGTGTAGGTGCCGGTGCCGATGTCGGTCATGTCGGTCTCGACGGTGACGATGCCGCGCTTGTCCAGCCGCACGCGGGCGGCCGACTTCATCACGATGTTGTTGCGGAAGGCCGCCGCCACGCCCAGGCCGACCAGCCAGCGTCCGCCGGGCCCCTCGCGGCGCTGGCCCGGGGCGGTGCGACGGCTCCAGCCGAAACGCTCGGCGCCCACGCGCAGGCACTCTGCCAGACGCCGTTGCGAGAACGGCCGCTCCGGTTTTTCCGGATCGACCTGCGTGTCGTTGAGGACGCGGAACTGGATCGGATCCATGCCCAGCTGCTCGGCGAGTTCGTCGATCGCGATCTCCAGCGCCATCAGTCCGGGTGCCTCGCCCGGCGCGCGCATCGCGTTGCCCTCGGGCAGGTCGAGCACCGCGAGCTTCATCGCCGTCATCCGGTTCGCGCCCGCATAGAGCAGCCGCGTCTGCGCGACGGCCGTCTCGGGGGCGCCGCCGGGCAGGTCGCCGGACCAGCTCTCGTGGGCGATGGCGGTGATCTTCCCGTCGCGTCCCGCGCCGATGCGCAGGCGCTGGATGGTCGCGGGCCGGTGCGTCGTGTTGTTCATCATCAGCGGCCGCTGCAGCGCCACCTTGACCGGCCGCCCCGCGGCCTTCGCGCCGAGCGCGGCCATCAGCACGTCCGCGCGCAGGAACAACTTGCCGCCGAAACCGCCGCCCACGAAGGGCGAGATCAGCCGCACCTTGTCGCGCGGCAGGCCCAGCGTCTTCGCCAGGTCGCCCCGGCCCCAGTCGATCATCTGGTTGGCGGTCCAGACCGTCAGCTTGTCGCCTTCCCAGACGGCCAGCGTGGCGTGCGGCTCCATCATCGCGTGGGACTGGTCGGGCGTCGTGTAGGTCTGGTCGATCTTCACCGCCGCCTGCGCGAAGGCGGCATCGAAGTCGCCGACCCTGGTTTCGGGCGGCATGCCGCCGGGGCCGCCGTCCTCCTTGGGCGGCTTGGCCTGGTCCTTGGCCTTGGCCAGGCTGAAGGCGCCGGACCCGGGCGCGTAGGTCACGCGGATCAGCGCCGCGCCGGCCCGCGCCTGCTCGAAGCTCTCGGCCACCACCACGGCGATCGCCTGGTGGTAGTGGTCGATCTCCGGTCCGCCGAGGAGCTTGGCCGTGTTCATCCTGCCCTGGCCCAGCTTGCCGGCGTTGTAGGCGGTGACGATCGCCAGCACGCCCGGCGCGGCCTCCGCCGCCTGCACGTCCATCGTGGCGATGCGGCCCTTGGCGATGCCGGCGCCGACGATGACGCCGTAGGCGACGTTCTTCGCCACGTCATGGCGCTCGTAGGCATAGGGCGCGGTGCCGGTGGTCTTGCGCGGTCCGTCGATGCGGTCGGTCGGCTTGCCGACGACGCGCAACTGGTCGATCGGATTCGTCGTGGCGGGGGTGTCGAACTTCATGCGGTCCTCCCGGTGGCCTTGGCTTGCGCGAGTACCGCGGCGAGCGTGCGCTCCACCAGCGGCAGCTTGAAGGCGTTCTCGGCCGTCGGCGTCGCGCCGGCCAGCAGCGCGCCGGCGGCCGCGGACGCCCCCTGGCGGAGCGCGCGTTCGGCGCTCTCGGCGCGCCAGGGCTTGGGCGCGATGCCGCCGACGGCGAAGCGGCCGCTGCCGTCGCGCTGCACGATCGCGCCCACCGACACCAGCGCGAAGGCATACGAGGCCCGGTCGCGGACCTTGTGATAGAGGTGGGTGCCGCCGACCGGCTTGGGCAGCGTCACCGCGGTGATCAGCTCGCCGGCCTCGAGCGTGGTCTCCACGTGCGGCGTGTCGCCGGGGAGGCGGTGGAAGTCGGCGATCGGGATGCGGCGCGCCTGGCCGTCGGCGCGCATCGTCTCGACGGTCGCGTCCAGCACACGCATCGCCACGGCCATGTCGCTGGGATGCGAGGCGATGCAGGACTGGCTGACGCCGATCACCGCGAGCGGGCGGCTCATGCCGCCGATGGCGGAGCAGCCGCTGCCGGGCTGGCGCTTGTTGCAGGGCTGGTCGGTGTCGTAGAAGTAGGGGCAGCGCGTGCGTTGCAGCAGGTTGCCGGCCGTCGTCGCGCGGTTGCGCAACTGGCCCGACGCGCCGGCCAGCAGCGCCCGCGAGAGCACGCCGTAGTCGCGCCGCACGCGCGGGTCGGCCGCCAGGTCGCTGTTGCGCACCAGCGCGCCGATGCGCAGGCCGCCGTCCGGGCCTGCCTCGATGCGGTCCAGGCCCAGGCCGTTCACGTCGATCAGATGGGTCGGCGTCTCGACCTGGAGCTTCATCAGGTCCAGCAGGTTGGTGCCGCCGGCGATGAAGCGTGCGCCGGGCTGCTTCGCGGCCGCGGCGACGGCGGCCGCCGGCGTGCTCGCGCGCTCGAAGGTGAAGGGCTTCATGCGGACCTCCGCTCGCCGGCGCCCGGCACGGGGACGCCGGCCACCTCGGCCATCGCGTCGATGATGTTGGAGTAGGCCCCGCAGCGGCAGAGGTTGCCGCTCATGCGCTCGCGCAGTTCGTCGATGGAGAGCAGCGGGCGGACGGTGAGGTCGGGCGTGACGTGGCTGGGCGCGCCGGCCTTGATCTCGTCGAGCACCGCGACCGCCGAGCAGATCTGGCCCGGCGTGCAGTAGCCGCATTGGTAGCCGTCGTGCCGCACGAAGGCGGCCTGCATCGGATGCAGCTTCTCGGGGGTGCCGAGGCCTTCGATGGTCACGACCTGGGCGCCCTCGTGCATCACCGCCAGGGTCAGGCAGGCGTTGACGCGCCGGCCGTCGAGGTGGATGGTGCAGGCGCCGCACTGGCCGTGGTCGCAGCCCTTCTTGGTGCCGGTGAGCTGCAGGTGCTCGCGCAGCAGGTCCAGCAGCGAGGTGCGGTTGTCGACGACCACGGTGTGCGGCTGGCCGTTGACGCTGAGCGTCACGCGGGAAGTGGCCACGAGGTTCTCCTGGGGCTTGGGGCCGGCGGTGGAAGCGGGCGAGGGCGCCTGCGCGGCGGCGTCCAGCGACGTGCCGGCGACCGCCGCGGCGGAAGCGCCCGCGCCGGCGATCAGCACGCCGCGGCGCGAGATCGCGAGGCGTTCAGCTTCGCATGAACGGGGGGCCGGAGGGAAGGCGTCTGGCGGCGAAGGCGCGAGCTCCGCGCCCGTTCGATCCGTGTCGAGATCCATGCTGGGGACTCCTGGCTGGCCGGGATCGGCAAGCTGCGGAATCGGCAAGCGCTGTGCCCACGAAGTCCTGCTGACTGCAGAGGCTGCTGGCCCTCACCCCTCCCTCTCCCGCAAGCGGGAGAGGGCGATCGACCGGAGTCCTTCCCCCAGGGGGCACGCGAGGGCGATCGACCGGCGCACTTCTTGCTCCCTCTCCCGCTTGCGGGAGAGGGCAGGGGTGAGGGCCAGCGGCGTGGGCAGTGCTGAAGTCTCAGCGATGCGCCTGCAACCACTCCTCGACCGATTTCGCGCTGGTGCCGACCGCGTCGACCGCGTGCCGCAGCAGTTCCGGCGACACCCCGAACCGTTCGCCCCAATAGCGCAGCTCGTAGTCGTCCTGCACGTTGACGCGGTGCCGTTCGCTGGAATGCGGACTGGAGGTTTCCTCGGTCATGACGATCGCTCCCGGTGGCGTGGGGATTCAGCCCGGCTTGCGCGACGGCGGCACGCGGCTGCTGTCCTCGCCGTCGAGCGTGGCCCCTGGATCTTCCTCTCCCGCGACCGATTCGTCGAACGAATGGTCGGGCACTGCCGGCGGGCCCGGGTCGTCCGGACGTGGCCCGCCGGGCGGGTGTCGTTTCGCGCCCTCGGTGCCCGGCTCGGGCGCGGGGCCCGACGGCGTGTCGATCGCGTCCACCGGCGTGGGGGCGTCGGGGCCGACGGAGGTCGACGGTGAATTCGGTGCGTTCATGGGGATCCCCGGCAGGCTGCTGGCCGACACGAAGCGCCGTTTCCCGGCGCGCTTGGCGGTCGTCATCGCCGTCTCGGCGAGCCGCATCAGCGACTCCGCCTGGCGGCCGTGGTGAGGGGCAAACGCGATGCCGATGCTGGCGGTGACGGTCGCATGGTCGCCGTCGGGCAACCGGACCGGTTCCGCGATCGCGTCCAGCATGCGGCGCAGCGCCGGCTCGGCCTCGTGTTCGGCGCGCAGCGCGGTGAGCAGCAGGGCGAACTCGTCGCCGCCCATGCGCGCGACCAGGTCGTGACCGCGCACCCCCGCCACCAGCCGTTGCGCGACCACGCGCAGCACCACGTCGCCGGCCTCGTGACCGTGCTGGTCGTTGACGCCCTTGAAGCCGTCCAGGTCCACCCAGCACACCGCCACCAGCCCGACGCGTTCCCCCAGCAGCGTCAGCGCGCCGGCCAGCCGTTCGGTGAAACGCACGCGGTTGGGCAGGCCCGTCAGCGCGTCGTGCACCGCCAGGTGCTGCGCCGTGGCCTCGCTTTCCTTCAGCGCGGAGATGTCGATCATCATCCACAGCGACTCGTGCTCCGACACCGAGGCGCCGCTCAGGTCGATCCACACCGGCGTGCCGTCCTTGCGCCGCATCCGCAGCTGCTGGCGGAAGCGCCGTCCCGCCGCGATCGCCGGATAGGCGGCGTCGCCGACCTGGCGGAAGCTCTCCTCGTCCAGATAGAGCGGCCGCGTCGTCTGCCCGTGCAGCTCGTCTGGCGCGTAGCCGAACAGCGACGCCAGCGCCCGGTTCTTCCAGACCACGGTGCGGTCGCGCAGCCGCATCATGCCGACCATGTCGTTGTCCAGCATCAACGCCTGCTCCAGCGCCAGCTGCTGCAGCCCGATCGCGGCGTGGCGATCGCGGCGATGCTGCAGGAAGACGAGCACCGAGCAGCCCAGCACCGTCAGGATCACCACCGCGGCCAGCGAGGCCTGCTGCACCACCTCGCCGCGCCACGCGGTGAGGAACTCGGCCGTGCTCGATCCCGTGAAGATCGTCAGCGGATAACCGCGCACCTGGCGGTAGCAGGTGATGCGCTCGATGTTGTCGAGCCGGGTCCGGGTCATGTACCAGCCCTGCTGCGGATCGGCGGCGATCTTGCGCATCAGCTCCTCGGACACGATCACGTCGCCGATGCCGCGGATCGAATGCGGCTCGGTGGCCGAATAGCGCGCGATCAGGCGCTGGCTGCGCGTGCGCAGCGAGATCGCACCCTCGGCGCCGATCGTCAGGCCCTTGAAGCTCTCGATGAAGTGCTCGGTCGACAGCGTCGTGTAGACGATGCCGGCGAAGCGGCCGTCGTCGCCCTCGAGCCGGCGCGACACGGCGATGCCCCACTTGTGCAGCACGCGGCCGAACAGCGGCTCGGAAATGACGACGGCGTCGCCGGTGCCGTCGCGGGCGCGCTGGAAGTAGTCGCGGTCGCCGACGTTGAGCGCGCCTTCCTCGCCGGCCAGGCCGTACACGACCTGGCCCCGCGCGTCGGTGATCCGGATCGCGTCGACCTGCGGCAGCAGGCTGCGCTGGTCGGCGAGCGCGCGTTCGATCGCGCGTCGGACCTGGTCCGGCTCGCCGGCGGTGCGGCGGAATTGCAGCGCCAGCGTGGACAGCGCGTTGTCGACCTGCTTGAGCTCGGCGCCGATCTCGATGCTGAGGCTGGCCGCCAGGTTCTCCGTGGTCTCGCGGGCGCGGGTGAGGTCGGACTCCCGCCCGGCCTGCAGCGCCAGCCAGGTGGCCGTCACGATCGCCGCGGCGATGACGAGGTTGCCCGCCGCGAGCCACAGGGCCAGTCGCGTCAGTGAGCGGGGGGCGTAGAGGGGCGGTCGGTCCATCGGAGGCAGGCAGGCGAAGCGGCCATCCTAACTGCCCCGGACCGCTCCTGTCCTCGCGACCTGCAGGGGGCGGCGATGGACCGCGCCGCCGGGTCGCGAGGGTGTCGAGCGCCCTGCCGACGCCGTCTCACCAAGGCTTGCGCGGCGGGCGATCGGTGTCCCGCACGCGCCGTCGGCGTCTCCGTGCCCGGCGGCTGACCTTGTTGTCTGAAAACCGGTCCGACCGGGATCTGAAAGGAATCGCCATGAATGCTTCGATGGACATCCCCCGCAGCGATGCGCCTCCGTCCGTGACCGCCCCCGCAGGGAGCGACACGACGCAGGGGTGGGCGACGGCCTGGTGGTCGGCACTCGTCGATGCCGCCGCGCCGCTGTGGACTCAGGCGCTGGCCCTGTTCGGGTACGGCGTCGGCAGCACGCTCGCATCGCCTCCGGCGGCAGTGGGCGAGACCATGTCGAAGTCCACCCCGGCGTTCGAGCTCCCGCTGACCGCCCCAGGCACCGATGTCCGCCCCCCGCCGTCGAGTCCGCAGGTCCTGGATCTAGGGGTGCTGGCCAAGGATTCGACGGTGAGGTCGCGCAACGTCGACAGCCATCTGTTGCTGGAAGTGGTGTCGGCGGACAACAAGATGCAGGCCGCGCATGTCGTCAAGCGGGATGATCTCGCTGCCGTGCAGGTCCAGTTTGATGACGACGACGGTCCGACTCAATTCTCAAGGGACATGTTCGCGGACGACTATCTGACCTACCTCGTGGACTCGTGCATCTTGCCGAAGTACATGGACTGCAGCGCGATGCTGAATGGCGTTCCGATTTCCCCCGATGCGCCCTTGCTGCCGGCCATGCAGGCGGTGTTATGAACCTTCACCGACGGCTGAGAGCCCCTTCGAGTTCGTCGAGGACCCGGTAACACGGAAGCACCTGTGCCACGCTGGCCTCCGGCTCCCGGTTTTCGCGGATGGCCGCGACGAACTCGCGGTCCTGCAACTCGATGCCGTTCATCGAGACCGCGACGCGGCTGACGTCGACGGTCTCGTCCTTGCCGGTGACCAGGTCGTCGTAGCGGGCGATGTAGGTGCCGGTGTCGCCGATGTAGCGGAAGAAGGTGCCCAGCGGCCCCTCGTTGTTGAAGGACAGCGACAGCGTGCAGATCGCTCCGTTGGCGGCCTGGAGCTGGATGCTCATGTCCATCGCGATGCCCAGCGTCGGATGGATCGGGCCCTGCAGCGCGTGGGCCCGCACGACCGGGCTGCCGCATTGCCAGGCGAAGAGGTCCACCGTGTGCGCCGCGTGGTGCCACAGCAGGTGGTCGGTCCAGCTGCGCGCCTGGCCCAGCGCGTTGGTGTTGGTGCGGCGGAAGAAATAGGTCTGCACATCCATCTGCTGGATGTGGAAGTCGCCCGCGCGGATGCGGCGATGGATCCACTGGTGGCTGGGATTGAAGCGGCGCGTATGGCCGCACATCGCCACCAGGCCGGTCTCGCGCTGGCGCCGCGCGACGGCCTCGCCGTCGGCCAGCATGTCGCACAGCGGGATCTCGACCTGCACATGCTTGCCCGCGTCCAGGCAGGCGAGCGCCTGGCGCGCATGCAGCTGCGTCGGCGTGCAGAGGATGACGGCGTCGACGTCGTCGCGCGCCAGCGCCTCGTCGAGTTCCGTCGTCGCGTGGGCGATGCCGTACTTCGCGGCGGTCTCGCGGGTCTTGTCGAGGTCGCGGCTGATCAGCGAGACGACCTCGACGCCGGCGATCAGCTTCAGTGCGTCGAGGTGCTTCTGTCCGAAGGCGCCGGCGCCGGCCAGCGCGATGCGCAGGGGTGCGGTCATGGGAGCTCCTCCTCGAGGATCAGGTGGCCGACGGCCGTGTTGGACGCCGGCACATGATAGAAGCGGTGGGCGACCCGCGGCGCCGGGCCGCCGGCCAGGTCGGCCATCGCACCGCGGGCGATCAGCCACATGACGAGTTCGATGCCTTCCGAGCCGGCTTCGCGCACGTAGTCCAGGTGCGGCATCCCGGACAGGCCGCGCGGATCGGCGACCAGGCGGTCCATCCAGGCGGCGTCCCAGTCCTGGTTGATCAGGCCGGCGCGCGGGCCCTGCAACTGGTGGCTCATGCCGCCGGTCCCCCAGATCTGGACGTCCAGCGGCTGGTCGAAGCTTTCCACCGCGCGGCGGATCGCCTGTCCCAGCTGCAGGCAACGCCGGCCCGAGGGCACCGGGTACTGGACCACGTTCACCGCGAGCGGGATCACGGGCACCGGCCAGGCCGGCGCCCCGGCGGGCTGCTCGCCGAAGAGCAGCGACAGCGGCACCGTCAGCCCGTGGTCGACCGTCATGCGGTTGACCAGCGTCAGGTCGAAGTCCTGCTGGATCACGCTCTGCGCGATGTGCGCCGCCAGCTCCCCGTGACCCTGGACCGGCGGCACCGCGCGCGGTCCCCAGCCCTCGTCGGCGGGCTCGTAGCGCTCCGCGGTGCCGAGCGCGAAGGTCGGGATCATGTCCAGGCTGAAGGCGTTGGCGTGGTCGTTGTAGACCAGCACGATCGCGTCGGGGCGGTGGTCGGCCATCCAGCGTCGCGAGGGCTCATAGCCGGCGAACAGCGGCGACCAGTACGGCTCCGCGGTGCGGCCCTGGTCCATCGCGACGCCGATCGCCGGCACATGCGAGGTATAGACGGACGCGGTGATCCGCGCATGCGTGCTCATCGGCCGCTCTCCTGGGTGTTCTGGCTGTTCTGGGTGTCCTGGAGGTCCTGCCGCGTGTCCTGCCGCGTATCGCCCGCGGTGGCGGCGCGCGCGTCGGCGACGAGCACCGGATCGACCGGCGCGCGGCGCGGCGTGCCGTCAGGCCGCCGGCCTCCCGCCAGCATCATGTCGCGGTAGTCGGTCTCGGTCATGCCGGTCATGCCGGCGGCCATCTGCTGGTAGCTGCGGCCGTCGGTCGCCCCGATCTTGGCCAGGAAGTAGATGTTGCCGCCCAGGCGGATGCACTGGTTCAGGTCGCGCGCCAGCACGGCCTCCTTCTGCGCGGGCGTCATCGGCCATTCGTCCAGGTAGGCCCGCTCGTCGGCCTTGAAGCGCGCGCGGTTCCCGGCCGTCATCAGCGACATGCAGAACTGGTTGAGCCAGTAGCCCTTGCGCGCCTGGTCGGCGTCGAAGATGGTGGTGCCCGGGATGTCGAGGTAGGGCTTGTCGATGGGCATGGCGGTTTCCCTCGATGGATGCGGCGATCTCAACGCACGGCCTCGGGCCAGTACAGCCGCATCGGGTTGTCGACCAGCAGGCGCCGCTGCAGGTCGGCGGTGGGCGCGATGCGCGGGATCACGTCGACCAGCAGGCCGTCGTCGGGCATGTGGACCTTCAGGTTGGGATGCGGCCAGTCGGTCCCCCAGAGCACGCGATCGGGGAACTCCTCGACGACGCGCCGCGCGAACGGGATCACGTCGCGGTAGGGCTCGGGTTCACCGCCCAGTGCCGGCGGACCGGCCACCGACAGGCGTTCCGGGCAGGTGACCTTGCTCCAGATGAATGGGTGCTCGCGCAGGAAGCGCAGGAACAGCGCGAACGCCGGCCCGTCGACCGGTTGCGTGACGTCGGGCCGGCCCATGTGGTCGACGACGACGGTGGTCGGCAGCGCGCTGAAGAAGTCCCACAGCTCGGGCAGGTCGGGCGCCTCGAAGTAGATGACGACGTGCCATCCCAGCGCCTTGACGCGGTGCGCGATCTCCATCAGTTCGTCGCGCGGCGTGAAGTCCACCAGCCGCTTGACGAAGTTGAAGCGCACGCCGCGCACGCCGGCGTCGTGGAGCGCCTGCAGCTGCTCGTCGGTGATGCCGCGGCGCACGGTGGCGACGCCGCGCGCGCGGCCGCCGGACGCGCGGCAGGCGTCGACCATCGCGCGGTTGTCGTCGCCATGGCAGGTCGCCTGCACGACCACGTTGCGGCTGACGCCGAGCCGGTCGCGCAGCGCGAACAGCTGCGTCTTGCCGGCGTCGCAGGGCGTGTACTTGCGCTCGGGCGCGTAGGGGAACTCGGCGCCGGGGCCGAAGACATGGCAGTGCGCGTCGACCGCGCCGTCGGGCAACTGGAAGCGCGGCGTCGACGGGGCCTGCGTCCAATCGAGCCAGCCCGGGGTCTTGTCGAAACCGCCGGAGGTGGGAAGCGTCATCACGGATCCTTCTTCGAGATCGGGGCTTGTTCCAAGCCTTGAGTCAGATCTTGGGCCTGGCGATGTGCGCCAGCAGCCGGTCGGCCTCGGTGCGCCAGTCGGGGCTGCGGCCGAAACCGGCCTCGCCGCGCCGGCCAAACACGCCGTCCTCGGCCAGGTCGGCCATCCAGGCCTGGCGCTCGGCGGTGCCTTCGGCGCTCCACGGCGTGAGGCCGGCGTCTCGCACGGTCTCGGCGACCTCGCGCACTTCCTCGCTGCGGCGGCGTCCATGCTGGATCACCCGCTGGAAGAAGTAGGCCGCCTGTTTCTCCCAGTCGATGCCGGGGAAGGTCTCCTTGAGGGACGCCAGCACCGCGTCCTCGACACCGTAGTGCCGCGCCGAAGTCAGGCTCTCGATGACCATGGCTTCGAGGCCCTTGATCATCACGCTGCGGCACATCTTGGTCGCGCTGACGACGCCGAGCTCGGCGCCGCCCACGGTCGGCGCGAAGCCGAGCCGCGTCAACAGCGGCTCGACCGCCGCCGCGTGCGGGCCGCCGAGCAGCAACGGGACCCGGATGCGGTAGGGCGGCACGCTGGTCATGACGGCGCCTTCCACGTAGCGGCCGCCGCTCGCGTGCACGGCCTCGGCCGCCTCGCGCTTGGCCTTGGGCGACGCCGAGTTGACGTCCAGCACGAAGGTGCCGGGCCGGACGCCGGCCGCCGCGGCGCGCGCGGCGTCCAGCGTCTGGCTGGCGGTCACCGCGCTGACGACCAGGTCCGCCGACGTGGCGACCATCGTCGCGGAGGCGCCGAGCTCGACGCCGAACTCGACGGCGTGCTCGCGCATCGTGTCGGCGTCGGGGGACGGCGACGCCAGCTTCAGGTCGTAGGCGCCGACGGTGACGCCGATCGCGCGCAGGTCCTCGGCCAGGAGTCGGCCGACCTCGCCATAACCGATGAGGGCGACGCGCACCGACGCGGGGTCGTTCGGGCCGGTCGGACCGGGCGTGCCGGTTGCGCCGGGCTTGAGCGTCGACGACGACGAAGGGGCGGCGGCGCTCATGTCAATCCAGCGAGAGGTTGAGCCGCTTGATCAAGTCGGCGTACTTGGCGGACTCGGACGAGATGAAGGCCATGTACTGCTCCTTCGTGGTGGGGAAGACGTCATAGCCGAAAGTGGCATACCGCTCGCGGATGTCGGATTCGGCGAGGGCGGCCTCGATGTCGCGCTGGATCTTCTCCTGCACCGCCTTGGGCAGGCCGCGCGGCGCGGCGATCGTGGTCCAGCCGGTCGCCTCGTAGCCGGCGGGGCCGCCGGACTCGCTGACGGTGGGCAGGTCGGGGAAGGCGGGATGGCGCTTCGGCCCGGTCACGGCGATGAACCTGATCTTGCCGGCGCGCTGCAGCGGCCCGGCCGTCGCCATCGAGCCGAGCGCGAAGTTCAGCTCGCCGTTGGCCACGGCGGTGTAGAGCATCGAGGTCTCCTTGTAGACCACGTGCGTCATCTGGGTCTTCGTCATCGCCTCGAGCTGCGCCGAGCCCAGGTGCACCGGATTGCCGACCGACCACGACCCGTAGTTCAGCGCGTTGGGATGGGCCCTGGCGTCGGCCACGATGTCGCCGACCGTCTTGTATTTGCTGTTGGCCGGGACGCCGACGAAGAAGTAGGTCTTGAACAGCGGCGCGATCGGATCGAAGTCCTTGACCGCGTCGTAGGGCAGCTTCTTGAACAGGTGCGGGTAGACGACCAGGTGCACGTTGTCCAGCTGGAGCAGGTCGTGGCCGTCGGTGGCGCCGCGCTTGAAGGCGTCGATGGCGATGAAGCCGTTGGCGCCGGGCTTGTTCTCGACGATGACCGGCTTGCCCCATTTCTTGGAGAGCTTCTCGGCGACGACGCGCGCGACGGTCTCCGGACCGGCGCCGGGGGGGAAGGGCGTGATGATGCGCACCGGCTTGGTCGGCCAGTCGGCGGGGCTGCCCTGCGCCTGCGCGGCCGACGGCATCGCGGCCCCGATCAACAGGCTGCCGGCCGCGCACAGCGACGCCGCGAGCACGGCACGGCGCGCGAGACCCCCTCTCCCGCTTGCGGGAGAGGGCGGGGGTGAGGGCCAGCGGCGGTGGCAGTGCTCAACGCCGGTGCTGGAATCCGACGCGGGGGTGAGGGCAGTCATCGTCGTTGTCTCCGTCGATCGCTTGTGTTCGGCGACCTCTGGCGGGCGGGTCGCTCGGGTGGATGGGAACTGCGGGTGGAACTTCGGATCGTGTGGAATCCAGGTCAGTCGACGTAGCGCAGGCCGGCCTTGGCCAGCGGTTCGCGCATCCTGTACAGGTCCAGCCCGAGCACGCCGGCGGCGAACTGCTCGCGCTTGGCGCCTTCGTTGGCCTCGCGGGCGGCGGCGGCGTCCAGGGTCTTCTGCGCCATCGCGGCCGGGACGCAGACGATGCCGTCGTCGTCCGCGACGATGACATCGCCGGGGTGGACCAGCGCGCCGGCGCAGACCACCGGGATGTTCACCGATCCCGGCGTGGCCTTGATCGTTCCCTTGGCGGAGATGCACCTGCTCCAGACCGGGAAGCCCATCTCGTTGAGCGTGCGCACGTCGCGCACGCCGGCGTCGATGACCAGCGCGCGCGCGCCTCGGGCCTTGAAGGAGGTCGCCAGCAGGTCGCCGAAGTAGCCGTCGCCGCACTCGGACGTGACGCCGGCGACGACGATGTCGCCCTCGCGGATCTGTTCGGCGGCGACATGCAGCATCCAGTTGTCGCCGGGCTGCAGCAGCACCGTGACCGCCGTGCCGGAGACGGCGACGCCCGACTGGATCGGTCGCATGTAGGGCTTGAGCAGGCCGACCCGGCCCAGCGCCTCGTGCACGGTCGCGGCGCCGAAATGACCGAGCGCGTCGGCGGCGATGCGGTCGGCGCGGTGGATGTTGCGGTAGACGACGCCGAGTTCGTACATGGCGGGATCCTTCTTTCCGGGAAATGTCGGGAGTGGACGGGGCGAGCGGACGGGCAGGCGCAAACGGGAGCGAGGCGGCAGGCGACGCGCGCGTTCAGGACACCGGCGAAGCCAGGCCCAGCCGGCGGCGCAGGCCATCGTGTCGGTCGGCGGCGAAGTCGTCGGCGACGCGCTGGGCGGTGGCGGGTTCGGCGCTGGTGGCCGCCACGGCGGCGCAGAAGCGGGTGACGATCTCGAGTCCGGGCGGCATGGGACCGAGGATGCTCACGCCGGCGTGGCCCTGCAGTTCGCTCAACTGCTGGAAGCCCAGGTCCACGTCGCCTTGCGCGACCATCGTCGCCACCGGCACCCCGGCGGGGGATTGCCGCAGCCGATCCGCGAGTGCGTCCCGCAGCCCCCAGTCCTGCAACAGCTTCAGCAGCGCCTGGCCGCTGGGGCCGGTGGAGTAGCCGATGGCGCGTGCGTCCAGCAGCGTCTGGCGCAGCGTGTCCGCCGTGTCGACGCGAGGACGGTCATGGCCTTGGGGCGCTGCGATGACCATGGGCGAATCGGCGATTCGGCGCAGCGAGTCCGCGCGCAGATGACCGGCCGTCATCAGGCGCGTCATCGCGTCGGCGGCCAGCACGACGAGGTCCAGGGCTTCGCCGGACTCGACCCGCCTGGCGGCATCCACGCCGCCGATCGATTCGAAGCGTATCTCCAGTCCGTGCGCGGCGGTGTAGGCGGCGGACAGCTCCGCGAGCAGGACGCGGGTGGCCATCGAGGAGATGCCGGCGAGGGGAGCGATCACGGGTGGTTCCGGAGGAGAGGACAGCGGCGAGGAATGCGGCGGATTCTGGTCCCGTCGGCCCGGGCCATCCAGTTCTGGCTTCCACTAGCTGATATTCCGATCCGGCATGCCACGGAGGGAGGGCCATGCCGGAACGTGCGAGCATGCGCGGCATGAACCTGACGCAACTGGAGACCTTCGTTCATGTGGCCGAGCACGGCAGCTTCAGCAAGGCGGCGATGGTGCTGGGCGTGGCGCAGCCGGCGCTGAGCCGGCAGGTGCGGGCGCTGGAGACGGAGCTGCACGAGACGCTGCTGCTGCGCAACGGCCGCGGCGTGGCGCTGACCGAGGCCGGGCGGCGCCTGCTGCAGCATGGGCAGGACATCCTGAACCTGGTCAGCCATGCGAAGGACGACCTGCGCGCGCGGCGCAGCGAGCCGGTGGGGCAGATCACGATCGCGATGCCGCCGACGCTGGCGCGGCTGCACACGCTGGCGCTGATCCGGGCCTTCCAGGCGGAGATGCCGCAGGCGCGGCTGACGATCATGGAGGGCTTCTCGGTCCATCTGACCGAGTGGCTGCTGACGGGCCGCACGGACCTGGCGCTGGTCTACAACCCCGAGCCGGTACCGGCGCTGGAGATCCTGCCGCTGCGGCGCGAGCGGCTGTGCCTGGTCAGTCCCAAGGACCAGGCGCCGGCCCGGCCGCCGACCTTGTCGCAGCTGTCGCGCTACTCGCTGGTGATGCCGCAGCGCGGGCACATCTTCCGCTCCCTGATGGAGCAGGCCGCCGCGATGGCGGGTGTGCAGCTCGACGTGCGCTGGGAGGTGGCGAGCGTGCCGGCGATCCTGGACTGCGTCGCGGCCGGCATCGGGCATGCGGCGCTGGGCGAGGACGCGCTGAGGATCTACGAGCGGCCCGAGCGTCTGGTCACCACGCCGTTCGCACGGGCGGACATCCAGAGCACCTTGTGCCTGGTGACGCCGACCAGCAAGCGGGCGACGCCGCTGATGCAGCGGACGGCGGGGGTGATCATGCGGATGGTGGGCGGGTGACGACTGACATTTTCATGAAGTGGTTGAGGGCGGGAAGATCCTCTTGAGAGGAATTCGAGCGCCGCGATCGGCAACGGCCGCCCATCGTTCGCCGTGGCCGCCGCGTTCCGATAGGCGAGACCGCCAGAGCAGCTGGAACAGGTCTGGCGCGGGCTCGAACAGTACGACGCAATCATGATCGCCTTGCTGAGCGCATTGGACCCGATACAGCGCCTGCATGGAGGAGATCTGGTGAGCGGCCGGTGAGGGGAGATCGACCAATCGCATCAGCAATTGCTCCATTCCGCGAAGGTCAAGACCTGTTCCACGTGACCCTGTTCGATCGCCGCGCGTGGGGTGTATCCCCACAGGCCTTCTGCCGATTGCTCCAGGAATCGGAGAAGACCCCATGACGACGCGCTCCGCAATGCCGCCTTGACCATCGGGAGATGGGTCCAGAGTGGATCGAAGAACTGCCAGTAGGGGAGGCGATAGTCGGGGGGGGCATCGTCGTCTCCCGCCTCGGCAATTGCGATGGCCCGGCCGGCATCGATGAGTTGACGCACCTCCGTCTCGGTGAGACGCGTCAATGCAGCGGCCTGGGGCACGGAAAACATGTCGAAGGCCGTAAGACGGTTCCAATCTTCTTCATGCGTTCGATCGCACCGTTCGACAGGATCCGCCGACACCGGCACGGCCGGGAATCCTGGGAAAGGACGGGGAGTCGGCAATCCGCGTTCGAAATCGGCAACGGTGGCGTTGGTGGGTGTCATCGCGAGATCCAGGTCAGGGGTGGCGCGCGGCGGCGGGTTCGAGGCCATGTGACCACGGAACCCGTCATCCAAGGGCTGTCGCGACAGAAATCCGGCGTTCTGTTGATCTGCCTCAAAGCGCTGTGCGACGACGTCATGCTCGACGAAGTCGCGTCCTTTCGCATCGCCCTCAGTGGGGCAGGGAAGAGGGCCCTCCAATGGGGGGCGTTGCCCTGGCGGGGCCCGCGTCTCGCGTCTCGCGGCGGCAGGGCGGCCCGGATCCGGCCGTCGTTCAGGCCGCCTTGGCCGCCGGTGGCCTGGCGCGCTTCACATATTGCGGCAGGAAGCTCCGCCGCTCCTGACCGAAGGCGACGGTCACGCTCTCGGCGCTGGCCTCGACGACCACGCCCGTGCCGTAGCGCCGGACGCGCACCGCGTCGCCCGGCTGGAAGATCGCGGTGACGACGGGCGGCGCGTCCGGCGTCGCCGAGGAAGCCGGTGCCGCGGTGGCGGATGCGGACGCTCGCGCATGCGCATCCATGCGCTCGCAGTTGTCGCAGCCGTGGCAGCGGTCGAAACCCGCCGCCTCGTCGAAGGCTTCCAGCATCACCCGCCAGCGGCACAGGCCGCTCTGCGCGTAGAAGACCATCTGCTCGAGCCGACGGCGATCCTGCGCGGCCTTGGCCTCGTAGCGGGCGAGCGCCGCCATCAGCGCCGCCACGTCGCCCGGCGCCGGATCGGCCAGCGCGAACGCGCCGCCGTCCTCCGTCAGCCATCCTTCGCGAACCAGCAGCCCCGTCAGGACTTCCAGCTTGTTGCGCGGCCGTGCGAGGCGATCGCGTAGCGCGTCGAGCGTCCAGCCGGAGTCGTCCGGCGCCGCGGCGCGCAGCGCCTCCAACACCGCCTGCGCATCGGCCGGCGCGGGATACCGTCCGTTGAGGAAGAACTGCTGTACCGCGCGGTCGCCCGCGACGAACAGCAGCGTGCAATCCGCGCGACCGCCGTCGCGACCGGCGCGTCCGGACTCCTGGTAGTAGACGTCCAGGCCCGCGGGCAGCTGGTAGTGGACGATCCGCCGGATGTCGGGCTTGTCGATGCCCAGGCCGAACGCGTTCGTCGCGACCATCACGCGCGCGTCGCCGCGCATGAAGCGCTCCTGCGCCTCGTGGCGCTGCGCGGCGCGCAGCCGGCCGTGGTAGAGCGCGCAGGAGACGCCCGTGCCGACGAGCGCTTCATGCACCGATTCGGCTGCCTTCACGGTGGCGGCATAGACGATCGTCGAAGGCAGTGCCGCGGCGGCTGTCGTGTCCGCATCCGCCTCGTGCGCTTGCCCGTCGCCGTTCCTGTCCGCATCCGCATCCGCATCCGCCACGAGGGCGAGCAGGCGTCGCAGCTTGTCCTCCTCGTCCGCCAGGGGCTCGACGCGGTAGTGCAGGTTGGGCCGATACGTGCCGCCGATGAGGCAGCCGGCGGCGGGGATGTCGAGCTGCCGCGCGATGTCGTCGACGACTTCGGTGGACGCGGTGGCGGTCAGCGCCAGGACGGCCGGACGGCCCAGGCGTTCGCGCGCGTCGCCGATGCGCAGGAAGGCGGGCCGGAAGTCGTGGCCCCATTCCGAGATGCAATGGGCCTCGTCGACGACCAGCAGATCGGTGGGCCGAAGCGCGAGGCGCTCCACCCACTCGTCATCGTCCAGCCGCTCGGGCGTCAGCAGCACGACCCGCGCGCTGCCGTCCAGCGCCGCGGTGTCGTTCTGCGCCAGCGTGGCCGCATCGAGACCGCTGTGCAATTGGGCGCAGCTCAATCCGAGCGCGCCGAGCCGCTCGCACTGGTCCTTCATCAGCGCGATCAACGGCGAGACGACGATGGTCCGGCCCGGCAGCAGCGCGGCGGGGAGCTGGTAGCACAGCGACTTGCCCGCGCCGGTCGGCATGACCGCCAGCGTGTTCAGCCCGCGCAGCACGCGGTCGATGACCTCCTGCTGGCCCGGCCGCCAGACGCGCAGGCCGAAGCGGCGCAATTGCTGGAGGACCGTGCGGTCGGAAGGCGGGCGGCGTCGCGTGGGCATGGTGGGCAGGCAGGCGGGTGGGCAATATCGCGGCCCATCAGCAAGCAGCGCGCCCGCATGGCGCCATCGGTGTTCGCGCACCGGGCACAGGGGTTGCCGAGTGTCGGTCATGCCGCCCACGCCAGCGCACGACGCGCGTGGGCTCCATCCACCTCACAAGACTTCGGAGACCCGCATGATCAGCACCATCCTGCTTGTCGTTCTCATCCTGCTACTGATCGGCGCGCTGCCGTCGTGGCCGCACAGCCGCAGCTGGGGCTACTACCCCAGCGGCGGCCTGGGCCTGGTCGTCCTGATCCTGATCATCCTGCTGCTGATGGGATACATCTGACGATGGTGGCGCGTGCTCACGCGCCCAGCAGCGACTGCCCGCACACCCGCAGCACCTGCCCGGTGAGCGGGTGCGCGCCCGGCGACGCCAGGAAGGCGATCGCCTCCGCCACGTCCGCCGGCGTGCCGCCCTGCCTGAGCGAGTTCAGGCGGCGTCCGGCCTCGCGCACCATCAGCGGCATGCGGCGCGTCATCGCGGTCTCGATGAAGCCGGGCGCCACCGCGTTGACCGTCCCGCCGTGGGCATCGAGCGTCGCGGCCCGCGCGCCCACGTAGCCGATCAGCGCCGCCTTCGTCGCGCTGTAGTTGGTTTGTCCGGCGTTGCCCGCGATGCCGCTGATCGACGACAGGCAGACCTCGCGCGCGCCGGGGTTCAGCAGGCCGGCGTCGTCCAGCCGTGCATCGATCGCGAGGATCGCCGCCAGGTTCACGCCCATCACCGCATCCCACTCCGCCGGCGACATCCGCGCCAGCGTGCGATCGCGCGTGATGCCGGCGTTGTGCACCAGCACGTCCACCCCCTGCAGCCGCCGCACGGCATCGACCAGTTCGTCGACGGCCCCCGGCGCCGTCAGGTCCGACGCGAGCAGCGAGCCGCCGATCTCGCGCGTCAGCGCCTCCAGCGGCTGGCGTGCCGCGGGTACGTCGACGCACAGCACGCGCATGCCGTCGAGCGCCAGGCGCCGGGCCGTCGCCGCGCCGATGCCGCCCGCCGCGCCGGTGACGAGCGCGACCGGCGCGCGGTCGCCGTCGATCGTCGGGACCACGTCCTTGCGCCAGGCCAGCACCTGGCCCGATACATAGGCCGAGCGATCCGTGCCGAAGAATCGCAAGGCCCCCGCCAGCGAGGCCATCGAGGCCGCGCCTTCCTGCAGCACCAATGCGTTGGCGGTCGCGCCGCGCCGGCCGACTTCCTTGGCGAGCGCGCGCACGAATCCCTGGACCGCATGGAGGCAGGCCGCTTCCGCCGCGCTCATGACGCCGGCCGAACTCAGCGCGAGGATCCGCCCGCCGGGCGCCAGGCGACCCATCGCCAGCTGCGCCTGCTCGAACAGCGCGCGCAGCGCCGCGACATCGCGACAGCCGGTCGCGTCGATCACCAGCGTCCGCACCGGTCCGTCACCACTGGGCACGCCGCCTTGTCCGGCGATCGCCGCGAGCAGCGACGGCAACGGTCCCGCGCTGCCCGGCGCGATCGCCAGCACCGGACGGCCGGCGAGCTCCTCGTCGCTCCAGGCATCCTGGCGGCGCGTCAGGCGCATCGGCTGCGGCAGGCCCAACAGCCGTGCGATGCGGCGTCCGAACGGATGCTGGACGAAATGGAGCAGGCGGTCGGTCATCGGCGTCGTGAAGTCAATGGGGATCCGAGGGAACGGCGCAGTGTAGGGGTGTCGCGCAGGGGCCCGGATCGCAGGCCCGGCACGCGGATGACAAAACGGTCATCCCGCTGTCCGGCTCCTGTCGGGACCGGGCGCATAGAGTAGGTCCCAAGGCGTTTGAAAAGCGCGCCGACGCAGCGGGATCCGCAGTCCTGGCGACAGTGGCCGGACCTCGCGTGCAGGACCACTTTCAACCGAAGGAGTTTGATCATGCGTCACTTCAAGAAGCTCATGCCGATCGGTGCCGTCGCGTTGGCGGCCTCCCTGGCTTTCCCTGCCTTCGCGCAGGTGGAAGAGGAAATCATGTCCGGTCCCAAGTCGCGCGACCAGGTGATGGCGGAACTCGAGACCGCGCGCGCCGACGGCACGCTCGACAAGCTGCAGGGCGAGCACAGCTATGCGCCCGACTTCGACGAAGCGCGGGGCATGGACGTGCAGTACTCGAACCACCAGGCCGAGGCCGATGTGACGGTCGGGATGTCCGCCGACACCAGCACGCAGGTCCAGTTCGCGGCGCCTGCTGCGGGCGGCAAGACGCGTGCGCAGGTGATCGACGAGTTGGAACAGGCTCGCGCCGATGGGTCGCTGGACCGCCGCTGGAGCGAGCAGGGATATGCGCCGGAGTTCGAGGCGGCGCATTCGTCACGTCCGTGACGCTCCCGATGCCCGGCACCGGCCGCGACGATCCGCCCTCGGGTCCGAGCGAGACAGTGCCGACCTGACGGACCGCAGGACAGACGCAGGATGACCTGACCAGTACCGAACGGTCATCCGACTTCGAGCAACGGGGTTCCCATTCGGGAACCCCGCTTTCGTTTCCGCCCTTCCCGGGGGACCTCGAAAGGGCCGACGAGGCCCTCGGGCGGTCACAGACGCGTCACGTCGATCACGGCCTGCGCGAATGCCTGCGGCGCCTCCTGAGGCAGGTTGTGGCCGATGCCACCCGTCAGCTCGCGGTGCTCGTACCGGCCGGTGAACTTGCGGCGATAAGCGGCCGCGGGCGGATGCGGCGCGCCGTTCGCGTCGCCTTCCAGCGTGATCGCCGGGACGGTGATCTCCGGCGCCGCGCCGATCCGGGTCTCCAGCGCGTCGAAGCGCGATTCGCCGTCCGCCAGGCCCAGCCGCCAGCGGTAGTTGTGCACCACGACCGCGACGTGGTCCGGATTGTCGAAGGCGGCGGCGCTGCGCGCGAAGGTTGCCTCGTCGAAGCGCCATTGCGGCGACGCCAGCTGCCAGATCAGCTTCGAGAACTCGGCGCGGTACTTCTCGTAGCCCAGGCGGCCGCGTTCGGTCGCGAAGTAGTACTGGTACCACCATTGCAGCTCGGCGGCCGGCGGCAGCGGCTGCTCGTTGACCTTGCGGCTGACCAGCAGGTAGCCGCTCACCGACACCAGCGCCTGGCAGCGTTCCGGCCACAGCGCGGCGAGGATGCCCGCCGTGCGCGCGCCCCAGTCGCAACCGCCGACGATCGCCTTCGGGATGCGCAAGGCGTCCAGCAGCGCGATCGCGTCGCGCGCCAGCGCGCCCTGCTGACCGTTGCGCGGCGTGTCGGCGGACAGGAAGCGCGTCGCGCCGTAGCCGCGCGCGTACGGCACGATGACGCGGTAGCCGGCGGCCGCCAGCAGCGGCGCGACCCCCTCGTAGGTGTGGACGTCGTAAGGCCAGCCGTGCAGGAGCAGCACCGGCGGGCCGTCGGCGGGACCCGCCTCGACGTAACCGACGCGCAGATCGCCGGCGTCGATGTGCTTGAGCGTGCCGAAGGACGGCACGATGGTCACGCCCGGCCCGGCCGTCGCCGCTCCCGCCGCGGGTGCGGCGGCGGTGGCGCCGAACGCGGCGGAGGGCAGCAGCCCGCCCAGCGGCAGCGCGGCGGCGGCGGTCACCGCGCCCAGTCCGGCGCCCAGTTGGAGGAAGCCGCGGCGGGTGCCGTCGATGCGATTGGAGCCTGTGGTCATGGAAGATCCCCGTGTGTGTGGTGGCGACCTCCGCAGTGGACGCCCCGGATGTATCCCCGCCTTGTCGGCACCGGCGCCGCTTCGCATGTCGGTGTCGTCGGCCCGGGGGCAGATACAAGGGCATACAAAGCCGATCTCTGACATTGATCAAGTCGACCCCTGGCTTTCCATCCGCAACTTTCCTAGCGTGCGGGCATCGGTCGCGCGGGGCGTCCGGATTCCGGGCCGCAGGCCCCTTGGAGGTGTCGATGAACGAGGGCTCGCTCGACGAGGTCGTCTACTTTCCGTCGCTGCAGACATTGCCGGCGGAGCTGCGCGCGCTGCGCGAGCTGGACCGCACGCGCAAGCGGCGGCTCCTGCCGCTGGTCACGCTGACGACGACGCAGCGGATACCGGACGTGGTGGATTTCCGCCGCGCCGCGCAGCAGGCCGGGGACGTGATGCAGGTGCTGCCGCATGCGCTGGACCTGGGCCGCGTGCCGCTCGACCACGCGCTGGCGTGGCGGCGGCTGGCCGACCCGACGCAGGGCTTCCGGACCTGGCGGGAGTTCGTGCAGGCGCACCGCAACGCGGTGCCCGTCGTGCTGATGCCCGATGGCGCGAGCGAGTCCTCCATCGCGCTGCAGGCGGCCGCGATCGAGCGCGAGTTCGGCCGCGTGATCTTCCGGCTGCGCGGCGCGGCCCCGTCGACGGCGGCGCTCGAACGGGCCCTGGACGGGCTGGTCGACCTGCGCCGCGCGCTGGTGGTGCTGGACTTCGGGACCGAGCGCGAATGGCTGCTCGGGTGCTCCGTGACGGCACGGGACCTGCTGGCGCGCTGGCGGATCCGGTGGCCGGGGCTGCGGGTGGTCGTGATGGGCAACAGCTTCCCGGCCACGGCGCAGTGGCTCGGGCAGATGCCGTCCGGCGAGGTGCCGCGCTCGGGCCAGCTCGCGATCCTGGAGCGGGAGCTGCACCGGCGCCTCGGCGGGCTGGCGGTGGCGGGATACGGCGACCACAGCGCCGTGCATGCGCCGAGCGAACCCGGTGCTGAACTGCCGCCCGGGCAGGTCCGCATCGATTACCCGTGGCAGGGCGCATGGCGCTTCGAGCGGCGTCGCCGGGCGAATCCGGACGATGCCCACCGGGAAGCCGCCGAGGCCATCATCCAGTCGGCGCCGTCGTTCGGTGCCCGCGGGCTGTGGGGCGAGCACGAGATCCTGGAAGCGTCCAACGGCCGGGCTTTCCCGCGAGGGCGGGAGGCCTGGACCGCCATCCGCGTCAACCTGCACCTGGCGACGCAGGTCGACGAGATGCTGGCCGAATGGAGAACCGGCCAGGCCGAGACGCCGGCGTCGGCTTCGTGAAAACCGCGGGTCGAGCGCAGGGAGGGGCGAATCTCCGCTCGGCGGTCGAGCGCATGCGGCTGCCTATACTTGCGCCCCATGCGCCGCTGGCTGACCGTCTTCCTGCTGTTCCTGCTGCCGCTCCAGCTGAGCTGGGCGGTGGCGGCGACGTACTGCGCGCACGAGGCGGAGCCGACCGCCAGCCACATCGGCCACCATGCGCATCGCCACGATGCGCCGGCCGAGCCGTCGTCGGCGGAGAAGGGCGAGGCGGCGGAGAAGGCGGAGAAGGCCGGGCAAGCGGCGAGCGTCGCCGACAAGGCGCTGAGCTGCGTCGACGACGATTGCGGGTTCTGCCACCTGGGCCACAGCCAGCCGGTGGCCAGCACGCCCATCGTGCTGCCGTCGGTCGCCGGCCCGCTCGTCGAGGCCTCCGTGCCCGACGCCTGGTCCTCGCGCGGCCCCGACCGCCGGGAACGACCCAACTGGCGCGCCGCCTGAGCGGCGCGCGCCTCATCGTCTGATCCAGGCCTGATCCCGGCCTGATCCAGCCCTGATCTCCTGACCGCCTCGGCCAGTGCCGAGGCGCGTGGCGTCCGCCGACTCACCGTTGATCGTCCTTCCTGCCCGCCGCCGCGACGCGGCGGCGGGCTCAACGCCGGAGTCCCCGATGTCCAAGTTCCTGGTGCCGCTGAGTTGCGCGGCGCTCCTTTCCTTCGTGCCATTCGCGGCCCAGGCCTCGCCCGAGGCCGCGGCCGCGGCGTCGTCACCATCGCCGCAGCCGCAGCCGCAGCCGCAGCAGTCCCAGTCCCAGTCCCAGTCCCGGCCGGAACCCTTGTCGCTGGGCGCGGCCGTCGAGCGCGCGCTGTCCTCGCATCCGCGCCTGCGGGCCGCGGTCTTCGAGGTCGAGGCCGCCGACGGCGCCGTCCAGCAGGCGGCGCTGCCACCCAATCCGTCGATCGGCCTCGAGCAGGAGGACACGCGCCGCGAAACGCGCACGCTGACGGTGTTGCTGAGCCAGCCGCTCGAGATCGGCGGCCAGCGCGCCGCGCGGACCGCGTTGGCCCGCAGCGACCGCGAGGTCTCGCGGGCCGGGCTCGAGGCCGTGCGGGCCGAGCTGCGCGCCGATGTGGTCCAGGCCTTCTTCGCGGCGCTGGTCGCGCAGGAGCGCGTGAGTGCCGCCGAGGCATCGTTGCGCATCGCCGGCGGCGGAGCCGATGCGACGTCTCGGCGCGTGGCTGCTGGCAAGCTGTCACCGATCGACGAGACGCGCGCCCGCGTCGCCGAGTCGACGGCGCGCATCGAGTGGCGCCAGGCCCAGGCCGAGCAACGCGCCGCGCGGCACGCGCTGGCGGCAGCGGCCGGCCTCGACGAGGCGCTCATCGGCACGCTCGACGGCCGTGCGGAATCGCTGCCCGCCTTGCCCGACGACGCCGAGGTCTCGCGCCGCCTGGCCGATGCGCCGGCGCTGCGCCGCGCCCGTCTCGAGGTCGAGCGCGCCCAGGCCGCGTACGAGCTCGAACGCTCGCGTCGCATCCCCGACGTGACCGTGACCCTGGGCGCCAAGCGCGCGCAGGAGATCGGACGCAACCAGGCGGTGATCGGCCTGTCGATGCCGTTGCCGGTGTTCGACCGCAACCAGGGCGCGCAGCGCGAGGCGCTCAAGCGCCGCCAGGCCGCGGAGCAACGGGCCGAGGCCGAATCGCAGCGTCTGCGGGCCGAAGTGATGAGTGCCGCCGACGAGCTGCGGGCCCGCGTCGAGGAGGTCGACGCGCTGCGCGGCGCCGTGCTGCCCGGCGCGCGCGAGGCCTACACCGCCGCGACGCGCGGCTTCGAACTCGGCAAGTTCGGCTTCCTGGACGTGCTCGACGCGCAGCGCACCTGGCTGCAGGCGCGCACGCAGCTGCTGGACGCGCTCGCGCGCGCGCATCGCGCCAGCGCCGAGCTCGAGCGCCGCCTCGGCTTCCCCGTCCAGCAACCGTGAGAACGACGATGAACTTCAACAAGCAAGACGACAAGACGTCCTCGGGACGCGGGCTGCCGAAACGGCAACTGATCGCGATCGCGGTGCTGGTGGCCCTGGGCCTGGCCGGCGGCGCGGCCATCCTGGCCTCGGGGCCCGCCGCCTCGCCCAAGGGCGCGCACGGCGAGCACGCCGACGAAGGTGGCAAGGATGAGCACGGCCACGACGACCGCGGCCATGGCGAGGAGAAGGCGAAGGCCGCGGCATCGGGTCACGACGATCACGACCACGCCGAGGAGGCCAAGGGGACCAGATCCCCCGACAAGAACGGGCCGGTCGCCAAGGCGGAGAAGGGCGACGGCCACGGCCATGCCGCCGCTGAGCCCGAGGCCATCGCGATGACCGAGGCGCAGATCAAGTCCGCCGCGATCGAGCTGGAGACGGCTGGTCCCGCGACGATCCGCACGACGACGCGGCTGCCCGGCGAGATCGGCTTCAACGAGGACCGCACCGCGCACGTGGTGCCGCGCGTGAGCGGCGTGGTCGAGTCGGTGCCCGCGGCGCTGGGCCAGGTGGTGCGCAAGGGCGATCTGCTGGCGGTGATCGCGAGCGCGCAGGTGTCGGACCAGCGCAGCGAACTGCTGGCCGCGCGCAAGCGCGAGCAGCTGGCGCGCACGACTTTCGAGCGGGAACGCCGGCTGTGGGAGGAGAAGATCTCGCCCCGCCAGGATGTCGACGTCGCGGAACAGGCGCTGCGCGAGGCCGAGATCGCCGTCGCGAACGCGCGCCAGAAGTTGCTGGCCATCGGCGCGGCGCCGGGCGGCGGCGCGCTGGCCCGCTTCGAGCTGCGCGCGCCCTTCGACGGCGTGGTCGTCGAGAAGCACCTGACGCTGGGCGAGCAGGTCAAGGAGGACGCCAGCGTCTTCGTGCTGTCGGACCTGCGCACCGTGTGGGCGCGCGTCGACGTGCCGGCCGGCGACCTCACCAAGGTGCGTGTCGGCGAGCGGGCCGTGGTGCGCTCCGCCGCCTTCGAGCAGTCGGCCGACGGCACGGTGGCCTACGTGGGCGCGCTGATCGGCGGCCAGAGCCGCACGGCGCAGGCGCGGATCTCGCTGGCCAACCCGGACCGCGCCTGGCGGCCCGGCCTCTTCGTCAACGTCGACCTGGTGACCGGCGAGGCGCCCGCGCCGGTGACGGTGGCCGCGGACGCGGTGCAGGTCGTCGAGGAACGGCAGGTCGTGTTCGCGCGCACCGCGCAGGGATTCGCCGCGATGCCGGTGAAGACCGGGCGGTCCGACGGCCGGCGCGTGGAGATCCTCGACGGCCTGAAGGCCGGCGCGAAGGTCGCGGCGGTCAACGCCTTCGTCATCAAGTCCGAGGCCGGCAAGGGCTCGGCCACGCATTCGCACTGACGGAGGGCGCATGTTCGAACGCATCATCCGATTCGCCATCGAGCACCGATGGCTGGTGCTCGCGGCCGTGCTGGGCATGGCGGCGCTGGGCGTCTTCAGCTACCAGAAGCTGCCCATCGACGCCGTGCCCGACATCACCAACGTGCAGGTGCAGATCAACACCGGCGCGCCGGGCTACTCGCCGCTGGAGGCGGAGCAGCGCGTGACCTTCCCGGTCGAGACCGCGATGGCGGGCCTGCCGGGACTGAAGCAGACGCGCTCGCTGTCGCGCTACGGGCTGTCGCAGGTGACGGTGATCTTCCAGGACGGCACCGACATCCACTTCGCGCGGCAGCTGGTCAACGAGCGGCTGCAGGCCGCGCGCGAGCATCTGCCCGACGGGCTGACGCCCGCGATGGGGCCGGTGTCCACCGGCCTGGGCGAGATCTACCAGTGGACGATCGAGGCCGAGGAGGGGGCCCGCAAGCCGGACGGCTCGCCCTACGCGCCCATCGACCTGCGCGAGATCCAGGACTGGGTCGTCAAGCCGCAGCTGCGCAACGTGCCGGGCGTGACCGAGGTGAACACCATCGGCGGTTACGCCAGGGAGTTCGAGGTCGCGCCCGATCCGGGCCGGCTGTCCTCGCACGGCCTGACGCTGGCGGAGGTCGTGGATGCGCTGGAGCGCAACAACGCCAACGTCGGGGCCGGCTACATCGAGCGGCGCGGCGAGCAGTACCTGATCCGCGCGCCGGGCCAGCTGCGCGACCTGGCCGACATCGGCAACGTCGTGCTGCGCGCCGACGGCGGCGTGCCGGTGCGGGTGCGCGACGTGGCGCGGGTCGGCATCGGCAAGGAACTGCGCAGCGGCGCCGCGACCGACAACGGCCGCGAGGTGGTGCTGGGCACGGTGTTCATGCTGATCGGCGAGAACAGCCGCAGCGTGGCACAGGCGGTCGATCGCAAGATGAAGGACATCGCGACGACGCTGCCCAAGGGGGTGCACGTGGTCACCGTCTACGACCGCACGGTGCTGGTGGACAAGGCCATCGCCACGGTGAAGAAGAACCTGGTCGAGGGCGCGGTGCTCGTGATCGCGGTGCTCTTCCTGTTCCTGGGCAACCTGCGCGCGGCGGTGCTGACGGCGATGGTGATCCCGCTGTCCATGCTGTTCACCTTCACCGGCATGGTGAGCCAGAAGGTCAGCGCCAACCTGATGAGCCTGGGGGCGCTGGACTTCGGGATCATCGTGGACGGCGCGGTGGTCATCGTCGAGAACTGCGTGCGCCGGCTGGCGCATGCGCAGTCGCGGCTGGGCCGGCCGCTGACGCGCGGCGAGCGCTTCCACGAGGTCTTCGCCGCGGCGCAGGAGGCGCGCCGGCCGCTGCTGTTCGGGCAGCTGATCATCATGGTGGTCTACCTGCCGATCTTCGCGCTGACCGGCGTGGAGGGGCGCATGTTCCATCCGATGGCGGTGACCGTGGTCATGGCGCTGCTGGGCGCGATGATCCTGTCCATCACCTTCGTGCCGGCGGCGGTGGCGCTGTTCATCGGCGACAAGGTCCAGGAGAAGGAGAGCCGGCTGATGGCCTGGGCGCATCGCGCCTATGAGCCGCTGCTGGTCCGGGCGATGGCCGCGCGGCCGGTGGTGATCACCGGCGCGGTCGTGGCGGTGGTGCTGTCGACGCTGCTGGCGACGCGGCTGGGCAGCGAGTTCGTGCCCAGCCTCAACGAAGGCGACTTCGCGGTGCAGGCGCTGCGGCTGCCGGGCACCAGCCTGACGCAGTCGGTGGCGATGCAGCGGCAGCTCGAGGAGCGCCTGAAGCAGAAGTTCCCCGAGATCGAACGGGTGTTCTCGCGCACCGGCACGGCGGAGATCGCGGCGGATCCGATGCCGCCCAACATCTCCGACGCCTACGTGATGCTCAAGCCGGCGGACCGGTGGCCCGAGCCGCGCCGCACGCGCGACGCGCTGATCGCCGCGGTGCAGGAGGAGCTCGCGACGCTGCCGGGGCAGAACTACGAGTTCTCGCAACCGATCCAGCTGCGCTTCAACGAGCTGATCTCGGGTGTTCGCTCGGACGTGGCGGTGAAGGTCTTCGGCGACGACATGGACCAGCTCGACGCGGCGGCGGCGAAGATCGCCGCGGTGCTCGGCGGGCTGGACGGCGCGGCGGAGGTCAACGTCGAGCAGACGACCGGGCTGCCGATGCTCACGGTGGACATCGACCGGGAGAAGGCGGGGCGCCACGGCCTGAACCTGCAGGACGTGCAGCAACTGGTGGCGACGGCGACCGGCGGCGCGCATGCGGGCACGGTGTTCGAGGGCGACCGCCGCTTCTCGGTCGTCGTGCGGCTGCCCGAGGCGATGCGCAGCGACCTTGCGGCCATCGAGCGCCTGCCGGTGCCTCTGCCCAAGGGGGCGGATGGCGCGGCGCGCTTCCTGCCGCTGTCGGAGGTGGCGAGCCTGTCGCTGGCGCCGGGGCCCAACCAGGTGAGCCGCGAGGACGGCAAGCGCCGCGTCGTGGTCAGCGCGAACGTGCGTGGCCGCGACCTGGGCTCCTTCGTCGCGGAGGCGCAGCAGGCGGTGAGCGCGCAGGTCGCGCTGCCGTCGGGCTACTGGCTGGGCTGGGGTGGACAGTTCGAGAACCTGCAGTCGGCCAGCGAGCGGCTGCGCGTGGTGGTGCCGGTGGCGCTGGGGCTGGTCTTCATCCTGCTGTTCGCGATGTTCGGCAATGCGAGGGACGGGTTGCTGGTGTTCTCCGGCATCCCGTTCGCGCTGACCGGCGGCGTGCTCGCGCTGTGGCTGAGGGGGATCCCGCTGTCGATCTCGGCGGCGGTGGGCTTCATCGCGCTGAGCGGCGTGGCGGTGCTGAACGGGCTGGTGATGATCTCCTTCATCCGCCAGTTGCGGGAGCAGGGCCGGCCCTTGGGGGAGGCGATCCACGAAGGCGCGTTGACGCGGCTGCGTCCGGTGCTGATGACGGCGCTGGTGGCCTCGCTCGGCTTCGTGCCGATGGCGCTGGCCACGGGCACCGGCGCGGAGGTGCAGCGGCCGCTGGCGACGGTGGTCATCGGCGGCATCCTGTCGTCGACGGCGCTGACCTTGCTGGTGCTGCCGGTGCTGTACCGGTGGGCATATCGGCGCGATGAGACGGAGGATGTCCCGGCTTTCTGCTGGAGTGGCGCCACGGCGCCGACACCGCCGACACCGCCGACACCGCCGACACCGCCGGCGACCACGGCGCCATGAGCGCCTGAGCTTCCGCCTGGAAGCCGGGGAGCGGCGCGTGCCGTTCCTCGGTGACCCGGACGTCGGGAGACGGCCCGGGTGGTCTGCTGACTTCACTCATCCGCGTAGTCGCGCTGCCTTGTGAGAGTGGCGGCGACGTCATGTCCACTAGTGCAGGTCATGGAACCCGGATCGACGTCTTCCTAAAGTGGCTGCCTCGCCGTGAAAGGAGAGTGCTGTGCCCATCTCGAAGGCAGTCCTCTGCCGACATGGCGGACTGCATCCACGCGGCGATGGCGACAGCGAACGAGCGCAGCCCGTTCCATACATTCGACCTCACCGCTTCCCGGTTGAACGGGGCGGAGCTACTGAGTTGATGTTGCCAGGAGATCGACGTGCCCATGTCTAGGATGGAGATGAACGGACGGATCGTTGTTCCCAAGGAGATCCGGAGAGCCGTCGGCGCCAAGCTCGGCACGCGCTTCATCTGGGAATTGAGCGACGACGGCAGCATACGTGTCGTCGCGAAATCGAAACCCCCGACGATCGATGCGCCGAGTCCATCGAACTCCGACGAATCAGCTGAAGGAGAACTCAATGCATGACACGTTTCTGACCACGCGCGGTACCTTGAAAGTGCCGAAGGAAATTCTGAAGAAGCTGGAGGCCAAGCCCGGCACGCGGTTTGTCTGGGGCTTCCGGAGCGACGGTAGTCTCTACGTCGGCGCCAAGACCAAATCGCTCAAGGACTTGATGGGCCTTCTGACGCCCCCCAACGGGATGACTGTGGCCATCGAAGACATGGATCCGTTCCGCTGATGGGCGCCATCGACACGAACGTCCTGATTCGATGCATCGTCAAGGACGATCCACATCAATGTATCGCGGTCGACCGATTGCGGGGGCATCACCTGCAGATGGGGAGCAAGCTCTTCATCCCAGTGACTGTTCTGCTTGAACTGGAGTGGGTGCTGCGCAGCCGCTTTCGATTCGACAAAGAGAAGATCATCGAGGCCATTTCGATGATCATCAATGCCGATGATCTGCTTCTGGACAGGGAGATCGCGATGATTGAAGCGCTTGCGGTCTTCAAGATCAGTGATGCCGGCCTCGCCGATTGCATGCACGAGCGAATCACCGCCTTCGAGGGGCTGGAGCCGCTTCATACATTTGATCGTCGAGCGTCACTCCTGCCAGGAGCCCAACTGCTTCGTGTTGAAGAGGGGGACAGCTCGACAGCGGTCAACGAGGAGGAGAGACGAGATCCGATCTCGAATTCAACTCGTCGCGCGCCACGCGACCAGATCCTCGTAGGTCGCGCACGCGCCGCCGCAGAGGATCACCAGCACGCGCTTCGCGCTGCGCAGCACCGGCACCTCGCGTTTGAGCGTCGCCGCGACGGCCGCCCCGCACGCGGGTTCGACGATCAGCCGGTGTTCCTTCGCCACATCGAGGCAGGCGCGCACCGCCTCCGCGTCGCTCACCGTCGCCGCGACGACCGGATGCTGCTTCGTCCATTCGAAGGCGCGCTCGCTGACGCGCCGCGCGCCCAGCGACGTCGCCAGGCTCGTGATCGCGTCCAGCGTCACCAGTCCGCCCGCCGTGATCGCGGCATTGAGCGAGTCGGCCCCGCGCGTCTCCACCGCCACCAGCGGCACCTCCTGCCAGCCGACCGCGTGCATGCCCTGCAGCACGCCGCTCATCAGCCCGCCGCCGCCGACCGACAGCACGACCGCGTCCGGCTTCGGTGCCTGTTCCGCGGCCTCCACGATCATCGACGCGTGCCCGTCCCACAGCAGCTGATCGTCGAACGGATGGATGAATGCGTCCGTCGGCTGGCGCAAAGACATCAGGTAGTCGTTGGCCTCCATCCAGCTCGTGCCGTGCACCACGACCTCCGCGCCCTGGCGGCGGATCAGCGTCTTGGGCCATTCCTTCGTGGTCTCCGGCACCACGACGACGACCGGCAGGCCGAGCCGCCGCCCCGCGTAAGCGACCGCGATGCCGGCATTCCCGCCCGAGGACGACAGCAGCCGCTTCGCGCCGCGCGCCGCATGGACCTCGCAGGCGTGGCCGATGCCCCGCAGCTTGAATGAGCCGCTGGGCTGCAGGGCTTCGAGCTTGAGCCAGACGTGCTGGTCCGGCGTGCCGAAGGCGTCGGACTCGACGGTCGGCGTGGTGATGTGGATCGTCATGGTGCGGGATCGTAGGCCAATCCCGCGCCCGACTGCTCGACCCTCTCCACGCGCCGACGCTTCGCCGGCATGACAGGGGCGTCGGTCACGAAGCCGCTACCATCCGGGTCCCATGGATGCCCTCTTCGAACGGTCCTGGCAACGCGCCTGGTCCGACCTGGCCGGCGATCGCGACGGCACCGCGTTGCGCGACGAGCTGCTCGCGCGTTACGCCGAGCCGCAACGCAAGTACCACACGCGCCAGCACCTGGCGGAGTGCCTCGCGCTGTTCGACGAATGCCGCGCGCTGGCGGCGCATCCCGCCGAGGTCGAGACGGCGCTCTGGTTCCACGACGCGATCTACGACGTGAAGGGTTCGGGCAACGAGGAGCGCAGCGCCGACTGGGCCCATGAGGCGCTGCTCGCGGCCGGGGTGTCCCCCGCCGCCGCCGACCGCGTGCGGCGGCTGGTGTTGGTGACGAAACACGACGGCGTGCCGGGCAACATCGACGAGCAGGTGCTCGTCGACATCGACCTGGCGATCCTCGGCGCCGAGCGCCCGCGCTTTGACGAGTACGAACGCCAGATCCGCGATGAATACGCGTATGTGCCGGGTTTCCTGTTCCGCCGCAAGCGCCGGGAGATCCTCAGGACCTTCCTCGACCGGCCGGTGCTCTACAGCACGCCGGCGCTGCGCGAGCGGCTGGACGCGCGCGCGCGGGAGAACCTGCGGCGCGCGATCGGCTGAGCGCCTGGTCGGCTGATCAGCGCGCGGCCGCCGCGGCCGCCTGCGGCACGTTGCGGAAGCTGATCGCGAGCCGGTTGTAGATGTTCATGAGGCCGATCGCGATCGTGAGGTCGACGAGCTCCTTCTCGTTGAAGACCGCGCTCACCGCGGCGAAGTCGCTGTCGGGCACACCGGTCGTCGCGACGCGCGTCACCGACTCGGCCCAGGCCAGCGCGGCGCGCTCGCGGGCGTCGAACAGCGCGCCGCCTTCCTCCCACGCCTGCACCAGCGCGAGCTTCTCGACCGGCACGCCTTTCTTCAGCAGGTCGCGGGTGTGCATGTCCAGGCAGTACGCGCAGTTGTTGATCTGCGAGATGCGCAGGAAGACGAGTTCGATCAGCGCCGGCGGCAGGCCGCACTGGGCGACATAGCCGTAGACGCCGCCGAGCGCCTTCACGCCGGCGGGAGCGATCTGGCTGTAGTCGAGACGAAGGGACATGGGGAACTCCTTGGGTGGGATGTTGGCATCGATGGCTGGATTCTTCGCCTGCCGTGGTGCAAAGTGGAGTCCCAGAAATCGAATGAATCGCTGTACCACGATGAGCAGGTCCATCGGACTCGGCACCGATCTCCGCCTCGACAAGTCCTCGGGAACGCCCCTGGCGGACCAGATCCATCGAGGCATCGCCGCGGCGATCGAACAGCGCGTGCTTCAGCCCGGCATGCGCCTGCCGTCGTGGATCGACCTCGCGGCGCAACTGGGCGTGGCGCGCGGCACGGTGCGCGTGGCCTACGAGAAGCTGGCGGCGGGCCAGATGATCGAAGCCTCGCGCGCCGCGGGGACCCGCGTGGCGGAGCGGCCCGCCGCCGCCCGGCGCGGCGATGCCGCGCTCGACCCTGGTTCGTTCATCTCGATGTACCGGGAACTGACCGCGGGCCCCGGGATCTTCCAGCCGGGCATCCCGTCGCGAGAGGGCCTGCCCGCGAAACTCCTGCACCGGCTGCGCGCGCGGGCGCTGCTGGCGGAGACGGGCGGCGCGGCGCTGTATCCCGATCCGCGCGGCGAGCTGGCATTGCGGCGCGAAATCGCCGGATATCTCGCGGTCGCGCGCGGCATGGTCTGCTCGCCCGACCAGGTGCTGGTCACCGGCGGCTACGCGGCGGGACTGGGGATCGTCCTGCGCGCGCTCGCACTCGACGGGCGCCCGGCCTGGATGGAGGAGCCGGGCTTCTTCTTCACCCGGCACGCGCTGACGCTGGGCCGTCTGACGCCAGTCCCGGTGCCGGTGGACGAGGAGGGCATCGATGTCGATGCTGGCTGGCGTCGTGCGCCGCAGGCCGCGCTGGCGGTCGTGACGCCGGGGCAGCAGGCGCCGCTGGGCGTGACGATGTCGCTGCAGCGGCGTCTGCGCCTGCTGGACTGGGCCGCGAGCGCGGGCGGCTGGATCGTCGAGGACGATTACCTGAGCGAGCTGCAGTTGCAGGGCCGCGCGGCGCCGGCCTTGGCCTCGCTCGATCGGCACGGTCGCGTGTTCCACGTCGGATCGTTCAGCAAGACGATCGATCCGCGACTGCGGCTGGGCTTCGTCGTCGCGCCGCCGGCGGCGGTCGCCCGCCTGGCCGAGGTCGCGGCCTGCCTGGCGCCGCCGCCCGGCCCGGCCGTGCAACTGGCGATCGCGACCTTCATGCGCGATGGGCACTACCTGCGCCACCTGCGGCGCACCAAGCGTCTCTACCTGTCGCAGCGCGACGAGCTGCTGGCGCGCCTGCGCGAGCGCGGCATCCTGGCCTTGCCGGCCGCCTTGGCCGTCCTGGTCCGCACGCCGGCCGGCACCTCGGACCTCGCGATCGCGCGCGAGCTCTTCGCCCTCGGCATCTCGCCGGCGCCCTTGTCGGCCTGGTTCGCCGAGCCGGCGCGGGCGCAGTCGGGTCTGGTGCTGAGCGTCGCGACGGCGCCGCGGGCGCAGCTCGACCGCGCCTGCGACCGGCTGGCGGAGGCCATCGCGCGGCATGCGCCCCGCTGAGTCCATGGACGGGGAGGAACGACCCTTGCCATGAGCACCGTTCCATTCCGACCTCGACGGGAATCCTCATGGACCATGACCTCGGCCGGTCGCGCGATCTTTGCGCGGGCACCGCTTCCGGATTGCTCGGCGGCCTGATCGGCGCGGCCGCGATGACCGCCTTCCAGGCCGGCCTGGAACGCGTGGGCATCACCTCGGGCGTTCGCGGCATGCCCGCGACGGAACGGGCCGCCGGACATCTGGCCGGACTGGCCGGACGGCGGCTGCCGTGGCGTCGCCGGCCTGCCGCGGGAGAGGCGGTCCACTACGCGATGGGCGCCCTGGTCGGCGGCGTCTACGGCGCCGCGGCCGAGATCGACGAGCGCGTGACCTGCGGCCGCGGCGCGGCCTTTGGCGTGGCGGCCGCGACCCTCGTCGATGAGACGCTGGTTCCGGCCCTGCGCTTCGGCGATCCGATCACGCGGGCGCCGGCGCAGTCGCATCCGTACTCCTATGTCTCCCACCTCGTCTACGGCGCGTTCACCGAGTCGGCCCGGCGCCTGCTGCGCCGGTTCTTCGGTCGCGCGACCGCGGGTGTCCAGCTCGTGCGGGAGGCGCGGGCGCGGGGCGTGCCGGTCGTCGCGACGAAGCCGCCCGAGTCCCGCCGCACCTGGGTCATGGCCTTCCTGCTCGGCAGCACGGCCGGCCCGCGTACCAGCGCGCCGCTGACCGTCGCGAGCTGGGCCGCCAGGCTCGGCTGGATCGATGTGAAGGGTTCACCGCTGGCCTTCCTCGCGACGACGCAGGCGGTGGCGGTCACCACGCCGATGGCGATCGGCGAGCTCGTCGTCGACAAGCTGCCCTCGACGCCCGACCGGACCGAGCCGCCGGGCCTGGCGGCTCGCGTGGTCAGCGGGGCGATCTCGGGCGCGGCGCTGGCGGGCGGGCGCTCATGGCCGGCGGCCTTCGCCGGCGCGATGGGCGCGGTGGTAGCGACCTATGCCGGACACACGCTGAGGGAGAAGCTGACCGACGCGTTCGGCCATGACTTCCCGGTCGCGGCCGTCGAGGACCTGATCGCCTTCGGCGGCGCGAGCCTGGTGTGCCTGGCCCAGTTGGGCAGCGAGGAGGCCGCATCGCGCGGCGTGCCGGCCGACTCCTACGACGACGCGCTCGCGGTGCTGGGCTGGCCGCACAGTTGAACCGGTCGCGTCAGGCCAGCATCGCCACCAGCGCGGCGCACAGCGCCATCGCGCCGAGGTACAGCCCCCAGGCGCGGACGTTGCCGCCGCCGGGATCGCGGCCGTGCGTGTCGTCGGCGCCTCTCGCCAGCATGGCGCCGGCCGCGTAGAGCCCGGCCGCGATCACCGCGGCGGCGAGCAGGTTGCGGCCTTCGCTCATGTCGTCGCTGACATCGAGCCACACCGCCGACGCGAGGCCCGTCATCGCGAGCAGGCTGACCGCGCGCCACCGGTCCAGCAGCGACACCGCTGGATCGAAGCGCGGCTGGCGCAGCCGATCGGCATCGGGCTCGGCCGTCGTCGACGTGCCCGGCGGCGACCAGCCGGGCGACTTGAACAGCACGCGGATCCGGTCCGTCCAGCGCGGCGTGGCGCGGGCACGTTCGAACAGCTCGCCGTAGAACTGGCCGACGGCCCGGATCGGGTTCCAGCTGTGCAGCGGCGTGACCGTGCCGTAGACGCAGGGCTCGGTTTCCTCGGCGAAGGTGCCGAACATCCGGTCCCAGATCACCAGCACCGCCCCGTAGTTCCGGTCCAGGTAGCCCGGATTCACCGCATGGTGCACGCGGTGGTTGGACGGGGTGGAGAACACCCGGTCCAGCCAGCCCAGCTTGCCGATGTGCTCGGTGTGGATCCAGAACTGGTACAGCAGCACGAACAGGCTTGCCGCCACGTACTGCTCCAGCGGCAGGCCCAGCACCGCCATCGGCAGGAAGAAGGGCCAGCCCATCACCGAGTAGAAGCTCTCCTGGCGCAGCGCCGTCGTCAGGTTGAAGTGCTCGCTCTGGTGATGCACCGTGTGCGCCGCCCAGAAGAGGGCGCTCTCATGGCTGACGCGGTGCAACCAGTAGTCGAGGAAGTCGTACAGCACGATCGCGACCCCCCAGCCCCACCAGCCGTCCCAGACGGAGCCCGGCACCAGGGCCAGGTGCGGCTGCAGCCACGCGTACATGCCGTTCTGGAACAGCGGCGTGACGGCGGCCACGGCCAGGCTCATCAGGCCCTGGCTCAGGCTGCTGACGGCGTCGGAGAGGCGGTGGGTGTCCCGGCCCTTGAGGCGGCTCCACAGCCATTCGAAGGCGATGCACAGGCCGAACAGCGGGACGGCGATCAGGAGGGCGCGATGCATGGGGAGAACTAGAACCGGTACCAGAGGCTGGCGCTGAAGGTCTGCTGCGACCGCGCCTGGGTCAGCGGCGAGCGCGCGGCGTCGCCGACCAGTCGCGCGTCCAGCCACTGGCCGCTGACGGACCAGCGCTCGGAGAACTTGTGCTCCGCGCTGAGCGCGAGGCTCCAGTCCATCATCCCGGCATGCGGACGCCACTCGGGCAGGCCGCTGGCGCGCGACTCGCCGGGGCCGATGCCGTAGCTGGAGCGCAGGTGCGCGCCGTTGGCGGCGGTGGTCGCCAGCGTGATGCCGATGAACTCGTCGCCGACCGGGATCCCGGAGGTCAGGCCGAGTTCCAGCAGCTCGCCGTCGTGACCCCGGCCGCTGCCCCAGGACAGGCCCGACTGCAGCATCAGCCACGACGTGGCCTGGACATTGGCGAAGGCCTCGGTCGTGATCCGCGATCCGAGGCGGTCCACGCCCCGGGGCGTCACCCGGGACGGCCGGCCGAACTGCGGCCACAAGCGGGCGCCGACCTGCCAGGCCGAGGCAGGGGCACCGGCGTCGGCGAACAGCGGAACCAGGTTCCAGCCGATGCCCAGGTCGGTGGACACGAACGCGCCGGCGGGTGTCAAGACTTCCACGGCCGGCAGCAGGTCGTTGCTGCGGGCCCGGCTGCCGGGCGCCGAGGGCCAGCTGCGTGTCGAGACGCCGCCGGACCAGGACGTCTGCGCCGGCGGCCCGTCCATGAGCACCAGGCTGCCCGCCGCCCACGCGGGCGACGCGCCGGCCAGGAGACCGGCGCACAGGACCGGAAGCGGGAAGGGGACGGGGCGGGGGAGGAGGGACATGGAAAAGAAGGCTCGCGGGATTCTAGGGAGCGGCGTTCGTGGCGACCTTGCTGCAATCTGTCGACGGCCGGGCGTCCAGCGCCCGGCGAGCACCGGCGGAACTCCACCAGAACGGGGGGTAGCGCGGGCCGGCGCCTACCTATAAATAGGGATGGCGCCTGACAACGTTGACGATCCCAATTCGCAACATGTCGACACAAGTGTTTCAGGCGACACCCCTCAGGGTTCCCCCTGAAGAGGGGGCGACGCAAGTGACCATCGGCCTATCATGCGGGCCTTCTCCGGCATGCAGTAAAGGGTGATGACGACCGCGCCGGAGACCATCGGTCAGTCGAACAAGGGAGGCCCTATGGAAGCAGTGTCCGTTGCACGCACGTTCGAGGCGGCAGGGAATGGTGGCTACGCGACGCCGGCGGTGAAACGGCGGGTGTTGCTGGTCGACGACCATGAACTGGTGAGGGCGGGGATCCGCACGCTGTACCAGTCGCTGGACGAGATCGAGATCGACTGGGTGGAGGCGGCGTCCCTGCAGGAAGGCTTGCAGGCCTATGCCGGCGGCGGCGCGGTGGACGCGGTGCTGCTGGACCTGAACCTGGGCGACTGCAAGGGCCTCCAGGGCCTGCGCCAGTTCATGGAGGCCTTCCCCGACGCGCGCGTCGTGGTCTTCAGCGGCACGCAGGATGAATTCGTCGTCCGCCAGGCGCGGGCGCTGGGCGCCGTGGGCTACCTGCCCAAGGGCGCGCTGATGGCCGAGATGCGCAGCACGCTGCGGGCCTTGCTGGCCGACGGCCAGCGCCATCGCGCGGCGCAGTCCGGCACGCTGTTCCCGCGTTTCCCGTCCTCCGCGATGTACGACCGCGTGGCCGAGCTGGGCCCGCGCCACCTGGAGATCCTGGAGCTGGTGCTGTCGGGTTGCAGCAACCAGGAGATCAGCAATTCGACGCAGCTGTCGCTGGGCACGGTGAAGAACTACGTCTCCTCGCTGCTGCTGGCGCTGGACGTCAAGTCGCGCTCGCACATGATCAGCCTCTTCCGCTGACGAGGTGGCCACGGTCCACCGCGGCGGTCGCCCGGTCGACGAGCACGCGCCCGACACGAGCTTCCCGCCGACCGAGATCCTCATCGACTCGCCGGACGTCCACGACGTGCCGGCGAGCGCCGTTTCTGGCGTTCACGAGGGGACGCCTGCGGGGGCTGCTCCCGCCTCGGGTCCGGGCTCTTCCGCGCCATCGGCCGGCTCCGGCCAAGGGGGCGCATCCGCTTCCTCGGAGGGGGGCGGCTCCTCCGTGGCCGCATCCGACGGCGTGACCGGTTCGCCGGGCAGTGCGGGCAGTGCGGGCAGCGGAATGTCCCCTCCCGGAGGGACCGGCGCGCCGCCCCCCGCCGACACGGCGAACGTCCGGCCCAAACGTGCGCGGCGTCCTCCGAAACCGAGCCTGTTCGTGGCGGTGGCCGGCAGCGTGCCGGAGAGCGACGAGTCCGTGCAGGAGGGGCGTCGCCGCGAGCGCCGCGCCATTGCGCGTCGCCTGCAGGACGCCGGCTTCGACGAGGCCTGGAGCCATTGGCCCTGGCTGCTGACGGCGGTCGCCGTGCCGCTGGTCTCGGCGCTGCTGCGCGGCACGCCGGCCACGGGCCTGATGGTCTGGGTCTTTGGCGTGATCGCGCTCGCGCTGGGCTGCGTCTTCACCGCGCGGTCGCTCTCGCAGCGCGGTTCCCGCCACGAGCACAGCCATCGGATGGCCTTCTCCGACCGCGAGGGGCGGCGGCTGCTCTACCTGCAGGCGGCCGGCTGCCTCGGGCTGCTGTGCCTGCATCCGTGGCTGGCCGAATCGCCGGGCGCGCGCGGGTTGCTCACCGGGCCGCTGCTGGCGGCCACGGCGGCGGTCGTCGGCGTGCTGCTTGCGCCGATGGGGCGCTGGGCCGCCGTCATCGCGGTGCTGCCGGCGTCGGAGGGCCTCGCGCGCATGGTCGATCCCTCGGCCCGGCCCGGCGCCGGGCCGGTGTGGTTCCTCGCCGCGGCGGTCGTCGGCGGCCTGGCGCTGCTCGAACACCACCGCTGGCAGCGCGCCAAGCGCCTGCTCATGGAACAGGACCTGCATGTCAGCACGCTTGAGCAGGACCGCGACGGCGCGATCCGGGCCGACCAGGAGAAGAGCCGTTTCCTCGCCATCGCCAGCCACGACCTGCGCCAGCCGGTGCATGCGCTGGGGCTGTTCGCCGCCAGCCTCGAGCGCCGGCTGCAGGGCACCGAGGAAGAGCCGCTCATCCGCAACGTCATGCGCTCGATCGAGGGCCTGGAGCGTTCCTTCAACGCGATGCTCGACATCTCGCGGCTGGATGCCGGCACCGTCGAGCCCAACCTGCAGCACTTCCCGCTGCGCGACCTGTTCCGGCGCCTGCACATGCACTACGCGGGGCAGGCGGAAGCGTCGGGGCTGGGGCTGCGGTTCTCGCCGGGCGGCAAGTCCGTCACCAGCGATCCGCAGCTGCTGGAGCGCATCCTCGGCAACCTGATCCAGAACGCCATCAAGTACACCGAGGAGGGCGGCGTGGTCGTGGTGGCGCGGTCCACCTCGACGCATCTGAACCTCGAGGTCTGGGACACCGGCATCGGCATCAAGTCCAGCGACCTGCCGCGGATCTTCGCGGAGTTCTACCAGGTCGGGCAGAGCGAGCGCAGCCGCACGCAGGGGCTGGGCATGGGCCTGGCGATCGTCAAGCGGCTGGCGCATCTGCTCGGCTATCGCCTGATGGTGGCCTCGCGGCCGGGGCGCGGCACGATGTTCCGGCTCAGCATGCCGCTGGGCGGCCTGCCCGAGATTCCCGAGTTCACCACGGCGGCCGACACCGTGCCGATGCCGGTCATGGAGCCGCGCTCGGTGCTCGTCATCGACGACGAGGAGCCCATCCGCATCGGCTTGCAGCTGCTGCTGGAGGAATGGGGCTACGAGTCCATCATCGCGGCGACGGCGGCCGAGGCGACCGATGCGGTGCGTGCGCGCGCCGAGCCGCCGGACCTGATCCTCTCGGACCTGCATCTGGGCGACGGGCCGGACGGCATTGCCGCGATCCGTGCGGTGCGCGAGCTCTGCCGCATGGAGGTCCCCGCGATCCTCGTCACCGGCGACACCAGCCGCGAAGAGTTGCGCCGCGCCACCGAGAGCGGCCACACGGTGCTCTTCAAGCCGTTGCAGCCGCGCAAGCTCTTCAACGCCCTGCGCGGCATGGTTTCCTGATCGCCGGATCGCCTGGCTTCCTGACCCGAAGGCAGCGGGACGTCGGTGGGGCCGGAATGAGGCAGGGGGTCCCTGGAGGGGCGCCCCCTGCCTCGTGGAGTGCCCGCGCTTGGCCTGCCGGGGGCGACATCCGCGCGAAGTGCGCTCCCCGGCGCCTACAGTAACGAGCCCTTGATGGTGCTCCAACATGACCACGATCTCCGACAACCTCCACCCCCGCCGTCTCAGCGCTGCGGCCTGGGCCTTGCGCATCCAGTTCTTCGTCTCGGGCGCCTTGTTCGCGACCTGGGGCGTGCATGTCCCGACGGTGAAGGCGCATTACGGCCTGGGCGAGCAGTCGCTGGCGATTGCGATGCTGGCTTCGGGCGTTGGCGCGTTGCTGGCGTTGACGCAGGCCGGTCGGGTGGTGGCGCGGTTCGGTCCGCGCGGCGTGGCCGGGCTCACCGGCGTGCTATGCGCCGCGGGCGTGTCGATGCTGATCGTGCCGAGCATCTATCTTGGGCTCGTGCTGCTGCTGATGATCTTCGGTGCGACGGCGAGCCTGTTCGACGTCGCCATCAATGCCGAGGCGACCGAGATCGAGCATCTTGCCGGTCGTCCGCTCATGAGCGGCTTCCATGCGATGTTCAGCCTGGGCGGCATGGTCGGTGCCGGCGTCGGCAGCCTGTTGCCGTGGCTGGGCTGGACGTCGCAGACCCACCTGCTGGTGGCCTGCGGCACGGGCATGGTGCTGATCCTTGGCGCCTGTCTGGCGATGCTGGAGATGCGCACCGATCCCGGTGAGCGCCAGCCCATGAGCCTGCCGCGGGGCGTGCTCGCGCTGATCGGCACGCTGGCGGCGTTCGGCCTGATCGCCGAGGGCGCGATGTACGACTGGAGCGTGCTGTTCATGAAACAGGAGCGGGCCAGCGATGCGAGTCTCTCGGCGCTCGGCTACGCGAGCTTCAGCCTCGCGATGGCGCTGGGGCGTTTCGGTGGCGACTGGGTGAGGGCGCGCGTCGCGCCGGTGCCCTTGATGGTCGCGAGCGGCCTGCTGGCGGCTGCCGGCATGGCGACCGCGCTGCTGGTGCCGGTGGCGTCCGCGGGGCTGCTGGGCTTCGCGCTCGTCGGCCTGGGCTTGTCCAATGTCGTGCCGGTGCTGTTCAGCGCGGCGTCCAAGGTGCCCGGCGTCAGTGCCGCGCATGGCATCGCCGCGGTCTCGTCGCTGGGCTATCTGGGCATGATGGCCGGCCCCCCGCTGATCGGCATGGTCGCGGAGCACAGCTCCTTGACGGCGGGCCTGTCCTGCGTCGTCTTCTTCGCGCTCTTCATGGCCGCCACCGCGCAGCGCGCACTGGGTGGCACCACCCGAACGAACGCGCCCGCGGCGCCGGCTGCAGCCGATTGAGGCGGGGCGAGGCCGGGATCGCGCCCTTGTAGGCGAACGCCCGACACGCGCATCGGGCGATGACCGAGGCGACCATGCGTCGTCGCCCTCGTGCCACGGAACGCCGTCGTCCCTACAGTTGATCCTGACAACGGAATTCGAGCTTCCGTTGTTCATGCTTCTCTCTCGCATGGTCCGCCTTTTCCCTCTGCAGGCGGACGAACTTTCGGCCCCGGTCTCACGACCGGGGCCTTTTCTTTTCCGCGTCTGCCTAAGATGCGCTCCCATGAACGACACGACCCCGACACAGCGCCTGCGCATCGACTGGCGCGGCCGGCCGATCGTCATCGAGTACGCCTGGGTGAACGCGCAGCCCGACGCGCCGGTGATGGTGTTCCTGCACGAGGGCCTCGGTTCGATCGCGATGTGGCGGGACTTCCCCGAACGTCTGTGCAAGGCGATCGGCATGCGGGGGCTTGTCTATTCGAGGCCGGGCTACGGGCGCTCGACGATGCGCGCGCCTGACGAGCGCTGGGACGTCGACTACCTGCACCGGCAGGCGCATGAGGTGTTGCCCGCGGTGCTGGCGGGATTGGGGGTGACGCGGCCGCCGTGGTTGTTCGGGCATAGCGACGGCGGCTCCATCGCGTTGCTGCATGCGGCGAAGCTGCCGACGGCGGGGGCGGTCGTCGCCGCGCCGCACATCGTGGTCGAGGACCTGTCCATCGCCGGCATCCGCAAGACGGTCGAGGTTTACCAGCGCGGGGCGTTGCGCGAGCGTCTTGCGCGATTCCATGATGATCCGGACTCGCCGTTCGGCGGCTGGAGCGAGACCTGGCTCAGCGACGCGTTCCGGTCATGGTCGATCGTCGACGAGATCCAGGCGATCGCCTGTCCGCTGCTGGCCATGCAGGGGGTGGACGACGAGTACGGCACGCTCGAGCAGATCCGGGGCATTGCAAGAGTGGTGCCCCAGACCCGTCTCTTCGAGATCCCCGCATGCGGCCATTCCCCGCACAAGGACAAGCCCCTCGAAGTGATCAACGCAGTCGACGACTGGTTGGGGACGGTGGGCCTTGGGGTTTGAGCGCTTGCCGCTCGGGCCCCATGGCCCGGCGGCCGGCGCGCCGGGGAGGGCAGGTGGGCGGTCCCGCGCTGGCGGGCAAGTCCGGCGGTCTCAGACCGTCAGCAGCCCCATCGTCATCGCCTTCAACGTCGCCGCGGCCCGCGTACTGCATTCGAGCTTGCGGAATGCGCTTTCCAGATGGGTACGCACGGTCGCCGGGCTGATGCCGAGGACCTTGGCCGCTTCCTTGTTGCTGTCCCCGACGGCGATCCGTGCGAGGACCTCGGTCTCACGGGCGGACAAGGTGATGGCGGCGGCCGGCGAGGCGGCAGGCGAGGGCGGGGGCGCGCGGCGGCGTTCGGCCCCGCAGACGGCGTCGGCGGCTTGCGGGTCGAGGCGGCCGGAGGCGACCTCCACGCTCATCGCGTTGCGCGCGGCTTCGGTATCGAGCGCGGGGGTGCCGGGTCTTGCCGTCCGTGCGGTGACCCAGGCCGCGGCGGCGGCCAGCACGCGTGCCGGCAGCGGGATGGCGGCTCCGGCGGCGCCGCGGAAGGCGCCCGAGCCGTCCATGCGTTCGTCGACGTAGGAGGCGAGTTCCGCCTCGGCGTGGAGCGCGCTCAGCCGGCGCGCGGCGCGGCCGGTCCAGTAGGGCATGAGGCGGAGCTTCTCGCGGTCGGACTCGCCGAGGCGGCGGCCTTCGTTCCAGATCGCGTTGGGCACCGATGCACGGCCGATGCCGTGCAGCAGTCCGGCGCGGTGGAGCTGTTCCTGTGTCGCCGGGTCCAGGCCGAGCACCGCGCCGGCTTCGCGGGCCGCGTCGGCCACGCGGCGCGACAGGCCGGTCATCCAGGGCAGCTTGAGGTCGATGACGTCGGCGACCAGCTCGAGCGGCGTGTCGAGCGAGGCCAGCGAGACGTCCAGCGCCTCGCCGTCGGCCGTGGGCGCGGGGCCATGCGCGTGGTGATGCGCGAGTTCATGCGCGAGTTCATGCGCGCCGTCGTCCAGCGCGCTCATCCAGGCTGTCGCGTGCCGCGCCACGAGCTCGACCAGGGCCTTCGGATACTTGCCGCCCGCGCGCTCGTCCATGTGGCGCAACGCCGCCGACAGGCCGTGCACCCGCGAGAAGATCTCCAGGTCCCCGGCCAGCGCCACGTGGAAGACGACGGCGGGGATCTGGTCGCCGCGCAGCCCGGCGGGTTTGCCGGTGCCGTCCCAGGCCTCGAAGAGGTGGCGCATCGCCCGCTCGATGCCGGCGGGCAGGCCCAGCAGCCGGGCGATCTCGCCGGCGACTTCGCAATGGATCAGCGCTTCCTCGCCGAGCGTGTCGGCCAGCGCGGACGCTTCCTTGGCCGAGCCGTTGGACAGCATCGCGTCGCGTCCGCCGACGTCGTCGCCCATCAGCACCGAGAACTCCGGCGCGTTGGCCGTGCAGCCGGACCAGCGCAGCAGCGCCACGCAGGCGGCCTGGGCGACCGATTCGTCGGGATCGCGGCCGAAGGCCAGCCCCTCGGCGCGCGCCGCCGCCGCGATGCGCGTGGCGAGCCAGGCGGTCCGTGTCGAATGGTCGACCGGCTGTCCCATGCTGAGGTCGCCGACGAACGCGAGCGCGCGCACGGCGTCGAGCACCGGCACGCGCGAGGAAGAGGAAGGAGACGAGGACGAGGAGGAAGAAACGGTCACGGTATCCCGGGGGCTTGGTCGAGCGCGCCGCGGGCCCCCTGTCGACAGGGGCGCCCGCGGTCGGCGCGGACCTTACCGGGATTGCCGGACGGCGTCCAGGATGACCTTGGCGACCGCTTCGGGCTGCGACTGCTGCGGCACGTGCGAGCTGTCGACCTTGGTCACCTTGGCGCCGGCGCGCTGCGCCATCGCGGCCTGCGCCTCCGGCGCGATCATGTGGTCGGCCGTGGCCAGCAGGTAGAACGAGGGCTTGCTCTTCCACGCCGCGGCGGATACCGTCTGCTCGAAGGCCTTGGCCTGGATCGGGCCTTGCGTCGCGGTCATGACGGCCGTCGTCGCGGCGGGCAGGTCCTGCGCGAAGTGGTTCTTCATGCCTTCGGCGGTCAGGCTCAGCCAGCCCTGCGCGTCGGCCTTGAAGTGGGCCACGCCGGACGGCGTCGGGAAGCCCTTGCCCTGCTCGGCGGTGTTCTGGCCGACGTTGGGCGCGAACGCGGCCACGTAGACCAGCGAGGTGACCTTGTCCGAGGTGCCGGCCTCGGTGATCACCGTGCCGCCCCACGAGTGGCCGACCAGCACGACCTTGCCGGGCTGCGCGTCGATCGCGCGGCGCGCGGCGGCGACGTCGTCGGCCAGCGAGCTCAGCGGGTTCTGCACCGCGGTGACGGACACGCCTTCGCGCTGCAGCAGCGGGATGACCTTGGCCCAGTCGGAGCCGTCGGCGAAGGCGCCGTGGACGATCACGACGGACGGTTGCGCCGGGGCGGCGGGCGTGGCGGCCAGCGCGGCCGACGACAGGCCGACGGAGGCGGCGAGGGCGGAAGCGGCTGAGGCGGCGATGGCGAGACGGCGGGTGACGTTCATGGTGAGCTCCTGGTGGTTGGGAGGGGTGTCGGAACAGGGCTCTACTGTCTCGTTTCGAGGCTCGCGCCGGTATCGGACGAATGTCCGAGGGGCGTCTCCAACGCCTCGGACGCCTGCGGTCCGGCCGGCCGCCCGCGGGCGGCTCAGGGCCCGCGCGGAGGTGACAGGGAGGTGACACCGTGCACGGCTGCCCATCGGTATTTACACCGAGGCGCCGCATTTCCGCGACGGCGCTCCTCGCGCTTCGCCGACCGCCGATCGCCCAGGCGGGGCGAGTGCCGACGTGGGCGAGCGGCACCCGCGCAGCCCGGCGGCCCGCTCCGCGCCTCGTGCCGATGCGTTTGCGCGCCGTTTGCGCCCGTCCCGCCGGTCCCGATGCGTCAAGCCCTGACCCCGCCGGACGGGGGCACGACCCGACCCTCTTAGGGAAACAACCACCCCCGTACCGAGGGGGAATCTCACCTGCACCCCCTCGTGCGCCCCGTGACAAGAGTCACAGAATCGACACGCCCGAAGGCCGCCCTCCCGCCGGTCGTCAGCAGTCAAGACGGTGCCCCGCATCACGGGGTGCCGTCGTCCAAGTCCAGGTGGACATCCCACCTTCATCCTGAAGAAGGACGCAAGCAAATGTTCAAGAAGACCTGTCTGGCCCTGGCGCTTGTCGGCGCCGCGGCCGCGGCCCATGCGGGGCCGACCCTGATCAACGAAGGCTTCGACAATGTCGACAGCCTGGCCGCGAGCGACTGGAAGATCGCCAACCTCGGCTCGCCGGCCGTCGCGAACTACCCTGCCTGGTTCCAGGGCAACGTCGCCGCGTTCGACGCGCACAGCGGCGCGCCGACCTCCTACGCCGGTTCCAACTGGGGCGCGGTTGATGCCGGCGGCACGCTGTCGAGCTGGCTGATCAGCCCGGTGTTCTCGACCGCCGAGAACCTCGAAGTGTCCTTCTGGGCCCGCGGCGAGGGCGTGCAGGGCTTCGTCGACCAGCTGGCCTACGGCCTGGTCGACGCCGCCGGCACCTTCGCCAGCTTCGTGCCGCAGGCGAGCATCACCGTCGCCGGCGAATGGACCCGCTACAGCTTCCAGCTGGCGGGCCAGGGCCTGGGCTCGAGCGCGCGTTTCGCGATCCAGTACTTCGGCAGCGCCGACCTGGCCAACGTCGTCGGCGTCGACGACGTGGCCGTGAACGTGCCCGAGCCGTCGACCTGGGCGCTGGCCGGCGTCAGCCTGCTGGGCCTGATGGCCGCCCGCCGCCGTCGCGCGCAGCGCTGAGCACCGGTTCGACGCGTCGAATCACCGCAGCATCCATCGAGTCATTTCCGCGAGGACAACGACCATGATTTCCCGTATCACCCTGGGCCTGGCGATCGCCGCGGCCCTGCCGCTGGCGGCTCAGGCTCACGAAGCCGCCGCGCCGGCCGCCGCCGACACCGCCACCTCCGCCGCGCCGGCCGCGGCCAAGGATTCGCTCGTCGTCGTGCGCGACGCCGAGACCGGCAAGCTCCGTCCGGCCACCGCTGAAGAGCATGCCGCGCTGCAGGCGCAGGTGCCGGCCGCCAAGGCCCGCGTCCTGCTGCGGGCGGTGGCGATCTCGCCGCAGATGAAGCTCCACAGCAGCGGCGCCACCGGCATCCGCGCGACCGACGAGATGGCCAGCCAGTCCGTCATCGTGCGCGGTCCCGACGGCAAGCTGATCGAGGCCTGCTTCGCCAGCAAGGAAGAAGCCGAAGCGTTCATGAAGAGCGCCGCCGCGACCAAGTCGGCCCTGCCCACGGAGTAAGCCATGCAAGAGATCGCCAAGAAGACCTTCAAGAAGACCCTGCTGCGCACGGCTGTCGTGGCCGCGCTGTGCGGCGCCGGCATGGCGCAGGCCGCCACCATCGTGATCCAGAGCCGCGACCCGGCCGGTGTCGGCTTCAACGACACGACGCCGGTCGCCCCGGTCGGCGGCAACCCCGGCACCACGCTGGGCGAGCAGCGCATGTTCGTGTACCGGTACGTCGCCGACGTCTGGGAAAAGGCGCTGGACAGCGACGTGACGATCACCGTCTCGGCCGCCTGGGAGCCGCTGACCTGCACGGCGTCCTCGGCGACGCTGGGCAGCGCGAGCGCCTGGAACTTCTGGTACGGCTTCCAGGGCGGCGCCCCGGACACCTGGTACCCGCAGGCGCTGGCCAACAAGCTGGCCGGCGTGAACCTGAGCGAGGGCCAGCCCGACAGCACCGGCTACAACAACGTCGACATCAAGACGCAGTTCAACATCAACCTGGGCAAGAGCGACTGCCTGGCCGGTTCGCCGTTCTACCTCGGCATCGACGGCAACTTCGGCACCGGCGTGAACTTCGTCGAGACGCTGCTGCATGAACTGGGCCACGGCCTGGGCTTCAGCGTGCTGTCGGTGCAGACCTCCACCGGCAAGCGGATCAACCGCGAAGGCACGGCCTACACCGACGACGGATTGCCCAGCATCTGGGAACGGTTCATGTACGACAACACCCAGGGCAAGACCTGGCTGAACATGACCAGCCTGGAGCGCAAGGCCTCGGCGGTGAACCCGCTGGGTCTGGCCTGGATCGGACCCAACGTGGTGGCCGGAGCCGGCATGCTGAGCGCGACGCCGGTGCTGAACATCTCGGCGTCCGCGCCGGGCGCCTCGGGCCAGTATCCCTACGGCACGGCCTCGTTCGGACCCGCGGTGAGCTCGGGCATGAACCTGGGCGCGCTGGCGACGGTGCCGGCCGATGCGACCAACGGTGCGGGTTGCCTGCCGTTCACGCCGGCCGTGACCGCGGCGGTGACCGGCAAGGTGGCGATCATCGATCGCGGTACCTGCGGCTTCGCGGTCAAGGCCAAGAACGCCCAGAACGCGGGCGCGATCGGCGTGATCATCGCCAACAACGCTGCGGGCGCGGCCCCCGGCCTGGGCGGCACCGATCCGACGGTGGTGATCCCGACGATCAGCGTCTCGCAGGCCGACGGTGTGAAGCTGCGCAGCGCGATCACGGCGGCGCTGCCTTACGGCACGCGCACCAAGCCGGGCCTGGCCAACGCCTCGCTGGGCGTGGACCCGAGCCGCCGCGCCGGCGCCGACGCGCTGGGCCGTCCGCTGCTGTACACGCCGAACCCGCTGGTGGGCGGTTCGTCGGTGTCGCACTGGGATGTGTCGGCCTCGCCGAACCTGCTGATGGAGCCCAACATCAGCCCCGACCTGGGCCTGGTGCTGGTGCCGCCGAAGGACCTGACCAAGCCGCTGCTGAAGGACCTGGGCTGGTAATGAGTCCGGATCGAGCCCCGCCGATGACCGCCTGACGGCCGCGGGCGGGGCCTCCTCCTCCAAGCCTGGCGCATGAGCGCCGGGCTTTTTTGTTTCTCTACCGGATCCGGGCGCAAAGCGATCAGATGTCGCCTGGAAGACGGCCAGATGTCACCCGAAAGGGCGATGAAGTCCGCTGTGCGGACGTTTGAGCACCGATCGACGAAGGAAGGTTGCGTCTTCAAACAGGAGGGTGGTCAGGAGTGGCTGATAATCGCGCCCTCCCGGCTAGCCGGGCCCTGGTTTTTTACTGGAAGCACTGATGAACAAGAGTGAACTGATCGAAGGCATCGCCACCAAGGCTGGCGTCACGCGTGCCGTGGCCGCGACCGCGCTGGACGCGACCCTGGAAACCATCACCGAGGCGCTGGCCGCCGGCGACCAGATCGCCCTGGTGGGCTTCGGCACCTTCAAGGTGAGCGACCGTGCCGCCCGCACCGGCAAGAACCCCGCCACCGGCGAAGCGCTGGACATCCCGGCCTCCAAGGTCGCGAAGTTCACCGCCGGCAAGGCGCTGAAGGATGCGGTGAACAAGTAAGCCGACCGGCTTTCTGTCATTGGGCGACGCCCGCTCCTGCAACAGCAGGGCGGGCGTTGTTGTTTGTGGGCGGGATCGGAAGCGGAGATTTGGGGAGGGGGGCAGGTATTGCCTACGTTCAGGACGGCATTTGAACGTGTCATGGACCGGCAAAATAGCGTGCTGAACCATGACCCAACTCATTCTTGAACTCAAGGCCGCGATCGTTCCAGTTTTCAAAGATGAACTGGACTTGGCGTTGGCGCATTTAGCAGAAGTGGCTGCTGCATCGGGCGCCGTGATCAAGCGGGAATCAACGCCCTATTCGAAGCCTCCGGATTCGTGGATGTTGCGTGTTCAGGCCGTCTGTACCGGAAGTGCCGAGGCCCTTGTCAGGGAAGTCGTAGACCGCTTGCAAGGATCCGGATGGATCGTGGACGGCAATGAAATCGAGTCCGAAGCAATATGGTCGCCAAGGGAGGGGGTTTTGGCGCCGATGTCGCCCACCCTCACGTGGGCATTTGTTCAAGCGTTTCCGATGTCTTCAAAAGTTGATTCCATCAGACGCTCCTGAAACCCAATCCATGAGCAATATCCAATCACCTGAGCAGCGTCGCGAACTGCTGGGCAACCTGCATGCGCTCTCGGATCCGGTCTATCAGCAGCGGGTCTGGGTGGAGGGTCTACCGTGGGGCTCGGTGCAGCACGACGAGTTCGGGTATGCCGTTCACTTCTTCTTCGATGACTCGACGCTGAAGGAAGATCCTCACGGGAACGTCGGCTGGATGCTCGTCGACGCCAACGAGGCGCGACTCGTGACAGCCGTGATCGTGGCCATCGATGCCATCCTCGAGAAGTACGGCAACCGGCTCAAGGATTCTGAATACATCGCGCTGCCTGAATGGGTCGGCGTGGTGGAAGCGGCCAAGGCGGCGCTGTCGATCATGCCGGACCGACAACAAATGCCGTGACCAGTCGATCACTGCCCGGCTGGACGAAGTACGGCCCGCCGCGCATGCGATCGATGAAACGCTCGCTCAGTCCCGCCGACGCGCGGGAACTGCGCGGGCACCGGCAGCGCCGACGGCCTCAGCCCTCCCGGAAGAACTTCAACGCCGCCAGATCGGGAAACGCGGTCGGCCGCTTGGCCTGCGCCGCCGCGAACGCCTCCATCAGGTTGCTGTTCTGCCAGATCGCCGCCTGCAGCCAGCCCATCTGCTGGAGGCTGTCCTTGACGCCGTGGTCACGCGCGTAGTGGATCGCCTGCTTGCTGCCCCAGATCGCCACCGGCGGCTTCTGCGCGATCTCGCGCGCGCACTGCAGCGCGGCTTCGACGCACTCGGCCTGCGTCGCGAACACCTCGTTCACCAGGCCCACCGCCTGCGCCCGCGCCGCGGGCATGCGGCGGCCCGTGTAGGCCAGCTCCTTGAGCACGCCCAGCGGCACCAGCTTGGGCAGCCGCTGCAGCGTGCCCAGGTCGGCCACCATGCCGATGTTGATCTCCTGGATGCAGAAGAAGGCGCCCGTCTCCGCATAGCGGATGTCGCAGGCCGCCACCAGGTCCACCGCGCCGCCGATGCAGCCGCCCTGGATCGCCGCGATCGTCGGCACGCGCAAGTCGTCGAGCTGGTTGAACGCGCGCTGCATGTCGGCCAACAGGTCGACGATCGCCGCGCGACCCTCGGCGCTGCGGTCGTCAAGCTGGATACCGCCGTTCTGGAACACGTCCAGCGCCATGCCCGCGCTGAAGTGCTTGCCCGTCGACGAGATCACCAGCGCCCGCAGCGTCGGGCTGCGGTGCAGGTCCGCCAGCACCGTCTCGAGCTCGCGCCACAGCTGCGGCGACATGGTGTTCATCGCATCGGGCCGGTTCAGCACCAGGTGGCCGACGCCGGCTTCTTCGGTCAGGGTGAGGCAGTCCATTCGGGTCTCCTTCGTTCGTCCCTGTCTTCGAGCAGGGAATCGGACCATGCTAGCGGGAGACCGCCGGACGCCGCGTCAAGGACGCGACGTCCCCGCGCCGATTGGAGTGGGCTCTCCAGCGGCGCCGAGTGGCGCGGACCGTCGTGGCCCGCGCCGTTCAGGCCCCGATCAGCTCCTCGGCCGGACCGAAGAACTCGTAGCGCAGCTGCGTCGTCGGGATGCCCAGCGAGCGGCCCGCCCGATAGACCGCCTGCATGAAGGGCTTGGGGCCGAGCAGGTAGAGGTCGACGTCGCGGTCTTCCGGCAGGTGGCGCGCCAGCAGCGCATCGGTGACGTAACCGATCTCGTGCGGCTCGTCGCCGTCGCGCGGCGCGTCGTAGACGTAGAGCGCCTCGACGTTGTCGTGCGCCGCGGCGAGCACGTCGACCCGCTCCCGGAACGCATGCACGCCGCCGTGCCGCGCCGCATGGATGAAGCGGATCGGCCGGCCGCTGGCCGCCGCCGACTCCAGCATCGACATCGCCGGCGTGATGCCGACGCCGCCCGTCACCAGTACCAGCGGGCGCGTGGCTCCGGCGTCGAGCGTGAACTCGCCCGCTGGCGCCTGGACCGCGATCCGGCTGCCGACCCCGGCCGTGTCGTGCATCCAGTTGGACACCAGCCCGCCGTCCTCGCGCTTGATGCTGACGCGGTACCAGGGCTTGCCCGGCGCATCCGACAGCGAGTAGTTCCTCCGCACCGTCCGGCCGCCGATGTCCAGCACCAGGGTCAGGTATTGCCCCGGGTGGAAGGACGGCAGCGGCTGGCCGTCCGCCGGCTCCAGGTAGAACGAGGTGATCAGCTCGCTCTCGCGCTCCTTGCGCGCGACCACCATCTCGCGCTGACCGCGCCAGCCGCCAGGCAGCGCGGCCGTGGCGGCGTAGACCTGCTCCTCGGCGTCGATCAGCAGCTGCGCCAGCGCGCCGTAGGCCTCGGCCCAGGCCGCGATGATCTCGTCGGTGGCGACGTCCGCGCCCAGCACCTCGCGGATCGCGCTCAGCAGGCAGGCGCCGACGATCGGGTAGTGCTCGGGCTGGACCCCCAGCGCCACATGCTTCTGGATGATGCGGGGCAGGGCCGGCGCGAGTTCATGGACCCGGTCGATGTGGCTCGCATAGGCCAGCACCGCGCCGGCCAGCGCGCGCGCCTGCGTCCCTTCGGCCTGGTGGGCCTCGTTGAAGAAAGCCTTCAGTTCGGGATGCTCGCCCAGCATCGCGCGGTAGAAGTGGCGGGTGATCTCCTCGCCGCGCGACTTCAGCAGCGGCACGGTGGCCTGGATCAGGGCAATCGTCTGGGGCTTGAACATGAGCTTCTCTACTTCCGGTTCGTTGAGGATGACCCTTGCTACTCACGTTCCGTGCCAACTGGCGCACCTTCCGTTCTTGTCTGCAAGTCATTGATTTTTATTGGACCGAACCGTCGATGTCGTCCGAATGGGTCGAAATGACCGAGAATCCACCGCAGTCCGATTGACAACGCATCAGGTCGAAATGACGCCGGATTCTCGATATCGCCAGTTGCTCGCCGCCGTCCGCGGTCTGGTCCGCTGCGACGCCGCGGCGCTGCTGCGGCTGGTGCCCGGGGAGGATGCCCCGGTGCTGCAGCCGGTGGCCGTCGACGGGCTGGCCGAGGAAGCGCTCGGACGTCGCTTCCCGGCCGCGGCGCATCCGCGCCTGGCCCGGCTGCTGGACAGCGGCGAGGGCCTGCGCTTCGCCTCGGACGCCGGGTTGCCCGATCCCTACGACGGCCTGCTCGAACATCAGCAGGAGCTCGAGGCCGTGCATGACTGCATGGGCGCGCCGCTTCGCATCGATGGGCGGATCTGGGGCCTCGTCACGCTGGACGCGATGGATCCGCGGGCCTTCGACGGCGTCGACGGCGAACGCCTGCGGGGTGTCGTGCGGCTGCTCGAGGCCGGCGTCGCCGCCGAGGAGACCATCGCCGACCTGGCGCGCCGCGCCGCCCAGGAACAGGCGCTCGCGCGGGCCGGATCGCGCGGCGGATCACGCGAGCTGCTCGGACGCAGCGCCGCGATGCAACGGCTGCGCGAGGAGATCGACACCGTCGCCGCCTCCGACCTCACCGTGCTCATCCTGGGCGAGACCGGCGTGGGCAAGGAACTGGTCGCTGAGCGGCTGCACGCCCGATCGCTGCGTCGTGAGCGGCCGCTGGTGCAGATCAACTGCGCCGCGCTGCCGGAGACGCTGGCGGACAGCGAGCTCTTCGGTCACAAGCGCGGCGCCTTCACCGGCGCGGTCGCCGACCGCACGGGCAAGTTCGAGCTGGCCGACGGCGGCACGCTGCTGCTGGACGAGGTCGGCGAGCTGCCCCTGCCGGTCCAGGCCAAATTGCTGCGCGTGCTGCAGAGCGGCGAGCTGCAGCGGCCCGGCAGCGACCGGATGCTGAAGGTCGACGTGCGCGTGCTCGCGGCGACCAACCGCGACCTGCGCGAGGAGGTGGCGCGCGGGCGCTTCCGCGCCGACCTCTATCACCGGCTCTCGGTCTACCCGCTGCGCGTGCCGCCGCTGCGCGAGCGCGGTCGCGACGTGCTTGCGCTGGCCGGCGGATTCCTCGAGGAGAACCAGCATCGCCTGGGCGCGCGCAACCTGCGGCTGTCTCCGGCCGCCTCCGAGGCGCTGCTGGCGCACGACTGGCCCGGCAACGTGCGTGAGCTGGAACACCTCATCAGTCGAGCGGCGCTGCGGGCCTTGTCGTCGGCGGGGCGGGGAGGGCGGTGGATCGCGATCGAGCCGGCGCATCTGGGATTGGATTCCCCGGAGACGGCGGGCGCCACGACCGCTGCAACGACCGCAACGACCGCAAGGACTGCAACCACCGCAAGCGCCACGACGACCGCCGACGTTGCCGCGATCGCTTCGCCCGGCATGTCCGCGGGCATCGGTCTTCGCGAAGCCACGGACCAGTTCCAGCGCGCCTGGATCGCGGCGGCCATCGCCCGCAACGGTGGCGCCATGGCCGCCGCCGCGCGCGAGGCCGGCATGGACCGCAGCAACTTCCTCCGGCTGGCGAAGCGGCTGGGCGTGGCGACCTCGCGATAGACCTGGCGATAGACCCGGCGGCCGGCACGCCGCGCCCTTCGTCCGCGCGTGCTCCCCGCGCCGCTACAGCGACTTCAACCACGCGAGCAGCGCCTCGCGGTCCGCCTTCGACAACTGTTCGAAGCGCTGCCGCGACTTCTCGGCCTCGCCGCCATGCCACAGGATGGCCTCGGTCAGCGTGCGGGCGCGGCCGTCGTGCAGGTAGCCCACCGGGATGGTCTCGGCCACCTTCTCCGTGTAGCCGATGCCCCAGAGCGCCGGGGTGCGCCACATGGCGCCCGTCGCCCGGCCTTCCGGAAGCTTGTCCGCCAGCGCCGGTCCCATGTCGTGCAGCAGCAGGTCGGTGAAGGGATGGATCGTCTGGTGGCGCAGCTCCGCGAAGGGGTGGTTGCCGCCCGTCTTCATCTCCGCCGTGTGGCAGGCCGCGCAACGCAGCGCGTCGAACACCTTGCGGCCCGCCTGCACCTGGACCGGATCGACGCGATGCTCGTCCAGCGGCGCGACGCCCTTGGGGAAGCCGCTCGGCAGGCTGCGTTGCGCCGGTACCGCCAGCAGCTGCAGGTAGTGCGTCAGCGCGGTGAGGTCGGCCTCCTCGATGCCTTTCTGAGCCGGCGCGGTCCGGCACCCCGCCGGGTCCGTCAGGCAGCCGCGGTTCGGGAACACCGGCGAGGTCACCGACATGTCGCTCAGCAGCGCCCTGGCCGTCTGGTGCCGGACGCTGGCCTGGGTGGCCTTCCAGCCGAAACGGCCCAGGCGCGTCGCGCCGGTCTCCGGATCGACGATGAAGTTCGCCGTGCCCAGCACGCCGTCCGGGTCCCTCGTCGTGCGCACGCGGGCCAGGATGTCCGTCTCCGGCACGGCCTCCAGCAGGCCGACGCCGATCAGCGGCTGCGCGGTGCGCGCCGACCAGAGCGACGGCACCGGCCCGTCGAAGGCGAAGGTCGGCTTGCGCAGCTCGACCCGCGTGCCGTCGGCCAGGGCGACGATGGAGGTCTCGAAGCCCGCGACCTTGACGGCGCCGCCGCCGTCCTGCGCCTTGCCGGATGCCGACAGCACGTTCATCTGGATCGTCGAGCCGTAATGCGGATCCGGCCGGAGCGCACCGTCGGCGTCCTTGGCGGCCGCGTGGAAGGCCATCATGTCCAGGCGCTGGCCGACCATGTACGGGGCGGGGCCGCGGCCGTTGCCGAGATGGCACTGCACGCAGACCGTGGCGTTGAAGCGCGGCCCCGCCAGCCGGGCGAGCGCGGCCATCGGGTCGTTGCCCGGCTCGAGGTGCTCGCCGGTGACGACGCTGGTGTGGGCGATGCGGTGGCCCTCGACGAAGCGCTGCATGTTCCGCATGCCGATCTGGTTCAGCGGCTGCTGGAACATCCGCAGGCCTTCGTCCGAGTAGTTGTACGACACGGAGCCGAGTCCGCCCGACAGAACCGGCTCGGGCAGCGGCGCGCTGTTCAATCGCGGCTGGACGCCGTACCACGGGGTCAGGCCTTGCCCGACGACGTAGACGCGCTCGTTGCCGTAATGGCGCAGGCCGCCGGTGTCGCCCCTGGCCTGCATCGAACCCCGGGTGGTGACCATCGAGGGCGCGATCTCGATCGCGTCACCGGGCTTCAGCGGCCGGGCGGCCACCGGGGCGCCGCCGGGCAGGCCGTCCCGGCCCAGGCCGGCGTGGCCGGGATGTTCCTTGATCAGGACCGTGCAGTGGTCGTAGCCGGCCTGGCCGTCGGCCGGATAGTCCGCCGGCCGGCAGACCGCGCCGGTCCGGTCGGCCAGTTCGCCGTTGTTCACCCAGCCGTAGCCGGTGACGCCGACGCGGTCGAAGGCGCGGAAGAAGGCGGTGCCGCCCGGCAGGAAGTCCACCGACGGGTTGTAGGTGTTGACGATCAGCACCGGCCGGGTGACGCCGGCGACGCGGCTGTTGTCGATGATCTCCAGGCCCCAGGTGCGGTTCCGGAAGCTGTTGGGCACGAAGCCCAGGTAGGCGCCGGTGCCCTTGTCGACCGGGCGCCCCTGGTCGTCGACGGTCTCGTTGGGGCCGTAGCCGGCCTCGTTCCATTCCTCGCCGCGTTCGCGGGCATGCCGGGCGAGCGCGCGATTGCCGAAGCGGGTGACCAGCGTGCCGTCGGGCAGGCTGAACTGCAGCGTCTCGATCGGCGGCTGCGGCCCGAACAGCGGCACCGGATGCGCGGTGTCGGCGGGCACGGGGAAGGGGCTGCTCGTCGCCGGCGGCGTCGGGTCCGCGACACCGGTGGTGGAGGCCGGCGTCGCGGCTGCGGGCCGGGAGTCCGGGGCGCCCCCGCCGTCGACGTCCTGCTGGCCGCCGTCCCCGCTGAACATGGCCAGCAGCGCACTGGCGCACAGGGCGGACACCAGCAAGGCGGGAACCAACGCCCAGCCCACGGTGGTGCCGAGTCGCTTGAACGCCATGCTGCTGGTCCCCTCCCGTGCCTGTGGGTGCGATTGGTGCCCCTTCTGCGAGGGTGGAGGCGGAAGTGTCCGCGCTCGTTTTGCCAGACGGCAAGTTTAAATGTGTGTCGAATTGATGCGCGACCGGATGTGACCGGTCGCGATCCCGCCTGGCCCGCAGCGGATCAGGCGTGCGACACCGCCGCCGTGTCCGGTGCCCTGGGGCCGGCGACGGCGCCCAGCGCGCCGCCCCAGACGTGGTACAGCGCCTGGAGCACGACGTACTTCAGCATCTGCGTGGTGATGTTGGCGTCCTTCTCGCTGAGGCCGTAGTTCTGCTGCAGGGTCGTGGGCAGGCTGGCCACCATGGCCGTCAGGCCGCCGAAACCGGCGGTGAGGATCGCGTGCGAGGTCCAGCCGACCTTGCTGGCGAAGACGTCGGACAGCGCCTCCGGGAAGGTGTCCTTGAGGTTCTTCACATGGGCGCCGGCGCGGGCCGCAGCGCTGAGGATCTGGTCCTTGGCCGGCAACTGCAGGTGGTCCAGGCAGGCGCCCAGGTCGTCCCGGGCCAGGAAATGCTGGAAGCCGGCCCGTCCGGCGCTGACGTCGAAGTCGTTCTTGACGTGTCGCGAGACGGGGCCTCCGATCCCGAGGCCGCCGGCCCAATCGGAGAAGCCGTCGGCGACGGCGCCCTGTTGCGGCTGCCCCTTGAGCTGGAAGTTCAGCATCTCCGGCACGCGGACGACGGCGTTGCGTCCGCCGTAGCCGATACCGGCCGCCAGCGAGTTGTCCACGGCCATGCTGGTCTTGGTGTGCGGATTGGCGCTGGCCAGGGGTTCGGGCACCTGCTCCTCGGGTGGGCGGGTGAAGTAGGCATCCTTGAAGGTCTTGCCGGCCGAGGCGCCGGAAGCCACGTCCAGCGCCGACAGCGCGAAGCCCATCACCGCGCCGGTGATCAGCGCCGGCAAGGCGATCGGCAGTTGCGGCATCGCCTTGATCAGGCTGCCCAGGGTCAGGTCGGCGAGCTTGAGGTTGACCGGGATCGATCCCAGGTTGAAGCCGCTGGCCGAGGCCATGCCGTGCATCAGGCCGGTGCCGGTGTCGCGCCACTGGACCTGCTTGAGCACGGCCACGAAGTCGTCGCGGGTCTGGATGCCGCGCGACTGGAGCACCGCGGCCTGCCGCGTGGCGAGCTGCTCCAGCGCGGGGATGTCCTCCGGTCCCTTGCGCATCGCGCTGAGCATGTAGGCGACGCAGCCGGTGATGTCGTCGGGCAGCTTCTGCGCCAGCGCGCCGAGGTCGATGCGGGGATTGACGTCGCGCGGGCTCGGCACGGTGGCGGCGTGCAGCGAGGCCAGGCCGCCGGGCGCGCGGGGACCGTGATCGACCTGCGCCGGCGGCTGCGGAAAGGCGCCCGGCATGCCGCGCGTGAGTTGCGCGATCTCGTCGTGCGCCTCGCGCGGCAGCGCGGAGGCGTGTTCGGTCTCGGTGGCGGCGGAGCGGCGTTGCTCGGCGATGGACGCCGCGCCGCCGCCGGAGGGCCGCGCGTCCAGGGCCAGGGCGCTGCCGCCGCCGTCGAGGCTGGGCGACAGCGGCGTCATCGGGATGTGCTCGCCGCTGCCGTGCGGATCGGGCACGCGGCCGGCGCCTCCGCCCGACGAGGGGCGGCTCGTCGCCTTGGGCGGCGACTGGCGCGGCGGCGTGGCGGAGCGGTGCCGCACCGGCGCGGCGTCGGACCCGCCGTGGCCGCCGTGGCCATCGGTGCCGTCGGACCTCGCGCTCTTGATGGACGACCGGCGGGAGGACAGGCCCTCGGGGAGGATGTGCTCGCTGGCCGAGGGCTTGGCGGGCGGCGTGTCCGTCAGCGGCGCGGTCGTGGTCGACGTCGGCTGGGCAGGTGTCTGGGGACCTTGCGAGATCTCGAGCGACGGCTGTTGAAGGCCGATCGGCCGCGCGGTGGGAATGGAGCTGCTCATGACGCCTTGAATGCCGTTACATCGAGGCGTCATCGTCGGCAGCGGGCGCCGCGCGGGACCGCCGCATCCGAAAGCGTGCGCGAGGATGCGAATCCGGAGGTGGCGGCGCGGGCGATCGGCGACCGGACGGTCAACGCCGTCTGAACGCGGTGAGATGCCGGACGGTGGTGTGACGGTGAACCGCTGCCGCGTGCCCGTCGCGATGGTGGCGGTCGTGGGCGGGACGGTCAGGCTCCTGATCGTGGCGCCATGAGCTTGCGCAGGACGCCCACGGCGCAGCAGGCGCCGCGGCGGCGAGATCGCGCAACGCCGGCTCCAGCATCGCGAAGCGGTAGACGTACCCGCCTTCCAGCGCCACGCGTGGCACCACGCGCTGGCCATCGAGCAGCAGCGTGGACATCTCGCCGGCGAACCAGCGCAGCGGTGCCGCAGGCATCCGCATCCGCGCCCGGCGCCCGAAGGACGCGGCAAGCGCGTTCGAGAACGCCGCCTGCGAGCACTGGTCCGGCGCCACCGCGTTGACCGCGCCGCGCAGGTCGTCGCGGCGCAAGGCCCAGTCGATCAGGCCGATCGCGTCGTCCAGATGGATCCACGGCATCGGCTGCCGGCCCCGGCCCAACTGCGCAGCCAGCCCGAAACGGGCCGCCAGTGCCTGCATCGGATAGGCGCCGTCCTCGCGGCCCAGGATCACGCCGAAACGCAGTCGCACGACGCGCATGCCCAGCGCCTCCATCCGCATCGCCTCGTGCTCGACGGCGGCACAGAGGTCGGACTGGAACACGCCCCGCTGCGCGGGAGCGCGCTCGTCGCAGGCGAGGTCAGCGGCCGGCACTCCGTAGAAGCCGACGGCCGACGCGGCGATCAGCACCGCCGGCGGACGCTCCAGCCGCCTGGCCAGTCGATGCAGCTGCTCGGTCAGGCGGGTCCGGCTTTCCAGGAGCTCCCGGCGGCGGGCGCGCGTCCAGGGGCGGCCGAGCACGCGGGCCCCGGCGAGGTGGACGAAGGCGTCGATGCGGGTCTCGGGCGCGACCTCGTCCAGGGAGGCGATCACGGCGATGTCCGCGCCGAACTGTCCTCGCGCCTGCTTCGGATCGCGAGTCAGCACGATCAGCCGGCGACCCTGGCCGCGCAGGCGCTGCACCAACGCCTGGCCGACGAAGCCGGTCGCGCCGGTGACGAGCACGGCCGAGGCAAGGCGTGGCACCGGCGGCAGCGCCGGGGCCTCGCGCAGCACCGTGGCCGCCTGTCCCAGCCGTCGCACGGCGAGCGCATTGCGCAGGCTCCAGGCCCATACCGCGACGGCCATGAGCGTGAAGAGCCAGGACACCGGGCCGCGACCCGCGGGTGCCAGGCCGGTCGGTTGCTGCCACCACACGAGCAGCCGGGGCCCCATCAGCCCGAGGAACAGGCCGTAGCTGACCGTCAGGACCGTGTGCAGCCAGCGCTCGAAGGGGGGCAACTGGCGGGTACGGTCCTCCTCCAGGAAGTCGGTCAGGGTGATGACGACTTCGGCCGCCAGCAGCGCGGCGACGCCGACAGCCAGCGCGCCGTGCCATGACCACCAGGCCAGCCCGAGGAACAACGCGCCGTAGATCGCCTCGCGGCCCGCGTGCAGCGCGAGCTCGCGTCGCGCGCCGCGCTGGCGCGGCAGCCGCGCGGCCCATTCGTGGTGCCAGAGGTTGTCGAGGGCGCCGAGCAGCGCCTGGCCGATGAGGACGGCATCGAGGAGGTGCATGTCAGGACTCCTGGACCGGGTCGACGAACTCGCCGGTCTGTTGAAAGGTCTGGCCCCAGCGGTCATGGGTCATGGTCAAGGTGAAGCGGAAGCGGCCGGCGCCGAGGTCGCGGTGCTCGACGCGGCATTGGCCGGGGCTCAGCGCGTCGGGCAGGCGCAGCCGGACGGGACCGAGGCACCAGAGGTAATGGCGGCTGCGGAAGACCAGGGCGCCGTCGTCCTCGAGGACGTCCAGCGCCATGGCCAGCCCGCCGCGGGTACGTTCGAGCACGCCGCGGCCGTCGGGATGGGCGCGCTTGACCGAATGGACGAGCCGCCGGCCCAGACGGCGCGACCAGACGACACCGCCGAGACCGTCCGGCGCCACGGTGACCTCGACGGCGACGTCGCGGCCGCGGTCCGGCACCAGCGGGCCGCTCAGCGGCCAGGCGAGCCAGGCCAGCACCCGGCCAAGCGGCGAGCAGCGCAGGTCCATGCGGCCGAGGTAGCGGACCGGCTCGACGTGCGTGCCGAAGCGGCGCCGCACGGCGGCGGGCAGTCGGGACCAGGCGTCCGGCCCCATCAGGGCGGCCAGGTCCAGCGGGGAGGAGGAGAGGGCGTTCATGCCCCTCCCATCGCGAGAATCGGGCCAGGCCCTCAATGAGCGCCAAGTCGTTGATTCCATTGGGTGGGCGGCCGCCACCTGTCTTCGTCGTATACAGTCCCGTCCCTGTCGACTGTTGACGACGTATACACATGCTGCTGCGGGTGACGATGGGCTTGGCGCTGGCCGAGACGCTGCTGCTGGCCGGCGTCCTGCTGGCCTGGGCCGATCGCGTCGCGGGCGGTCGGCTGCTGGCCGCCTTCCTGATGGCGATCGCGGTCTGGATCTCGGGCAACGAGCTGCCCAACTGGTTCGGCCCCGGCGTCGAGAGGCTCGCCCTGCACGTGCTGGCGACGGCGCCGCTGGCCTCGGCGGTGTTCTTCCATTTCTGCGTCGTGTTCTGCAGGGCGCCCTTGCGCCGCGGCTGGATCGCGGCCGCGTATGCGGTGGGCGGCGTCGCGGTGCTGGTGTCGCAGTGGCTGGTGCCCGCGCATTTCGTCGATCACCCGGACGTGGGCCGCCTGGCCGTCGCGGAGCCGGCGGCCGTGATCACCAGCCTGTCCTGGGTGCTGCTGGGGCTGGGTGGCGTGGGTGTGCTGCTGCACGCGCTGATGCGCCCGCCGGTCGACGGCCGGGGCCCCGCGCGGGGGCAGGTCGCGGCGGTGACGGCTTCCTGCCTGTGGGGCCTGGCCTGCCTGGGCGGCTACGGCCTGGCGCTGTCGGGATGGCCGGCCTATCCGTTCCCGCTGCTGGCCTTTCCGCTCTATCCGCTGATGCTGGTCTACGGGATCCTGCGCTACGGCGTGTTCGTTGCGAACGCCTGGGCCGGCAAGGCGCTGGTGTGGACCTTGCTGCTCGCCTCCGGCATCGCGATCGTGGCCCTGATGCCGCTGGTGCTGCCCTTCGAGTCGCGCTGGCTCAGCGGCCTGGCCGTGGCAGCCGGTTGTCTCGCGTTGAACGGGCCGGTGCGGCGCTTCGTCCAGCGCCTGATCTATCCCGGTGGCGAGGTCAGCGCCCAGGACCTGGGACGTTGGCGCGAGTCGCTGCAGGCGGCGGACGGCTTCGAGTCGCTCGGCGGCACCGCGTCGGCGCTGTTGAGCCAGCGGCTGGGCACGCGGGTGACCGTGATCGTGGAAGACGTGGAAAACGTGGAAGACGTGGAAGAGGCGGACGTCGGCGAAGCCGCGGGAGCGGACGGGGCAGCGCGCCCCGCGCTGAGGATGCGCCGCGACGGGCAGGCCTGGGCGCCGCGCTGGACGGCATGGGAAGCCGCGCCGCCCGGCCAGCGCCATGTGGCGGAGCTGTTCGCGACGGTGCTGGCCGACGCGGCCGTGCGCGTCGACCAGGCGCGGCAGGCGGCGTCGCGCGAGCGCGAGCGCCAGATCCAGGCCCGGCTGGCCGAACTGGGGTCGCTGGCCGCGACCGTGGCGCACGACATCCGCAACCCGCTCAACATCATCGGCATGGCCGTGGCGATGGCGCCGACGGAGACACGGCAGGAGGTCGGCACGCAGCTGGCGCGGATCGCGCATCTCACGAGCGACCTGCTGGACTACGCCAAGCCGTGGAAGCTGCAGCGCGAGCGCTTCGAGCTGCGGGCACGGGTCGAGTCGCTGATCCGTGCCCAGCCCGGCGCGCGTCTCTCACCGGCGTGGCCTGCGGAACTCTGGGTGGAGGGCATCGATCCGCGGCGCCTCGAGCAGGCGCTGGTCAACCTGATCGAGAACGCGCGGGGCGCCTCGGCGGCGGGCTGCGAGATCGATCTCGAGACGACGGACGAACCCGTGGCCCCCGCGGCGGGCGCGCCGGCCGCGGCGAAGCTGCGCCTGCATGTCTGCGACGACGGCGCGGGCGTGCCGGCGGAACTGCGCGAACGGCTGTTCGAGCCCTTCGCCTCGCGCAGCCCCGGCGGCACGGGCCTGGGCCTGGCGATCGTCGCGCGCATCGCGCAGGCGCACGGCGGGCGGGCCTTGCTGAGCTCCCGTCCGCCCTGGACCACCTGTTTCACGCTGGAGTTGCCGCGATGAGCGCCGCCTCGACCTCGATCCCCGGCCGCGTCCTGCTGGTCGACGACGAACCCGCCTTCCAGCGACTGGGCGGCGGCTTCCTGCGCAACCTTGGCCATGAGGTACTGATCGCCGGCGACGGCGACGAGGCGCTGTCGGCCTTCGCGCGTGAGCAGCCGGATCTCGTGCTACTGGACCTGGCCATGCCGCCGAGCATGGACCCCGAGCAAGGCCTGACCCTGATCCCGCGCTTCAACGGCGCACCCGTGGTGGTCCTGACGGGCCACGCGGAGCACGAGCTCGCGCTGCGCGCGGCGGACCTGGGTGCCTGGGACTTCCTGGCCAAGCCGATCGACCCGGACCTGTTGCGGGTCGTGGTGGACCGCGCGCTGCGCAAGCGGCGGCTGGACGCGGAGCTGGCGCAGCTGCGGCGCCGGCAGGGCGAGGACTCGATGGGCCTGGTGGGGCAGTCCGCGGCGCTGCAGTCGTTGCGGGCGATGATCCGGCGCGTGGCGCCGACGCGGGTGAACGTGCTGGTGCTGGGACCGACGGGCACGGGCAAGGAGCTGGTCGCGCGGGCGCTGCACGAGCACGGCCCGGCGGCCGCGGCGCCCTTCGTGCCGGTGCATTGCGGCGCGCTCTCGGCGGAACTGCTGGAGAGCGAGCTCTTCGGGCACCTGAAGGGCAGCTTCACCGGCGCGTACCGCGACCAGCCCGGCCTGGTGGAGGTGGCGCGCGGCGGCACGCTGTTCCTCGACGAGGTGGGCGAGATGCCGCCGCCGATGCAGGTCAAGCTGCTGCGCTTCCTGCAGGAAGGCAGCTACATGCCGGTCGGCGGCCGGGTGACGCTGACCAGCGAGGTGCGCGTGGTCGCGGCGACGCACCGGGACCTGGAGGCGATGGTGCGCGCGGGCGAGTTCCGCGAAGACCTGTACTACCGGCTCAAGGGCGTGGTGTTGCGCACGCCGGGGCTCGAGGAACGTCGCGGCGACGTGCCGGTGCTGGCGGCGAGCTTCGCGCGGCAGCGCGGCGTCGGCGTGTCGACCGGCGCGATGGCGTGGCTCAGCGCGCGGGCGTGGCCCGGCAACGTGCGCGAGCTGAAGGCGGTGGTGGACGCCGCGGCGGCGCTGCTGCTTCCCGGGCACACGGACATCGACGCGGAGGCGCTGTCGCTCGCCGCGGGCGAGGCGCCCGGACCGGGGATGAGCCCGGGCGCGACGTCGGAGGACAGTGGCGGCCTGCTCGACCAGGCGATGGTGGAACTGGAGCGCCGCCTGATCGGCGAGGCGATGCAGGCGACCGGGGGGAACCAGTCGGAGGCCGCGCGTCGGCTGGGGATCTCGCGGGCCGGACTGATCAAGAAGCTCGGCCGGCTGGGGCTGAGATGACGCGAGGCGGGCGGCGCGGGAGCGCGCCCGCGGGCGTCGCAGGGCTCGGCGCTCAGGCCGCGAAGCCCCCGTCGATGAGCAAGTCGGCGCCGGTGACGAACGCGGCTTCCGGGCCGGCCAGGTAGGCCACCATCGAGGCGATCTCGTCGGCCTTGCCGTGGCGAGGCAGGGCCATCAGGCCGTGCATGCCGGCGGCGAAGTCGCTGTCCGCCGGATTCATGTCGGTGTCGACGGGGCCGGGGGCCACGTTGTTGACGGTGATGCCGCGCGGACCGAGGTCGCGGGCCAGGCCCTTGACCAGGCCGACCAGCGCGGACTTGCTCATCGCGTAGGCGGCGCCGCCGGCGAAGGGCATGCGCTGCGCGTTGGTGCTGCCGATGTTGATGACGCGGCCGCCTTCGCGCATGTGCTTGACCGCGGCCTGCGTGGCGACGAAGACCGAGCGCACGTTGACGGCCACGGTGCGGTCGAAGTCTTCCAGCGAGAACTCGTCGATCGAGCCCAGGTGCAGCACGCCGGCGCTGTTGACGAGGATGTCCAGGCGGCCGAAGCGGTCGGCGATGCCGTCGATGGCGCGGGTGAGGGCGGCGGCGTCGGTGGCGTCGGCCTTGACGGCGACGGCTTGTCCGCCGGCGGCCTTGATGTCCTCGACGAGCGCCTCGGCGGCGATGGCCGAGGCCGCGTAGCCGATCGCCACGATGGCGCCGTCGCGGGCCAGGCGGCGGGCGGAGGCTGCGCCGATGCCGCGCGAACCGCCGTGGATGAAGGCGACCTTGCCGTTCAGGGGCGTGGCGACGGCGGGGGTGGTGGTGGTGCTCATGTCGTTTCCTTTCGGAGAGGGGTGGTGGATGGGATGAACTATGGTTCTCGCCACCTGATTGCGGTAGTTGGAAAATGGCGTATCCAGTTTCAACCGTTGGTATAAGCTGAGGTCATGAGCACGGAACTGCGCAGCCACCTCGACGCCTTCATCGCCGCCGCCGACGAAGGCAGCTTCTCGGCGGCCGCGCGCCGGCTGGGGCTGACGCCGGCGGCGGTGAGCAAGAGCGTGGCGCAGTTCGAGGCGAGGCTGGGGGTGCGGCTGTTCCAGCGCAGCACGCGCAGCCTGGCGCTGACCACGGACGGAGAGCGGCTGCACGCGCAGGTCCGCCGGCCGTGGGGGGAGATCGGCGAGGCGCTGACGGACCTGCGGCAGGGGGCCGGCAAGCCGGCCGGCACCTTGAAGGTCGCGCTGGCGCACACGGTGGGGCGCGAGTACTTCGTGCCGATGATGGAAGGTTTCCTGCGCCGTTATCCGGACGTCGTGCCGGACCTGCACTTCGACAACCGGCAGGTCGATCTCGTGGCGGAGGGATTCGATGTCGCCATCGGTGGGGGCATCGAGCTGACCGACGCGCTGATCGCGCGGGAGCTGGCGCGGCTGCGGATCGTGCTCGTGGCGTCGCCGGCCTATCTGGCGTCGAATCCGGTGCCCAGGGAGCCGGCGGACCTGACGCGGCATCGCGGGCTGCTGAGGCGGTCGCTGAGTTCAGGGCGGCTCATTCCGTGGACCTTGAAGAACAGCGCAGGCCAGGAGGTCGTCGCGAGCGTGCGACCGGTGATGGTGATGGACGACCCGGAGGCGATGGGCCGCGCAGCGGCCACCGGCCTGGGCATCGCGCTGCTGCCGATGCCCCATGCGGCGCCCTTCCTGGAGCGGGGCGAGCTGGTACGCGTGCTGCCGGCCTGGTACGCCGAGGCGCTGCCGCTGTCGATCTACTACACCAGCCGGCGGCTGGTGCCGGCCAAGGTGAGGGCGTTCGTGGACCACGTGATCGAGGAGTTCCGCGCCCAGGGGCATGCGGCGAGGTTCACCAAGGGCTGAATGCCGGAATGCCCCGACGAGCTGCCGGCGGCGGACCTCGCGGCGATCACGGTCGGGTCGCACCCACTGGACCGGCCCTGGCGTTCGATCAAGCGGATCTGAATCGCGAAGGGGCCAGGTCTTGCGCCGTGAGCCCCTGCGCCGCCACATCTTCCGGCAGCGATCTGCCCATGGCCAGTTCGGCCGCGACGCGGCCGAGCGCCGGCGCGGTCTGGATGCCATAACCGCCCTGACCCGCGCACCAGAAGAAGCCGGGCACGAACGGGTCGAAGCCGACCACCGGCGTCCGGTCCGGGCTGAACACCCGCAGGCCTGCCCAGCGATGGCGCACGCGGGGAACCCGGGTGCCCGTGAGGGTCTCGAAACGGTCCACGGCGATGGCCACATCCAGTTCCTCGGGCTGGGCATCGCAAGGGACGCTGGGCGTCTCATCCGCGGGAGAGATCAGCAGCAAGCCCGCATCGGGCTTGAAGTAGTGGTTCTCGTCAATGGTGACAACGGCCGGCCAGTCGGCGGCATCGATACCCGAGGGCACGTCGATGAGCGCGGCCGTGCGACGCAGCGCCTGCAGCGGGAAAGGCGCCGCGCCGGCCATCTGGGCCACCTCGTCCGCCCATGCGCCCGCGGCGTTGATCAGCAGGGGGGTGCGCAGCGTGCCCGCATCGGTGTGGACCAGCCAGTCGCTTCTCTCGCGCGCCAGCGAGCGCAGCGGTGCGCCGAGCTGCAGTTGCGCGCCGGATGCCTTGGCGCGGCGCAGGAAACCCTGGTGCAGGGAGTCGACCTCGATGTCCGACGAGTCCGGCTCGAACAGGGCGCCCGCGACCTGCTCGCGCTGAAGGATGGGGATCCGGGCCAGCGTCTGCGCGGCATCCAGGACCTGAAGCTGCCGCCGTGCGTCGGGTTCAGCCAGCAAGGCTTCCGCCAGCGCTTCCTGGCCGGGCCCCACGAGGAAAAGGCAGCCACGCGCCCGCAGCAGCGGGTGATCGCAGAAGCCGTCCGGGGGGGCCTCGAAGAACGTCCGGCTGGCCCGCGTGAGCGCGCGGATGGCCTTGTTGCCGTAGAGGGCCGAATACAGGGCCGCCGAGCGGCCGGTCGTGTGATAACCGGCATGGGCCTCGGCTTCGAGCACGACCACCTCCATCTCGGAGGCCAGGGACGCGGCGATCGAGGCGCCGGCAATGCCTCCGCCGATCACGACGCAGTCGACATTCCTCGGCATCGCCGCCGAGGTCGGCTTGATACGTTTTTCCATAATGGCAAAAATGTACCATCTGAATAATTGGTTTGCAATCCTGGGCGATGGTGCTCAGCGCGGCTTGGAGGCGTGGGCGCCCGCCTTGACGGTCCTGGCAGCCTTGGCGGCAGGCGGGGGCGACGGCGCGACCGCGTGCTGCAATGCCGTGGGCAGGTGGGTGGCGAGGGTCTCGTTGCGCCCGCTACGCGCCGTGCAGGCGGCGAACAGGCGACATCGGTCGTCGGAGGCCTTCAGGTAGGCGTGACCCATGTCGCTGTCGAAGAAGATCGAATCGCCGGCGCGCAGCAGCACCGGCGCGTAGTGCTCCGAATGGAAGGCCACTTCGCCTTCGAGGACCAGGGCGAACTCCTCGCCGGGATGGCGGATCAGGTGGCCGAACTCGGCCTTGAAATCTTCGAGCGTGCGTGCATGCAGCTCGACGACGATGGGTGTGAAGCGCTTGTTGAGCAGCTCCGTGGCCAGGTAGAGGTGGCGATAGCTCCGCGTCTCCACCAATTGGCCTTCGCCGGCGCGTTGCACGATCCGCCTGCCGCCGCCGGCGCCGCCGCCGTCGACGAGCACCGCCGGCCCGCCGGGCGTGTCGGCCAGCAGCTCGGTGATCTCCACGCCCAGTCCCTTGCTCAGCAGCACCAGCTTGTCATAGGACAGCGAGACGTTGCCGTTCTCCAGCTTGGACAGCGTGGACGAGGCCATCCCGGTGCGCGCGCTCATGTCGCTCAGGGTCAGGCCGAGGTGCTTGCGGAGGTGGCGGATGCGGTTGCCGGGAGAGGTGATGAGGTGGGCCATAGCTGCGGGTTGTGCAAGTTCTCCATCCTGGCCAACGCCGACGACGGTCGCCGGCCGCATCATACCGACGATCAGGAAATTTGCATTTCATCATGGCAAATTTTGCTGTTGTGACAAATATCTCCACTGATGCAAAGTTTGTGGATAGACTGGGCGGCGGCTCGTCAAGGCGAGCCTTGCGCTGACCCACGCCAGCGCGTGTGCCACATTCGGCACTCGCCATCGACCGACTCCTGGAGGTAGTGACATGTCCCTGTTGATCACCGGCGCCACCATCATCGATGGCGTCTCAGACAAGCCGCTCGGCGCCCATGACCTGCTGGTCGAAGGCGGGCGCATCCAGGCCATCGGTCCGCGCAACACCCTGCAGGTGCCCGCCGAGACCCGCACGGTCGACATGACGGGGAAATTCGTCATTCCCGGCCTGATGAACGCCAACGTCCACCTGCTGGTGAACGCCACCCTCGAAACCCTGTTGCGCTATGAAGGCCGCTACGAGGAGCTGATCGTCGAGGCGGCCCAGGTCGCCCTGAAATCGGGCATGACGACGGTGTTCGACACCTGGGGGCCGCGCCGCGCGCTCATGGCGGTGCGCGACCGCATCGACCGCGGCGAGGCGATCGGCAGCCGCATCCGCTGCGCGGGCAACATCATCGGCTTCGACGGCCCGTTCTCGGGCGACTTCTTCGGCAAGGCCGCCGAGGTCGGCAGCTCCTGGTTCGTCGATCGCATCAATGCCAGCTGGGTGGAGAACTCGGGCCGTCATCTGATGTGGATGACGCCAGCCCAGGTGGGACTGGAGGTCGCCAGCTACGTGCAGCGCGGCATCGATTTTGTGAAGTACGGGGCGTCCGAACACGGCGCGGTGGCGGCCGGGGCCTTCCTGCAGTTTTCGGAGCGGACGCAGCGATCCATCGTCGACACCGGGCACACCCTGGGCCGGACGGTGCAGGCGCACAGCACCACCGTCGAGAGCCTGCGCATGGCCATCGAGGCCGGATGCGATCTCGTGACCCACTGCAACATGACCGGCCCCGTGCCCATCCCGGCCGAGACGCTGGAGCTGTTCGCTCAGACCCGATGCGGGGCGGTGGTGTTCCCGGTGACCGAGGCCGGCCTCGCGCACGTCAAGGGCGCGGTGACCGACCATGAATGGACGATGTGGGCGGCGGCCGACATCAACGCCCGCAAGCTGATCGGCTCCGGCGCGCCCATCCTGCTGGGCAA
>Ga0065165_1000320_pt1 | contig 78306 bp, 40 predicted proteins | sample AraplaMF_Cvi_mMF_FD_63813 | JGI IMG/M metagenome (GOLD analysis project Ga0065165, IMG submission 63813) | Arabidopsis root microbial communities from the University of North Carolina, USA - plate scrape MF_Cvi_mMF (version 2) (version 3) | ecosystem: Host-associated > Plants > Roots >... | reverse complement strand
CATCCAAAACCGAGACGAAGTTTATATATGGGAATATTGTAGCGTGCACTGTGTAAATATATATCGCACATTATATAATCAATATATATTACCTGTTTCGGTGTAAGATTGGGGTGGATATTAAACGTGGGCTGAAAATAGTGTAAACTATATTTGAGTCAGGCTGGGTATGTACGTATTCCCGGGTGTTTACTGTTGTTTTACTGTTATACATGTATCGTATGATCCTAACGTCTGTTCGAACTATTGCAGCAGCTATTGTTTGTTTTATATCAACTCCCGCAGTCACCATAGCACAGGTCTACAGCGGCCCGGGAGGCACCCCGAATAATCCGGTATGGATGGATGCATCTACCATAACTGCCGCCAACAATGCTACCGTTACTTCGTGGGCTGATCGCTCCAGCAACGGCGTTGTATTCACCACACCGGCGTCAACGCCCGCCACGCCAACAAAAGGACCGACCTACGTGGCCAATGCTATCAATACCAAGCCAGCTTTCTCATTCGACGGCGCACAGCAATACTTCGAAAGTCCGTATGCGGCGGCGTTAAGCCCCACAACCATGACGTTGGTGATTGTATCGTCAACAACAAACACAACGACGAACTATAAATCGGTTATCACAAGCCGCAACGGCAACAGCGGTTATATGGTCTACGGAACGCAGGCCAATCCCAACACCTGGGAATTCTGGTATGGAAACGGCACAACTGCCGGCTACTATATATTCAATCCCGGTTGGGGGCTCAACAATAACGCATGGAACATCATGACGTATACAACCACTGCCACCGCTTTTAACGCATACCTCAACAACAGCAATCCAACATCAGGAACAGTAACGTACCGGGGCAACACCAGCCGCCCAACACGCATTGGCGCCGGCAATACCGACGCTGCTGTAGTCTCGTTTTATCACCAGGGCAACATCGCCGAAATAGCGATCTTCCCCAAAGTTCTATCCAACGCAGAACGGATGATCGTTACCAATGCACTCTCCTGGAAATACGGAATTGCCCTTAGCACCAACCATGCCGTCAGCGGTGCCATACAGGAATACTCCAATGACATCGGCGGCCTGGGCAGAACAACAACCGAAACACTTGCTACCGGCGAAGCCGGTTACGTACGCATCAACGCGCCAACAACATCGCTTGCGACAAACGAATATTTATTCTGGGGCAACAATCGCGGTGCCATGGCCGCCACCACGGCAGGTGTTCCAACGGCCACATTCAGCGAAACCATCCGTGGCACCCCGGGCACCTACAAAGTTGCCGGCCGCCTGGGCCGAACATGGAAAGCATACGAGCGCACCAACACCGGCGGCACCAACATTGACGTAGGCACACTCAACATCTCGATAGATATGAAAGACATTCCCGGTCCCAGACGCATACAGGACCTGGTACTACTGGTAGATCGCGATAACGACGGTTTTACCGACGAAACCTATCAACAGAACTCAAGCTCCGGAATTTTCATACCGGCAGCAACAGACGACCTGAGCGATGGCATCGTAACGTTCTCGAACGTAAACCTCAACAACAACGACTCCTTTACGCTCGGCACGCTAAACATTATACAGACGCCACTTCCCGTAACCCTGTTGAACCTTACGGCAAGCCTTACTGCTGAACAGCAGGTAGCAGTACACTGGCAAACCGTTACCGAAAAGAACAGCGCCTATTTTGTTGTCGAACGTTCCAACAACGCAACAGCGTGGACCGCCACAGATACCATAACTGCAGCCGGCAACAGCAACAAACGCATCTCCTATTCAGCCCTCGACAGGAAGCCGCTGGGAGGACAGGTATATTACCGCATACGGTCAGTTGACTTCGACGGCACGTTCGAATATTCCGACATTGTAGCCATTCGGGTTCCCATCGTATTTGGCCTCTACCCCAACCCGGCAACAAACGAAGTATACATTGAAACCGATCAGGCTGTAAACGCGGGCCTGCCGCTACTTTTGGGCAACACCCAGGGCCTTTTCCAGGAAGTTTACGCCGAGCAGGTAACCGATCACAAACTTCGTCTCGACACAAGCGCGTTTGAGCCCGGTATATATCTTATCAAAATCGGCACCCGGTGGGGCCGGATTGTAATCCTTTAAAATAAGTGGTGCGGCCGATGTCGAAAACTTTCCGTAGTTTTTGTCAATGGTTCGTGGCTTCCTCGTATTTACGATTCTGGTTCTTTTCGGGAACCTGACTACCGCGCAACCGTATGCCTTTCAAAGAGCCGATACCACAACGTTCGTGGACGAGAATTCCCGCTACGGCTTTATAGAAATACGTGCGCAGGCAGGCCGGTTCGTCGACCCGGGCACATTGGGCATGAAGGAGGTTGCGCGTCGCCCGGTGTATGGCTTCGATTTACGTTACGGCCGCTACGGCTATGGGCGTAAGTTGTGGCAACAGCTTCACCGCTTCCCCACATTCGGCATCGGTATGGGAACCTACGTACTTGGCTCATCACGCAGCATGTTAGGCACACCGTGGAGCTCGTATATATTCTATACTGAGCCATTTTTCCAACGCCGTCGCCACACGGTTACGTACGATCTTTCACTTGGCGCATCGTTTGGCTGGAAGCCATACGACACCTTAAAAAATCCCGATCAACGCGCGCTCGGATCGTCGGTCAATGTACTGGCAGCCTTATCATTACGCTATCAGTTTGAAGTCTCGCACCGCGTTGCGATAACCCTCGGACCAACCATAACTCATTTTTCAAATGGCCGCACGCGCTCTCCCAACCGCGGACTAAATCTGTACGGTGCCCAAATATCCGCGCGCTACTCGATTAACGTGCCGTACAAACGCGACGGGAGATATCAATTAAGTTTTATCAACGTACGCCGTCCGCTTCCTGCCTTCCGGCCGCATTGGGAAGTGTATACCGTGGGCGGGCTTGGCTTCGTATCCGACTCTGATTTCGTCGTAGACCGACACTACATCACCACGGCCATCAGCGCAGACCTGGCACGACATTACGCATTCACAGGAAAATACGGCGCAGGAATCGATTGGTTTTATGATGGCGGTCTGCAGCACGAGTCGGGCAGCACTGCCGGTTTTGCACGCAGCCAGTGGTGGGGCATACACGTTTCGCATGAATACATGATCCATCGTTGGACATTCGTAACCCAGCCCGGCCTGTATTTCGGCGCACAGGCCGATAAAGGTCGGTGGTTTGGGCGTGTGGCCGTACGGTATGACCTCACGCAGCACCTCTTCATACGCGGTGGCGTGAGGATTTACAAAACGTTCCGGTCCGATTCCATCGAGGGCAGCCTGGGCTGGTCATTCTAACCTCTTTTTCGCGAAAGCCCCACCGACCACGGAGATTAGGAAATAAGTGGTATCTTCGGGGCTTATTTTCACGACACGATGATTTCAGTTGATGCGGTGAGTGTTGAATTCAATGGTTCAGCGCTGTTTAGTAACATTACATTTAATATTAACGAGAACGACCGTATTGCCTTGATGGGTAAAAACGGTGCGGGTAAGTCGACGCTGCTTAAAATCATTGCGGGGGTAAACAAACCCACGCGAGGCAAAGTATCGGCGCCGAAGGATGCGGTAATTGCATATTTGCCACAGCATTTGCTTACCGAAGACAATGCAACCGTTTTCCAGGAAGCCTCCAAGGCTTTTTCGAAAATTCTGGACATGAAAACGCGGATGGATGAGCTGAACCATCAGCTCGAAACCCGTACAGACTACGAGTCTGACGCGTATGCCAAAATCATTGAAGAAGTTTCCGAACTCAGCGAGAAGTACTACTCGATCGAAGAAATCAATTTCGACGCCGAAGTTGAAAAGACACTGATGGGTCTGGGCTTCGTGCGTAGCGACTTTACCCGCCCTACCAGCGAATTCAGCGGTGGCTGGCGCATGCGTATCGAGCTGGCCAAAATCCTGCTTCAGAAACCCGATCTCATCCTCCTCGATGAGCCTACCAACCACATGGACATCGAGTCCATTCAGTGGCTTGAAGACTTTTTGATCAACAATGCCAAAGCCGTTATCGTAATCTCTCACGACCGTGCGTTTGTAGATAACATCACCAACCGCACAATCGAGGTTACCATGGGTCGTATTTACGACTACAAGGCCAAGTATACCCAATATCTGCAACTGCGTAAAGAGCGTCGCGAACAACAGCAGAAACAGTTCGATGACCAACAAAAGCAAATTGCCGACATTACCGAATTCATTGAGCGTTTCAAAGGCACTTACTCGAAAACCTTACAGGTACAATCTCGGGTAAAGATGCTCGAAAAGATGGAGATCATTCAGGTAGACGAAGTAGACACATCGTCACTGAATCTGAAATTTCCCCCTGCCCCACGTTCGGGCAATTATCCCATTATAGCCGAGGGCCTTACCAAGAAATACGGTGATCACACAGTATTCTCTGATGCATCACTTACCATCTCGCGTGGTGAACGTATTGCACTGGTCGGTAAGAACGGCGAAGGTAAATCTACCTTTGTAAAAGCGGTTATGGGCGAGATCGATTATGAAGGCAAGCTTCAACTCGGCCACAACTCCATGATCGGCTACTTCGCGCAAAACCAGGCGTCACTGCTTGACGAAGACCTCACTGTATTCCAAACCATTGACCAGATTGCCGAAGGCGACGTACGCACCAAGATCCGTGATATTCTCGGCGCCTTCATGTTCGGTGGCGAAACCATCGAGAAGAAAGTACGCTACCTGTCAGGTGGAGAGAAGACACGTCTGGCCATGATCAAGCTGTTGCTGCAACCCGTTAATTTGCTCATCCTCGATGAGCCAACCAACCACCTTGACATCAAGACCAAGGATATCCTGAAAGATGCCCTCAAGGCGTTTGATGGCACACTGATCCTCGTATCGCACGACCGTGACTTTCTCGATGGCCTGGCCACCAAGGTATTCGAATTCGGCAACAAACGAATCAAAGAACACCACGAAGACATCGCTGGGTTCCTTCGGAACAAGAAGATGGAGAACCTCCGTGAAATTGAACGGAATACGAAGTAAGACAGCAATTATCTGTATACGCGAGGTCATGAAAACCCGCGTATACAGGTTACCGTTAGGCAGTAGCATTAACGCTTTCAACGCTTCCATATCAGCGTCAGATTTCATACGCTTCAGGTAACTAATCCAGGCTTCCCAGGTTATGATCGGGGAGCATTGTAATCGGAATGTGTGGTACGAAATGGTATACGGGCCAAACGTACACCGCCCGTGCCTACAACGAACTAATTGCCAATACTTTACCTTCAAAAATATGTAAACTGGTCACTTTTGACCGATGAAGTTCAGATCACCCAACACCCTATTCGGTGAGCTAACGGATTATGCTTGGTCCGGGCATCAAAGTTTCCTACTTTAAAGAAAATTGATGCCGCATGCAGACAGACCAACGTAAAGCGCTTGTTGACGAGCTTCTTTTTCTTTTGAATAAAGGAAATGCCCACGTATCTTTTGAAGACGCTGTGGCCGATTTTCCGAAAGCGCTACGCAACCTAACTCCCGATACACTGCCATATAACGTATGGCAACTGGTTGAACACATTCGTATAACACAATGGGACATTGTACAGTTTTGTATCTCTGCCCAACATCAGTCACCGCCGTGGCCATCCGGATACTGGCCCAAACCTTCACCAAAGCCTATCGACGATCAGGCCTGGGAAGCAGCGCTAAAACAGATTGCTGAAGATAAAAAACGCCTCATCGCGTTACTCAACGATACTGCTAACGACCTCTTCAAACCGTTTGCGCATGGCGACGGGCAGAACCTGCTGCGCGAAGCCATGCTTGTTGCCGATCATACCGCGTACCATACCGGCGAGATCGTAGTAGTCCGCAGGCTGCTCAAAGCCTGGAAATAACGGTCCCACCACACGGCTAATATTTCACTACCTTATAGATGTGCATACGTTCGGCACCCGCGATCTTGAGCAGGTATATGCCTGCTTCAAGATTGCTGAGATCCATCGTGTATTCCTCATTAAAGTGTAGATTCTCGACTTCACCCTGAACGAACAGTCTTCCAGACATGTCGTACAGTGCCATGCGCGTGTAGCCCGACGTTACGTGGCTGCGAATGTGCACCTCTTCACCTGCCGGGTTGGGGTACACCAGGTAGGTCTCCATCCATGCCTCGGCATCTACCGCCACCGCTACTATGTTGTAATCATTATGACGGCCGTCGTGATCTACCTGATAGAGGCGATAATACGTCACCCCAGGTGTAAGCTCGCTATCGATCATCGAATAGCTCACACCGGTTGAGAACGTTCCCAAAGCTTTCTGTGTGCCTACCGGATAGAAGCGTTTGGCATCCCATGACTTCTCAATACCGAAATAGTCGGCGTTGATCTCGGTAGCCGTAGACCAGCGCAACAGCACGTGGTCATCCTCGCGAACAGCCGTAAAGGTCTTGAGCACAACGGGCAGCGGCGTATCGTTTGCCCCACTAAAGACAGCCCAATCCGAAAACTGTGTTATACCGGTTGCGGTAACCCGCGCAGGGTCGTCGTTAGGAGAAGCTACGCTGGTGGTTCGGAACGACTGCCATGCGTTGGTACTTGTATTCCAGCGTGTGGCAAAAGCCTTGCTCTGCTGGAAAGCCGCAGGCCGGGCGTTGTCAGGATACTGGAAGATAGCCGTTGCCTGTGCGCCCGCCGGGAATGCCACCGGTTCGATCGTCCACAAGGCCTGTATCGGGTCAATGTACTCGCTAGATCCCTTTGCCGTAACCGGATCGACACCCGTGACATTAACGGTAACGGACGATGCGCCGGTGTTGAAGCTGAGGGTAAGCGGCAGGTAACTGCCGGCCGTTCCAACCGGGAACACTACAGGTGTTGCCGCCACAGCCTGTGTATAATATCCAACGACATGGCCATTGCTCCGGTTTACGGTGGCCGCGGCACTGGCGTTTACTTTAAAGCTATTGGTTACAATATTACCCATGGTAAACTTTGTGCCGGTAACGTTCATGTTACGGGCCAGCGTTACGCCACCGGTAGACTTGTTCATTTCAACGGTGGCAAACTGAGTATCCATGGTGCCCCCTACCGTCTGCGCCAGCGTGCCGGTAAATTCAACGGCACCAGTACCCGCTACATACGCGCCGGTCGATGTGTTATTCGTCCAGTTTCCCTGTACGCTCATCCGGCGGTTATAGGTACTGTTGCTGAGCACACCGGAGGTCAGAATCAGGTTTCCGCGAAGCCCGATATCCACGTTGGCAAGGGTAATCGTACCACTGGCGTTGATGGTAAGGTTGTTATAAAGCGTTTGTGTAGACAGCGTATACCCTGAGCCGGTATATTCTACGGTACCACCCGAAGAGTTTACAAACTGACCATAAGCGCCACCCGGGAAAGTACCCGACGACAGCGAGAGCGTGCCGACACCACTTACCGTACCGAAGTTATGACCATAGGTGGCGTTGTTGATAATCAGTTTCGCTCCGTTACGAATTTCCATACTGAACGTAGTCTTGGAGTTTGGTGTGGGTAGCGTAGCCGTAGTCAGCGTTACCGTGTGATTGTTGTTGATAATGACAGGCGAGCCGGTAGCAGGAACAACACCGCCTACCCAGGTCGAACCAGTATCCCAATCGCCGTTCCGTGCGGTGATGTATGTCGAGATACTCTGGAACGCCAGCGGATCACCGGCTGTAAAGTCGCCATTGATGTAGTTCACACCGGTGGCTCCACCGTTAATCGTAATCATGTGAGTAGCCGGCGATACGGCCCCTACGGTAGGGCCTTTTGTCCAGTCGCTGGCAAACCGTGCGGCCACGTAAATATTCTCGTTACCGTTCACATCGGGTACGACATACGTATAGAAATGCTGTATTGTCAGGCCGGCAAAGCCTGTGCTGCTTACGTTCCAGTAGTACTGTAAAGCATCGTAGCCAACCGTTACAGAGGGGTGCTGACGGTCAACCGATTTCACGGTTATAGTACCAGCCGCCGTATTGGCCGTGGCCTGGAAACGTGCGGGGGTGTAGTTGCCGAACGTACCGATGGGGAATGTAAAATTGAACGTACCCGAGGCGAAGTTCTTCACCACACCCTGGTCGCTCAGGGTGCCATTTGTCTGGATCATGCTTAGTACACTCGGTGTACCGGCTACCGTGGCCGTTACGTCGAGAATAAGCTGTTCAGAACGGATGTTGAATGTACCGTTGGTAAACGTCATCGCACCCTGGATCGTGTGGGGCATTTCCAACAGTATACCCTGGGCGTTATTGAACTCTACATTGCCGAGTATACCCTGGCCGTTACCCGACAGCGTTTGCTGACTATTACCGTTAAAGATCAATCGGCCAGTGCCTGCCCCACCGCTACGGTGCGTGCTGTTGTTGTTTACACGCCCTTTCGCACTGATCGTACGGGTGTTGTCGTCCAGAATACCGGAGTTAATAGTAAGCGTGCCGTTTACCACCGCATTCACATTAAGCGACACCACACCGTTCACCTTGGTATTGGTAATGGCCATATCGTTAAATGCTACCGTAGTTGCCCCATTCAGCACCTGGTCTTTCGAAGGGCTGCTGAACCACGTTGTATTACTGCCGGGCGTATACGTTCCGTTTACAATAAAGTTACCCTGTAAGTATACATCGAAGTTATTGGCTACAAACGTCGAACCGGTGCCAATGGTAAAGTTGTTCCGTATCGTAAGGTCGCCCACCGTAAGCGTAGCCGTTGGGCTGTTGGTGCTGTTTACCACTACGTCATAAAGCGGTATACTGGAATAAAGTTGGATATTCTGCGATGTTGGCGTGTACGAGGTACTACCCAACTGGATCGTACCTCCGGTTACAGACGATGTAGAGGGTTGAATGTACAAAGCTGCAATAGTCGGTGTACCACTTTGCTGGCGGGAAATAATCAGCGTACCGCCACTCATCATAAAGGCGCTGCCGCTGTTCAAGATCTCTAACAATCCACGGCTGGCATTGGTAGCCGTTTGTGTTCCGATCGTTACCGTGCCGCCCGTTTGCGTATAGCTAAGCGCACTGATGGTAGATGTATTGGCCCGGCGTATCTGCGAGCCTACCCGAAGCTCACCGCCGTTAACTTCAATGGCGGGAACATTACCACCGGCAATTTCAACATAGTTGTCGTTGGTGCCACCCCCCTCGATGTAGAACGTACCGGCATCCACACGCAATTTACCGCCGAGCAGAAGCCCCGCTCCTGTTCCTGTAGTGGTGATGCGTAGGTTTCCGCCGTTAAGCCAGAGCTGTGCGGTATACGGGATAGGGTAATCGCTTCCGTTGTTACCCGAACTGATCGTGAGGGTTTGTGTGCTGGTAAATTTAAACGTTCCGTCCTGCAGGTCGAGCGCCTTGGTGGCCGAGGTAGAGGCGGCCGAAAGCGTAAAGTTAGACAGGTTTACTTCGAGCAGCGGCGTCTGCGATGTACCCTTGTTCAGGATCAACCGATTAAAATCGGTAGTAGAACCAGTACCGGTTAGCGTGGCATTACCATCTCCCAAAAATGTAACATCGCAATACTTGTTATTATCGGCCATCTCGAAAATACCGTTGTTTATCATACTGCCGTTCAGATAAAGCTGGTTGGCCACCGCTGTTCCCGCTGTAGATACGCTAAAGTTACCGCCCGCCTGTACGGTCAACGTATTGCCAACGTTCACCGTACGCGTCTGTCCGTTCTGATACTGGAACAATCCCGCCACAACGAGGTTACGCTGAATATCGAGGTTACCTACGCCGGCAGACGTATTGCTGATAACAGCCTTGCCGGCGCCCGTCACCGCAGATACCGTCATATCGTTATAGATCGTGAGGTTGAGGTCCGGCAGGGTTATCGTGCCGGCATTGGGCGACAAGATCAATTGGTTATAATTTATCAGCGACAACGCCGTGGGGTTTGCCGAGGTGCTCGGTAGTGTAAAGTTGGTCGAGGTACGGTAGTATTCCACAGTTCCACCACCCGCCGCGAGGAAATCGGCGAAGTCACCGGCGGGAAACTGTGCTGTCGCCAGCACGGTCGATATCCGGAGCCTTCCATTACCCTTTATACGCTCGCCTACGGCTGCACCGAAGTTATGTCCGGTGGTTGTACCGAGATCCAGTGTACTGCCGTTGTTAAGTTTAAGGGTACCGCACGACCGGTTATTCGACGTTACCGTTACCGTATGGTTGATCGCGTTGCCGTCGCCAATAAATACCGGGTTGCTGGCCGTTGGTGCCGTGGCAGCTGCCGCGCCGCTGTTACTCGTGTTCGACCAGGTAGATGCCGTCTCCCAGTTGCCATTGGTACGGCTGTAGAATACCGTTACCGTGTTGAAGGCTGCCGGCACACCGGCGGTAAATTCACCCGCCAGATAATTTACATTATTGAAGTTGGCCACGTGCGTGGTGGTATTTACCGCACCGGCGGTGGTCCATACGGTTGGGTTGTTCAGATCATAGAATCCGCCGATATACTGTGACTCCGTCCCCACAACGTCACCCGTTACGTAGGCAAAAGAGTATGATAGTGTTTTGGAACCTGTAAATCCCGTAGACTTCACCTCCCAGTAGTAAGAAAGAGCATTGGTACTGGTTGTAAACGGATGCTTCGTATTAACGGGATTAACGGTGATACCGCCAAACACCGATGCCGAAGAGATCGTAACGGTGGTCGGTGTATATTTACCCGTTACGCCCAGCGGAAAGGTAAAGCTGCCCGTAGCGTTGAACATCTTCGTTACACCACCGTCAGAGCGGTTACCCACATTACGAATCATCTTGGTAGCGCTTGGAGACGTTACCGAGATAGACGCCGTTTCCGTAAGGATCAGGTTATATTGTTTAATATCCAGAATACCTAACGTGAGCGTCAGTACCCCGGTAATGGTTTGCTGTACCGACAGCCCGACACCTTCTGTATCATTAATTTCAAGGTTCCTGAAAATGCCCGAACCCGAGCCTCCCAAAGCCATTACCGTAGTTACGGAGTTGTTAAGCCGTATACGCCCGGTGCCGGTATGAACCGCCGAGTTCGAAACGTTACCGCGTACCGTTACAATCTCGCCACCGTCGTTCAACGTACCGTTGTCGATGTTAAGGTTACCCGCTACGGTAGTCGCGGTGTTACCGCTCAACGTTACCACGCCTGTGGCAAACGTATTCGATATAGTAAGGTTGTTGAACGATAATCCCGAAGCGCACGTAACAGTTTGGTTGCCCGTGCTGCTGTTAAACGTAGTAGTGTTCGTGCCGGGTGTATAGGTACCGTTACACGTATAGTTACGCCCTACCGTAAGGTCGAGGTTACTGGCATTAAACACGTTGTTCGTACCGATAACAATATCGTTCAGCACGGTAAGCCCTACGGTAGAGAGCGCCACGTTGCCGCTACCCGTGCCTTTGATCGTAGTCACGTTATACAGCGGCACGGTAGAACGGATCTGATGTGAGTTGTTGGAGTTCGTAATAATTTCAACAAGACCGCCCGTAACATCGTAGTTAGCAATGTCCGCACGAATATCAACAGAGCCTGTACTGGTGGCGCCACGTGCACGAAGCGTTCCGCCCGACATCCGGAAGATGCTCGATGTCTTATCGAGACTGAACAAGGCAAAACCTGTATTCAACTCTCCCGAGCCGTTTACAATAAATTCGCCGCCGCTCTGTACGTAGGCACTACGGTTGTTGGCCGAACCGGTACCACCGGTAGACGCGCGAAGCTGGCTTACTATAACCTGCCCGCCCTCGATAATAATTTCGGAGATCGTACGGTAAACAATACCCGCGCTGGCGTTTCCGCTCCACGTACCGCTCGATACACGAAGCTTACCATACAGCGTAAGCGCGCATTGCCCGGGCGATCCGCTGGGCTGATCGAATGAGGATACCGTAGCACCGTTGAGCCATATGGCCCCCTTCTCCGGTATGAAGAAATCACTACCGCCGTTCGACAATCGAGGGATCGTGATATTACTGCCAAGCTTCAACGTTCCGTTCTTTACCCAGAGCGCTTTTAAGATTTCAGGGTTCTCGGGACTGTATGGAGCCGTAGTCGATCCGTTAGCCAGGTTGGTCGGCGCAAACAGCACAAGGTTAGTCGGGTTTACATCCAGCACATACGTCTGATCGGACCCCTTGTCGACAATGAACTTATATAACTCAAATTTGCTACCCGAGCCGCTCACACTATTGTCAGACGAGCCCTTCATGGTAAGGATGGCCGCCCCCACCGTACTGGCATCGGCATACTGCGCCGCGTTTGTAAGATCGATCGAACCGTCGTTAACCAGGTTCTTGAAAAAGTTAAGTTCGTGTATCTGGTCGTTCCCAATAACAACCGAGGCGCCTGACGTAATCGTCACATCGCCCATAATATTAACCGTGAGTTTGTTTCCTGAACCGAACCCTATAATGGCGGTACCGCCCGAAACCGTGAACGTCCCGTTAACCGCAATGGTACGAGTCGGACCACCGATAACTTTGTTACCGGTGCCTGACATAATCACGTTATTGTAATACGGGATGTTCGTAGCCAGCGGACCGTTATAATTATAGTACTCTATCGTACCACCGGTAGGCGCCACGAACTCAAGGTAATTACCGGCAGGTACTGACACGTTGGCGATACGCAATAAACCGGCACCACGTATCGTACCGAAATCGTGGCCACTGGACGTTTGCACATCGAGCGTGGCACCGCTTTCAATTTCAAGCGATGTAAGGGCCTTCGTATTCACCGCCATCGTTACGGTGCGACCGTTAAGTACAATAACACGGTCACCGTTGTTCGGACCGCCCGGACCGGGCTGCCCCTGCAGAATAGTACCCGTGGGGTCGGTTGTCCAGGTGTTGGGCGTATCCCATGCGCCGGACTGATAGCTATAATACGTTTTCGAGAAGTTTGCAGGGTCGCCCATGCGCCACTCCAGCTCCACGAAGGTGTTGCCCGCTGCGTTAACACCAAAAGTCTGTGTGGTTGTATTATCGACGAAAGCTCCGGTTACATCGAACTGCACGTCGTTGGCAAAACGTTTTACCACCAGCGTCGGCGAACCGCTTATCGTAATCTCCGAGGGATCGTATTTAAAGACAACGCGTGCATCGGTTAGCGTTGATACGTTTGCCGACTTTATGCGCCAGAAGCGTCGCACCAGGTTGTTACTGGTAGTCGAAAAAGGAATAGCCTTTACCGTAAGCGACGCTGTTCCGCTTATGGTACCCGCCGTTGCCGTAAGGTTTGCATACGAGTAGATTGTGCCCGTACCGATAGGATATAGTTTTGCAAGACCGGCAGCGGTATTGCTTTCGCGCACCAGCGATCCATTTGACGAGTTGGTGCCGTCCTGAAGGATCATACGGGTAGCCGAGAACGCAGCTGGGGTATTACCACCACCTGAGCCGGTAATGTTGCCGCTCGGGCCAATGGTCAGGTTGTTGGATCCAAGTTCAAGGTTACCGGCATTGGTCATCGCCAGTGTGCCATCAATACGCGCCGTATTGAGCAGCACCAGGTTATAGCTGGCAGACTTCGCCATCGTCACATTGAAGAACGAAGTGGACGTAAGGCCGGAAATGGTTTGGATGGCGGCCGTACTATTGAATACAATCGTACCCGTGCCCGCTAATGTACCGTCGTTGATAAAGTTACCGGTAAGATTAATTGTATTGGAGCCCGTGGTAAGGGTCGAGCCCTGGCTTATCGTAATGTCTTTGGTAACTGACGCCGTCACTGTTTGAGTTTTGACACTCGCGCCCGAGATTTTAAGATAGGCATATGCCAATGGCGAGTTGCCGATGTTATAGTTCGTAGTATTGTTATATTCCACCGTACCGGTTCCGGCATTTAGAAATGAGGTATACGTACCCAATGGGAATACCGTAGTATTCGAAGCCGTGGCCGAGAGGGCTATGGTACCGGAGCCACTCACCGTGCCTAAGTTGTGCGTGGTAATCGTACCCAGATCCAGTGTGCCCGCCGTCATAACTGTTGTAGAAGCTACCGTAAACGGCGAATTGGCAAATACCGCCGTTAACGAGGTAGGTTTGTTAACCTGTATATTCCGGAAGTTTGCCGTTCCTGTTACAATCTGTGGCTTGGTACTGCTGAAAATCACCGTACCCGTTGTGCCGGGTGTAAACGTACCGTTGTTGGCGTAGTCGCCCCGCAGGGTAAGTGTGTTGTTGGCCGTTGCCAGCGTGGTGCCGGTAGATATAGTAAGCTTGTCGTCAATTAGGGTTGCAGACGATAATGTTTTCGTACCCGATCCCGAAATAATCAGGTTGTGAAACAGAGTGACAGTAGTCTGCGAAGCAATGGTTTGATTCGTACCGGCATACTCAACCGTACCGTCGTCACCATCGAGCACCGACGAGTATCCCGTAGGGAAAGCGGCGGTGCCGAAGATCCGCAGGATACCGTTGATATCGATGCGTATGTATGCGGCCGAGGAATTACCATTCATAGTATACTGAAACGACGCATCGCCCAGTTCAAGATAACCGGCCTGTACATACATCACTCCGGCTACCTGCCAGTTACTCCCCAGTTTAACACTGCGGTTATTTTTAATTACTGTAAAGTTATTCAGTTTGGAGTTGGCGGCACTGGCGCTACCACCCAGGGTCACATTCCCCCCGACTTTCATTTCAACGTTTACGGATGACCAACCGCCGGCGGGCCGTGTTTCGTCGGTAAAATTCACTACACCGTTGTTGGTGAAATTTCCGTTATCACCCATTATTTCCAACAGGTGCTCGCCGGTAGTAACTGCGGTGTTTCTTCGAAACGTTCCAAGACCGTTAACCAATACAGGGCCGCGTACGGTAAGCGTCCGCGGCTGGTTGTCGTTTCCGACAATGAGTGTACCGGTAGCCAGACCTGTACTAATCGTAACGCCGCCGATCTCGCGGTCCAGGTCAAGTGTCACCGTGTGACCGGCAGAAATAACAACAAGGTCCGTTGAGTTGCTCCCCTGTACGCCACCGGGTATCTGTGGCGCAACGGCACCGAAATTGCTTGTAACAGACCAGGTGTTAACATCACTCCAATTACCGGAGCCCCGACTATAATAGGTTACCTGCCCCATGGCAACGTACGCGGTACTGCTCAGGATAATCAGCAACGCCAAACCTAAAATTTTTCTCATCGTATTTTGATATTTCGGATACTTACCCAATTCGCAACGCATAGCATGCCCAGGTCTGGCAAATAAGCAGACGCTTCGAACAGTATTCCTGTAGAGTTGTGATGTTAGGGATAACAGAAATTACCAGTTTGTCAGGGAACAATGCTAACGTTACAGTTAAATTATAGAATCGCCGGCAACTGGTCAATGATAACATCAACTTTCAATGGCATTTACACAGTTCCACGCGAGTCGCCTACGGGTTTCTACGTATACTTTTAAGCAACTTCCACCTTCCTTGTTTTACGACTTATGTAAAGTGTCCACAATACGGTTACATCCAACGCATAGGCCACTGGCCAAAAGTACCAATGGTGGCACCATCGGCAACAAAAAACGATTATCCCAATCAACCGAAGATATTCCCACTAAAAGGACATTCAATACAATAACGCCTACCGCAAACGCTGCGATAGGTCGGTTACCAACCTTACGCACTCCCACTATACAACCAGCATATACCAATGTATTCCAACACACTGTAAAGGCATTGTGTACCGTGCTATAATAGGGCCGCATACCCGAGAGCAGAAAGCCGATTTTCAGCGCCATTGCCTTAAAGAAATACAACGGGTTATACGTTATAAATAAAAGAATTCGCGACAGTCCGGTGGCCTCAGGGCCGGGCATACGCAACGGATCGTGAAGTTGTAAACCGGAATGATAAAGCGGGGTACCAATAAGCGTATCGGCATACGTTACAATATTGCCACGACCGTACTGATCGGTAAAATCCCAATGTGTAAACATATAGTGAGCACCCGCCAACAGAAGACCTAAGGTCAATAACCCAATACCCGCGATACGAATACCAGACTTACGCAAGCTGTGCCAATACCGCAAAGCGAAGAAGATCAGCACACCCGGAACAACCAGTATGCCCGTAGGGCGTGTTAACACGGCTACAATCACACAAAGTAGTATCCGTAAATAATCGTACGGCTTCCCGCGAAAATGAACCAGAGTATACAGGACAAAGCAGATACTGCTGGCGCCAAACGACTCGGTCATAATCGCTACGTTCCAGTGAATCATATCCCACCACAAAATATAAAGAGCCGCCGCCATCAATCCGCTGCGCGCGTTGCCGAACAGCGTAGCCGCCGTTTTGTATAATGCCAGCGTAGCCAGGCCCGAAACGATGCTTTGCACGATAACAAACAGAATACCCGGCTCATCGGTTAGCAGACTACAGAGTGCGAGACACGCCATTGGAATACTGTAAAACCAGTAGTCCGCATCGGCCAGGTAGCCGTGGGTTGCCAGGAATCGGGCAGCCTCCAGATAAAAAACTGAATCGTTAAGCGTACGTAAACCGTAATGATGCCACAACCCGACGTGTATAAAAAACCATACGCACACGAGTATCGTGGCATGAAAGCGCGGCGTGGCTACAGAATGGCTCATTAACGTTTTTAGTGTTGTGCAATATACACCGGGCCGCGTATATGTGCTATACCTGCTTTTATCTGGCTGACGCGCAGTCGGTTCGAATGAACCCGTTGACAATCGGCAAAAAGTATTCTACCTTAAAACGCCCCAGTGCCCTGCACGACACGGGTATCGTAAAGCCACCGCATGGAAAATTACAGTATTGTTATCTTTATTCTGGCCAGCATGATTATGCTCTCATCACTGGCCGATTCCTTGAAAATCCCCTATCCCATCCTGTTGGTAATTGCAGGTATCGGCATGGGCTTCATTCCCGGTATGCCACACGTTGCACTCAATCCCGATGTTATCTTCCTGATCTTCCTGCCGCCACTGTTGTATGACGCGGCCTTCAATATTTCAGCAGACGATTTCAAAACAAACCTCAACACCATTGCTGCGCTGGCCATAGGCCTCGTTTTTCTCACTGCGTGCGGCATTGCCGTCGTGGCGCGCTATATGATTCCCGACATGAGCTGGCCGCTGGCCTTTGTACTGGGCGCCATACTCTCCGCTACCGATGCCGTGGCGGCTATCAGCATCACCAAAGGGCTGGGCCTGTCGCACAAAACCACCACCATACTCGAAGGCGAGAGCCTGATAAACGACGCCTCGGCGCTGGTAACGTATCACTTTGCCGTAGCCGCGGTTACCGGTACCGCCTTTATATTCTGGCGGGCATCGCTGGAGTTTGTTATCCTGATGGCCGGCGGTTTTGTTATCGGTTTTATCATGTCTAAACTGCTCGGTATCATCCTGAATCGTCTTCACCACAATGTTATGGTGACGATCAGCTTCATGCTGCTGATGCCGTTTGTTACCTACCTAATCGCAGAAGAGTTTCATGTATCCGGCGTTATTGCTGTAGTCGTTCTTGGAATCGGCATTGCACGGTTCAGCCGGAAAGTATTCCCCGACACCATCAAACACCAGTCAAAAACCATCTGGGATATCGTGATCTTCCTGCTGAACGGACTGATCTTTATCCTTATCGGTCTGGAGTTTCCTTATGTTGTTCGTATGCTGGATCATGACCAGATCCTGCCGTGCATCGGCTATGCCTTCGTGATCACGCTCGTAGCGCTGGCCGTACGTATGATTCGTGTGTTCATGCAGAAACGTAATTTACAACGCGCTTTCCGCGATAAGAAGCATCGCATTACGGAAGCGGCCCTCCTCGACTTCGAAAATAGTATTATCATCAGTTGGTCCGGCATGCGCGGCATAGTATCGCTGGCCATCGCCATCGGTTTGCCCGTAGCCCTCGCAGACGGGACCGCATTCCCCCAACGCAACACGATCATCTTCATCTCCGTTGTGGTTGTACTGTTTACCCTCATTGGTCAGGGATTAACGCTGCCGTGGATTGTAAAGCTGGCACGGCCGAAGGAAGCAGGAGAAGGCAGGTCCTCCCAAAGTACTATTGATTATTGACCGAAATACTGGTATCCTTGCTGAAAATAATTCGGATTTGGTACCTGCTACTACCCCTGGTGCTACCCATAGCACGACTCCGGTAATTTCAACCATTCCCGGCCTGCATATACTGGCCAATTTCAGCCTTACCGAAGATACCTTGCTTCGCGATTACACCACGTTCCGCAGCTTTATCGATGATCAGATCGGCCTTTTCGGTCTGGCCAAAGTAGGCGACGTGTATCATAATTTTCCGGGTGGCGGGTATACGGCCGTAGTTTGCCTTACCGAGTCGCATCTGTCCGTACATACCTGGCCGGAGCTTGGCTATGTAACATTTGACGTTTTTTTGTCGAATTACCTCAAAGACAACCGCGCTACTACACGCGCGGTGTACAGTGCCGTGCGCGATTTCTTTGGCGGCAAGGTTGTTTTCGAACAAACCGTGGAGCGCTAGGCCTATGAGACAAAAAGAATACCTTTCCTGCCCCTCGTGCAACAGATCGGTAACGATCGCGTTGCCCGAGGCCATGGTTGTGATCTGCCGTAACTGCCATGCACTGGTAAAACACGACCTGCTTACGATCCCGTCCATGCCGGCGATACCCGCAAAAGTCCCGGCCGACTGGAGCTTTATACAAATCGGAACAACCGGTACCTATCGCGAAAAATCCTTCACCATAACCGGCCGTGTGCGCCTTCAACTGCGAAACGAATACAAAAACTTCTGGAGTGCCGTGCACGATGGCAACAAGAGCCTCTGGATAATGGAGTCGTTTGGAAGCTTCTGCGTGCTTGAGCCACGCTGGTATTCCTATACCGGCGACATCAAGAAGTTACGGGCAACGCATACCATTACCGTGGAAAACGGTGATACGCTTACAGGCGACTACGTAGACAAGTGCGAGGCGATAAGCATTGAAGGACAGGTAGGCCGCTGGCCGGAGTTGTTCCCCACAGGATTCTTTGTAGTACAGGGGAGTCGTGATACCGATCGTGGCTTTTTTACAGTACATACCAAAACAAAAATAGTACAGTATATGTTGGGCAAAACCGTTACGCCCGAAGACCTTAAGCTTGGCACCATACATGAGTGGAATGAGTGGCGATAACTATACGATAAATTGTCCGAAGTGTCATACGTCACAGCCCGTATTCGGGCGTGCGATGACACTGGCCATGACCTGCTCCAGCTGCGGCGTGTATTTCCGCACAGGCAAGTGGAGCAACCTCGTTAGTACATTCAACGCAACAAAAGGCGGCAAACCGCAGTCTACCCCCGCACTGGCAATAGGGAGCAGAGGTAAAATAGACGGCACGTTGTACCGCGTTATGGGCTTTGTGGTCAAGCAGGAAGCCCAATACCATTTTCTGTGGCGTGAATACCTGCTATTCAATCCCTACAAAGGCTATGCGTTTCTGTCCGAATCCGGGGGAAGCTGGAACATCATCTGGCCCATTGAAGAGAACCTGAGCAACTCGCGCACAGACCGTCAAATCTACGTCGGCATCGATCGCTTTGACCTGTACTCGCGCTCCAGAGCACGTGTGGTCTATGCGCAGGGCGAATTCTTCTTCGACGTGCTCGACACAACCGGTAGCACGGAGACCTACGAATACATCGCACCGCCAGAGCTCATTGGCGTTGAAGAAAGCGACGACAGCCGGCTGTGGTTCAGAGGTGAATACATAAGCCCAAAAGAAGTTGCCGAGGCTTTCCAGGTCTCAGTAGACACATTGCCGTCAAAGAAGGGAATGGGCTACACAGAGCCGCTCCAAAACAGAGCATTGGCTGCCGTGCTGATTCCAGTAACGATAGCACTACTCGTTATTGTATCGGCCTTTCAGTACGTATGGCACGAAAAGGCTGAAAATAAAATCGTATACCAGGGCGTCCTGAACACCGGTGCCCTCAAAGACCAGAAGGTGTTTGTAACAACGCCATTCACACTGAGCGAAGGTAAACGCAACGTCTCCATGAACCTCTTCTGCCGTTTGGAGAACGACTGGTTCTTCGGCGAGTTCTCGCTGATCAACGAAACCACCGGCGAAGAATTCAATTTCACCAAAGACATCGAATATTACTCCGGCTATGAGTCCGAGTACGGGTCGTGGGTGGAAGGATCGCAGCACGGCGACGCGTTTCTTTCCAGTATTCCCGGTGGAACGTATCACATGAACATCTACCCCGATTTATCGTCGGGAAAAGATCACCAGGTCACCATTACCGTTCGTCGTGACGTTGCGTTCATGGGAAACTTCTGGCTTACCGTCGTGGGCATCCTTGCGTTTCCAACCATATTCTATATACGCCGATATAATTCCGAGCGCCGACGCTGGGAAGACAGCGATTATTCACCCTACGGTTCGTATGAATAACGTTACTCAAACACACCAGACATGAAGTCATTACCCAAATACCTGAAGGCCTTAAAGTACTTTATACCGTACACCCTCATTCTTTTGGGCCTGTATTTCTATTCCATGTCCACCGGCTGGATGTGGATAAACGCTACCTGCACCGATCGCGAACACGGCTCGAACGGTTCATCCCACAGCAGGGGTTCAAGCGGCACGCGCCATTATTATCACAAATAACAACAACAGACAAACCAACACACCTATGGAGTATAAATACATTGTCGCCTCGATCGTCTACTCGCTTATCGGCATCGCGATCCTCGGCATTTGCTTTTGGATTTTCGAAAAAGTCACACCAGAGAACGTCTGGAAAGAGATAATAGAAAAGCAAAACGTGGCGCTGGCCATTGTATCGGCGGCGTTTATGATCGCCATTGCCATAATCATCAGTTCGGCCATTCACGGGTAAGCCATGGAAGAACGGCCGGCTAAAGCCAGCAACAACTTCCAGTTGCTGCTGTTGCTCTCGGTTTTTGTGGTGGCTACGTGCGGGCTCATCTATGAGCTGATTGCCGGAACACTGGCCAGTTACCTCCTGGGCGACTCCGTTACGCAGTTCTCGACCATCATCGGAACGTACCTGTTCGCTATGGGTATCGGTTCGTATTTGTCGAAGTATTTCAATAACAATCTGCTCACGTGGTTTATCCGCGTAGAGATTCTGGTCGGTATGGTGGGGGGCTTCAGCGCGGGGCTTCTTTTCGTACTGTTCGAGCAGATCTTTTATTTTCGGGTATTGTTGTATGCCCTGGTAGTGGCTACGGGCACCCTTGTAGGCCTGGAGCTGCCGTTGCTTATGCGCATCCTCAAAGATCGTGTGGCCTTCAGCGATCTTGTATCACGCATCTTTACCTTCGACTACATCGGAGCGCTCTTCGCGTCGCTTCTTTTCCCGTTATTGTTTATACCGCATCTTGGCCTGTTGCGTACCGCGTTCTTTTTTGGCATTCTTAATGTTGGCGTGGCCTGGATTGTAGCCTGGCAATTTCGGCGCGACATCGCGCACTACCGTGGCCTTCAATGGACGGCCATCATTTGCCTGATACTGCTCGGCGCTGGCTTTGCGTTATCGGACCGTCTTACCTCGTTTGCAGAGTCCATGACGTACCCCGACAAGATTGTATACACCCAGTCCAGCCCCTACCAGCGCATCGTACTAACCCGTAGCGTGCGCGACTGGCGACTGTTTCTGAACGGCAATTTACAATTCAGCTCTGCAGACGAATACCGCTATCACGAAGCCCTGGTGCACCCGGGCCTCAGCCGCATTGCCAATGCCCGAAACATTCTGATTCTGGGCGGTGGCGACGGTATGGCTGTGCGCGAAGTATTGCGTTACCCATCCGTAGAACACATTACGCTGGTTGACCTGGACAGCGCCGTAACGAAACTGTTCCGCTCCAACGCGGCCCTGCGTGAGCTCAACCAACACTCGCTCCTGTCGCCTAAGCTCTCCGTAATCAATCAGGACGCCTTTGTATGGATTCGCGACCAACAGACTACCTTCGACTTTATCATTGTCGATTTTCCCGATCCCTCCAACTACTCGCTGGGTAAACTCTACACCACGTCGTTTTACCGCGAACTGAATCGCCTGCTGCCGGCGCATGGCGCGCTGGTTATTCAGTCCACATCGCCGTTTGTAGCCCGGAAATCCTTCTGGATCATCGACGCCACACTGCGCAAGGCCGGGTTTGCCACCGCGCCATACCATTGCTATGTGCCTTCGTTTGGCGAGTGGGGCTTTGTACTGGCATCGCGCGAGCCGTTGACGGCCGATTATGCGATGCCTTCCGATCTGCGCTTCGTTACACGCGAGACGGTGCAACAGCTGTTTTCGTTCACACCGGATATGGTCGCGGCCGAGAGCACGCCAAATACACTGAACAATCAGGTGCTCGTAAACACCTTTGAAAAAGAATGGGCTGACTATACACGATGATCACGCGACGCAATTTTATCGGTACAGCAACCGGCTGGCTGGGCGCAACCCTGCTGTGGCCGGTGGTACAGGCATGCCGCACCGCACCGGTTATACCGGGCAGTATTGTAGGGCAAGCCTCGGCCCACGGACACCAGCTCCGCACCATGAAATTCGATGCGCCGACGGAAACGTTGCGCACGGATAGTGTGATTGTGGGCGGTGGCGCTGCCGGGTTATCGGCAGCGCGTTACCTCCATAGCCGGGGCATAGACTTCAAATTACTGGAGCTCCAGGCAGAACCCGGCGGCAATGCAGCCGGTGGTCAGAACGCGGTATCGGCATACCCCTGGGGCGCGCATTATTTACCGCTACCCAACACACACGACACCGAACTGACTCATTTTCTCGAAGAGTGTAACGTAATTACCGGCTATAGCAACGACCTACCGGTATTCAACGACTATTACCTCTGCTTCGATCCTAAAGAACGACTTTATATCCACCATTACTGGCAGGAAGGCCTGGTGCCCCGCGAAGGTGTACCGCAGGCCGACCGCGACGAGCTGGAACGTTTCCACGCAATGATGACGGACTATAAAGCAAAACGTGGCCACGACGGGCGCGAGGCCTTTGTAATTCCGGCAACCGAAAGTTCGCAGGATCCCGAGTTCCTGGCGCTCGACGTAATCTCGATGGACGATTTCCTGACCCAACAAGGCTTCAAATCGCCTTACCTGCGGTGGTATGTAGCGTATTGCTGCGCCGACGATTACGGCGCCGGCCTTCGCGACACATCGGCCTGGGCAGGCATTCATTACTTCGCATCGCGGAAAGGCAAAGCCGCCAATGCGCCGTCTGACGCTGTACTCACCTGGCCCGAAGGTAACGGCTGGCTTATACGTCATTTACGCGATCGTGTAGCGCACGCCATTACCTGTAACGCGTTGGTGTATTCCGTGCAACCGTCGGCTACGGGTGTTACAGTAGTATATCACGATGCTGCCCGAAATGCTTCCGTACGGATTGAAGCACGCAAGGCCATTCTTGCCACACCCCAGTTTGTAAACCAGCGCCTGCTGCACGGCGTATCGCGCAACCTGGACTACCAGGCCTTTCACTACGCTCCCTGGATGGTGGCCAACCTCACCACGACGTCTGCGCTCGACGAGAAGCACGGAGAGCCCGTAAGCTGGGACAACGTGTTGTACGGCAGCACCTCGTTAGGGTACGTCAACGCATCTCACCAGCACGTCGCGCTGCCTACCGGTAGTCGCGTCCTTACGTTTTATAAACCGCTGCTCGGCAGCGATACCGCTGCGATACGAAAAGATGCCTACAGCCGTAAATATGAACACTGGCGCGACTCCATACTGAACGAATTAAAAGGGCCGCACCCCATGTTGAACCACGACATTCAACAGCTGGATGTGTGGCTGTGGGGACACGCCATGGTGCGGCCTGAACCGGGTTTTATGTGGGGCGCAAACCGCCGCCAGGCTGAAACCTCGCTGGCAAACCGCATCTACTTTGCTCACTCCGATACCTCGGGGTTATCTATCTTTGAGGAAGCATTTTACCACGGGCACCGCGCCGCCCGAGAAGCATCGCAGGCATGACACGTTATACGCAGCCCTGGCTGGCAAACCGCACGCAAGAGATCATCTTCATCATTACCCCTGCCCTGTTGCCGGTGGCGGTGGTACTGGCCTTTCCGTCGTACTTTCTGAACACCACCGTATCCAAGCTTGTGGTGGGTAATGCTGGTCTTATGCATCGACGTGAGTCACGTATACAGCACACTCTTCAGGCTGTATTGGGATAAGCCAACATTTCACCAATACAAGCGCACGCTGATCATTATTCCATTGATCGCGCTTGGCGCAGGCATAGCGTTGCATTATTACAGCGCACAGGTATTCTGGCGCGTACTGGCCTATACCGCGGCGTATCACTTTGTGCGGCAGCAATACGGTTTCCTGCGTTTGTATTCGCGTAAAGACACAACAACACGCTTCACCCGTACACTCGACACCGTGGCAATCTACACCGCCACGTTATATCCCCTGGCGTACTGGCACCTTCACCTCACCGGAACGCTGGGTTGGTTTATCGACGGCGATTTCATGGCCCTGCCCGACCTGCATGCAGACGCGCTGCTGCTGGCGCTCTACCTGGGCATTCTAACATTGTATGTGGCCAAGGAAGTCTGGCAATTCGCGCGTACCAGAGCATTCAACGTTCCAAAGAATCTGATCGTGGCGGGCACGTTTGCCTCGTGGTACGTGGGCATCGTACTGTTTCAGGGCGATCTGATTTTTACACTGCTCAATGTGGTAGCCCACGGCATTCCATACATGGGGCTGATCTGGATTTACGGTGCGCGTAAAGCCACCACGCGCTTTTCGTTTACATGGCGCGGTGTACTAATCTTCGTTGGCGTACTGCTGGCGTTAGCATACGTAGAGGAAGGGTTGTGGGATATGTTTGTTTGGAAAGACCACACCGATGTTTTCCCATTCTTTACGTCGTTTCCGGAAGTAAGCAATCATCTGATGTTGTCGGTTATTGTGCCTTTGCTCGTGTTGCCGCAGGTTATCCATTACGTGCTGGACGGCTTTATCTGGCGCTTTTCGCGCGATACGCGTTCCCGCATGGAATAGCAATCTCAGACGTTATTCCCATTATTAAATTATCATCCCAACGGTTGTACGAGAATCTATAAAGTAAGAAATTTAGTCCTCATTTACGACACAAAACATCCCAATTCGAGAATACAACGCTATCATAATCGCAATTGCACCTCAATTTCGATCTTGGGGTTACTTTTGCACGCCTTATTTGGATATAATTCAACTATTCCCATTTTTATAAAGATTCCCTTCATGCGGACAATCGCTTTGTTACTGCTTCTGGCTTTTGCTGCCGAAGTAGGTTACGCCCAAAACCGGTACTGGATTTCAACGTCAGGTGGCAGCTGGAATAATCCGGCAAACTGGTCTACCGCTTCTGGCGGTGCCGGTGGTGCTTCTGTTCCAGGAGCCTCCGAAGTAGCTATTTTCAATGCATTGCGGAACGGAGACTGCACGCTCGACGTGGCACCTACTGTGGGCGGCATTACGATGAACGGTTATTCCGGATCAATCAATTTCAATGGGCTAAGTCTTACCACCACCGGCACCAACGTGCTGGCCACAGGCGCAATTATGGACGGTAGCGGCGGCGCGTCGTTCATACTGAATACAACGGGCTCCACTACGTTCAGTGGAACATCGATCGGCGTTCCGGTTACCGGTAGCACACGCGATGTAGCCTTTAACGGCTCGACCTTCGCACGTACTGTAGACATTACAAAGACCGGCAGCAATACCAATACGAGCGTGGGCGGTACAACCTTTCAACAGGCACTAACACTTACAAACGCCGGCAGCGGCGATGTGAACCTGGGTAACGTAAACGGCGACACGTTTAACGGCCCCGTAGTGGCAACCAATACCGGCACTGGCCGTATCAACCTCGCGTACGACTCGCCGGGCAACGTATTTGCCGCAGGCCTCACCATCAACCACGGCGGAAATACAGACGGCGCCAATACCATCGTTGCGCGTAATGCCAACGGTCGCGCCGTAATCAATGGCACCGTGATCCTGAACTGTACAAACCTGTCGCCAAACTCAGGAATTATCATTGCCAACAACGGGCAGGCTACTATTAATGGTAACATTATCGTATCATCGACAAGCGGTCGCGGTATATTCTTTGGCGGCGACAACGGCGCCACCGCCGGCACCGTAACCTTTGGCCCCGGTACAAATCTTACAAGTCCTGCAGGAACGTTTACAGCGGGTGTGCTGTCGCTTATACGCGTTACGCAAACAGGTACCACAGCACATGCCCTGACACTCGACGGCACGACACAGCTTATCATAGGTCCGTCTACAAGCCTTAACGGAGACGTTACCTTTGCCGCTCCACAGGTAAACCTGAACGGCGGCACCTTTAACGGCACCACCACGATCGAGAAGACAGGCGCCAGCGATAACTATAGCTCAGGCGGAAACATATTTAACGGCACCACCACACTAACCAACAGCGGCAGCGGTGAGTTCATCTTCGGTAACGGCAATGCCGATCAGTTCGCAGGCGCGACAACATTCAATAATATCGGTTCATCACGAATCCGCTTTGCGCACAACCACCCAGGCCAGACCACAACGTTTGCATCCGCCGTAACACTGAACTCGAACAAAACCAGCGGCACCGACAACTGGTCGTTCCTGTTTGGCGAGGTAAACGATTCAAACCTCAGCTTCGGCGGCAACGTAACGCTGAATATTCAGGGCGCACTGCAAAGCACTTGTCGCTTTTTGAACGGTCCAGGTTCTACCGGCACGTTCAATGGCTCATTAACCATCAACGTAACCAATACACACGCCAATACCGTAATGCAGTGGGGCGTTAACGGTACCGCCCAATATAACGGCGATATCGTTATCTCCAACAGCGGCGGCGCGCAGGGTATTACCTTTAACCTGAACGCCTCAGCATCATCGACACTCGCTTCAGGCCGCACCATTACACTGGGGCCCGGCGGCTTTACCGCCGGTACGCTTATACTCAATCGCTTCACACAGCTCGGCACAACACCGCAGGAACTAACAACGTTCTCCGGAATATCACGATTAACACTCAACGCGGGAACAACCTTCAACGGGCCGGTAAACATCAAGACCCCGGCAATACAGCTAAACGGTGTTACCGTCAACAACAACGCGACGATAGAAAAAACAGGTACTTATAACGACACCGGCGCAGGCGGCAATACATTCAACGGAACAACGACCATTACCAGCAGCGGCAGCGGCTATCTGCTCACCGGCTCCAACAACGCCGACGCCTTTAACGGACCTGCAACGTTCATAAACTCCGGAACAGGCGAAATCTACCTGGCCCATAGCCATACCAACCAAACAACAGTATTCGCTTCCGATGCCACGTTCATCAATGCACGGACCTCGGCCAATTCTACTGTTTCGTTTTTCTTCTGCGAGTATCCCAATACAAATGTAAACTTCCGCGGAAACGTAACATTCGACTGGGGCGGAACAGCAAACAGCACTCTTCGCCTGCTCGGCAACTCAACATGTACGGCAGTGTTCGACGGTAACGTCTATATAAACAACACCAATACCGGTACGTCTACGAATCTTTACATGGGCCTGAACGGAACAACAACCTACAACGGCAACATCGAGATCACACAAACCGGATCGATCAACGGCGTATACTTCAACAACAACACCAACGCATCGTCTACACTGGCAGCCGGCCGCACCATAACACTGGGAAGCGGGGGATTTGTTTCCGGTATGCTGAGCCTGCCGCGGTTTACACAGATCGGCACCACGCCACAGACGCTGAATACATTCTCCGGCACAGCCCGTTTGGTAGTAGGCCCTACATCGCAGTTTGGTGGAAACGTCGATTTCAAAGCTCCTCAGATCAATCTTACAAACTCTGTTTTCGATGGTACCGCGCGTATCGAAAAGACCGGCCCTACCGACAACGGCAGCGGCGGCAATACGTTCAACGGTGTAACCACCATTACCAACTCAAGCCCGGCATACCTGCTGTTCGGTAACAACAATGCGGATACGTTCAACGAGGTTACCACCTTCAACAACATTGGGGGCTACCGCATGTATGTGGCCCACAGTCACTCCGGACAAGTCACTACGTTCGCAAAAGACGTAACCTTCTATTCAAACAAAACCAGCGGTACCGATGCCTGGTCGTTTATGATCGCCGAAAGTGCCGACTGTGCGATAGCCTTTAAAGGCAACGCATCGTTTATCTGCGAAGGCCCGCTGCAAAGCGACTTCCGGATACTGAGCGGTACCGGATCATCCTTTACCGCAGCCGGCACCGTTACCGTGGCAAACCTTAGCGGCCATACGTCTACCACCATAAACATGGGCACGAACGGTACCTCTGCCTACAACGGTAACCTTGTACTGTCAAACGTGGCCAACGGCATCGCGTTCAACAACAACGCTTCAGCCACGGCAACGCTTGCTCCCAACCGTACCGTGAGCATCGGTCCCGACGGCTTTACCCGCGGTACACTCTCGATGCAGCGGTTTACACAGATCAGTGCCACCGCGCAGAATGTAACGCTGACCGGCACCGGCAGATTTATCCTCGGCCCGTCGTCAAGCTTTGACGGTAATGTAGACTTCAGAGCTCCGCAGATGATTCTGAACGGCACCACCTATAATGGCACTACCCTGCTGGAGAAAACCGGCGCTACCGATAACTTCAGCATTGGCGGCAATATATTTAATGGCACTACAACCATTAACAACAGCGGCTCGGCCGAATTCATCTTCGGTAACAACACCTCAGATGCCTTCAATGCCACAACCGTATTCAACAACACCGGTTCGTCGTCACGCATCCGGATTGCTTACAATCACTTAAACCAAACCACAAGTTTTGCCGGCGATGTTACACTCAACAGTAACAAGACCTCGGGTACCGACGGCTGGTCGTTCCTGATTTCTGACGGTAACGCCTCCAATGTATCGTTTGGCGGCAAGCTTACCATCAACGCACTGGGAAGTCTGCGCGGCGACTTCCGCTTTCTGAACGGCGCGGGTACTACCGGCACGTACAACGGCGATGTCACCATCAACAACGCCAGCACACACGCCAGCACCATCATTACCATGGGTTCGTCGGGGATATCGACCTATAACGGCAACATCATTGTCAGCAACAGCGGTGGTGCCTCGGGCATCTCGTTCAACAGCAGCACCAGCGCCAGCTCGACACTGGCCGACGGCCGCTCGATCAGTCTGGGACCTGACGGCTTTACCGCAGGTACACTTAGCCTTCTGCGGTTCACCCAATTGGGTTCAACAACCCAACAAACCATGATTGCCACAAACACCGGCACTGCGTCGTTTGTCATTGGCCCGAACAGCACCTTCAATGCCAACGTAAACTTCGCCGCACCACAAATGTTCCTCAACGGTGGTACTTATAACGGTGCCATTACCACGCTGGAAAAGAGTGGCGCCAACAATAACAACAGTAACGGTGGCAACGTATTCAATGGTCTTACAAGCATTACACACAGTGGCAGCGGCTACTTCGTATTAGGCAACGGCCTGGCAGATACCTTTAACGGCGCAACCAGCATAAACAACATCGGCTCCAGCCGTATGTACATAGCCAACAACCATGCCGGGCAGACCACCACGTTTACCGACGTAACGCTCAACGCCTTCAAAAGCAGCGGTACCGATGGCTGGGCGTTCCTGCTTGCCGAGAATGGCAACAACACCAACATTTCGGCCAGCGGCAACTTCACCATAAACTGCGGCGGCTCGCTTCGGTCAGACTACCGCTTCTTACAGGGCGGCGTGAATACAGCGGCCACGTTCAACGGCCTGCTCACGGTTAACGTAAGCAACACAAACGCCAACACGGTCGTCGTACTGGGCGCTAACGGGACAACAGCCTATAACGGCGACATCGTAGTGTCGAACCACGGCGGTGCGCAAGGCATCTATTTCAACCAAAACACATCGGCCTCTTCTACACTGGCCAATGGCCGAAGCATTTCGATCGGCGCAAGCGGATTCACCGGCGGCACGCTCCAGATGCCCCGCTTCACACAATCGGGCCTTACACCACAAACGCTAAACACGTTCACCGGCAACGCTACGCTTATCGTTGGCCCTGCATCGGCGTTCGGCGGTAACGTAAATTTTATCGCTCCCCAGGTTTACCTGAATGGCGCGGTTTATAACGGCACAGCGTACATCGAAAAGAACGGCGCTACCATCAACGATCACCAGGGCGGCAATACCTTCAACGGTACAGCCACCGTGGTAAACAGCGGATCGGCCCGCATGCGTTTGGCAAACGGGTCGTCAGGCGATGCGTTCAACGCCGCAGTAACCTTTGTAAAGAATGCTTCGGGAGGCCTTGAGCCAGCCTACAACTTTACCAACACGTTTGGCGGCAACATCACCATGAACACCAACGCCACAGTAACTTTCGGCAGCGGTAACGGCGTTGTAGAGTTCACAGGCGCGGCAAACCAAACGCTCAGTAAGGTAGGATCAACATCGTCGCCGGTATACCAGCGCATGCGCCTCAACAAATCGACCAACAACACGGTTACGCTGGCACATGACCTTACCATAGCAACTGCCGCTACGTTCATTCAGGGCATCGTAAATTCGTCTGCGACCAACCTGCTTAACTTTGCCGATAACGCCACCGCCGGCAGCGCCAACGATCTGAGCTACGTTGCCGGACCGATGCGTAAAACCGGTAACGACACCTTTACTTTCCCTGTAGGCGCAGGCGGTTTCTACCGGCCTATCGCCCTGGCATCGGCACCGGTTAACGTAAACGATCACTTTACCGCGGAATACTTCAGAGCCGGCCAGACGTACGGCGGCAAGACCACGTGGGATCCTTCGTTCTATACCGTAAGCGGCTGCGAGTACTGGATACTGAACCGCACCAACGGCACATCAAACGTAAACGTGGGCCTGAGCTGGAATGAAGCCGCGTGCTCCGTCGGCGACGTTACCGATCCGTCTACGCTGCGTGTAACACGCTGGAACGGCTCGGCGTGGGTAAACCACGGCAACGGCGGAACTACCGGCAGCAATATAAACGGCACCATCGTTACCTCTGCCGCGGTAACCAACTTCAGCCCATTCACCCTGGCCTCGACCACCGGCAGTAATCCGCTGCCCATCACACTCGAACGCTTCTGGGCGGTAAACAACACCGGCACTGTAACGTTGAAGTGGATCACCGCCACCGAAACCAACAATGCAAACTTTACACTTCAACGCTCTGCCAACGGCTTTGACTTCGAAACGATCTATACAACATCCGGCGCAGGCACAAGCTACAAACGCACCGAGTACAGCCATACCGACGACGGACCGCTGCCCGGACAGTCGTACTACCGCCTGATACAGACCGACTACGACGGTAACTCGAAATCATGGATCGTATCCGTTAAACGCGACGGCGAAGACGAAACATTCGACATCTGGCCAAACCCGGCGAGCGACGAAGTAGTATACTTCAGCCAGAAGGTTTCCATCGTTATCATCAACAACCTCGGTCAGGTAGTGGCCACGCAAAACGGGGTGCAATCGCTTAACGCGGGTTCATTACCCGCCGGCATATACACCATCCGTAACCAGAAAGGACAGGTTGCACGCCTCGTACGGAAGTAACCAATACCTAAACTATAACGCAAAACGGCTGGTCATCATGATCAGCCGTTTTTATTTCGGCCACCTCTCTGCGAATAACAAAACGGCAGGTCACCGTGTTACTGTACCTTAAGATAGCCCCCTCTATGAGATTATACCAACTCACCCGCATTGGCGCAAACCATGTTAACCACTGCGAAGACTATACCGTAACGGAGAGCCTGCGCGGAGGCCGCACGCTATGTGCCGTAATGGACGGCTGCAGCATGGGCACCGACAGCTACCTGGCCGCGACCCTTACCGGAAAACTGTTTCGTAAAATCGCCCGCGAACGGAGCCTTTACAACCGCAGTAGCGCGATAGATTGCCATTCCGAACTGAAGGAAATCATGTGGGCTCTGATAACTGAACTGAACCAGATCAAACAGCGGCTGGCCTTACAGGATGATGAACTGCTAAACACCGTGATCCTGGCCGTGCTCGACTTTAAAACAGACGAAGGCTGTATCCTCACCGTTGGTGACGGCCTGATTTGCGTGAACGGCACATTGACTGAATATAAACAGAATAATACACCCGACTACCTGGGCTACCATTTACGCGACGACTTCGATACCTGGTTTACCGCTCAGCAACAAGTGTTATCCGTGAGCGGCCTGGGCGACATAAGCCTCAGTACCGACGGTATCTATACGTTCGAACAGTATACACCCGGCAGCTTTCCGGAAGCCCCCGACCCTATCGATTATCTGCTGCGAAATCCGGATGATCTTGCGCTACCCAACATGCTACTAAAAAAAGTGGTAACGCTCGAACAGGAATTCGGCCTACGCCCCGGCGACGACCTCGGCATTATACGTGTATGCCGGTAAACTCAGCTTCCGGCCAGTACCAGATTCATCGCCGAAGCCCGTGTTGAAAACGCGTTGGGCGTGATGCCTGTAAAGGTTTTGAACTCACGGATAAAGTGTGACTGATCGAAGTAGCCGGCGTCGTAAGCAATGCTGGTGAGATCTTGGCCGCCGGTATTGATAAGGTTCAGGCTGTATTGAAAGCGGTTAATCTTGCTGAGCAGCTTCGGCTGTATGCCCGTGTATTGCGCGAAGAGTTGACTCAGGTAACGCGACGATATATTATTACGACTCGACAGGTCGGTTATACGTTCATTGCCGGTATGCTGCGCAAGGCTGCTCACCACGTGGCCCACAAACTGAATTTTATCGTGCTTCTTATCCATCGCACCAAGCCGGGCCAATAGGTAGGCCTCGGTAAGCGCTATACGGTCGTGCAAGGCTGGTGTATTGTATAATTGCTGTTGCAGGGAATTGATCGAAGGCCCGAACAGTTGCGCAGCATCGATCACCCAATTGTTAAAATCGGCAAGGCTCTCTTTCGAGAAGTAGGCCATCGAGTGCGGGTAAAAGCGGATGCCGAACATCGTGTTCTCGCCCAGTGAGCGTATGGCCAGCGGTTTGGTAATCTGCCCCCAAAGCTCCACGGCCGGCGTCGTATAAAGGTCGTCGTTACGTCGGGTCTGCCAGCGGCCGCTACCCAGGTTGAAAACAACTTCTGTTGTGCCACTGGGGTAAACGGTATCGTCGTAGTCTACAGCAGACTGCGATTCGTAAAAGTAGAAGCACTTTACAAACGGTTTTAATCTATGACCCGGTGCGAATTCTTTGAATACCATTGCCTGTGTTTTTCTGATCGTTTATTACCGCCAGTCATCAGCCGTTAGCGAGGCGCTGTGTAACAAATATACACAGCCGCGGTGTGATGGTCAACGCCAGCGGTTCATGCAAAATACGGCAGTCGTTCATCTACCGAATTGTAAAAAACGGAACGGTTTTCGAAAAAGGTAATGCCGGCGAATCCTTCCGATTTGTACAATTTGCCTGGTTCGACCACCGCTAGTTTTGCCTCACCGTAACATCACAACCCGTTACGGGCTTGGTATATGACTTCGTATGAATCCTTTTCTAAACTTCACCAGGGTCCGGCGCCCCTCCTGTTGGGTAACGTGTGGGACGTTCAAAGCGCACAGGTTTTTGAAGCGGCCGGTTACGCGGCCGTCGGCACTTCCAGCCTGGCTGTAGCCAAAGCCTGGGGCTATGACGACGGCGAGCACATTGGCTTCGACCACTTGCTTCGCCTGGCTCAACGCCTTACCGCCGTTGTCCGTATTCCCGTAACGGTAGACATCGAGGGCGGCTACAGTCGCGACCTGAAAACCATTACTACCCATATTCAGAAGCTGCACGACGCAGGCGTGGCCGGCATTAACCTCGAAGACAGCGTAGGCGGCAAACTACTGCCGATAAACGACTTCAGAAAGCTGCTCACAGCCGTTGCCGACTACGTGGCACAGCATCACATCAGGATGTTCCTGAACATCCGCACCGACAGCTACCTGTTTGCATTACCCGACGCGCTCGACAATACAAGCCTGCGCATACCGACCTACGAGGAGGCTGGTGCCAGTGGAATCTTTGTGCCCGGCATCACCAACCCCGAGGACATCCGCACCGTTACCGAGGCCACTCCCCTACCCGTTAACGTAATGTATGTCCCCGGCTTACCTGACTATGCCACACTTACCGACCTCGGCGTCCGTCGCATCAGCATGGGCCCATTCCTGTTCAATCGGGTATATGCCGAGATGAATACCCTGGCAAAGGCCCTGCAGCAAAACAAGAATTTAGCATCAGTCCTGTCCTGATTCAAACACTTCGATTACACTTAACCTCTATATTGTTTATGACTCTACCAACACGAGCACAGGATGCTCACACAGCACTGGCTGCCGCATTTAACACCGGCGACATTAATACCGTACTGGGTATGTATGATGTTAGCGGCATCATGGTGCCGGAACCCGGCAAAGCCGTTACCGGCAAGGCCGACTGGGAACAAGCTATACGCGGAATCCTGTCGATTCCCGGAAAGATGGCCATCAACACCGTGTACTGTTACGAAGCCGGCGACGTAGCGGTTGGCCGCTCGGAGTGGAGCATTACCGATGGCACCGACGTTAAGATCAGCGCCAAAGGCATCGAGTTGATGCGCCGCCAGCCCGACGGCACCTGGAAGATCGTGGTAGACCACGCGTTCGGCGCAGAAAGCAACCTCACGGCTGCTGTACACTAGCCACCCATAACGTTCTCATACATGCAAAAAAAACAGGAGCCACCGGGCGGGTGGCTCCTGTTGTTGTATCCATTACTTACGTGCCTTGTCTTTTCCGAGGGCCACTTTAAAATCTTCCGGCGTTCCGGTAATCTTAAGGTTCATAAAGCTGATCTTTTTGTCCTTGTCGATGTATTCAATTTCGTCTACCTGGGTCGCATCCACTTCTTCCTTCTTCTTACTGAACAGCGCGTTGAAGCCTACCTGCGTAACGAGCTTCATCGGTACGCGTACATAGTATTCCATGTTCAGGTCCAGCGATTGCTTGCCCGACATACGTATGTAACCGATGGACGAGTTGATGCCCATGTCTGGAATATCCAGCACACCATCGGTAAACGACAGCTTGTTCTGTAATGTATCGAACCGGATCATGCTGAGGTTCTTGTCTTTGAAGTAGCTGGAAAGCGCCTGCATGGGCGCGAAGTCTATAAGGCTTCCGTTATACAACGCCACGTTAAGCTGCGCTTTGGTCTTGCTCATAATCGGCACAAAGTCCGGGTGCACCTGCACATAGCTTCTGATGTGGCCCGTAAGGCGGCCTTTGATGTTTTTGTTGATGACCACGTCCTGGCCAAAATGATCGAGCTTCAGCATAACCTTTTCCAGATCAACCTGGTCTACCTTGATGCTGCTGCGGAAGTAGATCTTCGAGGTATCGCTGCCGTTCAGGTGGCCGCGCATGGCTACCGTTCCATCGGCTACTTTCATGGCCAGCGTATCGATGTAGAGTTGCTGGTTTTCTTCCATGCGCACACGGGCGTTTACATCTTTCAGCCAAAGGCGGTTGTACTTGAGCTTACCGATGTTTACTTCCATGTTGAAGTCGGAGAACGGAATCGTGAAGATGTTGAACGTCTTCGCGTGGTCCGTGGCGGCAACGGCTTTGGTAGAGTCTTCGGTTACTGGTGCTACGGGTGAAACGGCCACGGCGGCCGAGTCTTGCTTCATCCGCGAACGACGGCGTGGCCGTGCCGGCTCGAAGCTGTAGCTGCTGATCTCGTCGGCATCGAGGAATCGCGACTTGAAGTAAAACGAATTGTTCTTGCGACGTAACCGCTTGTCTTTGCCGGTAAACCAGCGAAAGCTCATGTCGAAGTCGCTGTGGCCAATCATGCCTTTCATCGTATCCACAATCAGCACGCGGGTACCGTAGCGCACCTTACCCTGTATATCTTTGAGGCTGATCTTATGCCGCTTCAGGTCGCCGGTAATGTTCACGATATCGGCGGTAGCGAACCGGAAGTTCGTATCGTATTTCAACTCCGCACGGGCGCGCAGCCAGGCGTTGGTAACCTCTTCGCGGCGGTAGCCCCGGGGCACCAGCTTGCGGCTTACCGGCCCAAGTACATCACGTAGCGAGAAACGGTTAGACTTGAAGTCGAAGGCAATCTCCGTCTTGCCCTTCTTAATATCCTGGAACCACAACTGGTAATTCTTGATACGACCGCTGAAACGGAAATCCGATTCATCGATCATACCGACGAAGTTACGCAACAGCACCGCGGTATCGTTTACCGTGAGTGTCGCTCCCAGATCTTTAAACGTATGCGGATACTTCTTGAACGATGCGCGAAGATTCGTCAGCTCGAACTTACCCTTGGGCAGCGGCGCAGGGTGAAGCAACTGATCGACCGATGTCTGTAACGACAGACCGATGTTGAACCCACGCAGTTCTTCATCAAGCTTGCGCGACAGGGCCGTATCATGGGCCACCAGCTCCCGGAACAGGATCTTGTTACTGGTGGCGTTTACGGCTACCGTTACCAGTTTGCTGCGGTCGTGCAGAAACGCCTGCACATCGCTTATGCTGCCACTCAACCGAAGGTCTGACTCCCCGATATTAAGCGATACCGAATCTACCTGGATGTGACCGTTACGCATCTCTGCATGCACATTCATGTTGCGCACCGGGTGCGGATATCCCGGAATACGGAACGACAGATCTTCAACGACAAGCTTACTCTGAATACCCTCCTTCAGTTTATTCAGCGACTGCTCGGGCAGACGAATATCCGTCAGCTCCTTGAAATCCATGTCCAGGCGTATCGTCCCCGTCATTTGTTTAAGCCCGGATATACCGAGGAACTCACCCAGGAAACGCAGCTGCAGTTCTGAGCGAATCTGCACCAGCGAGTGCGGGTCGGTAAAGTCGCGCACCACAAAGTTACCTTTGAAAATACCCTTCTCCGGACGGGCACTCACGTTGGTTATGTGCAGCTCCGACGTACGCAGCGAATGCTCCTTGCCATTGGTATAGTATCCTTTAAAGCCAAGCTGATCTACCTTCTTATCGGCTTCCGTGTTCAGGAACCACGCATCTTCGCAGCCGAACGACACTTCGATCAGCGGTAGCGTATCCGTGGCGATCATACCCTTTACAGTACCTTCAAAATATACCCGGCCATCGTAGCGGAATGGCTTAAGCATCTTCTTCGACTCGTCCGGCAGGAAAGCACTGACTAAATTAAAGTCGGGGCGATCGCCTTTGATCTTGAAATCCACATAGGGTTTGTCGCCCAATTCAGCGGCGCCGGCAAGGCTAAACGATGCGCCTTCGAGTGTCAGGTTGCCGGTCTCAATCTGTAGTTTGCGGGTATCGGTGCGGTAGTCTGCCTTGAGACCGAGCGTCACCTTCTTATCGCGGAAGAATGTTGTATCGGTGCTTGTAAGCAGGCTCATCACCATATCACTTTCAAGGGCGGTGATGATGTGGGTATCGTTGAGCGAAAACGATGCGGATAGTTTTCCGAGGTTCGACGCTACGTTCGTGTTCGCCGCCTCGTCATGATACGTAATCGACACATCTTTCAATACCGCCTTATCAAGGCTAAGTTTCATCCGTGTGGTATCGGCACCGGCCTCTGACGATGTCGACTGCAGGGCAACAGCGTCAAGCAGATTGATCGAACCGTCAGCCCGATGTACAATATGCCACTCGCCGCCTTTCAGGAAAAGCCGTTTGATGGTGTAATTCTGCTGTAGTATATCCGGCAGACTGAAGCCAACGTACAGCCGTTCCAGCGTGCCGATAGGCTGTGCGTTCTGTTCCTTGTCTGCATATAGCTTTGCACCGTGAAGCACGATAGAAACGTAGGGAAAATTCTTTACCAGCGATATATTACTCTCCTGAATGGTAAGTCGACCTTTGATTTGTTCGTTAAGTTGGCCAACAGCCAGATTAACGAGTCGCTGTTGCTGGGTCATGAAGATGATTACGCCTGCTCCGATGAGGACCGCAATCGATATAATTACAACAAAAAAAGACCGGAGTATCCACTTTCGTAGTCTGGACCGGGAACGTTTTGTGTTCCCTGGGATAATGGGTTCTGACATATCGCAATGAAAAGCAATTTCAACTAATTAATGGTACACGTTCGTAAAAACTTTCGTTGCAAATACCGGGCCGTGTAAACGCCTGCCTGTTCAACGATGGCCGCGCTGTATTATTATCGCCGAATGGATTGGCAAAAAGTCCGTACTCCAGGCATATTGTGATCGTGCTTTATCCATACGCTAACCGTGCTTTATCTCGGTAGCGTCATGGAACGTTTTGCCCTGATCCGGCGGCGATATAAAATACGGCGAACAATGTGTTATAACACAAAAACGTCCGCTTTAATTTCAGTATCTCAGACAAAACCGCGTATCCGCATTTCGTCGAAAACGTAGGACCTGGATGGTTATTCAATAAAGGGGTAGTCGTAAGGGCGTCTATAGGCCTCACGAACAACTGTTATGGCCCCGGTGGATTCAGAAAACAAGTATCAGACGGTTATATAGCGATCTATGGCAACCGAAACAGGCTGGACAGGGTTGTACTGTAAACGCAGGCAAAAGACGTGTAACAGAATTTGTGCCGTCGTTCACCCGTCAGGCCACCTTACAATCGCGTACAAAGCTATATCTTTCGGCACTGTTTTAGTTATACCCCGAACCCTGTATCACCATGCGAATCAAAACCGCTTTTGTTCCGCTAGTATTGTTTTATGTATTGTCCGTTACCAACACGTTCGCGCAATTAGAGAACAATCGTTTCGACCGTTTAACGGAATCCGAATTCAAAGAACTGCTTCAACACCGTGAAGCGTTTATTCCTACCGATCTGAAACAAGACACCGTACTCATTGTACGCTATGCTGCCGACCGTCTGGAACGCCTGCAACTACAGGCGCGTAAACAGTGCTATGCCCAACACGGCATCGATACCGCTACCATTGCGCTGCAGACCGCAGAAGACGCTGCGGCGAACCGCAAAACACTGGATAAGTTTTCGAAACGCTATCCGGAAATGCTGCAGAAGGAATTAGCACGCAAAGGCGTTAAGTCAGTGATTGTTGATGAAAATCAGTTATTGGCTACCAATGTCCCTCATGGGAAACGCTACTGGTTAAAGACTACCTACATCAGTTCACAAGAGTCGCCGAGCCAGGAAGCCTGGGTTCTATCGGTTACCAACTTCTTTTACGATGCGCAGGCCCGCCGTAACTACGAAGTTTATCTTCCTCTTAATAACGAATTGCTGGACCTGCTCCCGTGAATCGGGGTGAGCCCGCCGTCGCTAAAGAAAGCGGGTGCAACGTGAGAGCGGTAATGCAATACTGTGGCTCTCCTTTTTGTGCGCTTTTACTTTTTCCAAGCGCCGCCCAAATAAAAGACAAATTGATCCTTTATTTATTCTGATAACGTATATATTTGCCGGTAGTTATTGAGAGGTCGTCGCGAAGACCTCTTTTTAAATGCCTTAATAAAAGACTTTTTTATCCTTTATTAGGAACAGTACACGACACTTATTGATTATGTTATTACCATGACTACCAAGAAACTTTGGATAAGCCTGGCGGTCGTTATGATCGCCTCCTTCGCCGTGTTGTTATACTACGGCAATGAACTATATCAGAAAATACCACCAATACCCGACAGCGTGGTTACCGAGTCCGGCGAAACACTTTACACCGGCGAGGATGTACTCGACGGGCAGAACGTGTGGCAATCCATCGGCGGGCAAACTGTAGGCAGCATCTGGGGTCACGGCAGCTATATTGCCCCGGACTGGACGGCCGATTACCTGCACCGCGAAGCCGGACTGATACTACATGCCCTGGCCCAAAACGACGGTAAACACTACGACAGCCTTACCGCCGACGAGCAACTGATCTATCAGGCCCGCCTCAAACGCACGCTGCGCACCAACACCTACGATTCGGCCACCAATCGCATTACGTTCTCCAACGTCCGGGCCGAAGCCTTCGCCGTGCTTTCGGAGTACTACAGCAACCTCTTTATGACCGACCCCGCGTTTGCCAAGCTGCGCGAGCACTACGCCATTCCGGAAGGCACCGTAAAGGACGACGAACGTATGCGGGCCATGAACGCCTTTTTCTCGTGGGCTACCTGGGTATGCATTACCCACCGCCCTGATAGTGATGTTACCTATACAAACAACTGGCCCGGCGATGAGCTGGTTGGCAACGTGCCGCCGCCGTCGCTGCACCTGTGGTCAGGGTTCAGCATCCTGTTGCTGCTGGGGTGCATCGGCCTGCTGGCGTTGTATCACGCCCGTAATCCCGAAGAGCACGCGATGCAGCTTCCGGCAACCGACCCGCTGCGCAGCCTGTCCCCTACACCTTCCATGAAGGCCACCCTCAAATACTTCTGGATTGTAAGCGCGCTGATTGTAGTACAGATGTTGGCCGGTGTTATCACCGCGCACTACGGCGTGGAAGGCTCCGGATTCTACGGCCTTGCCTTAGACAAATTCCTGCCGGCCTCTGTATCGCGCAGCTGGCACGTGCAGCTCGCGATCTTCTGGATTGCCACATCGTGGCTGGCTACCGGACTATACATCGCCCCCGCTGTTTCGGGCTATGAACCGAAGTTTCAACGAGCTGGCGTGAACATCCTGTTTGGCGCGTTGCTTATTGTTGTCGTCGGATCGCTCACCGGTCAGTGGCTTGGCGTAATGCAAAAGCTCGGGCTTGTAGACAACTTCTACTGGGGTCATCAGGGCTATGAATATATCGAGCTTGGCCGGGTGTGGCAGGTGCTGCTGCTGGGTGGTCTTGTAATCTGGCTGGTATTGATGTTACGTGCACTTCTGCCTGCCCTTACCAAACGCGACGAAAGCCGGCACCTGCTTACGCTGTTCGTTATCGCATCGGTCGCCATCGCTGTATTTTATGCCGCGGGTTTGTTTTATGGACGCCGCTCGCACATGGCCATTGCCGAGTACTGGCGCTGGTGGGTGGTGCACCTGTGGGTAGAAGGTTTCTTCGAAGTATTCGCCACGGTTGTAGCAGCCTTCCTGTTCTGCAAACTTGGACTGCTTCAGATCCGTCACGCCACACTGTCGGTATTGTTCTCTACGGTGGTATTCCTGGCGGGTGGTATACTCGGTACGTTCCACCATCTCTATTTCAGCGCAACGCCTACCGCCGTTCTGGCACTGGGTGCAACGTTTAGCGCGCTCGAAGTTGTGCCGCTGGTACTCATCGGCTTCGAAGCCTATCACAACTATATGCTCAGCAAATCTACACCGTGGATTCGTGCATACAAGTGGCCTATCTACTGCTTCGTTGCGATGTGCTTTTGGAACTTCCTCGGTGCCGGCATCTTTGGGTTTGCCATTAACCCGCCCATCGCGTTATACTTTATTCAGGGACTAAACACCACAGCGGTTCACGGCCATACGGCGCTGTTCGGTGTGTATGGTATCCTCGGCATCGGCCTGATGTTATTCGTGCTCCGTGGTCTCTACCCAGACTACTACTGGAACGACAAACTGATGTCGTGGGCATTCTGGACAATAAACATCGGTTTGTTCACCATGGTAACCATCTCATTGCTTCCGATGGGCATACTTCAGGGCCTCGCCTCGGTTCAACACGGCTACTGGTATGCGCGTTCGGCAGAGTTTATGCAAGCCCCCGTAATGCAAACGCTACGCTGGCTACGCGTACCCGGTGATATACTCCTGGCTGTTGGTGAAGTACTACTCGTAACCTTTGTAATTGGTTTAAAGATGGGGTGGTCGTTGAAAGACAAACGTTGATGGAATAAAGGATATGGCTTGCATCGGGCTTCTGGCACAAGGTACTCTATCCTAAAAGAAAGGCTTCAATCGGGCTGATTGAAGCCTTTCCTGGTCATTTAAATTGAAATCTACGTTCAAGTTCAAATCTATCCTCCGCTTCATTTCTACGTTTAATTTCATCTTCACGTTCACACTCAGCTTTATCTCTGCGCTCAGCATCCACTTTCAAGTCTCTCCTGAGATAGTTGAGCTCAATTTTTATTACTCTCTTAATACGATCTGTAAGACGACTTGAAATCTCGTCTACAATCCCTTCAATTGCTAACTCCTCGCTTTTCCTTGGATCATAATAGGGCAATCCATTTTTATCAAAGATTGTAAGGAGCGTCTCATCTTTCAAGCGTTTTCTCACCGCATCCCTAGCGTCCTCAGCTTTGTAATTGGTCATTGTGTTATAATTTAAAATAATTATTAATTAATTAGTAAAAAAATCAATCATTGATCTCGCTATCAAAATAATGCTTTCGCTTCATCCAAACGAAGCCGTCTCCTTTCGTGACGATGGCAACATCCACAGGCCCTCCCACGCTTTCATCCGACGAGGTTAACTTACTTTTCAAAGACGTGATGTTAACAAGTGATTCCGCTAACTCCGCCATATCTTCTATCTCCATATGCGCCAGATTTCTTAATGTGGGGTTAATTATAGTAGCCGACTGGTAATTATCTAAATCCCAGAGCAAATCCTCACAAGTTCTATCCAGTATTTTTGTAATAGAGTCAGCCTTCGCTTTATTTTTTACTGTAGCCACCACTTCTTTTACAGCACCACCGAACGAATTCCTAATCCGCTGTTTTAGCTCAGCTCTAAAGACCGGATCAATGCCTGTCAAGAAAGTATTTGCCACATTACCCTCAGCAAAAGAAACTACGTTAGAGTCGACTTTACCAGGCACTATACGTACCGCACCACAATCCTTAATCCGGGTAATGCCATTAATTGCTGTACCGATCATAACATGTTCTGTCGATGCATAAATCTCATCATCGCCAAATCCAAAGAAAATAAGCCCGCTATAAACCTCAAAGATGTCCTCCGTGTTTATCAGATCATACAAAATAGCGATCAGGTATTTATGATGTATTTGCTCCAATTCTACAAGCTTGAATTTCTTCTGAATATCACACTGCATGTTTCGGATAAAGTCATCTAACTCATCACGATAGAAGGCTACGAACTCATCTATTGTAACATTAACGTACCTCATCTCTCTTTCGGCACCCGTAACACAATTATAATATTCATTGAGTTCCGCTGTAAGCACGCTACGAAAAATCTCTTTAGCCGCATCACCCTTTAACTTACTAATATCTTTACTTCTACTGGACAATGTATCGACTATATTTTGAGTAACTTCCTTACACGTATCAGAGCAAAAGTCGCGGAACAGTTTGCCTTGCATTTCCCTACTAACGTGTTTCATCTGATCCTTCATAAAGGAAATAAAGCTCTCTTTATACTCCCCTAATCTTCCAAACGGAATATCCTTAATTTTGTTACAATACATTTTCACAATTGTATCCAACGGAATCCCCATAAAATCAGTGGAGCCATAAACAGAAATCCCAACAGGGTGAACGTTAGAAAGTTTGAATATTTTATGACCACGGTTATTAAGTCTCTTCACCGTATCACCCGTAACGGTCAGGGCACTATCTGCCGCGATAGCGATTCCTCTGGAATTTAACACTCCAACGATTGATGTCATTTGATTTTGATTTAAGCATTGAATATATACGATTTATATCTCAATACACACGGGTCATGTATATTCAATTCATCCATACTTAACAATATCGACATGCATGTATAGGTCATTTCCACGCAGGTCCCTACATGGAAACAATAGATTCCGCCAAATCCACCAACAAACGGCTACTAATTTTTCTGATTTAAACGACAGAAAATCGCTATTTTTAAAACATCCTATACAGAAAACGAATCATAAAAACGTAGCAAGGCCATGCCGCCAATAGATTTCGAAGAGCTGAAAGACCAATGCAACCAGGATCTGTACGACCTCCAGACCGAGTTCAGAAAAATATATAACATCGATAGCTACGAGCATTGGTTCTTCGAACACGCCAAACGCGCCTTCCACTTTCAGTCTGACGACGGCAGAAACCTTTACTTCGATTATGTGGACATCGGCTCTTTCTCGACAAAAACGAACTCGTGGCTTTGGTCATGGGAGAATGACAGCACACCGCCCCATGTCACAAAAGGCCTTGATAAAGTAAGGGCCTTCGGGAAACAACACGGCTACGATAGCCTCACAGAGGGATACCTCGAAGATGCCGACGAGTATACCGGCTGGGGCTTCACCGCCGTTGCAGCCAGACTCCTGAATGCTATAGGCTCGTACCGCGTGCCGTCAGACCATCTTTACATCTTCTTCATCTTCACAAACGAGCTCACCCAGGAGGAGTACGATGCCCGCGACTTCAAGATCATCGAATGCTATACCCACGGCTCACGCCGCCCGGCATTCATCTGTCAGCACCTGAATAAAAAAACGCACACCGGTTTTCATGAGGCCTTCGACTCAGATCCTCAAACAGAACCTGCTGATGATGACGACGAGTACCAGGCGTGGTGCGACAAATGCGAAAAAGTAAGAGCTGAAGAGGATGGGTGGAACGAACGCTCCATGAAGTTCGCCAGGATCAAACTGGTTTGCGATCGCTGTTATTTCGAGATAAAACAGAGGAACATTCAGTAAGAGCGCTCACGCAAAGTCTTACACCACGACCTCAACACCGGTCTTCAACAGTGCGTCGCTATTTGCATAAAAAGTACATGATCTATTCCTTTACCGCGTAAACTCCGTACACCGCATCTCTGAAATTCTTATGCAGCTCGTTACTAAACGGGAATATCTGCACGAACAGCACGGCGGTAATTTCATTCTTTGGATCTACCCAGAAGAGGGTACTGGCGGCACCGTCCCAAAAAAATTCGCCTATCGCCCCATTCTTCTCGGTGGGTCCCTGTGGTTCGCGAAGGCGTACGGCGAAGTCTATACCGAATCCTACCTGACCTTTGGAGGGTAACCACATACGTTGTGTGATGCTATCGGAAAGCTGATTGGTGGCCATGAGTTTTACGGTTTCCGGATGAAGGACGGTAGCCCCATCGAGCGTTCCATTCTTTACGAGCATGCGCGCGAAACGCATATAATCGTCGAGGGTTGACGTAAAACCGAAGCCGCCGGGTTTGAGAGGCCAGTCGCGGGTATTGAAGATGTTTACTTTGTCGGCTACCAGGCCGGTGTCGTCCTTGCGATAGGTTTTCGCCAGACGGTTAGAGTCGGTGGGAACGTACCGTGTGTCGTTCATTTGCAGCGGGGCGAGAATGTTCTCGCGCACATACTGGTCAAACGGTTTACCGGAGAGTTTCTCTACGAGGTATGCCTGCATATCGACCGATACACCATACGACCATTGCTCGCCCGGGTTAAACGCCAGTGGCATCGACGCGAGCTTCTTCGCCGCTTGTCCGAGCGTGTTGTTGAAGTTCATCACATCGGCTTGTTTCACCAGGTCGCCAAGCACGGGGTCTTCGGCACGCGGGAAGCCGGCCGTGTGGCGGGTAAGATCGCGTATCGTTATTTCCCGGGTAGCGGGTTCGAGTATTAGCTTGCCCTTCGTGTCTTTGCCTTTACATACTTTCATATTGGCGAACTCCGGCGCGTATTTCGAAAGTGGGTCGTCGAGTTTAAAGGCACCCTTCTCGTAGAGTTGCATCAACGCGGTACCGGTTATGGGTTTGGTCATTGAGTAGATGCGCACAAGCGTTCTGCGATCCATCGGTTTGTTTGCTTCACGGTCGGCATAGCCAAAAGCATTGTAATATACCTCGCGGTTCTTCTCGAAGATCAATGCCGATACACCAGCTATGCGGCCGCTGTCCACCATAGCCTTAAGCGTTGAATCGATACGGGTACGGGTAGCTTCGTTTACGACAAAGCCGGCGTCGTCGGGGTTTTCTTGTTTAACAGGCTGGGTACATGCTGTGACTACAGCGAGGATCAGTATAAACAGAATAGTTTGTCGGGTAGAATACATAGCGTCTGGGTTTACAGCATGGGTATCATTGAATATACAGGAATGGATTCAAAATTCCGGCAGCAGAATGCAACGACCGGTTTAAAACGGGTGTGAGCGTAGCAACCGCGTATAATAAACGGTATCTTGCCGCCATGAAGCGCAGAATAGTATTTTGGTTAGGGATGATAGCAGAACTGGGACCGGCAGTCTGCATGGCCGTGCTCTGCGTAATGGGCTGTATCATCCGGCTCTTTTTCGATAAAGACTTTAGCTTACAGCACTGGCTGATGCTTCCGACTGCTGCATTCATTCTGCTGACGCCAGTGGGCATACTGCTGGTACTTCTCTCAACAGACTGGAAAGACAAGGCCTCTTCGCGCAGGGGCCATTACGGTACGTATATGGTGTTGCTAAACATTCCGATTATATACTTTCCGGTACTTGCGTATGAAATTGTTGAGCACCGGATACACATGGAAATCATCAATCAATCCGGTGAAGCATTCGACACGGTTCTGATACGTGACGATCATCACTCGTTCGTCATGGGACGGTTTGACGCTGATACCCCGGTACTACGCCGCTATATCACACCCTATACATTATACACTAACAATACTTCCTGGAAGAATCCGGTTCTCGAATTACGACGCGGAGCGCAAACTGATGTGATTAAGATTCGCTATCTGTATCACGGTGAACGCGTGTTCATGCTAAACCAGGATCTCGAACTTATCACAAAGTTCACAACGGATGATCCTGCTACCTTCCATCAATGATTGATTACTTCAGCGGATGTCGCTGCCGACGCAAAGTCTCAACGTCCCCGTTTGACTGAAACCTCTTCGCGAGGCACAGTTGAGGGTTAAGCTGAAATTTCCGCTGATTTCTATTTAGATAAATAGCCCACTCGAATGCTGAGACGGCTTTTCTTTTTGGTTTTTAAACATATTAGTGGGAAAATAGCATTCATACTTGACCTAACAGCCATTTGCTTACATCAAATCGCAGGCCTTTCCCGAGTCATAATGTGCTACAACAGCGTGCTCGGCGTGATTTAGACGCACGTTTTGTGATAAAAGCCAAAAAATCTCACACGATGAAATTTTTCCATAAATGAGAATTAAAACGCTCTATTATCTCAAAGGGAGAAGTGAGAAAAGGAAATTGTGCATAAACGGTCCAATTTCCCATTTTTACGGTATGGCAAGGATATGGCAAATGGTTCAGCGGATTGCAAAGCGATCCACAACCAATTATGCTCAGACTGTCCCTGAATTGTCTTGTTGCACCGAAAAGCCGGTTTCTTTCGCTGATAGCTGTTGTGGCCCTCACGTTCTCAACGCTGGTCGTCCAGGCACAAACCACTTCGACGTCTACCATCGCAGGATCGCCGTTTTGTGCGGGAGCTGCGGTTAACGTACCGTTTACCATTACTGGTTCGTACAATGCCGGTAACGTATTTACCGCGCAGCTGTCAGATGCTACGGGTAGCTTTGCCACCCCGGTAGATATCGGTACCCTTACCGGCACAACGGCGGGCACTATCGCCGCTACCATTCCAGCGGCACAAGCCGCCGGCACAACGTACCGCATTCGTGTGGTGAGTTCGTCGCCTGTGGCTGCTACCACAAACCCCAACACAGCCAACCTGCGTATCAATGCACTGGGTATAAACACGCCGACGCCATCGGCTACAACGATCTGCCAGGGCGCAAACGTAAACATCTCGTACACGCTCAGCAGCGGTTGTGCGTTTCCAGCCGGAAATACATTTACCGCACAACTTTCAAACGCCGCCGGCAGCTTTGCATCACCGGTCAATATCGGCAGTGTAAACGCCACCACAGCCACCACCATCGTGGCGAACATTCCGGTGGGTACACCCGCAGGCACAGGGTATAAAGTACGGGTAATAAGCTCTAACCCGGCTACGGCGAGCGTTGCCAACACAGCAAACATTACAATAAACGCAATCGGTCTAAACGCTCCCACGTTTACAGGAACAACGTTCTGCCAGGGTGGATCTTTTACACTGAGCTATACACTGGCCAACAGCTGCGGCTTCCTGGCAGGCAACACCTTCACGGCAGAACTCTCCAGCCAGTTCGGAAGCTTCGCGGCTCCGGTGGTTATCGGCAGCGCTACAGCTACCGGTGCCGGAAACTTTACCGTGACAATTCCGGCCAATACTATTCCCGGAAACGCATACCGCATACGCCTCGTGGCATCGAATCCTTCGATCACCAGCCTGGACAACGGCACAAACCTTACCATCAACGCCCTGGGCATATCGGCACCGGTATTTGCCAATACTTCATTCTGTCAGAGCGAACAGTTCAATCTTACCTACACCGTACTCAACAGCTGTAACTTCCCGAATTCACCGGCCAACACCTTTACGGCGCAGCTCTCGAACGCCGTTGGCAGCTTTGCTTCGCCTACAATCATCGGTACACGCACAGGTAATAACTCCGGTACCATCACGGCTACAATCCCCGCCGGCACACCGGCCGGTAGCGGTTACCGCATTCGCGTTATAAGCTCCAACCCTACTCCCGATGGCTTGATAAGCCCCGACAACGGTAGCAACTTACAAATACTTGCCGCAGCCGGTGACCCGACTATCTGGGGTACCACGGCATGGAACGTATACTGTTATAACAGCACGAACTTCACCAACTACGCGGGTTGGTATACCGAGAACAACACAAACTTCGCAACAACCTCGCGCTGGGCTGCGGCAAACGGCCCCATGGTAGCCGACGGTTCGAGCGGTAATGCCTACGCCGGCTGTAACATAAGCCCCACCGCCTGGTCGATAAGCATGAAGCGCACCAACTTCACGTGCGGCTACTACCAGATCGATATGCCCACGCATGACGACAACGTGACGTTGCTGATCGACGGAACACAGATCCTGACACAAGGCTGCTGCGCGGTGATTACAAATGCCTGGACCGGCTTTCTCGGCCCGAACTCACGTGTGGAGTTCCGCATCGTCAACACGGGCGGCCCGGGTAACCTGTCGGCCAACTTTGTTGCAGGCACCAACCCATTGACTATCTCCCAGCCGGTAACCATCTGTCCCGGCGCCAGCACCACGCTGGAAGTCCAATCGCCAATCGCCTTGTCGTATGCCTGGACGCCTACCACTGGCCTCTCGCCTACCACGGGGGCAACCGTCACGGCACAACCGGCAGCAACCACAGTATATACAGTAACCGGCACAGATGCAGCATCGACATGTACCGTATCGCGTTCAACAACGGTTACGGTAACCAATACATTTAATCCGGCGGTGACCGCTTCGCAGGGTACGATCTGCTCAGGCGTTGCCACGGCTACCCTTACCGCCACCGGCGGTAACACCTATACCTGGTCGCCCGCCACAGGGCTTAACACCACTACCGGCTATCAGGTAATTGCCGATCCGCCAACAACCACAACCTATACCGTAACCGCGTCAAACGGCTGTACAACCCGTACTGCCAGCGTAACGGTTACGGTACAGAATATTCCTAACTCACCCGCACCGACAGACTTCGGCAACAGCCGGTGGAATGTGTTCTGCCATAACAGCACCGCGTTCGATAACTACTACGGTTACTATACCGAGAACAACCTCAGCTTCAATACCACCACCCGCTGGAATGCCAACAACGGCCCGTCGGTTGCCAATGCCAGTACAGGCCTTGCGTATTCCGGTTGCTCAATCGGCGGCGTACAGTATTCTGCAAGTTTCAAGCGCACGAACTTTACATGCAATTATTACCAGATCGACGTTCCCTACCACGACGACAACGTAACGATGTTTATCGACGGAATACAGATATTCCAGCATAACGGCTGCTGTGACGCTCACACCAATGTGTGGACCGGCTTCCTGGGCCCATCATCAACGGTAGAGTTCAGACTTATCAACTACAACGGCCCCGGTTCACTACAGGTAACCATAGCCGCATCGCCCAACAGCCCTATTGTAACACCGTCGTCGGTAGTGGTTTGCTCCGGCACAAAAGCCAACCTGGAAGCAAACTCCGCGCTGCCCGGCGCTACGTTCTCGTGGACAAACGGCGTGGGCACCACAGCGCGCATCGATACACCCAACAATGCCACAACACTGGCAGGGCCACTTACCGCCGACGAAGTCTTTACAGTAACGCTGACCGACGCAGCCAAGACCGGTTGTACCAAAACCGCCACCGTACCGGTAACGGTTAATCCTCTTGCCAATACAACGGTAACGCCAACCGCTACGTCTACCTATTGCCCCGGCACACCGTTTACACTTACCGCGTCAGGCGCCAGTACCTATAGCTGGTCACCGTCTACCGGCCTTAGCGCCACCACGGGCTTCCAGGTTGTGGCCAGCCCGTTGGTTACTACAACGTACACCGTAACCGGTAGCAACAACTGCGGCACCAAAGATGGTACGGTTACCATTACCGTTAATCCCCTTCCGTCTACATCCACATTCCCGACCGGCACATGGAATGTCTACGGACATAACAACATGACCTATAGCGATTACGCGGGCTATTATACGGAGAACGGCACCGGCGCCAGCGGCTATGATTTCAACACAAACACACGCTGGGCCAGTGGTGCACCGCCATCAAATGCGGTTACGTCAAACGGGCAGGGCTGGCTGGGCTGCGATATGAGCGGCACCAACATCAGCCTGAGCTTCAAGCGCACCGGCTTTGCCTGCGGCGTCTACCAGATCAATATCCCGTTCCACGACGACGCGATGGCGCTGATAATCGACGGTGTAACCGTAGGCTCGCACAACGGCAATGGCGATGCACACACCGCCATATGGACCGGCGTACTCAACACAACGTCGCAGGTAGAATTCCGCCTCGCACAAGGCACCGGTGGCTCCGGACTGAACGTCAGTTTCACACCTCTGTCTACAGCGGCGACCACCACCGTATGGCTTGGCGGCACAAGCACCGACTGGTTCAATCCGGCCAACTGGTGTAACGGTGTGCCTACACCTACCAAAGATGCCGTGATCTACAAAGCCGGCACCGTAAATCAACCCGTCATCGCTACTACCGGCGCACAGGTACGAAGCATAACCATCATCGGCGCGGTAGCCTCAGGAACCTACAACACCGCGATCGCCGCCGCCAACCTTACCACCAGCGGAACCAACGGCCTCGACGTTTACGGCAGCTGGCTCAACTCCGGTAATTATACCACCAACAACGGAACCATCGCGTTTGTCGGTAGCAACACCGGCCATACCATTGTCGATGTATTCCCCACAACATTCTATAATGTAGTATTGAACAAGACGGTGCCCATTACCAACACCACAGGCATCATACAGGTAAGCAACCTCATGACGTTTACACAAGGCGTACTGGTGCAAAACGCCGCCGTGAACATTCTGGCGAGCGGCGCCGTTACAGGCGCCGGCAACACCAGCTATATCGACGGACAGGTTACCAAAACCGGTAACACAGCGTTTACATTCCCTACCGGAAGAGGCGGCGTATACAGACCCATCGCGATTTCCGGCCCGGCACTGGCAACCGATAACTTCACCGCACAGTACTTCAACGCCAGCCCGCTCCCATCGTATCCCAACACCCAGCGCGATCTTTCAATGGACCACGTAAGCAACGCCGAATACTGGATACTAAACCGCTCCGGTGGAACATCAAGCGTGAGTGTGTCGCTCAGCTGGGATTCAAACAGCGGTGGCGTAACGACGCCGTCGTCCCTCGCCGTAGCGCGCTGGGACCTGGGCCAGGCCCGCTGGAAAGATCAGGGAAACGGCGGCACTACGGGTAACGCCAGCAAAGGCACCGTAACCTCAGGCGCAGCAGTATCAACATTCAGTGTACCCACCAGTGTGTTTACACTCGGCACCTACACAAACCAGAACCCGCTGCCGGTAAAGCTTACCGAGTTCACCTGCTCATGCAATGCCGGTACTACAAATCTACAGTGGACTACCGCCACCGAACTCAACAACAATCGCTTTGAAATAGAACGTTCCAACAACGGCCTTACCTTCGAGACCATCGGTCAACGCGAAGGAAACGGAACCTCTGCACAAATGCGCCGCTACCAGTTCCGCGATATCGCGCCACAGTCAGGCTCGTCATACTATCGACTCAAACAGATAGATTATGACGGCGTGACACGCTACTCCGACCTGTGCCACATCCAAAACAACGGTGGTGTATCCGTCAAAGTATATCCCAACCCGACCACCGACATCCTGAACATAGACCTCGACGACATCACCGTACACGATGTTAAACTCTGGACCGCCAACGGAGACCGCGTATACGTTCGCTCCGATGTAACGACCAACAAAATCGTACTCCATACCAGCGAGCAAAAAACCGGATTCTATGTACTGGAAGTCGTTACCGAAGGTGGCCCTCAAAAGTATAAGATTCTCATCACGCACTGATAATCCCCGAAAATGCCCGATGGCATTGTATTTTAGCACCACCGTATGCCTGGCCTAACGCCGGGAATACGGCTTTATGACACTACCCAAGACTGTAACCACCACCAAAACCCAGGACGTGTTCCGCGTTATACTGGGCAGCTTTATGATCCTTGCCGCCGCCGGACACCTCACCTTTCAACGCGGTGAATTCCAGGCCCAGGTGCCCGACTGGGTGCCCGTGAGCAAAGACCTTGTGGTTATTCTTTCCGGCATCGTCGAAGCCATGCTCGGCATCTGGATGGTCTTCCTAACACGCTGGAAAGTATACGCCGGCATCACCCTCGCCATATTCTACGTACTCGTGTTCCCCGGCAACATCGCCCAATACACCGAACATCGCACCGCCTTCGGCCTCGACACCGACCAGAAACGTTTTATACGATTGTTCTTTCAACCGGTGTTGATTATATGGGCGCTGTGGAGCACAGGTGCTTTGACTGCACTTCGATTTGTTGGCGGGCAGAAGAAGCTATCGGGACAGGATTGATAAGATTTCCATGATGAACAGGATTAGGATTCGCGAAAGACAGATTACTGGATTCATCTAATGGAACGAGAATCGGTTTTAACTTACGTGACAACCGCGAGCCGGACTACGCAACCCTACCAAATAACCTTCAAATCCTCGTCCGTAGCTTTATCGATGTATTTGGCATACGACCTTCCCGTATGCTCCAGTAGGTCGAAATCACAACAGTTCGTACTGCCTAGTTCGAGGATTAGTTTCTCCTGATTTAATACAGTATGAAATGTGGTGGGCAGTTCTTTTAATCGTTGCTCGAGTTCTCCGATCGTGTAAGGCTTCGGAATCCGGTAGATTGAACCTGCTACAACCTCGGGTGTTGTATACGATATATAGCCAATCAGTTTATCAAGCAGAGCTTTCCGATTCTTTATGGTATTGATACGAATATCAAAACGCTTATAAAGCTGGTAATTGGGCTTGTACTCCTGTATCCGGGCTTCACGCATCAGCTGTTCCAGCAAATCTATACGAGCAGCGTCATAATCACGTCTGCTGCCGTACGCGTGGAATCGGCCGTCGGCCTTATCAAGAAATATATACCCCTGCCCCACTGCACCATCGCTAACAATACGGGTTGTAAGATATTTCACAGTTTGATAAGTGAAAGCATAAAACTTTTCGCATTCAACAATGCTTTCCTCAACAACACCGAATGCATCGCCTGCGGTAGTGGCAACATAATGAGCGGCCTGCGCTGCGTAATCCATAAAAAATCAACTTGTAACCAAAGTAAGAACGAAACTAATACAAACCTCACCAAACCACCCGAAAATTTCCCCAAACCAGCATTATGGAAAACACTCAACCCAAGCATCCTTGAATCATAAAGATTCACAACCTAAACCTTCTTGGCCATGCCTCCCATTCAATCGAAGAGCTCCCGAATTAAAGCAGTATATACCCTGATACTCATTACGTGTCTATTCGCCTGTCAGGAAAAAAAGACGGAAGACCCAAGAATCAAACTCTTGCTTGGCAGTTGGAAACGACAGCCTGACCCAAAAGAAAATTCGCCCTACGCCCCGTGGGATCGGGAGGATAAATTCTTTACTTTTCTAAGTGACACTCTGGTCGACACAAAACAGACCTACTACGAAGTAATCAGATCGAAAGCGGACCCCAGGCAATACAAATTTCTTGGAACCACCACAAAATATACGATCACCAACGATACGCTACATATTTACCATACCGGACGCTCAAAGTCGAAAAGTTCCAAACAAATAAAGCGCATCACCCCCGATACGTTAATGTTAGTAAACGAAAAGGGGAAAGAAATGCTATACACCAGACCTGTGTACGCCATGGACCAAACCGTAATCCCAGATCAGATCGTTCTATCTAGCTCCGGTTGTTTTGGACCGTGCCCGATCATCAACATCATCATAAAATCAACCGGCAAAGTTATATACTATGGCGAGAAGCACACAGAAAAAATCGGGTTCTATGAAGGACAAATCGCTAAAGAAGATTTCACCAAAATAGAATACGAGTTCCGTAAGGCAAATATCGAAAAACTTGACAAAGGCTATTCTGCTCCATGGACAGACGATGAAAAAATATCAACCACATTCAACAAAGACAACAAGATCATTAACTCCATTTCTGACTATGGAGGATCCGGGCCAGACGAATTCGTATGGGCATACGTTAAACTCCGCTATCTGTATCAAAGTCTGGATTTAAAAAAGATGGACGCCACCCAATTGCCTCCCTACCAGGCGTTGCATTATTTTGAATTTCAAAAAGGTAATAAGGCCTGGACATTAGAACAATCGGAAAGCTTCCTACTCTGGAATTACCTAAAAGAAGGCACAAAAGTACCGAAACGGAGCGATGCCCGGTTTACACTGAACTTCACCCGAAACTACACCTGGTTTCCAACGTTCGACGGTATGATGACACTCGATAATATTACAAACCCTTACAACGAAAACGGCAAAGGAGACATCGATAACATCATTACAGATGGTCGTTACTATACATTTATAATTAATCAGGATTTTGTAACAATCGATATCGGATTCAACTTCTACGATATAAACAAATCGATTTTCAGAGAAAAAAGAAATATCCCCGGGTAACCCGGTGAACACCTGGCACCGAAGCATTTCAATTCCAGGTAAACTAAAGCATCCGTCTCCAAACGCCATCCAGCCAAACCCTTGCTCCTCCCTAAACATTTCCCTATATTCATAACATCACAAACCAAACCGTTTTACGTATGAAAAAGATGTTCTTTATGTCCTTCCTGGTGGTTGCTACAGTCGTAGCTGGAATTAAGACACAGGCTTCTGCCAGTCAGCCAACGTTGGCGGATGATCCGTGTTTTGTAACGTCGTCGCCGTGGTATCCATGTCCTCCGAACGGGCTGCAGATTGCGGCGTACCCTATTGGCGATGGATTGTATGCCTATTATGCATGGCAGTGTGCATCGTTTAATTGCCCGCTGAACTGAGGTACACGTTTATCTGGCAGTGGCGAATCTTCGCCGCTGTCGCTCTATAGCCGCTTTACCCGAAGTCAATCCAACCTTTTTCCAGGCGGCCGGCGCGTTGTATCAATAAAGTGCTACATTGCGGCCTTAAATCGTTCTTTTCTTTTCCCCAACTGAAAAGGGTTCTGTTAACGCAGATTAATAGGGAATCGTGTGAAAATCACGAACTGTCCCGCAACTGTAAGTAACGCTACAGTCGCTGCCACGCAATGTCCACTGTCCCGAGAACTCGGGACGGGAAGGACGGCGGCGATGTTACAAGTCAGGAGACCTGCCTTTTTCATGCTGGCAATGCTTTCGTGGGCTGAAGCAAAGTCAAGTTTGGCGTCTTTATGTACTGACCGGTTGTGGTGTTCACAATGCCCGGCAGATCGTATACTGCGCCAGCCTTTCTTTTATTCATTTGCATTTCGATGGCATGGTAAAGTTCTGTGAAGGACGGAGGTATTTATTAACCCCCTGTTTTTTTTCATGCACAATTTTACTGTCGTCAACCCGAAAACGGGTTTCTCATCGCCTGCCGTATACACGGCGTTAACGCTACAGGCGCGGGTTGTTTTACTCGCGCTGCTGGTGTTCCTGGCGCCGCTACGGCATGCCCGGGCACAATCAGACACCGGCTCCATTACCGGACAGGTCGCTGCGGGCAATGGCCATAGCCCCGCGGGAATCTCGGTACGCCTCGAAGGCACATCGTATGGCACCACCACGAACGACACCGGCGACTTCACGCTCAACGGTGTTCCTCCGGGCACCTATACCCTATCCACCACCGGTGTAGGCCACGCCACCCAGAAGCAAACCGTACAGGTACGGGCCGGCAGAACCACCAACGTGTCGGCGCAACTTGACAGCGAAAGCCGCGAGCTCTCCGAAGTAACCGTTACCTCCGACCGTATCCCGGCCTTCACATCACTGAACAAACTGGCGGTTCCGGTACGCGACATGCCGATCACGACAACGTCCGTTTCAGCGCGTACCCTTGAGCAGCGCGGTGTAGACGACCTGGGCGAGGCCATGAAGAACACCACCGGTGTACGCGCCAACAACACCTACGGCGGCTTCCAGCACTTTACCGTACGTGGCTTCACCAACTTTGTACTGCTGATCGACGGTGTACGCGACGAGCGCCACAACATCTCTACCAGCGCACCCAGCACCAACCTGGCACACATCGAACGCATCGAAGTATTGAAAGGCCCAGCCTCGGTATTGTTCGGACACTCGGCTTTGGGTGGTGTAATCAACGTAGTGCGTAAGCGTCCCACAGCCGAGCCGAAGGCGGAGTTCTCGGCAACATACGGCAGCTTCAACACACGACGTATGCGTGCCGGCGTAGGCGGACCGATCAACAGCAAGCTGCGTTATCGTATGGATGTTGGTCTGTCTGAAACGGAGGGCTATCGTCACAGCGGCGTACATACCAACAACGGCTACCTCGCGCTGGAGTATACGCCCACGCCGGCCGATCACCTCTACCTCACCGTCGGTGCCAACCGCGACCGCTACGATACGGATACCGGTATTCCTGTGCTCGAAGGTGGCACCATCGCCCCTGACATGAATATCAATACACGCTACAACGACCCCGGCGATTTCCTGAAGAATAACCGCTACGATTTCCAACTCCGGTACACACGCCAGCTTACGAATGACCTTGAATTGTCGAACCAGCTTTCGTACTCGTTCGATGACATCAACTACCTGTCTACCGAAGAGCTCACGTTCAATACGGCAATGGACTCGTTAACCCGCACGTCGCCGCTGTATTTCAACCATATCACCAAGCCTCTGCAAAACCAGCTGGAGCTTACGTATACTACACAAACCGGCGCTATCGAGCACAAGATCCTGGCAGGGTACGCGCTGAGTATACTCGAACGTAAAACCTATAACGCCAACCTTTCCGGCCCCGGCCTCGATGCCCGCATTGCCGTGCGGAACCCCATCCTGAGTCAGGGCGCCATCGGCTACGAAACCACCCAATACCGCGCTACCGACGAGACCGTACACGGCGTGTATGTACAGGACTGGCTACGCTTCTCCGACAAGCTAAAAGGCCTTGTAGGGTTACGCTACGACATCTTCCATGGAACGTACTACACCGATAAGGTAGACGCCGACCGCAACGTTACCGCCGAAGGCGCACGCACCGACATCGACAAGAAGGCCTTTACATACCGCGCTGGCCTCGTATATCAGCCGCTCCAGATACTTTCGGTATATGGATCGTACTCCACGTACTTCAAGCCGTCGCGTCGTGTAGCGGCAAACGGCGAAACTTTCGATCCGGAAACCGGCTATCAGGCCGAATTGGGCAGCCGTCTGGAAATGGCCGGACCCTGGGTATTGAGCGGTTCGGTATACTACATGCGCAAAGACAACCAGGTCGAAGCGCTGGCAGGTGGCATCTACAAGCGCATCGGGTCGGCAGAGTCCAAAGGCTTTGAAGTAGATTTACAAGGCAATATTGTTCCCGGTCTGGACCTCACCACGGGCTATACATTCACCCTGGCCGAATACCTGCCGTTTGAAAGCACCGATGTGAATACCGTAGCGGGCAACACCGTAGCACTCGCCCCCAAATACATGGTTAACGTATGGGCTAATTACACGTTCCAGAAAGGCGCGCTGAATAACCTCAACATCGGTGCCGGCATGAACTACATGAGCGACACCTATGCCAACAGCGCTAACACCTATGTACTTCCGGCATATACGGTAACCGATGCCGCCATCGGGTACAAGATCGACCGCGTAAGCCTGCGCTTCAACGTAAACAACATCTTCAACGAGCGCTACTTCACCAACGTGATCATCACCAATCAATTTTACCCCGGCGCTACCCGCAACTACCTGGTAACATTGAAATATTCATTTTAAGCTATAACGATAACGCTTCAGCGCCGGGCCACCGGACTGAAGCGTTTCACCTACCCAAACTGTCCCGCCTTTCATCTTTCGTATGAAACGATTTACCAAAGCTGTTTTAGTCATTCATCGTTACCTCGGGTTCGTGATGAGCCTGTTGTTTGTGATCTGGTTTCTATCCGGGTTTGTCATGATGTATGCCGGTTACCCCACCATGAAGTACCACACGCGGCTACAGCAGCTGCCCGCGGCAGACCTCAGTACATGCCGTGTATCGCCCGATAGCGCGGTACGCCTGGCCCACATTGAAGGCCCTATAAAAACTTTCCGTCTGGGTATGCTACTCGGCAGACCGGTATACCGCATGGCCACCGAAAAGAACCAGCACCATGTCGTATATGCCGACAACGGCCAGGTGCTCGACACCGTAACCGAAGCGATGGCCACCACCATTGCCCGGGCTTTTGTTAACAACACCAGCACGCCTGTAACGGTTGAGGTACTCACACAAATCGATCAATGGATGGCCGCTCACCGGTCACAGGGATACCTGCCCCACGTTTACCGGTTCACCATGGATGACGCCGCAAAGACCTATGTATACGTTACCGTGCAGACCGGCGAAGTTGTGCAGATGGTCACCGCCCACCAACGCTTCTGGGCCTGGCTCGGCCCCATACCGCACTGGCTCTACCCTACCGTGCTGATTCGCGACCGGCCGCTGTGGAGTCAGGTCGTGATCTGGACGTCGGGCATTGGCATCGCGATGTGCCTTACGGGAATTGTCATGGGAATCATCCGCTATAAACGACGCAAAGGCAGCCGCTTCGAATTCAGCCCGTATAAGAAACAGTGGTTCCGCTGGCATCACTACACCGGATTCATCTTCGGCATATTCGTCTTTACGTGGATACTCAGCGGCTTCTTTTCAATGAGTCCGATAGACTTCGGTCCGGATGCAACCCAACAACTGGCGGAACGAAAACGATGGACCGGCGGCGATCTAAATACAGCTGCCTTCACCGTATCGCCCGCGAAAGCGGCAGAGGCCTTCAGCGCAACCATCACCGTAAAGGAAATCCAACTCACCCAGGTTCACGGCAAACCGTACTACCTGGCTTATCAAGATGATCACCATACCCGTATGCTCGCAGCCGATAACACACTCGCACCTCCCTTCGAACGGTTTCCCATTCCTCCGTTAACCTATGCTCTTCAAGGCTTTCACCCCACGATACCCGTAGGCGATGTAGAGACATTATACGAATACGATGATTACTATTACTCTTCCCGCAAACACGACAAGCGTCTGCCCGTGCTTCGTGTCACGTTCGCCACACCCGAACAGACATGGTATTACATCGACCTGAAAACTGGCCAGCTGGTCATGAAGCACGAGAGGGGCAGCCGCGCAGAACGCTGGCTATACCACGGCCTGCACAGCCTGGACTTTAAAGTCTTACGCGATCACCGTCCGCTGTGGGATATTGTGGTCGGTATATTGATGTCGGGTGGAACACTGGTAAGTGTCACTGGATTAGTGCTGACGTGGAAATGGCTTCGCCGTAAGGCAACGAAGATGACTTCCTGAACAAAGAAACAGGGAAGATCCATTCGTTTGCTTACACGATGTTTCTTCCCTGTTTTGTTTTATACCGTCACGGCGGTGTATTTTACCTTCCGATCTTCCGGCAAATCATTAAGGTGTGGCATCATACCCTGGCGGTATTCGCGGTATAATCTGCGGATATCGTCTTCGTTATCGCCAATGAAGGGACCGTGGCTTACTACGGGTGCGCTGTGTGGTTTACCGGCATACAGTATAAAGCGCGTGCCCTGAGCAGATGCCTCGAAGGTGATGTAGCTTTCGCTCGTAGCGCCGGTAATGTTGAGCCATCCGGCCTGTCCGGGCGCGAGCTGTTTGCCGGCTACCGACACCGCGCCTTCCAGTACATAGATAAAACCGTTGTAAGTATCGGGTAGCGATTGCGTGGCGCTTGCTCCGGGCGCCAGCGTAAAGTCTACCAGTGTGAATGGCGTGTAGTTTCGCAGTGGCGAGGTAAGGCCGTTGCTGCTGCCGCTGTATACCCGTATCTCGCGGTCGGCAGTCTTCACCGTCGGCACATTCTCCAGCACAAGCTGTTGGTGAAACGGTTCGGCCCAGCGCTGTTCGGGTGGCAGCACCATCCACAACTGCAGTATACGCATGCGGGTTTTGGTGGTGATCTCTTCTGTATGGACGATGCCTTTGCCGGCGGTCATCACTTCGAGTGTACCGGTTTGCCACTCGCGGCCGTCGCCTTCCAGCACCAGCGTTACTGTTTCGAAACCGGCATGCGGGTGTGGACCTCCCGCCGGCGGACCACCGGGCAAATCCAACTGGTCGTCCATCAGGATCATAAAGGGATCGGTCATCGCGAAGTTCTGTCCATCGACTACGGCGGCGGCTAAATGTCCGGGTCCAAGAAATCCCGGGCGTAAAGGTTTTTGTGTTATACGATCAATTACTCGTGCATTCATTTGTGGATGGATTTAACGATCCATTGTTGTTCACTATCACAACGCTATACCACGCCGATCTGTTCCCGAAAAACGGCACCGCTAACCTGAAGGATAGCGGCTAAGACGATTAAATCGCCAATATTCTCACCGTAGATTCACAAAGAACTTCGTAGAGATCCTTGTTGTGTAAAAGTCCTTTGAACAACACCACGACGGTACCGTTCAAAGGACTTTTTAACAGTATACGCTACTGAGCGATATTACCGGGCAATCACAAGCTTGCGGCTTGTCTTGCTGCCGTTCTGATCGGCAATATCTACACGGTAGATTCCGTTCGGCAATGCGTCTTCCGGTACGATAACCTCGTTGGCTTTTGCCTCACGATGGAACACCACACGACCGCTCATGTCGGTAAGCGTTACCGTAACGCCGGCTACGGAAGCATCGGCCACACGAATGGTAAAGCCTTCGCGACCGGCCGGGTTAGGATACAGATCAACACCACGACCGTTGTCAAGGTCAACGCTGCGATGCTCGCGAGCTGCGGCAATACTCGCCAGCGCCTGGCTACCGGCAGCCTCGAAATGCGACCATGCATACAGCCCTACATAATGTACATAGTAATTGCCGTTAACACGGGCGGGCAATGCGTTAGACCATTTGTTGGTGAAGTCCACACCGTTGATTTCCACTTTGCCCATATTCCAGGAGTTCACATACGAGATGTTACCCGAAATCACGAAGCAATACTCACCGGCGTTCTCGCGGGTGAAAGGCAGCGACACCGGTGTGGGCGTCTCGCAGTTGCCCGTGCCCGACGTGGGCGAGAAGTTCGCCGCCACGGCGACATTGGCAGTTACCGTAATGGTTACCGGGTTCGTTGTGCCCGTTACACCCCCCGTCCAGTTATCGAACTGGTTGCCCGCTGCCGGGTTGGCGGTAAGCGTAACCTGTGTACCGGCCAGGTATGTACCGCCGGCAGGGCTCAGGGTAATCGTACCCGATCCCGTTACCGATGTAGTGATCGTATACTGCTGCGGCGCTACAATACCGGATACGGTAACAACCGATGAGGTTATAAAACCACCGTCGGCCGTAGTGGCACGAATCGTTGCCGTTCCTTCAGCCAGACCACGTACCAGACCGGTGCTGCTTACAGAAGCAATGGTCGGTGCCGCAGATACCCACGTCACCACCTTGTTCGTGGCGTTGGCCGGCGCTACCGTAGCGGTAAGCTGTTGTGTCTGGTTGATCTGCAATGCCACGGTAGACGGGCTCACCGTAACACCCGTGGCCGGAACAACAACGCCACCGGTAGGCGTATTGCCATATACCAGCACGTTATCGACATAAAGCGGAATATTGGCATTCTTCTTCAACGTCTCATCAAGACCTTGCGACGACCAGTCGTTCGAAGGGTCCCAGGCCGATGCATTGGCCTCGTACGGCAGACGGATACGAATCTGCGTCTCCTTACGCGATTCCCCCTGACCACCCGGCCAGATTACTGTACTGGGACTCAGCGTTACTTCAGTATAGTAGATGTTCCGGGCAGCATCCCATGCAATCAACGATGTAAACGTAGCCGTAGCGTTGTTAGACGACACCACATAGTCCTGTGCGCGGTACCCGGCAGCAACACCTTCGGAGATGTCGATAAACAGGCGGTACGCGTGCTTCGACGCAATGCGGGCAGGCCATGCGGTATGGTTGTTCACCCAGATAGACCACTCCGTATGCGTGGTGCCACGGGCGTTGAGTTTAGCTTCGATAAAGAACTCGTCGGTCGGTGTTTCCGCTACCGGGAAGTTGGCCACGGGTGTACCGCCGAAGTCCGACACCAGTTTGGCAAGCACCCCCGAGAAGCCTGCGTTATAATCCGTAGCCACCTCGTTGTTCACATAGTTGCCGCGGTCGTCCGTATAGGCATCGTTGCTGCCGGGGCCACCCACCAGCGCGCCATACAGAATGTGACGTGTTTCAGCCGGCGGGCCGTTCAGGTTGTTCGACCAGCAGCCGTGTGCCGTACGGTGGTGCGGATTAACCGGAGGGTTCACGCCAAAGCCACACACGTAGCTGCTGTTGCGTGGGTTGTCGCCCAACGCATAGTTCAGCTGACGTTGTGCGAAGGCATAGTATTTTGTACCCTTCGCCGTTGTAGTCGCAGCATCCTTATAGTATGCCGCCAGGAAGCTCGTATTGATCGCATAACGAAGTGCTCCCCATACATCGAGGTGCGCCAGTCCGCCGGGGGTATACGTAATGCGTTGGCCGTTGTAGCCGTCCGTCCAGTAATCGAGGTGACGTTCGATGTCGGCCTTGTATTGAGCCTTACCGGTTAGTTTCGCCAGCAGCGCGTAGCAGCCGTACGACTTATCATCCCAGGCAAGTCCCCACTTGTATGACTTGATCGTGCTTTGTGGCTCAGACGACAGGTTGGCGTAATAGCTTTCTGCCTTCGTGAGGTACGACGTCGTGCCGGTAGCACGGTACAGCCAGATAGCTCCCCACACCAGCTCGTCGTTATAGCCGCTATACGAGTTGTAGTAGCCGGCCGCGTCGGTGATCGATGCCGAGTATACCCCACGATAGGTGTCGGCAAAAGTATACAACTGGATCGCGTGCTGTAGCAGCGTAGCGCTATAGGCCGGATCATCACTCTTGAACAGGATACTGGCAGCGGCCATCGCGGCGGCGGTCTCAGCAGCCAGGTCCGAGCCCGGACGCGACGCGTCGATCTTATACGCCGGACGCGCCATAGCCATCACCTCGGCAGAACCCCACCATGCGTGGTCCGTACCGCCATTACCCACCTGTCCCCACAACTCGTTAGGAGCGGTGTGACAACGGATAAAGTAGTCGTTCACAAAACGCAGATTGTTCTTCAGAAACGCTGTCTGACCGGACGCCGCGTAGCCATCGGCGAAGTCAATACCACCCCACGCCAGCAGCGTAGCCGAAAAGGCCATTGGGAAATTGAACTTCACATGATCGCCGGCATCATACCAGCCGCCCGTAAGATCGTGACCAACATCACTACCATCGTTCATGGCCGAGTTGGCGCGCCACGTTACGCGGTTGCTTGCAGACAATGGACCAGACTGCTGAACCTCGTAAAAGAACATTGACTTCTGTAAAGCCTCAGCATAGTTATAGGTTTGCCCGAACGTAGAACGCGCGCAAACCAATAGACACAATGCTGCCAGCATGGTAAACTTTCTCATCATAAAAAATGAAACGATAAATGAAACAATTACTAAACTCGACTAAAGACAACAATCGAAACTAAAGCGAACAATCGGGAATTTTACTTTCGTTCAATAAACATAGGGGCATCAGGGGTTTGTGTTCACATACAAAAGGTTTCTTGCATAGCACCCATTGTGCGTGACATGGGAGTGAGTGTGTGATTAATACATAAAGCATACCGTCTTACAACGTGACCGCTAAGCAATACATTTCACCATACCGATTCAAGAATATTCCGACCAAGTGTAGAAAACAGGGTGAAAGCGGAGTATCAGAACGAAATACAAATGCACCATGCTTTAGCCGTTGTAACCGATACACATTCACGTATATAAAAAGATATATTTCCCACGTAGCAACACCGCATCCCAAAGCAGGAAATACACAAAAGGTAACCATTGAATATAAAAAATAGTTAACACCACGCCATCCTGCTCCGTGCTATACACAACACATAATAACACTACAAAAGGTAACCAACCCGGATAGAAATACTTCAACCAACACTGTCTTTATACAGATCTCAAAAACGTGAACACAGAAAAGGTAAAGAGCCCTTTACATTCCCTACGTATACGAGGATTGCGCGGCTTCCGCCAAAAAACTTGGATTGGCACATGGATTTATACACTATATCCCGCGATTTATACAAAAATATAATCCCGCCAATGTGCTACTTGCACTGGCAATTTAAATCCATAACACATGAGCACGATCAAAGTAAGCGACGGAACCGAGATCTATTATAAAGACTGGGGAACCGGACAACCTATTGTATTTCATCACGGCTGGCCACTCTCGGGCGACGACTGGGATGCCCAGATGATGTTCTTCCTAAACCAGGGCTTTCGCGTAATCGCCCACGACCGCCGCGGACACGGCCGTTCAACACAAACCCCAAACGGCCACGATATGGACACCTACGCGGCCGACGTAGCAGCACTGACCAAAGCGCTGGATCTTAAAAACGCCATCCACGTCGGACACTCCACAGGCGGCGGCGAAGTAATCCGGTACGTAGCCAAACACGGAGCAGGCCGCGTAGCCAAAGCTGTGCTGGTAAGCGCCGTAACCCCCATCATGGCACAGACCAAGAATAATCCCGACGGTATTCCGTTGTCGGTGTTCGATGGCATTCGCGAAGGTACCGCCACAAAACGCGCCCAGTACTTCCACGACTTCACCGCAGCGTTCTACGGCTACAACCGCGAAGGCGCTACCGCGCAACAAGGCGTGTGCGACAACTGGTGGCGTCAGGGCATGATGGGCGCCGTTAAAGCCCACTACGACTGCGTGAAAGTCTTCTCCGAAACCGACTTCACCGAAGACCTCAAAAGCGTCGACGTACCCGTACTCGTACTCCACGGCGAAGACGACCAGATCGTTCCTTACGAACTTACTGCGGTTAAAGCAGCCAAGCTATTAAAGAACGGCAAGCTCATTACCTATCCGGGCTTCCCGCACGGAATGCCTACAACCGAGGCCGCCACAATCAACGCAGATATACTGGCGTTTATTAAGGCGTAACAGCGCCTATACAAGCCGATCCTGCATACTCTTAACCGTATGCGGGATCGCTTTGTTAAACAGAAAAAAAGTTGCATCTTTCATCCCCTGTTAACAGGGCAAGTTTTCACAACGACATTCTCCATAACACGATCATTCACGTATCGTAGTTGATGATCATGCTGCCAGGGTATTTTTCGAAAATCTTATCGATAATCCTACATCCATACAACTACTCCTTTTGGTGGAGCGGGCTAACCTGAACTCTATTTCATAATTACTGGACCAAGCCATTTCAAACGATATTGAGCCACCAGAAGGCACCGTGTGCACAACGCACAGTATACGGTATTCCGGATCAAGGGCACCCAGGTACCATAGCCCAGCGGTTAAGCCCTGACGCACGTGCTACGGGTGGTATTTTTGGTATTGAATTGGCCAGTAGCGTTGCCGTTACAGGCCAATGAAACTCTATCGCATTTGGCTTATGATCTCCTTAAGGTTATTACTGGTATTTTGTTTTGGTGTTCTTTCAGCGGTTTCGGTATTGGCGCAGGCAGACAATAGCTGGACGGTGCAGGTGGACGTCAGCTTTTCTGAAACCTGCCAGCAACCGAGTCCTAACATGTCTGTAGGATTCGCGTTCAATGGCCAGTCGGCTGTAAGTACCCCAACGGTATATCCAACCACTAGCGTTAGCTTGTTAGCAACCGTAACCGGAACCAACTGGCAAAACGTTAACAAAACCTTCTTGTTTCAGAGCGGTGGCCAATGCTCTGGCCCTAGCCTGCAACTAAGTCTCTCATCGTTTACAGGTAGCACCTGCAACAGCTTATCTGGAACATTTGCGCCGATGGAAGGCGGTACATTATCTTACATCATATCCTTTTTCCCCGCCCTTAAGCTAACATCAACCGTCACATACGATCAGGTGGCACTGTCAGCAACGTGCAGTAATTCTCTTATCTGGGAGTTCGCCAGGAATCCAAGCGGACCATGGACACAGATTCAGAATGCGTCCAACACAACCTTAACCCGAACCGCGGCCAATTTCGCAAGCTTGGGCTTAACAAATCCTTATGACATCTTCTACGTACGGGCTAAGGATCGCATTCTTACGCATCGCATATCAGCGCCTGAACCCATTGATCTTAGGGCACAGCCACCAGCCGTTACCGTACCATCACACACCAATGTAGCGTGCCATGGGCAAACCACCGGAGCAGTTACTTTACAGATTTCAAGTCCGATTATCGACCGGTTCACTGTGTCGTGCGATAACCTGGCGACACCCCAATCGCCCGACTTCCAAGTCCCAAATGTACCCGCAGGATCACCCGTTATTGAGGGGCTGTCAGCCGGTAACTGGACATTTACGGTACAAAACAACAATTCAACATCAGCCGATGCCTACGGCTACGCCAATACAACGGTGTCACAATCCATAACTCAGCCCACTGCGCTATCGGCCACCTTCGCGGTTCCGTTAACCAATGGCTATGCGGTCAGGTGTAACGGAGGAGCTACGGGCTCAATTACCGTCACCGGCTCCGGCGGCGCAAGCGGCTATCACGACTATGTATGGAGCACAGGTGCCACCACACAACAAATCACCAACCTCACCGCAGGCACCTATACCGTATCGTTAAAAGATGCCAACGGCTGCATTGCCACCGGGCAAACCACACTCACTGCGCCACCAGCCTTGCAAGTAACCGCATCGCCTGCCAGCAGCTATAACGGTTACCCCGTAAGCTGTTGGGATAAGGCCGACGGTAGCGCTACCGCCACGGCAAGCGGCGGCGTAGCGGGCTATAGCTATGCCTGGTCCAACGGCGCTACCGGCACATCCATTAACGGCCTCGGCGTAAACGCGTATACCGTTATCGCTACGGATGCCAACGGATGTACCGCTACATCAACAACAACAAACCTCACGGCACCACCGCCCATCGACTTCGCCATCGACGTAGTATCGGGCCTTACATGTTATGCTGATGAAACAGCAATCCTCGAAGCGAAGCCGGTCCTTTCCACCATCATCGGTACAGCGCGTTACGCATGGTCCACCGGCGAAACAACCGCTACCGTTACCGACAAAGGTGCCGGCGCATACACCCTTACCGTATCCGACGGTCAGGGATGCAGCACCACAAAACCCTATACACTCGCTAATCCTCCAGGGTATACGGTCTCGCTCTCCCCCATCTCTAACTACAACGGCAGCTACATTCAATGCCATAACGATGAAAACGGAAGCCTGGCAACCGTGGTGCGCAACGCCAGCAATACGATAACCACCGCCCAAAGTTACCTCTGGCAAAAAGATGGCGTAACCATGGGCGAGGGAGCATCGCTGCAGGCATTCAACGATCTGGGGCGTGGCACCTACCGCGTGGTTATTACCTACGGCACCCAATGTAAAGCAGAGACCACGTACTTCCTGGCCGATCCCGATGCGGTCTCTGTTACCGCGGCCGCCACAACATCCTACAACGGTCAGGCCATAAGTTGTCATAACGCCACCGATGCCAACCTTCGTGCCACAGCAACCGGCGGTACCGGTAACCACACGTACCTATGGAACACCAACGCCACCACACCCCTGCTCACAGGCCTGGGCGCGGGAGCATACAGCGTTACTGTAACAGACGTCAACGGCTGTACCGGCAACACCAACATTACCCTGCCCAATCCCACAGCGGTTACTGCTTCGATCAACAACGTCACTAACTACACCGGCTACGGCGTATCGTGCAACGGCCTCTCCGACGGCGCAATGACCGCGGTTGCCAATGGCGGCACAGGTGTTTACAGCTATAACTGGAGCAATGGCCGCAACACCGCCGCCATCAGCGCCCTATCCGCAGGAGACTATACGATTACACTTTCCGACAACAACGGCTGTACAGCCGTAGCCAGCCAGACCATTACCGAACCGGCAGCAATAGCCGTCACGACAGATTCGTATAAAGACATTTCATGCTTCAACGGCAGCAACGGCATCATTCGCCTGGCAACATCGGGCGGCGCGGGCCAGTATGAATACTCGCGTAATAACGGCGCCAGTTGGCAGACCTCGTCCGAGTTTAACGGGCTGGTTATTGGCTCCTACACACTCCGCGTGCGCGATGGCAATAATTGTTCTACTACAACAACGCAAGCATTGGTTCAACCTACCGCGCTCGGCCTCACATTCACCAACATTCAACCGGCCTTCTGCGAAGATCCGCGTGGTACGGCCACAGCGGTCGTAACCGGTGGCGTAGGCAACTATACGTATGCATGGACCAACGGCAGCGGTATTGCTCACGGCACCGACGCTATCCTGACCAATGCCCGCGGCGGCATATACACCGTTAACATCCACGACGGCAACAACTGCCCGATACAAGGTTCAGTACCCATTACCAGCACCGACGGCGCAAAGGCTACCTACACCGCCATAGCAGCCACCTGCCACGACTCACCGGATGGCAGCGCTGCGCTGACGATTACCGAAGGCGACGGCCCATTCATCATCCACTGGCCCGACGGCCAAAGCAGCCTGCAAGCGATAAACCTCATTGGCAACACCTACGCGGTAGAAATCACCGACGGCCATGACTGTACCGTGGTCGAACAAGTAATCGTACCCGCTCCCGACGCCCTGGCATTGATAGTCGACACATTCACCCAACCAACCTGCTACAACGACTGCGACGGCGCACTCACCCTAAAAGCCAGCGGCGGAACCGGCGCATACACCTACACCTGGAACGGCCAGAGCGCCATAACTCAAACCGGCCTATGCCACGGCACATACCCCGTAGTCGTTACCGACATCAACGGCTGTATCCTCCGCCAGGATGTTGCCCTCGCACAACCCGCTCCACTGGCCGTAACACTGGCAACCACCTACCCTGCCACCTGTAAAGACGGCTGCGATGGAAGCCTGCGCGTACTGGCCACCGGTGGTAACGGCGGCTACGACTACTCCTGGGATAACGGCTCAACCGGAGACCTACTCAACAACATATGCCCCGATACGTACGGCGTAATGGTAACCGACGTAAAAGGATGCATCGGCAGCGGTAGAGTAACACTACAGAACACACCCGCTGTACCCGTCGACCTCGGCGGCAGCGCCACACTATGTGTTGGCCAGGAATATACACTCGACGCTGGCACTGGCTGGCAACGTATCCTTTGGAGCAGCACCACAGGCCTCTCCGGCACTGCACAACAATACATCATCGAAGACCCCGGAACCTACTGGCTCGAAGTAACCGACAGCAAGGGTTGCATCGGCCAGGACACATTCCTACTCGCCACCTCATACGACCTGCTAAAAGCATCGTTCATGATCCCCCAGGAAGCCGTAGCCGGCGACACTATCGTTATGATCGACGTTACCTGGCCAATGCCCGAAACCACCGAATGGAATTTCCCGCTAGCGATGAAAAAGATCTCCGCCACCGACGACGTAATCTTCGGCCAGTTCCCCTCCACCGGTACCTACACCGTTGGCCTCGCCGCTACACTCGGCAAGTGCTACGACTATATCGAAAAACAAATCACCGTCATCGGCACCAGCAACACCGAAACCGGCGGCCGCCTCGGCTATGAAAAACTGGTAAAGACCTTCGACCTTTACTCTAACCCAAACAACGGTTCTTTCGAAGTTGACATCGAACTCGCCGAACCCGACAACATAACCCTTAGTGTATGGAGTGCCCAAACGGGAATGCTGGTAAACTCATTTCATCAAAAGGGAGATATTAGCTACCATCTCCACATAGACCTACGGCCGCTTAGTCCGGGCACGTATATCCTCAGGCTTGACCATGCGCAGGGTACGCGTAACATTCGGTTTATTGTGCATTAGCCATTATCGGCAGCAGTCATCCGTACTTCCCAACTTAATCGATGCAATTAAAGAGGCGCAGAAAAGTAAAAAGCCAGGCTCAAACCTGGCTTTTTCTTAAACTATTATAATATTACTCGCTCCTATTGACCACATTTTTTATAATCGACGGCACCACCAAACATCCACAATGGGGTTTCCTCAAAACCGTGCATATGCGGCACCATTTCGACAACCAAGTCGGAAGGAACTTGAACTACTCTGAATATTTCAGACATACACATACCTGGATTAATTTTCAAATCGACATAGAAATCTGGTGACAAAAAGAAGTTCGCAAGTTCTCTCCTCAATTTAGAAGGATTGCCTTTTTCATAATCGACTTCAGAGGATATTACAACTTGCAATGATGACATCTGTATTATTTGCTTAGGAAACAGTTTCTTATCGAGTAACATAATTAAAGAAATGTTATTTAAATCAGAAACTGGAAAATCCTGATAATAAAAAGAATCACAACATGCATTCTCCTTACCAAATTTTCTCGAAAAGTTGATAGCATAACTTTCTTCTTTAGCCTTCATCGTCACTAATGCAATAGGTGTAAATTGAAACTTGCCTGCGACGAGATGTTTTAAAACAGACACCCTATAATCTTGAAAGTTAAAGACGATCAATTTGTACGGCGTCGCAAATTTTGACTTTCCGATGTATGTAATTTCTCTTATCTCTCCTGTAGAAGAAATACCCACCTCGAACTCCTTATCCGATGTCCTGTCTTCAATCGGTAGAAATTTCGCAAAATCGAATGCCGCGTACTTTTTGAAAGTGAGTGAGCGAGACTCCTGAAAGTCAATATGATTGACTTTTTCAAACACATCCGAAAGGGAACATTGTGCTTGTGCTATACGATTGCCGAACACACCGCAAGTAGCCAGAATTATTAAGCAAATCAACTTCATCCTTTAATCAATTTTAAGCGTGCCATTTGAATTTATCGTAATACCCGTGTTAGAAGTAAAGCCACCATTTACGTTTCTCCAACCATCTCCAAACATACTTAATGGACTGTTTATGACTGGCGAAATGTAACCTGGCCCAGGCACCCATCCAACGCATTTATACATATTAAGATGTAAACCAATATCATTTCGTACGTTGCCAATCAAGGCCTCTCCAAGTTCTACCCCTGACTGACATGCAGTAAGTACCACATTTCCTCCTGGGGCAACCTGACCAAGCAACGAATTAAATTTATTCATCATAGATGCAGCAGAAGCATCTTTACCTGCTCCTTTTATTGTATTTACACTTAAATAATCACCACCTGCATTTCTATTTCCAAAAACTGCACCAAACGGATTGCCATGGCTAACCAAAACTAAATTATTTATCTCACCACCATCGCAACTATAAGATTGAGCAATTGCCAAAGCGTCACTTAAATTACTCGCAATTGCTGTTTTCCAACCATCCGTGTTCACGAACTGAGTGTTGTGAACAAAGCTTATCATCAGATTGACACCTTGCTGAGCGTTCTTAACTGATGATCCCCAAGCTTCATCAATTCTATTCTGAAACCAGCGGTCATTACTTCTGGCCTCATTAATAGTAACTTCTCTTAATAGTACTAGAGGATCGCCTGTAGCTTTCGAATATGTCACCGCCGCAGCGCCGAAATCACTTGCAAATCGTCCATTCCCCCCTCCCCACAATCCGTTAGCATCCATGTACGCTGCTCCACCAGCAAATTCATCGAAACCTGAGATGTAATAGCTTGTTCCACCGTCCTCACTCCAAGTACCTCCATATGTGGAGGATCTTAAATCATTTAGTACATTAAAGAACTCTGCCCGCGACAATAACCCTGACGGATCATTGAACAAGACTGGATTACAATTCGCATAAGCATACGGCGAATACCTCGTAACAGCCTGAGCCATCGGGTCAACCTGCATAAACCGTCCTAACGCAGCATCGTATCCACGGAAAGGCGTTTCATACCAGCCGGTAGTTGCATTTAACTCGCTGCCAGCATTGTAAAGATAATCATTTTTAGAATCCTCTCGGGTCCAGCTGGTGGATGCCTGGAGGCCGAAGGGATAATACTCGTTGTATTGAACGACATTGGTAGCACGGTGGGCAACCGTCAGATCATCGAAATAGACGGGACCGTTAGATTCGCTTTCGTAACTCAGGTACACGTAGACATAGCCGGGTTCCGTTATATCAAGCGTATTGAACTGAATTTTGTTTTTGGAAAACGGAGCATCAGGAGCGGGAAGCCAGCCCATATCCAATATATTGTAGTCTTTGTCGAACTGGATGTAATTCAGGTAGGCGCCGGGGCGATCGTCACCCAGGGAGCCACCAGAACCGAAAAGCGACAGGGCGGCATCCACACCATCGAAGATCGCACCACTCTCGCCGGGTGCGCCCGCTACGCCACCAAATGAACTGGCGATTGCCGTTATAAGGGCATTGATCGGCGGCGATGAATCTCCCCAGTTCACACTGCCTTCGTGGTATTCCGATACGGAGATGTCTATCTTATCACCTGGAAATACTTTAATGCTACGCGTCGGACCGACGGGGTTTGTCTGATCCATCCGTATCACATGGGTTCCCGACGTTGCCGCGGCTACAAATGGAACGACCTTATAGGTGCCTTTGTAAGACTCCGAGCCATCACCAGCATCATCTTCGAACGATGCTACCGGCGCGTCGACCGCCGGAGTAACCGACGAGAACACCACGCGCGTATTACCCTGGTGGTCGCCCAGGCCGTATTGATACTCAAGAGCAGTACCTTTCTTCACTACTCGTCCTTCCGGCGAGGCGAAGAAGACCAGGGTGTTGTTTTCGTATACAAACCCATTCACGTAGTCAGTTACTAGCGTGGGTGTTGAACCGCCCGAGGCATAGGTCTTCATCGTAAGTTTCGTACCAGTGGCGTCGTATACATATTCCACTTTGCGGCCATCGGTAAAGGTAATCATCGCGGGTTTGCCCAGCAGGCTGTAGACAATATTGGAGATACCTTTATTGTCGTCGGCAAGCGTGTTGCCGTTGGTATCGTACCGATACTCGTCGGCCTTCGATGCGCCGTTGGCAAAGCCTCCGGGGTTGGACGCCGTGTCGTCGACACGCTTCAGGCGGTCGCCAGTCACAGCATCATAGCTATAGGTCAGGTTGTCGATGGCGCCGGCAGTGTATGATATTCCGGTACCATTCAGCGTATGCTTTCGGGCGTTGCGTTGGAGCGTTGTAATATTACCGTTGGCATCATAGGTGATCGATTCATTTTCGGCATTCAATTCCTTATTCCACGAAGTGCCGCTATTCGCCTTGTAGGTAGCTGCCTTAAGTTGATTCACCTTATCGTATGCAAAAGCATAACCGCGCTGGTCGGATATGCCTTCGCCGAGCCCGGCAGCCTTCCATTTCATCGCACTGATGTTACCATTGTACAACGCAGTGTTGCCGAGGTCGATGTCGTTCTTCTCGTAGATAAACTCCATACCGAAATAGTCGCCATGCTCTGCGTTGTCGTTCGGATTGTTTGTACCCGCCGCCAGCGCTGCGTTGTTGATGGAAACTAGCTCACCACGCAGGCCATAGCGGTAATCTACGGATTGAAGGAACTTGCCGGATACCGCATTCTTGTGCAGCTTCTTCGTGATCATCTGCCCGAGTTCATTGTAGCCATACAAAGCAACCACCTGGAGCGCGTCCGTATTATTCCGCTGCCGGATCTCGGCAATACGTCCGGCTGCATCATAGTCAAATTCGCTATACACCGTTATGGTACGGCCTACCCCACCATCCTGGTATCGTTTGGTGATTCGTAGGGCGCCTTCAAAATCGTAAACCCGTGTAATCAGGTCGTTGTATACCGTCGGATTTAGGTGATTACTACTTCGCGTCTGGATTGGTCTGCCGTATTCATCATAGAAAAGATATGACACCAGCCAGGTCGTCGTACCGGGAATGATGCGTTTGTCGCCGGTACTTAGTCCGATGCTGGCACCGGGAATGTTCTCATTTACCAGTCCTTGCGCTGTATAGGCGTAGTCCTCCGAACCGTTCCGGTCAAAGTCGTAGGTATCGTAGTAGTTTACCGTTTGCACCTCCGCGGTGGCGTTTGGGAACGTGTTGTTGCTGTAGCCGTGCAGTACGGTTCCGGGTGTTTCGTACCAGATGTCGTTGGCACCGGCATACAACCCATTGAGTACATGCTGTTGAATGTCTGCGCGAGTGGTGTATGACGGATGCGTATACCAGCCTTGCATCACCGGTCTGCCCTGTTGATCGTATTTTGTATAAGACCATTTGTTCTGTGCCCGCATCACGCCATCCTGTACAAGCACCAACCGGTCCAGCGGATCGTACGCCAGGTATTGCCAGTCTTGCCCTGGAACCTTTTTCTCGACCAGACGGCCCAGATTATCATAGACGAACTGGTACGTGTAGCCTTGACGAATATTGGCCGTAAAACTCCAGCCTCCAGCCATCAATGCCTGTACGCCTTTGGGCGATACGACGTACTTTGTCCGCCCGAAGTCGTCGTATACATAATAGGTATCGAGGTACTCCACCAAAGAACCGTTTACGGATTCGTTCCATTGGCGGCGGTTGAGTATGACTTGTCCTTTATCGTTGGTGAACTGAATGGTGGTGGCGCCGTTCTGATCGATAACGGTAGTCTTTGTCAGTTTATCGGCTTCATAAAATCCTGTACTTGAACCGTCGGAATTGAACTTCCGGACGTCTCCGGCGATGTTGAAGCTGTAGGCACTACGAAGTGTATGCCCTGTACCGGGCTGGAACGCTGTTCCCGCACTCCCCTGCTCCAAGGGCCTGGCCAGTGGCGACGCTTCGTAGACAGAGACGGCATATGGCAAAGCATCGGCCTGTACGCCGGCTGGCGGACTGTTATAAAAATCAGCTTGCTTACCAACATACGTCGATTGAAACGAGCCATCTTTAGTCGTTGACACATACGGCAAATACTGCTTGGAAACCCTGCCCTTGTCGTCATATTCCACAGGTTGAACCACGTCGAATCCGGCAGGGCTCGCCTTCACAGCGATCTGCTGATTTACACGAAGCAGACCATCGTAGTGGTATACTACGCCGCGTTTCTGATCGGCGGTCAGAGCGTTCCATTGGGCATCGGTGGTGATGCCTTGTATACGGGTATTGTCTTCACGAACCTGGTTCGGGCTCATGAGCGGCAGGATGCCAGCAACGACAGCAATCCGGGCGGGGCTTTCGCAATTGTCCGGTGCTTGTACCCGGGCACCATAGTATGTAACCGGGGCAGATAGGTCTGGCGTTGTAAACGCCTCCAGTATCCCGACCTCACCGGCAAGGGCCCCGCCTTGAGCCGATGAATACCAGCGAATCCGGTCACTATCGTTTACAACAGCGCCTAGGAGCATACCGCCGGTAAGCTGAACCTGTCCATGGCCACGCACCGTAGTGCTGTACGCCCGAACAAGTGGATCAACAGCCGCTTTCACCCCGGCGTTTACGGTAATTGCAGGAGAGAAGCATCCACTAGCTGAATTGCGGCTATAGACCGAATACGAAGTATTGGATGTAAGACTGCTGACTATATAATTATTGCCTTGCTGTGTTCCATTAGGGCCGCTCCAAACAACCGCATCGCCCCCCGAACCGGGTGTAGCCGTTAACGTAACGGCACCACGACAGAACGTAGGCGCAGTGTCAGTATTCGGGCTTGATATCCCAGACATAGCCGTAACGGTAACCGCAGCACGCGGACTTTCGCAATTAACGCCATTCATGGCAACGTAATACGTTCCTGGCGACGAAACAGTAATAGTGAATGCTGACGAAAATGATATACCACCAGTCTGTTGAGTATACCAGCGCACTCCTCCTTCTTGATCACCCAGATTTGCATTTATCGTAACACTCCCGGCAGTACCACAAATCGCGCCCGTCATAGTAGTCTGCGGAGGCAATGCACAAACGACTGAAATAATTTTAGTAACTAAGAGTGTCGTACCGTTATAAAACCGGATTGTATACCGACCAATATCTGGCCACGTTACTGTCATTTCCGATCGATCGGAATAATTCTGCGTCACGATATTCTTACCTGACGACTCTGTCCAACGTGGAGAAGCGACCGAAGCTCCGTTATAGTATACAATAAATTTTGAAATCCGCGATTGTCCTGCCGGACTTGGCCCGCTTATTTCCCATTGCGCAAACGCTTTCGTCTGGCTAATAACTACTAGTACTAAAAGTAGCAGCAACTTAAAAATGTTTTTCATAATCGTGACGAGTTAACTGGCTGCTTTAATCATTATTAAACTGGTAAGTCTTCTTCTGAATGATATTCATATCCTTATCACGGATATACTTTACACGACCAAGTTCGTCGTACGTGGTACTCTGCAACATCTGGTTTGAACCAGTCGATTGAATGCCATACGGAAAAGTGTACGTTTTATATTGATAGGCGGCCTGTGACGGACCGAACCACAGATTGTCAATCTCACTTGTTCGTCTCATTTCCCAAGAGACTGGGGAGAAATTTAATTCGACGTAGAACTGGTTTGGAACATTGCTCATCGGCACGATCTTTTCGAAATATTGATATCCTGTAGTGCTGGTCGGCGTCAGGTCGAACAACTCATCAACATACGTCACCGCTTTGTTCGTACTCTTAATGATGACCCGCACTTTAAAACCCGCATTGCTACGATTCCACCACCCCGCCAGACGATAATCACCTTTACCCTTTTCAAGTGTTTTGAATAAGGTGGTCTCCGTAGGATCGATCGCCCATGACCCCGAGTTCCCGCCACGAATTCGCAGTTTCGAAAACGGGTCACATGCTGCGCAGACAGTATCAAAGGAGAGCGTATTCGTCGCTTCAAAATCCGAAAACGCCATCGTTCCAGCATCCGCACCTTGCACCCGCAATACAGGTACGGAAGTATTATACCCCCATACGGTGGTTGTTCTTCTGCGGGTACGGTCCTGGATAAGTGAGGGCTTATTGAATGCATCGTAGGCCAGTATCGTAGCCGCTGTCGTGTAGCCCGCATCGAGCGTGAATGCCTTCGTGGCAGGATCAATATACGATGGCTTGAATACCGACCGCTCTACAGGCGTTGTAGCGGTCCAGGCATGTGTCGTTTGCAACAGAACTTTACCGCTGATACCAAAATCGCTGAACTTTTGAACAGCGCCGCCAGTAACGACCTCGGATTTGCCGGGACGGGTTACGGTCTGATACGCCTCAACCGCTACGCCGTTGCGCTTTGTATTTTGCAAGATGGCGATAGCGGCGGATGCCTTATCTGCCCCGGAGGGAACTGTCCCATAATCCAGTGGGTAACGGGTATATGCCTGGTGCAAGACACCATCGGACGTCGTCGTTCTGGTTCTTGTGAGTAAGCGATGATATTGACTTTCGTAAGCATACTCTGCCGTCTGCACTGACCGGCTATTGCCCGCGTAATCAACGATGAACTGTAGTTTTGGAACTTTCACAACATCGGTCAGTAGAACATATTTGGAATAGAAGAATATATTCTCCTCAGCGTTGGGAAACTTTTCGAACCGGAGGCCCCATACTTTAGCCGGTGCTATACCTGTGGGATATAGGTATTGATAGGTGTAACGTTCCTCGCGCACCAGGTTGCCCTGCTGGTTGTAGTCGCGTTGGCGAAGGACCTGGCCGCGTTCGAAATCAAAATCCGGATTCGGTGCATACGGGAAAGTGTTCTTGACGGTAGCCGTTCCACCGGTGCGCATATCGGGACAGGTGGCGTTGCGGGCAAAAGTGTTTCGAGCAGGTTCATACGGCACAGCC
>Ga0065165_1000316_pt1 | contig 78625 bp, 61 predicted proteins | sample AraplaMF_Cvi_mMF_FD_63813 | JGI IMG/M metagenome (GOLD analysis project Ga0065165, IMG submission 63813) | Arabidopsis root microbial communities from the University of North Carolina, USA - plate scrape MF_Cvi_mMF (version 2) (version 3) | ecosystem: Host-associated > Plants > Roots >... | reverse complement strand
TCATAGATCCTCCCCCTCTGGGGGAGGTGGCCCGGAGGGCCGGAGGGGGCGGAGCCCGCGGACGGCTGGCGCCAGGCGAGCGGATGTTGCACAACTTGAGCTTGACGAGCGGGGGCTCGGGTTCCGGGGGCGTGCGTTTGACCTGGCTGATCATCATCGGGCTGGCGATCTGGATCTTCCGCCAGGGCCAGCGCTTGAAAACGCTCGAAAAGCAGGTGCGCGCCCTGGCGACCGCCCCGCCGGCCGTCAGCCCGCCGCAAGCCGCGCGTGGCGCCCCGCCCGAACCCAGGCCGGCGCCGGAACCGCGAACCGCGCCCAGGCCCGAACCCCAGCCCGAACCCGAACCGGCCAGGCTGAGACCCTCCCCGCTCGTCGAGCAGATCCTCGCGGGCGACGACCCCAAGCCGGAGCCGCTCGCGCCTTCACCACCGCCCTACAGGCCCGCCCGGGTCGCCGAAACGGCGCCCGCCCCGTCGGTGGTTCGGCCTCGCCCGGAGCCGCCGCCCTTGGCGCCGCGTCCGCCGCCTCGCCCATCGCGTCCGCCGCCTCGCGTCACCTGGACCGCGGCCTCGACCTGGCTGGCCGAGAACGGCCTGGCCTGGCTGGGGGGCGGCGGCCTGGCCCTGGGCGGCCTGCTGCTGGTGGTCTACGCCGCCCAGCGCGGGGTCTTCACCCCGGCCCTGCGCGTCGCCTGCGCCGCCGTGCTGGGCCTGCTGATGGTCGCGGCCAGCGAGTGGATCCGCCGCCAGAAGAACGCCCCCGGCGGCCGTCATGGCCTGGCCGCCGCCGCCTCGGCCGGGGCGGGCGCGGTCACCCTGTACGGCGCGGTCTGGGCCGCCTGTTCGCTGTATGGCCTCATTCCCCTGCCCCTGGCGGCGGTGCTGGCCGTCGCCGTCTCGGCGGGCCTGCTGGCGCTGTCCTGGCTGCATGGCGAGGCCCTGGCCCTGCTCGCACTGTTCGGCGCCTTCCTCGCGCCCTACATGACCGGCGGCGTGGTCGCCTGGTCTCCCGTCGCGCTGGAAGCCTATCTCGCCCTGCTCGGCGCCACCGGCGCGGCGGTCAACGCCCTGCGCCGCTGGCCCCGCGCCGGGGTGGTGACGCTGGCCGGCCTGCTGATCTGGACCCTGGCGGCCCTGCTGCGGCGCAGGGACGAGGACGCCGCGATGCTGCTGGCCCTGGCCCTGGCCGGACCGGCGCTGGCGGTGCTGTGGCGGCGACGGGGCGCCAACGACCTGACCCTGAAGGCCGCCGGAACCGACCTGTTCCTCCGCCTGCCGCTGGGCGCCCTGGTCGCCGTCAGCCTGGCCGCGTCCGGACTGTGGGTCACCAGCGGCCATGATCCCGGCCTGCTGGCCACGGTGTTCGGCGGCCTGCTGATCCTGGCCGCCGCGACCCTGGCGGCCCTGGGGCTGGTTCCGGCCCCGGCCTTCGCCGCCCCGGTCGGCGTCATGGCGCTGGGCCTGCTGGTCGGCCTGCGCTTCCATGACGGTCCCGGCGGGTCCTGGCTGACCTGGCGGGCGTTCACCCTGGTCGCCATGATCGCCGCCTCCGGCCTCGCCGCCGGATGGCGGGCGACGGCGCCGGTCCGCACGGTCCTGCTGGCCGTCGCCGGCCTGGGAGCGGCCCTGCTGGCCAACCTGGCCTGGCCGCTGCTCGAGACCGCCGCCCCCGCCGCGCCCGGACGCCTGGTGGCTGGCCTGACGAGCCTGCTGCTGGCCGCCGGCGCCGCGGCCCTGTCGCGGCGAGTCGAGACCCCGCAACGCGACGTGGGGCTGGGCCTGTGGATCGCCGCCGCCGCCGAACTGCTGTTCCTGACCGTCCACGCCTCGGTCCCGGCCCATCTCGAACCCGCCGCCCAGGCGCTGGTCGCCCTGCTGCTGGCCGGCGCGGCCAGCCGCCTGGCCTGGCGCGGACTGGCCGCCACGGCCGTGGCCGGAGGCCTGGTCGCCCTGGCGACGATGCTGCGCCCCGGCTTCGTGGCCGACGCCTCGTCCGGCGCGCTGTCCTTGCCCTTGTTGGGCGGCGTCACCCTCGTGGCGGCGCTCGCCCTGCTGGCCGCGTCGTGGATCGTCGGCCCACGCCGCACGAGCAAGCCGGGGGTCGATCACAGGACCGAGGGCGAGGCCCTGTCGACCGCCGCCCTGCTGGTCCTGCTGACCGGCGTCTTCCTGATGCTGCACGCGGTCCTGGCCCGGATGGCGCCGGCCGCCGCCCAGGCCAATCCGCTGCTGGAGGCCTCGCTGCGCACCGCCCTGGTGCTGGCCGCCGGCCTGCTGCTGGCGGCGCGCGGACGTCCCGACGACGGCGTCATCGCCCGCTGGCGGCAGATCGTCGTCACGACCGTCGGGACCGCCTACGGCCTGCTGACCGCTGGCCTGATCCTGCATCCGTGGTGGGGACTGGGCGACCCGCCGCTGGGTCCGCCGGTGCTCAACGACCTGATCCTCGACTTCCTGGCCCCGGCCCTGCTGCTGGCGGCCACGGCCCGTCGCCGGGCCGACGCGAAGGACGGATGGACGCGGAGCTGGATCGTCGCGGCCGCCGTCTTCGCCCTGCTGTGGGCGGTCACGACCGTCCGCCACGCCTTCCACGGCGCGGCCCTGCACGACGCGCCGGTCGGCCTGGCCGAGCTTTGCGCCTACGCCCTGCTCGGCCTGCTGGCCGCCCGGGCCTTCCTCGACCGCCGCCTGGAGGGCGAGCGGACGGCCTGGCTGCACGCCGCCGCGCCGGTCGCGGGCTGGGCCGCCCTGGCCTTGGCCAGCCTGGTGTTCGCCCTGGTCGCCAATCCCTGGTGGGGCGCGTACGACGCGCCGCCGGCCTCGTGGCCGCACCTCGCCCTGGTCTTCGCCCTCTATCTCGGCGCGGCGGCCGCGGCCTTCAGCCTCGACCGCGGCGGCCGGGCCCTGTCCCGCGCCGCCCTCTGCGTCGGCGTCGGGCTGGGGTTCGTCCTGGCCATGCTGGGCCTTCGCGCGGCCTTCCACGGCCTGGCGTTGAACGAGGCGGCGGTGGGCCGGGTCGAGCTGTTCGCCTATGCGCTGCTGGCCCTCGGAACCGCCCGCGCCTTCCTCAGCCGACGCCTGGATCGGCCGCGCGCCGCCTGGCTGAGGGCCGCCGCGCCCGTCGTCGGCTGGATCGCCCTGGGCGTGACGGCGCTGGTGTTCGGCCTGGTCGCCAATCCGTGGTGGGGGATGCTGGACGCGCCGCCGACCTCGCCGATCCACACCGCCGTGGTCCTGACCCTGTACGTCGCCGCCGCGGCCCTGGCCGCCGGCCTCAAGCGCGGCGGCGAGACCCTGGCGCGAGCGGCTCTGTGCGTCAGCGCCGGCCTGGTCCTGACCTTCGTCCTGCTGGTGATGCGCTGGGTGTTCCACGGGACGACGATCGCCGCCGACATGGTCGGCCCCGCCGAGGCCTGCGCCTACGCCCTTGTCGGGCTGGCGACCGCCCGGGCCTTCCGCAGCCCGCGCCTGGACGCCCCCGACGCCGCCTGGCTGAAGGCCGCCGCGCCCGCCGTCGGCTGGACGGCCCTGGCCTGGGCGGGCCTGATCTTCGGCTGGCTGGCCAGTCCCTGGTGGGGACCGTTCGACGGGCCGACGACCTCGATCTGGCACGTCGCCCTGATCCTGGCGCTCTATCTGGCCGGCGCGGCGGCCACCCTGCTGCTGCGCCGGAACGAGCCGGCCTTCGCCCGCACCGCCCTGTGCGTGGCGGTGGGCGTGCTGTTCGCCTTCGTCACCCTGCTGACCCGCTTCGCCTTCCAGGGCGTCGACATGCGCCATGGCCTGGATCGCGGCGGGCTGGAGACCTGGACCTTCTCGGCGGTGTGGGCGGTGTTCGGCTTGGTCGTGCTGTTCCGCGCCTCGGCCCGCAAGGACGCCGCCCTGCGCTGGCTGGGCCTGGTGGTGGTGCTGGCCACCGCCGCCAAGGTGCTGCTGTTCGACATGGCCACCCTGGACGGCGTGGTCCGCGCCGCCTCGTTCCTGGCGGTCGGCGCGCTGTTCATCGCCGGGGCCCTGGTGGCGCGGCGGCTCAACGCGGGGCACAAGGACAAGATCGACGATCCGCCAGTCGAAACCCAGGACGACAGGAGTCCCGCCTCGTGAACCCGGCCTTCCCGATGACCCGCCGCGGCCTGGCGGCCTCGTTCCTGGCCCTCGCCGCGGCGCCCGGCCTCGCAAGGGCGGCGACGCCGTCCTATCCCGTGGTCGGCAAGGTCGAGCGGTTGGACCCGGCCCTGGACGCCCTGGTCGACGCCGACGCGCCGGTCGAGCAGGTGCTGGACGGCTTCACCTGGAGCGAGGGACCGGTCTGGGTGGGCGGCAAGGACGGCTTCCTGCTGGTCTCCGACGTGCCGGCCAACAAGATCCTGCGCTGGTCGCCGGCCGTTGGCGGCGTGGTCTGGCTGTCGCCCTCGGGCTATGCCGGCCCGGAGACCGACAGCCTGCGCGAGGCCGGCTCGAACGGCCTGATCCTGGCGCGCGGCGGGCTGGTGGTCGGCGACAGCGGCAACCGCTGCGTCTCGTTCATCGATCTGAAGACCCGGAAGAAGACGGTGCTGGCCGCCCGTTTCGAGGGCAAGCGCCTCAACAGCCCCAACGACCTGGTCCTGGCCCGCGATGGCGCGATCTATTTCACCGATCCGCCCTGGGGCCTGAAGGGCGACTGGCGCTCGCCTTACCGCCAGACCGACTATGCCGGCGTCTATCGCCTGGGGACCGACAACAGCCTGACGATGATCGACCGGACCGTCGAGCCCAACGGCATCGGCCTGTCGCCCGACGGCCGGACGCTGTACGCCACCGACCGCAAGTCCGGCTGGGTGGCCTGGGATCTGGACGCCAAGGGCGCGCCGACCGCCCGCCGACAGTTCGTCGACCGCGCCGCGACCGGCATCGACGGCGGCGACGGCCTGAAGGTCGACCGGGCCGGCAACCTGTGGGCCTCGAGCCAGGACGGGATCTCGATCTTCACGCCGGCCGGCCGGCGGATCGGGATCATCCGGGCCGACGACGTGATCTCCAACTGCGAGCTGGCCGCCGACGGCCATCTCTACATGTCGTCCAACCACCGGGTGATCCGGGTGAAGGTGAAGGCCAGGAAGCTGGCTGTGCTTTGAGAACTCTAGCGGCCCGGCTCGGTCATGGCTGGCGGATCGCTGGCGGGGAAGCTTTCGTCCAGCGCCTCGTCCAGCCGGGCTTCCCGCTCGGCGCGCAACTGATCGTTGAGCGCCACGCTGGCCTCCATGCGCGCCAGCTGCTCGGGCGTCGCCGGCCCCTGGTGGCGCGCCTTCCACTCGGACTGCGGCATGCCATAGATCGCCTCGCGGGCCTGGTCCCGGCTCAGCCGGCCCTCCGAGGCCTCGCTGATCCAGTCGCCCAGGCAGTTGCGGCAGAAGCCGGCCACGCCCATCAGGTCGACGTTCTGGACGTCGGTCCGCAGGCGCAGGTGCTCGACCAGCCTATGGAAGGCGGCGGCGGCGAGACGGTCGTCGATCGGCGTGGTCATGATGCGGGTCCGAAAGGTCGTGCGCCCTCATTTGGCGGTTCGCGGCCCGATCGGCAACTCCCATCCCGCCGGACCTCAAGCGAAGATCTTGACGATCACCGCCAGGATCTCCTCCTTGGAGCGGACGTCCATCTTGCTGTGGATGTGCTTGATGTGGGTCCGCACGGTCAGGATCGAGATGGCCTTGCTGTCGGCGATCCGCTCGGCGCTGGCGCCCTCGATGATCAGCTGCAGGATCCGCGCCTCCATGGCGCTGAGACCGAACAGCCGCTCGAGCCGCGGGATATGGACCGGCGCCTCGAAATCCTTGAGCGTGATCACCACGGCCCGCTCGCCGTCCTCGTCGACCGGGCGCATGCGCAGCAGGAACCGGCGGCCTTGATCGGTTTCGATGAACTGGCAGATCTCTTCGCCCGCGAAGGCCTCGTCCAGCCGCTCGTTCAGGAACTGCTGGGTGCGGCGGTCGACGCCGCCCAGCTTGCCGGCCCGATCGACCAGCGGACAGTCCCCGTGCAGCAGGATCGCCGCGGCCCTCGACCGCCAGAGGAGCAATCCATGCGGGTCAACCACGATCCGGGCGACCTCGTCCTCATCGAGGCAAAATCTTATGGCCTCGATATCGCGTATCCCGGCGAGCGAATGCGTGCCGTCCATGCCCTGAGCCCTTCTCCCTACCCGCCGGTCTTTGGCGCCGGCATCTAGCTGGACCCTTGTTTCCGGGTCCGTGCGTTCCTTACTTAAACGCATATTAGGCAATTAATTCCACAACCTAAGATTAATGAATACATAATAGCGTCGGTTTGACGCACGCTAAATGCACATGCCTCTCAACGCCGCATTGATATAGAATATTTGTATTATTAAAGTCATTGTAACCAATAACCCAAGAGACGAATTCCCTATTTAGGCGAAACTATTGCCTATACCCAAGCTAGGGGATTTCACACCACCAGTTCTCTGCAATCGTCACCCAAGCATTAAGAACTTGTTAATTAAACAAGGGCTGGGCGATGGCAGGCAAAAGCACAATGGTTTCCCGAGCCCTGCGTTCGGAACGCAAGCCCCGACTGCTGGAATGGCTGCTCGGCGGCGGCCTGGTCGCGCTGGCCGTCTTCGCCGCCGGCGCTCAGCCGGCTCGCGCCCAGGTCACGGCCTATGCCGGCGGATCGCCCCCCAACATCGTGCTGTCCATCCCGGTCACCGCCTCGGTCGGCGGCCGCTGCGGCTTCGCGCCGGGCATGGCCCCCAACGGCTCGACCGACGTGGGCGAGGTCAACAACGCCTTCTCGGCCGACTTTCCGTTCACGCTGGAATGCACCGTGCCGTTCCGGGCGGCGGTGATTTCGCAGAACGGCGGCCTGCTGGCCTCCAGCGTCTCGCCGCCGACCGGCTACACCAACCTCGCGCCCTATCTGGTCGACCTGAACCTGGTCGGCGACGCCGGGGTCACCCCGGTCAGCGCCACCTGCGACACCGGCGACCTGACGACCAGCGCCGGCGCGGCCTGCACCTTCAAGGGACCGGCCACGGCCGGCCAGGGGCTGCGCCTGAACGGCGCCTCCTACGACGTCGCCGGCTCCTACTTGCGAGTCCGCCGCGCCGCCTACGCCGGCGCCCAGATCCTAGCCGCCGCCAACACCTACGCCGACTCGCTGACGGTGACGCTCAGCGTCTCGCCATGACGCCCTTCCGGACCCGCTCCCCCGGCGAGTTCGGTCGTCCTTCAGGGGGTTGGGGCGTCGCCCCGCAGAACCAAGGCCGGTTCGCCGGCGGAACATTTGGGAGTGAAACGAGATGAACAAGACGATCCTGATCGGCGCCGCCCTCCTGGGCCTCGCCGCCGCCCCGGCCGTCATGGCCCAGACGGTCACCGGCACGGTCAATGTCACCGGCAGCGTCGCGGCCAAGTGCGTGGTGATCACTGGCGGCAGCGGCTCCACCTTCACCGGCTCGATCCCGCTGGGCGAACTGGCGGGCACGGACGGCGCGCTGTCCCCCACCCTGGCCGGCTCGACCAACGCCAACCCCGGCGGCTCGACCCAGTTCCGGGTCAACTGCAACAGCGCCGCGCCCAAGGTGACGCTGAGCTCGACCCGCCTGGCCCTGGCCCCGACCGCCACCGCCCCGACCGGCTACGCCAACGTCATCGACTACACCGCCGCGCTCGACGCCGCCCTGGCCTCCGGCTCGACCCAAACGGTCAGCTATGTCACCGCCGCGGCCCTGCCCGCCGCCACCGTCCAGTCGCTGTCCGACAGCCTGGCCAACACCGCCAACAACCTGACGGTCAAGGCCTACGCCCTGAACACCGCGCCCGGCGCGCTGCTGATGGCCGGCAACTATTCGAGCGTCATCTCCATCACCATCGAGCCGGTCTGACCGGGCCGGCGACAGGAGCACGATCATGCGACATCCGATCATCCTGTCCGTCGCCGCGGCGAGCCTCGCGCTCGCCTTCGGCGCCGGCGCGGCCCTGGCCCAGACGGCGACGGGCACGGTGCAGGTCAACGGCACGGTGGCCAATCGCTGCCTGTTCGTGACCGGCGACGTGGTGCTGAACCTGGGCGAACTGTCTCTGCTGACCGGCGACACCGCGGCCATCGGCAAGCTCGATGGCGCCAAGCTGACCAGCCGGACCGCCACCCTCAACGGCTGGTGCAACGGGGTGTCGGCCAGCATGGCCGTCGAAGCCCTGCCGATCCTCAACACCAGCTTCACCGACGCCGCGCCCACCGGCTTCGACCGCCGCGTCGACTACACGGCCACCGCCATGGCCTCGCCGGCCGGCGGGGCGGTCTCGGCCAGCGACAGCACCCTGACCGGCGGCGGCGGCGCGGGCAGCACCACGGGCGTCTTCGCCAGCGACATCGTCGTCAGCTTCGCCGACCCGACCACGCCGACCGGCGGCCGGCTGGTGGCGGGCGCCTACGCCGGCTCGGTGATCGTCACGCTGTCCCCCGCCACCTGAACCGCGCGCTCGCAAGGAGGTCGTCATGATCCAGCATCGAACCGTCGGACTCGCGGCGACCGCCCTGGCCCTCGCCGCGTCGTTCACCGCCGCATCGGCCAGGGCCCAGGACCCGGCCCGGGGCGGCGTCGGACTGGACGCCCGGGTCAGCCAGGTCTGCGTGCTGGGCGAGCCGAACCCGGCCGGCCTGGCGCTGGGCCAGATCTCCGAGGCCTCGGGAACTCGAGTCGGACGGCTGGCGCCGATCGCCGCCCAGACGATCCAGCTGCCCGGAACCTTCTGCAACTATGGCGGCGCGGCCCTGGCCATCAGCGCCTCGCCGCTGGCGGTGACCAGCGGCGCCGCCCAGGCCGGCTTCACCGGAGCGGTCAACTACACCTGCTCGATCAGCGCCTGGGGCGCGACGGCCGCCACCGTCCGCACCAGCGCCACCAACACCGCTGGCGACGGCGTCAGCTCGACCAGCGCCGCGCCGAAGGCGACCGACCTGACGCTGGTGGTCTCGGACTTCGCCGCCGCCACCGACGACCTGCTGCAGCCGGGCGCCTACCTGGCCCTGGTCACCATCACCCTTGGCCCCGACGCGGGCCTGACCGCCTCGGGGAGCTGAGCCATGCATCGCGCCCTGTCCCTCCTCCTCGCGCCGCCGGCCCTCCTGGCCCTGGTCGTCGCGGCCCACGCCCAGACCGTCGGCCCCTCGGACTCCGCCGGACCGATCCAGATCACCGCCACGGTGCCCAACAACGTCTGCACCCTCGGAACGCTCAGCGACGGCGACAATCTGTTCGACGTGGGCGTGCTGATCGACACCGCCACGGGCCTGCTGCGCCCCGACCTGTCGGCGCCGCCCAAGGTGCTGACCGGAACCCAGTGCAGTTCGCGCAGCCAGCTGACGATCGCGGCCACGCCGATGACCGCCCAGGCCTTCGTCACCACGCCGCCGACCGGTTTCTCGCGCGGGGTCGACTACACGGCCACGGCCTCGGGCTGGACGCCGGTCGACGCCAGCTACTCGACCGGCGCCGCCGCCAACGCCGGCGCCTCGCAGATCCGCGAAACGGCCGGCAGCGCCGACATCACGATCAGCCTGTCGGGTTTCGCCACCGCCGGCGGCCCGGCCCTGCGCCCGGTCGCGGACGACACCTACCAGGGCGCCGTCGTCGTCACCCTGGCCGCGGCCAGTTGAAGGAGGACGGTCATGCGCAACACCAAATCCCTCGCCGCCGCGACCCTGGCCACGGCCTCGGTCCTCACCGTGCTGCTGGTCGGACAGCTGGCCAAGGCCCAGACCGACGACAATACCCGCGACATGGTGGTGCGCGGCCGGGTCCCGAAGGTCTGCACCCTGGCCACCCCCACCTTGAACTCGGGCAAGCTGGTCAATTTCAGGACCCTGAACGGCTCCAGCCTCGAGGTCGACGCCCTGACCGATCCGGTCACTCTGTCGACCCGCGCGGCCTCGGCCCAGGTGACCTTCGCGGCTGTCTGCAACTACGCCCACCAGATCGTCCTGGAGAGCCAGAACAACGGCCTGTGGCGCTCGGAACTGGGGCTGACCCCCGCCCCGACAGGCTTCAGCGACGCGGTGCCCTACACCGCCACCCTGATCTGGGGACCAGTCACCAACACCTTCCAGGCCGACGCCAGCGCCCGGCGGCTGGTCGACAGCGCCCAGGCGGTCGACCAGCCGGTCGTCGGCGACATCGTCCTGCGGCTGGATATCCAGCCCGGGGCCACGAACCTGCAGACCAATGCGCCGCTGGTGTCGGGCGTCTATCGCGACACCCTCAGGCTGACGGTGGAACCCCAATGAAAACCGCCCTCGTCCTCATGCTGGGCGCCGCGCTCGGCGCGGCCGCCTCGGCCCAGGCCCAGACCGCCTCGACCGGCGATCGGGCCAGCAATTGGCTGGACCTGTTCGGCCGCGCGCCCAGCGCCTGCGTGCTGTCGCCGCCCTCGGCCGCCTCCGGGACCAACGCCAGCTTCACCGCCCAGGGCGCGCAGGGCGTGGTGCGTTTCACCCAGTTCATCGATCCGCAGACCGCCCAGCCGCGCGACGCGGTGATCAGCCTGGGCTTTCCGGTGGTCTGCAACTCGGCCCACCGCCTGGTGGTGCGCACCGACGGCGCCGGCCTGGCGCGCACCGCCGGACCGGCCCCGGCCCCCGGCTTCCGTGACAGCCTGGGCTTTCAGTTGTCGGCCGACTGGGCGGGACTGACCGCCACCGGCCCCAGCAGTTCCACCACCCCCATCAGCCTGCAGACCGCCAACGGCGCGGCCGGGCTGATGAACCTGACCCTCAACATCACCGGCGGGGGCGCGCCGATGGTCGCCGGCGACTACGCGGGAACGTTGGTCGTCGAAATCGAAGCCTCGAACTGAACCACAACAAGGAGCGGACCCCTAATGTTGCGTTCTAACAATCATCGCAAGCGTTGGCTGGGAGCGGTCGCCGCCGCCAGCCTGGCGCTGGCCGGCGTGGCCGGAACGGGGACGCCCTTGCTGGGCGGCGCCGCCCTGGCCATGACCGTCCAGCCGGTCGTCATCGACCTCAAGCCCACCGGGCGCGGCATGTCACAGATCGTGACCGTGCAGAACACCTTCGCCAATCCGCTGCCAGTGGAGCTGCGCGCCGAGGAGCTGACCTTCGACGACAAGGGCGCCCATCCGGGCGACACCCAGACCAACGACCTGCTGATCTTTCCGCCCCAGGCGGTGATCCAGCCCGGCGAAACCCAGTCGTTCCGGATCCAGTGGGTCGGCGACCCGGCCCTAGCCCAGAGCAAGCACTACTACGTCACCGTCGCCCAGATGCCGGTGAAGCTGCCCGAGGGCCAGTCGGCGATCCAGATCCTGTACAACTTCCAGGTCCTGGCCAGCGTCGCACCCACCGGCGGCAAGCCGGCCCTGGTGCTGTCGAAGGCCGAGATCGGCGCGGACGCCGACGGCAAGCCGATCCCGATCGTCTACATCGCCGACTCCTCCAACACCCACGGCTACCTGTCCCGCGGACGACTGAAGATCACGGAGAAGGACGCGGGGGGAAAGGTCGTCTTCCAGAGAACCCTCCCCGGCCCCGAGATCCAGCAGACGATCGGCTTCGGCCTGGTCGCCCCCGGTCAAACGCGGCGGATCGCCGTTCCCATCGAGCTGCCCCTGACGGCGGCGGCAGGAGGCTCCCTTGAGGCTCAATTCTCGTCCGACGAAGGGCGCTAGGACGCGCGCCTACAGGCGCTGGCTGCTGGCCGGCTGCCTGGTCGCCGCCGCGACTCCGGTCGCTGCCCTAGCCGACCCGATCCCCTACCTCGCGCTCGCGCAGGAACCGACCGGCGCGCCGCCGAGCAACGCGGCCGCCTCCGCCGACGCCCTGCGCCGGCTGAACCCCACGGGCCGCGACGTGAACCTGACGGTTCCACTGAAGGACGGCGACTTCTATCTGGGCGACATGCCGCTGACGATCTCGGCCGACGGCCAGCTGTCGATGCCGTCCGAGCGGTTGCTGGGCCTGCTGGCCCCGCTGCTGGACGCCGCCTCGGTGGCCGCCCTGCGCTCGGCCTTCAACGGCCGCGCCCTGGTCGGGCCCGACGCCGTCACCCACGCCCAGTTGCAGATGACCTACGACCCCAAGGCCCTGGAGCTGCGGATCAACATCCCGCCCGAGCTGAAGGCCGTGCGCAGCCTGCAGGTCACGCCCATGGACCACGCCAGCATGGGCAGCTTCACCCCGCCGGCGGGCTTCAGCGGCTATCTGAACGTCCGCGGCTCGGTCGACTATGTGGAGCAGGGGATCGACAACGGGCTGGGCGATCCGACCTTCCTGCTCGACAGCGCCATCCGCCTGAGCGGCCTGGTGCTGGAGAACGAGGCCGTCTGGCAGCCGGGCGGGCGCAACGACTACCAGCGCCTGGGCACCCGCGTGGTCTATGACGACCTCAAGCACACCGCCCGCTGGACCTTCGGCGACCTGCAGGCCACCAGCCGCGGCTTCCAGTCGGCCCCGGACATCGCGGGGGTCTCGGTCTTCCGCTCCTACAGCGTGCTGGCGCCGCAGACGATCGCCCGGCCCCGCGGCCGGGAGAGCTTCACCCTGGCGCGCCCCTCGGACGTCAGCGTGATCCTCAACAACCAGCTGACCCGTCGGCTGCACCTGGATCCGGGCCGCTACAACGTGCGCGACTTCCCGTTCGCCCAGGGCTCCAACGACGTGCGCCTGGTGGTCGAGGACGACACCGGACGGCGCGAGACCCTGCAGTTCAACGTCTTCTTCGACCGCGCCCAGCTCGATCCGGGCCTGTCGGAGTTCGGCGCCTACGCCGGCGTCAAGGCGCCGCTGTTGGCCGACGGGCCCGACTACACCCAGAACTGGACCTTCAGCGGCTTCTACCGGCGAGGCGTCACCGACCGGGTGACCCTGGGGGTCAACGGCCAGGGCGACGAGAACACTGTCATGGCCGGATTCGAGGGCCTGTTCGGCCTGCCGGTGGGCACGCTGGGCGTCGATTTCGCCCTGTCGCACATCGACGGCTACGGCTCGGGCTATGCGACGACGGTCACCCTGCAGCGCCTGTTCCAGTTCGCCGGCGGCCGCGCCGACTCCCTGAACCTGTCGTTCGAGAGCCGCAGCCGCGAGTTCGGGCCGGTGGGGACGTTCATCCCCGACAACCGCTACGACTACGAACTGGGGCTCGGCTATGCGCACGCCTTCAGCGACGCGATCTACGCCAGCTTCGACGGCCGCTATTCGCATGGCCGCGACGGTTTCCCCGACTCCAGCTCCTACCGGGCCGGCATGGGGTACCGCCTGACCTCGAACCTCGCCCTGACCGCCAACCTGATGTACGACGACGTGCCCGGACGGCGCGAGACCACCGCGTTCCTCTCGCTGTCCTGGCAGTTCTCGGACAATTCCAGCCTCAGGGCCGAGTACGACGGCCGCGACGATCGCGCGCGGCTGGTCTACCAGACCCTGCACGGCCAGGGCGTGGGCTCGTACAACGCCTATGGCGAGGTTTCGCGCTCGCCCACCGACTCGGCGTTCAACGGCAGCTTCAACTACATCGCCAACCGGGCGGAGCTGGGCCTGTCGCACTTCACGGCGTTCGACGGCCCCGACAATGGCCGCACCTCGCTGCGGGTCGGCACCTCCCTGGGCTTCGCCGACGGCGCGGTCTCGGTGGGCCGTCCGATCTACGACAGCTTCGCGATCGTCGAGGGCCACAAGAGCCTGAAGGGCGCCGACATCATCGTGAACCCGACGCCGTTCGGCTACACCGCCAACACCGGGGCCCTGGGCACGGCGCTGGAGACCAACCTCAGCGCCTATGCCGAACGGACCATCACGGTGGACGCGCCCAACGCGCCGGCCGGCTATGACCTCGGCTCGGGCTCGTTCCGGATGTTCCCGCCCTACCGGTCGGGCTACCGGCTGGTGGTGGGGTCGGACTATTCGATCACGGCGATCGGCCGGCTGCTGGACGGCGACGGCCAGCCCCTGGCCCTGGTCTCGGGCGCCGCCACGGAAGCGGCCAAGCCCGACCAGCCGGCGGTCGTGCTGTTCACCAATCGCATCGGCCGCTTCGGCGCCTCGGGCCTGCGGCCGGGTCGCTGGCGGATCGAGATGGGGACCACGCCCCCCACCGTCTATTTCCTCGACGTTCCCGCCAGCGCGGAGGGTTTCGTCAAGGCCGGCGACCTCAAGCCCAGCGCCTCGGGAGGCTGACATGAAACGCGGCATCAGCATGCTGATCCTGGGGCTCGCCGCCGGCGCGGCCTCGCTGACGGCCCACGCCGTCCAGGCCCAGTGCGTGACCTTCGACCCCGTGGTGCTGTCGGGCACGTTCGACCCGTTCAACCCCAGCGGCACGACGGTCCAGACCGTGACCGTCACGGCCCGGCGACCGCCGGCCGTGGGCGGCAGGAAGACGCAGGAGGTCGACTTCATCTACCTGCGCCGTCCCGACACCCCCGCCAGCCTGGCCGTCGTCCAGACCTCGACCGGCGGCCAGATCCTGGAGAACCCGCCCGGCCACGTGCTGGACCCCAACAACGTCAATCCCAACGAGATCGAGCTGAACTTCGGCGGCGTCGGCCAGCCCGACGTGCAGACCTTCGTCGTGACGATCACCGTGCCCAGCGGCGCGGACCTGGCGGCGGGGACCACCGACCTGTTTGTCGACCAGAAATACTTCTGCAAGCGCACGGGCGGGACGGCCGACGAGTCCGGCGTGATTCCCAACTCTCTGGACATCCGGATCAACGTGCTCAGCGCCCTGCAGGCCAGCTTCGTCGGTCCCGCCCTCGACTTCGGCGAGATCGGCGGGCTGACGACCGCCGCCCTGCCCTCGACCTCGAACTCGGTCAAGCAGCGGACGGGCAATGTGCGGGTGGCCAGCTCGGGGCCCTATTCGGTGGCCCTGACCTCGGCCAACCAGTTCCAGATGACCTATCCCGGCGGCAACCTGGCCACGGCCAACCAGCGCATTCCCTACCAGCTGGACTTCCTGGGCCAGACCAAGACCACCGCCTCGCCGACCTTCAACACGGTGACATGCCAGCGGGCCGGCCTGAGCGGCCAGTACCTGGCCGTCACTCCTACCCTGCTGGAAGGCGGCGCGGGCAAGGTCCCCGCGCCCAACTATCAGGACATCCTGACCGTCACGGTGACCCCTCTCGCCGTGCCGACAGCGACGACGCCCGTGGCTTGCATGTAGTTCGTTCCCGGGGCGTCGATCGTCAAATTGAAAGCCCCGCCGGACCAGGTCCGGCGGGGTTCTTCCTGTCCATGGGCAGCGGCGTGGACGGCGGCCGAGGAAGGCCGCGACGCCTCAGAGGGCGGAAATGCGCAGCGACAGGTCGCCGACCCGGCCCGCGTCGGCGCCGGGATCCAGGCGCAGCGCGTGCGACCGCGAGGCGGCGGTCGACGAATGGCTGATCAGGGTCTGGCCGGAGGCCGACAGCGGGATCTTCTGGCCGTCGACATAGACCGCGGCGCCGCTCAGGCCCTGGGCGTGCGACAGCCAGACGTCATAGCCGGCGGCGCTGTTGCAGAACTCGGTCATCCTGCCCAGGTCAGTGGCGTGATCGGCCGAGGCGCCGCTGGCCTGCAGGTCGACCCTGCAGATGACCGGCACATGGCCCTCAAGGCGAAGCTCGTAGGTGTTGGGCGCGGCGACCGCGCTGGAGGCGAGACCGAGGAAGGCCATGGCGGCCATGAAAAGCTTCGTGCGCATTGCAAGCCCCAAAAGAGAGATGATGGGAGGATCATCGGGCGTGAGGGTTAAGCAGCGCACCCTAAAGCATGGTAAACAAATTATCTAATAAGAATGACAGCGTGTCGCAATTGAATATTCGATAAATACAACTTACTAGAAAAGTTATTATAGTACATTTTCACTATACGACCATTTCCGGGGGAATGCCGTGGAAAGGAGAGGGTCGGGGCAAGCTCGCGCGGCGACTCCCGGTCGCCGGCGGTATCGACCGGCGTCGGATCGAGGCGGTGGGGGTGCTGAACCTCGATCCGACGCTCGGCGGGCGGAGCGCGCCGCTGAAGTTCGCCGATGATGTTGCGGACCACATCGACGAGCCGGTCATATCGCATTCAGACTACACCGGGAGGTTTGCCTGGCGACATAGTAATATTAGCATCTATTCAACAGCGACCAATAATACAGTTTGGTTATTTTGGAAAATAATCACAGAAATTTACCCGTCACTCCAGCACGTCGGCCGATGAAAGCACCGACACCAGCTCAGCTTGACGATGGACGCCGACTTTGACCATGGCCGAGGCCATTTGAACGCGCAGAGTATTGATGCTGACGCCGCGCTCCGCGGCGATCTCGGCCGGTTCACGCCCCTGGGCGACCCGGGACACGATCTCAGCCTCGGCGGGCGAGAAATTGAACATCATCCGAGCCCGCTCGACCGCGTGGGCGGAAGACCGCCCCACCTCACGCACGGTGATCAGGGCGCAGCGGAAATTGCTGTCGTCGGTGGTGAAGGGCTCGATCAGTAGGACCAGCGGCTTCTGGCTGCGCGAGCGGTGGATCAGCATGGCGCCCGGTCGTCCCTGGCGGACCGCCGCGGCGATCCGGCTGCGAAGCCCGTCGGCCTCGAAGTCGTTCTCGGCTTTCAGCAGGCCGCCCTTCTCGCCCAAGCCGTCGCCGTGCTGGACATAGCTCCAGGCTAGGTCGTTGGCGGCGTACACGCAGCCTTCGCTGTCGGCGACGATGACGCCGAAGTTCACCAGGTTGAGGATGGCGTTGGCCACGTGCGCCTCGAAGACGCCGCGTCCAACTTCAGAATCCACGACCTCGATCATCTTGATCAATCCCATCTGCGGCACCCCACGCTGTTATGCGCGTTCACGGCTCGTCGGATCATCTCAAGTACTTCCAGATGCAAATCATTAGTTGTGTAAACAGGTTTGCATCTTTTCGTATATAAATGCCCGATACGCCCTGATCGCTCCCTATCAGCATTTGATATTATTTCGTCGCCGCAATCGTACCCCGGATTGGGTAGTTAAATATTGTAATACAGATGCGAAATATCGCGTATTGCGGGAGAAATTCATCTGAAGCAATACGCACAGATAAAGACAATATATTTATCTCACTGGACCAGGTCCATTTGGCTGGGATCGATATGAACCAGATGCTGGGTGACGGTGAACAGGCCCGCGTTCCAGCCGGCATAAAGCGCGCCGACCACGATGGCCACGCCGTAGGGCACGCCGGGACGCGTTTGCGGCCAGCCGGCCGCGGCCAGGGCCGTGGCGTAGGGACGCGCCGTCAGGGCCACCAGCGCCAGGGCGCCGCCGGCCACGGCGGTCGCCACCAGCAGCAGCAGCATGTGGTCCAGGCCGGTGAACAGGGCCGCGGCGGCCAGCAGCTTGACGTCGCCCGCCCCCATTCGCCGGACGGCGAACAGGGGAAACCCGATCGCCAGCGCCAGGGCCGTGGCGGCCAGGCACGCGCCCCAGGAGGCGACCGGCCAGCCGAACGGCAGCCCGATCAGGAACAGGCCGGCGATGGCCAGCACGGACCAGTTCGGGATCCTGCGGCTCCAGACGTCGCTGCCGGCCGCGGCCAGCAGCAAGGCGGCATAGGCCCCCGCCCAGAGCAGGCGCCCATAGTCAGTTTCCATGGCTGGCCTCCTGACGCTGGTCCTGGGCCTTGAGGCTCAGCGCCAGGCGGCGGTTCTCGCCCGCCTTGGAATAGTAGGTGTCGCGCGCCTTGCTGGCCTGATCGAACAGGGCGACCGACGCGTCGTAGTCGCCCCGCAGCAAGGCGGCGAAGCCGGCGTTGTTGAGCAGGGCGGCGGGATCGTCGCCGCCGGCTCCCCGCGCCGAAGCCCGGGCGTAGTCTCCCTTCAGCGCCAGGACCAGCCGCAGATTGTTGCGGGCGGCGGCCAGGTCGGGCTTCTTCTCCAGCGCCGCGATCAGGTCGACCGAGGCCTCCGCCAGCCGTCCCTGCAGGAGCTGGGAATAGCCGCGATTGTTGAGCGCCAGGGCGTCGCGACCGGAGGCGTCCAGGGCGTGCGCATAGGCGTCCTCGGCCGCCGCCCAATCGTGACGGCGGTCATATTCCCGACCCAGGCCGTTCCAGGCGCGCCAGAGGCGGGGATCGCCCGCCACGGCCGTCCGCAAGGCCTGGAGCGCCCCGTCCGAACGCCCCAGGACCGACAAGGCCAGCCCCTCGCCCTGCCGCGCCCGAGGGCTCGAGGGAGCGTCGGCGGCCACTTGGGCGAAGGTCGCCAAGGCGGCCGGGGCGTCGCCCCGCGCCAGACTCGTCTCGCCCAGCAGGGTCAGCAGGCGCGGGTCCCGGCCTTCGCTGGCCAGGGCCCGGCCCAGCAGGCTGGAGGCGTCGACGAGGCGCCCCTCCGCCAGGGCGGTCTCGACCGCAGACGCCGTCGCCTCGCGTGTCGCCGTATCGACGACGGGCGGGGCGGCGGGCAAGGCGGCGGGCTTGGCCCGCCCCCAGCCGCCGGCCGCGGCGCCGGGCGTGGCGGCCAGCAGCAGGATGCAGCCGGCGGCGGCGGCGAACAGGGCTCGGGTCGTCACGGCGTTCCCCCCGAGGTCGCGCGGCCGGCCGGCGTGGCGGCGGCGGGCGAGCCGCCCGCCAGCAGCGGTCCATTGTCAGGCCCCGCCCGTCCGCTCAGCCGGGCCGAATAGGCCATGTTGTGCGCGACGATCGTCGAGCCGGGATCGGCCGCCAGGGCGCGGGCGTAGTAGCGGGCGCTGAGATCGAACCGTCCCAGCTTGTCGTAGACCACCGCCTGGGCGTTGAGCACCCGCGCGTCGGCCGGCGTGCGGGCCGCGGCGATCTGCAGCACCTCCAGCGCCAGGGCGTAGTCGCGGGCGCGGATGGCGTCGGCGGCGCGGGCGTACAGCCGGTCGACCACCGCGGCCGGGTCGGGCGGAACCAGGCCGGGAGCCGGCGCGGGCCTGACCTCGGCGACCTGAGGAGTCGGCCGGACCAGGCTGGCCACCCCGCGCCAGACCACGCAGCCGCAAAGGCCGGGAAGCAGCGCGCAACAGACGGTCGTCAGCAGCAAAGGTCGCATGGTCAGTGCCTCTTGAGGGCGGGAAGTAGGTTGTGGGCCACGTCCAGGCCGGCCGGCAGCAGCAGGGCGGTGACGATCACCGGCAGGATGCAGGCCACCAGCGGCAGGGTCAGCAGCACCGGGATGCGCATGGCCTTCTCCTCGCCGCGCAGGAACCGGCGCTCGCGCATCTCGGCGGAATAGGTGCGCAGGGTCTGGCCGACGCTGGCGCCCAGGCTGTCGGTCTGGATCATCAGGGCGGCGAAGGCGCGGAGCGCATCGACATTGACCCGGTCGCTCATCCGCCGCAGGGCGTCGGGGCGGGATCGCCCGGCGCGCAGCTCCTGCGAGACGCGGCCGAACTCGAAGGCGATGTCGCGATGCGAGGCGGCGATTTCCTGCGCCACCCGCACGAAGGCCGCGTCGAAGCCCAGACCCGCCTCGATGCAGACCACCATCAGGTCCAGGGCGTCGGGAAACTGGTTCTCCAGCCGCTCTCGCCGGCCGACGGCGCGCATGTCCACGGCGATCGCCGGCACGACCAGGCCTAGGCCGCAGAGCACCAGGGCGGCGACGATCAGCTGCAGCCCGGTGATCGGCGCCGAGGACAGCTTCTGCGACACGAGCAGCAGGAGCGGCAGACCCAGGGCCGAGGCCACGCGGATCAGGGCGTACCAGGCGGGCGCGGACGGCGCGGGAAAGCCGGCCTCGGCCAGGGTGCGGGCCAGCCGCGACGGCTGATCCTTCTTGGGCGCCGGCAGACGGTTCTGCACCCAGGACAGCAGGGGATTGGCCGGCTGGGCGGTCTTGAGCAGCGCCTCGTCGGGCGCGCCCCGCGCCACGGCCGGCCCGTCCCTCATCCGGCGGCGGATCAGGGCGTCCTGCTCGACGCGCCACACCACGGCCAGGGCGCCCATGACGACGGCCAGGAAGACCCCGACCTGCAGCCCGATGCTCAGCATGTCGTCCATGGCGTCCTCAATATCTGAAGGTGACGATGCGGCGGATCATCAGCTGACCGACGCCGTAGAGCAGCACGATGCCCCCGACGATCGGCCAGAAGGCCGGATCGGAAAACTTGCTGGTGTAGAATTCCGGGTGGAACAGACTGACCGCCGAGACGCAGACCAGCGGCAGCAGGGACAGGATCAGCGCCGACATCCGCCCCTCGCTGGACAAGGCGCGGATGCGCTTGTTCAGCGAGGCCCGGCCCCGGATCACGGCGGCCAGGCCGGCCAGGATCTCGGCCAGATTACCGCCGGTCTCGGTCTGTATGGCGATGCTGACGGCGAAGAACGCGATGTCGGCAGAGCCCGTGCGGCGGGCCAGGTTGCGCAGGGCGTCCCGGAACTCGCCGCCATAGGTGGTCTCGTCCATCACCAGACCGAACTCGCTGCCGATCGGATCGGGCATCTCCTGGGTCACCAGATTGACCGCCGAGATCACCGGATGGCCGGCGCGCAGCGCGCGGATCATGACGTCCAGCGCCAGGGGCAGCTGCTCTTCCAGCTTGGCCAGGCGCGCGGCGCGGCGACGCGCGATCCACATCGCCGTGACCGCGAAGCACAGGCCCGTCGCGCCGAAGCCGGCCATCAGGACCTGCGGAAAGGGCGACGCGATCGGCGAGCCGCGCAGGAAGATCATCGCCAGCAGCCAGAGCGTGGCCGCCGCGCCAGCGGCCACGCCCAGCACCTGCACCGGCCCGGCCGACAGTCCGGCCTGGCGGCAATAGAGCGTGGCCCGCGCGTGCAGGGCGGCGTAGGGCGTGCGGCCGATCCAGCTGTCGCGCGGCTTGCGCACCAGGGTCTGGTAGACCTGCTCCTGCGATAGTCCGCCCGCCATCAGCGTCAGGCGGCGATTGACGCGGCGGGTCTGGTCGCGCGCGCCGAGGAACAGGCCGATCAGGGTCTGGCCGGCCATGGCCACGGCCACGAAGGCCAGGACCAGCGCCATGGGGAAAAGGAAGCTGTCCATCGCGTCACGCCGAGACCCGGCCCAGGGCGAACAGGTCGCTGGACAGGCTGATGCCGCGGGCGGCCAGCGCCTCCATGAACCGGGGCCGCACGCCGGTGGCTTCGTACTGGCCCAGCACCCGCCCGTCGCTCCCGCGCCCTACGCGCCGGAAGCGGAAGATCTCCTGCATGCAGATGACGTCCTCCTCCATGCCCGAGATCTCGGCCACCGACACGATGCGGCGCGTGCCGTCCTCCATGCGCTCGGCCTGGATCACGACGTGGATCGCCGAGGCGATCTGGCCGCGGATCGAGCGGGCGGGGATGTCCAGCCCGGCCATGCCGACCATCTGCTCGACGCGCGAGAGGGCGTCGCGGGGGGTGTTGGCGTGGACGGTGGTCATCGAGCCGTCGTGGCCAGTGTTCATCGCCTGCAGCATGTCGAAGGCCTCGCCGGAGCGAACTTCGCCGACGATGATGCGGTCGGGGCGCATGCGCAGGGCGTTGCGGACCAGCTCGCGCTGCTGCACCTCGCCCTGCCCTTCGATGTTGGCCGGGCGGGTCTCCAGGCGGCCGACATGCGACTGCTGCAGCTGCAGCTCGGCGGAGTCCTCGATGGTGATGATCCGCTCGTGGTCGTCGACATAGGCCGACAGGGCGTTGAGCAAGGTGGTCTTGCCCGAGCCGGTGCCGCCGGAGATCAGCACGTTGCGGCGGGCCTTGACCACGGCTTCGAGCACCAGGGCCATCTCCCGCGAGATGCTGCCCAGCTCGACCAGGCGGTCCATGGCCAGCGGGGTGCGGGCGAACTTGCGGATCGAGACCAGGGGCCCGTCCACCGCCAGCGGCGGGATGATGGCGTTGACCCGCGAGCCGTCGGCCAGGCGGGCGTCGACCATCGGCTGGCTCTCGTCGACCCGGCGGCCCACGGCGGCGACGATCTTGTTGATGATCCGCACTAGGTGTCGGGTGTCCTGGAAGCGGACATTGGTGCGCTGCAGGCGGCCGGCCCGCTCCACATAGACCACCTCGTGGGTGTTGATCAGGATGTCGGTGACGGTTTCGTCCTTGAGCAACGGTTCCAACGGGCCCAGGCCCAGCAGTTCGTCGAGAATCTCCTCCACCAGCTGGTCGGTCTGGCTGGGGGTCAGCAGGCGCTTTTCCTCCATCAGCAGGCCGATGACCGCGCCGCGGATGTCCTGGCGCAGGGCGTCGCGCGGCGTGCGGTCCAGCAGGCTCAGATTGAGCAGGTCGATCAGCCGCTGGTGCAGCCGGACCTTCAGCCCCAGGGCGTCGTCGATCGGCGCGCCCTGCGGATAGGCGGCGGCCACGGCCGTGGCCTCGATGTGTCGGGTTTCGTCGCCCCAGAGCATGACTATCTCTCCATTCCGACGGCGGCCATGACCCCCGTCGGCGCCAACATTTCCGCCAGGCGGCCGATCGCCGCCTCGATCTTGCTGCCGCGCCGCACCGAGGCCAGCGAGACGCCCTGGTCGATGGCCTGGTGCATCAGCCGGCGATCCTCGGGGATGACTAGATCGAAGGGCCGGCCGATCGCCTGCTGGGCGGCCTTCAGCGACAGGCCGCTGGCGCTTTCGGCCTCGACCTGGTTGCAGATCAGGGTGACCGGCACGTCGTCCAGCCGCTGGGCCGACAGCATGTGCAGCTGCCGGCGAACCAGGTGCACGTGCGGCACCGACAGCCGGGTGACCAGCAGGATGCGCTGCGACTGGCGCAGCAGGCGGTTGGTCCAGGCCGTCCAGACGGTGGGCGGATCGACCAGGGTGATCTCGAAGTCGCGGCGCAGGGCCGCCGTCAGCCCGTCGACCAGCGCGGGGTTCAGGCTCTCGACCGGCATCAGCTCGTTCGGCGCGGCCAGCACGCTGACCCCGCTGCGGTGCGCCTTCAGGGCCGAGGCGAAGGACATTTCCTCGACCGCCCCGCCCGCCGCCAGGACTTGGGCCAGGGTGACCGGGTCGGGAATGTCGAGATAGAGCGCCGCCGCTCCCATCTGCAGGTCAAGGTCCGCCACGCAGACCCCTCCCGAGCCCGGGTTGGCGGCCAGGCGCACGGCGGTCTGCACCGCCAGCGAGGTGGCGCCGACCCCGCCGCCGGCCTTGAGCAGGGTGATGATCTCGCCGCTGCGGCGCTGGGCGCGACCGGTGTCCAGGCGGCAGAAGATCCGCTCCAGGGCGATGGCCAGGGCCGTGTCGGTGACGGGGGCCGGCAGCACGTCGGCCGCGCCCTGATGGATCAGGCGCCGGGTCAGCTCGACGTCGGCGTCCCGCATCACCACCAGCACCTCGATCCGGCCGACGCAGGTCGACAGGCGCGCGGTCAGGCGGTCGATCCCGGCCGGATCGGCCGCATCCAGGCCGACGATCAGCAGGTCGAAGGTCTGGGCGGCCCGCTCGGGCCAGGGCGTGTCCAGCCCGCGAAAGGTGACGGCCGGAAACATGGCCGACAGCATCGCCACGGGCGGATCGGCGCCCAGTCCCGGCAGGCACAGTCCCACCCGCCACGCGCACGGCCTTTGCGGCGCGGCCGGCTCCGCCACGGGGGGCTTGATCCGGTTGAAGGGGAGCAGGCTCATGTCAGGCTTTCTCCGCTGAGGGTCGAGGCCATGTTCGGCAGGGTGAACGGCGCCACGCCCACCACCTGGAGCGCGGCGCTCTGGAAGGTCATGCCGGTGAGGCTGACCGTCACCAGGGGCTCCATGTCCGGGGCGTAGGGGTTTCCCACCTTGCCCAGGCCGACATGGCGATAGGTGATCACGACGTTGGCGGCGGTGATGTCGGGATCGTAGGACTGCATCTTGGCCAGCACGGCCGCGAAGGTCGCGGCGTCGAAGCCGGTGGTTCCGCCGCTGCCGACGATCTGAGTGCAGGTCGAGCTGGCCCCGGAGCAGCGGAAGGCCATGTCAGGGACGGTGCTGCCGCCGGCCATGTTCTGGCTCAGGCCGTCGTAGCCCGCCATGTAGCTGGAGACTATCGGGCTGACGACGGCCAGGCGCACGCCCTCCCGGGTGGCGGCCTTGGCCGAGTTGATGGTCCAGGCCAGGCGGCCCATGTCGATGACGGCCAGCAGCATCGAGACGAAGACCAGGCAGATCAGGCCGAACTCGGCGGCCGCCGCGCCCCGCTCCTCGCGGGCCAGTCGGCGCAAAAGGGGAACCCGGATTGTCATTCGGTCCACGCCTGTTGGGCGCTGACCGTGAACCCGGTCAGCGACACCCCGGTGAGGGGACCGAAGGAGTCGATATAGGGCGGCGAGGCGCTGACCTGGACGATCGGCACGCCGGTCATGTCCTCGTAGCGACCGCTGTAGGCGGCGCCGGCGTTGCTGACGCAGGACACGGTGACGACGATGCTGGCGTTGCTGGTCCAGTTGGCGATCAGGGGCGATCCGCTGCCGTCGCTGGTGCCGGTGCGGGCCAGGTTCTGGACCTTGGCGGCGTCGCCCGCGGTGGTCAGGCCCCCGCAGGTCATCGGCAGGCGGGCGGCGTAGCGGGCGGCGTCGCGCACGGCCGAGACGGCGATGTGATAGTTCCAGAACAATCGTCCCGCGCCGACGAAGGCAAAGCACAGCAGCGTCATGAACGGCAGGATGAGCGCGAACTCCACCGCCGCAGAACCGCCGCAGCCGGCCAGCAGCCGGCGGAACTGAAGGGCCAGGGGCCTAGTCATAGAGCCGCACCGAATAGAGCTTGGTCTCGGCGCCGACCGCCGAGACGTCGGTGGTGGCCCCGATGACCTCGCCATAGATCGAGTTGTTGACGGCCGGGGCGGTCAGGAACAGGTCGACATAGGCGATGATGTGCACGGTCGAGCTGCCATGGACATTGTCGGCGTGGCAGTTGGCGATCACCGCCGAGATCGTGCGGCGATCGGGCGCGACCTGGGCGCCGGTCTTGTTGCACTGGGGCGCGGCGTAATCGTGCGACCCGCTGCTCGCCGTCTGGCCGTCCGTGAAGGCGCCGGCCGGCTTGGCGATCGAGCCGTCCAGCATCGCCAGCTCCCACTTGTAGACCTGGTAGCGGGTCGGGCTGGTCCCGCCGGCGGCGGGCGCGGGACCGTAGGCCGCCCAGCCGGTCCCGGTCGATCCGGCCGGGACCTGGGGCGTGTAGGTGGTCGGATTGATCCCCGAATGGTTGGTGGCGAAGTACTGGGCCGCGTTCCAGACGCCGCTGCCCAGCACGCTCGTCTGGTCGCAGTCGAGCGGGAAGCCCATGCCGCCGCTGAGGGCAGCGGCGCTGGCGCAGGAATTGCTGGGGGCCGACACCGAGGGCGTGCAGGCGCCGTTTCCCGCCGCCGTCTTGGAGCCGATCATGGTGTTCATGGCCGGCAGGAACAGCGGGTCGCTCTTGTTGCCGGCCGCCGACGACTTGTAGATGTCGAAGCGGACATTGAACCAGTCGTCGGCCGAGGCGATGTTGCCAGTCTGGGTCTGGGCGGTCGTGCCGAAGCATTCGGTCAGCGGCGGGCTGCGCCCCATGGCGTTCTTGACGTCGGCCGCGCCCGAACCCACCGACAGGAAGCCGAAGTTACCGGGACCCCAGGCCCCGTTGCCGCCCGGCGGCGGGGTCAGCAGGACGCTCTTGCCGACATAGGCGTCGCCGTCGAACGTCAGGCTGGTGGCCTCGTTGGGATTGCACAGCAGCAGCGGCGGCACCTTGCAGATGGCCGTGCCGTAGCCGGCCACCGCGCGGGCCGTGGCGTTGAACCCGCCGACGCCGGTCATCGCCCCGAACACCAGGCCCAGGGAGCGGGGCGTCAGGCTGATGCGGATGAAGCTGGCGTTGGCGTCGCTGGTCGCCGCGACGTCGGGATCGTGGCCGCTGAGGAAGGCGATGTCGCCGGCGCTGATCGCGACATTGCCCTCGAAGGCGTCGGCCAGGGCCTCGCGGTTGCTGACCAGGCTGCCCATGGCGGCGGTCTGGGCGCGGCCCATGGCCCCGGTGGTTCCGTCCAGCTGGCTGGCCCCGGCCAGGGCGGCCGCGTCGACCGCGCTCTCCAGCTCGGCCCGCAGGGCGTAGGCGCGGCTGACGTCGTAGGCCAGGCCGCCGATCGCCACCAGGCCGACCAGGGCGACCCCCGTGAGGGCCGCCACCGCGCCGGACTGGTCATGAAGGAAACGTTGCGCGAGGGACATGTCAGTTGGCGGAGCCTGGGCCCTTCGCCCCTCCCTTGGACTCGATGCTGGAGGTGGCCGCCTGGGCCGGCTGGACGACCTGGTTCTTGCCGTAGCGGCCGGCCGCCAGGACGGCGCGGACGCCGTCGCCGCCGGGTTCCCGGACCCGATCGTAACGGGCCTCGGGATCGGCGATCTGGGCGGCGAGATTGGCCCGCACGGTCGCCCCGAAGCCGGGCGAGAGGTCGCGCCGCGCGTCGGCGCAGCCGGCCAGGGCGGTGACGGCGGCCAGGACCGCCAGAGGGATCATCCTAGTGCAGCACATGGCCATAGGGTCCATCGACCCCTCCCTTAGCGGCGGCGCCGGTCAGCAGCACGCGATCCTCGGGCGACAAGGCGCCCTGGCTCGACTGGCCGCGGCCCAGCAGGAAAAGCTCGGTGTCGGACGGCGGCGTGAAGCCGTCCGCCGGGGTCGCCGTCCGTCCGCGGGTCGGCTTGACCAGATGCGGCGTGACGATGATCACCAGCTCGGTCTGGTTGCGCTGGTAGCTCGTCGAGCGGAACAGCGCGCCCAGCACCGGCAGGTCGCCCAGCATCGGGAACTGACGCACCTGGTTCTGGTAGTCGTCGCGGATCAGGCCCGCGATCGTGAACGACTCCGCGTCGCGCAGCTCGACCGTGGTCTTGGCGCGGCGGACCTTGATGCCCGGGATGCGCAGGCCGTTGCTGACGAACGAGCTGTTGGGATCGATGCTGGAGACCTCGGGATTGACCACGAGGTTGATCATGCCGTCCTGCAGCACCGTCGGGGTGAAGGCCAGGCCGATGCCGAACTGCTTGAACTCGACGGTGATCGTCGTCAGGCCGCCGCTCTGGTTCTGGGCCACGGGGACCGGGAACTCGCCGCCGGCCAGGAAGCTGGCCGTGTCGCCCGACATCGCCGTCAGGTTCGGCTCGGCCAGGGTCTTGACCAAGCCCTTGGTCTCCAGGGCGTCGAACAGCACGTTCAGGTCCACGTCGCCCGCGCGCAGCGGGAACTTCAGCAGGCCGAAGCTGTCGAGCACGCTGCTGACCACGCCGGTGTCGCCGGTGCCGATCTCGAAGTTGTGGTAGCCGGGCGCGGCCGGGTCAGCCGTGGCGACGTTCAGCCGCAGGGCCTTGGCCGTGGACCGCTCCATCTCGACGATGCGCACCGACAGGGTGACCTGTTGGGTGCCCTGCACCGACATCATGTTGACCACCTGGCCGGGCGCGAAGCTTTCGGCCAGGGCCGCGGCGCGGCCGGCGGCGGCCCCGCTGCTGATGGGTCCCGACAGCACGACCGACTGGTTGCTGGCGCCGACCACCAGGCCCTCCTCGTCGGGCATGGTGTCGTGCAGCCTTTGGCGCAGGCTGTCGACGTCGGCCGAGATCACCACGTTGGCGGCCGCCACCAGCTGGCGGCCCGGGCCGTAGGCGGTGAGCGTGGCCGAGCCCAGCTTCTTGCCCACCACATAGACCGAGGTGCTGGTCAGGGGCAGGACGTCGGCGGTCTCCGGATTGGAGATCATCAGGTCGACATAGGGGGCGGGCAACTCCAGCACCTGGGCCTTGCCCACCGGCACGGTGATCTCGACCTTGCGCAGGGCGGAGGCGGAGACGGCCGCGGGTTGGGCCTGGGCCAAGGGCGGGGCCGCCGCGGCGGCGGTCAGCAGGGCGACGGCCAGGGCGGCCCCGCGCAGCAATACGATCTTGCGGTTCATCGACGAGGGTCCGATGGGGCGCGGCGCGGGCCGGCGCGGACGGAAGGGGAAAGGCGCGAGCGGGACCCGGGTCATAGCCCCACCTCGTAACCGGTGGTGACGACCCCGCGGGTGACCCGCACCTCGGTGGTGCGCGGCGCGACGGGCGCCGCGGCGCGAACGACGGACGCTCTGGCCCGGACGCTGGCGCGGACAGGGGCGGCGGGCGCGACGCCCAGCGCCCGGCCGTGCGACAGGTCGGCCAGGGTGGTGACCTGGCGGGTCAGCGGCGCCTGGTCGGAGATCTGCCGCAGCACCAGCGAGACCGCGCCGACCGCCTGGGCCAGGGTGATGGCCTGGGCCTGGTCGGGGGTGACCTCCACCGTGATGGCCTTGACCACCACCGGCTTGTCCGCCGACTGGTTGTCGGACTGGTCGACGCCGACGACGCGGACGTTCTCGGCCAGCACCTGGGTCAGGCTGCTTTCGGGCTGATTGTTGTCCCGGCTGCGGGTCAGCAGCACGTCGACCCGGTCGCCCGGCAGCACGAAGCCGCCGACACCGGCCACGTCGTTGGCGCGCAGCGACACCGCCCGCATGCCCTCGGTCAGCGCGCCGGAAAGATTGGCCCGGCCGCCGGGACCCGAGATCCGGTCCGGCAGGATCGGTTCGTTGGCGGCGATGTCCTTGAGCACGATGCGCGCGCCGCCCTGGGCGGCCGCGGCGGCCTCGATGGTGGCGAAGGCGCCCGGCGGCACGGAGTCGGCCGGATAGCGGACCACTTTCAGGACGGCCGGCTGCAGCTTGAAGCCGCGTGTCAGCGGCTGGGCGGCGACCACGACGGGCGCCGAGGCGCTTGTGCGCACGGTTGGTCCGACCTCTTGCGCGGAGCCCATATAGACTCGCGCGGCCAGCACCGCACCCAGGCCCAGCGTCACGGCGCCGGCCAGGGAAATGATGGTTCTCGTCTGCATTGGGGGCAACCCCTCCCCAGGAAGGCGACAAGCTCTGTGTCGGCCCGTCGTCCGGAACCGGCGGCGCGGCGGTTTGGGCCGCGCCGCCGAAGATCAACGGCTGGCCGTCAGCAGGTGGCGGCCGACGGATTGGCCACGCAATTGGCCGCGTCGGTGATCGCCACGCCAATGTTGGTGCCCAGCAGGACGGCGGCCACCGCGATGGCGCTGCCGATGATCGCCAGGATCAGGGCGTACTCGGCCGCGGCCGCGCCTTCTTCTTCACGAATAAAGTCATGCAGAATATTCATTTGACCTATCTCTCCTCCAGATCTACCCCGCGCCGCATTTTTCGACCGAGATTGAAAGAAGAGGTCGAGCCTCTTCGGAGGACATTTAAGGTCTTAATGGATCGTTAAGTAAATACACCGGGGTTAGTAACAAATATTGCATATTTATCTGCACGGGGCATAGATAGTTTATACGATGAAATTAACCATCTTTACTTTCAAATCCCGTAGACGACGAACTTATCAACCCGTACAGGCTCGAAAACCACTTTTAAGAGATAAGATATTTGAGCACGCCAGGATTGAATCCCGGATCGCGACGCCCCGCCCGACCGCGGGGGGCCGAAAACCTGTAAATGGTCCTCGTCCTGAGCCCGTCGAAGGACGAGGACCACGCACCGCCTTGACTGGTCGTCACCCTGACCTTGGGTCGGACGTGGGCGCCTTGTCCGACCGGGTCAGCACCCGTCCCGCGCCGTGACCACGGCGTTGTCCTTCACGACGACGGTGCGGCCGTAGCAGCCGATGGCGCTGTCCTCGAGCCGGTACTGCTGCACCGACGCCCCCGAAGCGTTCTGGAAGCGCCGGGCCGCGCGGTTGAATTGCCCCCGCGCGGTGGGCGCGACGCGGTGGCTGAGCGCGCGGGTCCAGACCCGGCCGTCCGAAGCGACCTCGCGCTCGGTGCGGGCCAGGGTCAGGTCGACGGCGGCGGTCTGGTCGGTCCCGTCGGCCGTGACCGTCTCCTGGGTGACGCTGCTGAACGGATAGGACGAAACTTCCCGGCGCGTCGAGGTCCCGGATGCGTCTTTACGCCGCGTGTCGACCCGCAGGCGCGTCGACTGCCGCATGCGCCCGATCTGGACCTTGTCGTCGGAGACGTAGTCCTGGCGATTGGAGAACGACATGGCGTAGCGCACCGTGGTGGCGACTTCGCCGTGGGAGGTCCGCAGGACGCCCGCCACCTCTCCGCCCTGGGTGAGGCGCGTGTCGATCCGCCCGTTCAGGCCCTGCTTGTCGGTTCGGAGCCGGCGCGTATCCGTCGTCGCGCGCGGCGCCGCCAGGGTGTTGCGCAGCAGCCGTCCCGAGGTCGAACTCGCCCCGGCGTCGCGCCAGGCCAGCAGGCTGGCGGTGACCAGGTAGTAGTTGCGCACCCCGGGGACTGTGACCTCGATGCGATGCGGCCGGCCGTCGTTCACCAGGCCGGCGAACGGCGTCAGGTCGATCCTGGACGGCGTGAAGTTCAAGGTCTCGGGCGCGGGCGCGGGGAACCACAGATACGGATTGATCCCGCCCGTGAAGATCCAGGGGAACAGCGAGGCCAGGCCGGCGCGCTGGCCGTCGACGAACACCTCGACCTGCCGGAAGGCCCCGCCCCCGCATCGGCCCTCCTTGTCCGAGGCCAGGGCGTCGGGCACGCAGTCGTACCAGAACTCGTCGTCGGCCTGCCCTTGGGCGACGACGTCCAGGGCCAGGCGCTCGACATTGGTCGGCAGCACCACGGTCTTGGTCAGGCGATCCTGATCCTTGGTGAGCTTGGCCAGGCCGTCGGAAATCGACTGTACGACCTGGGGCGCGGCCGGCGCGGGCGCCGAGGCCGAGGCGGGATAGAACAGCAGGCGCGCGCGCGCCGTCAGGCGCCCGGTGTAGGTCTCGTTGACGACATTGGCGATCAGCACCTCGCCGGCGCCCGGCTGGGCCAGCAGGGCGGCGTAGTCGGTGACGTCGCGCTCCACGTGCCAGGTGGGCGCGATGGCCCGGCGCGGCTCCATCGTGGTGCCGTAGTAGAGGTTCACCCCGCCCAGGTGGATGATGGCGGTGCGGTCGAACTGCCGGCCGGCGGTGACGTCGAAATCGGCCTCCAGCACGACCTTGGCCCACGGGCCGCGGCAGGCCGCCGGCGGCGCATAGGCGAAGGCGACCGGGTCCACGCCTTCGAACTGCCTGGGACCGAACAGCGGCGCGACGCAGGGCTCGCCCGGCGGCCGCGGCACGCGCGGCTCGACCTCGGCGACGGTGTTGACGCCGGGCGCGGGAAGCGGAGGCGCGGCGAAACCGGCGGGAACGGCGCCGCCTGCCTGGGCGACGCCCATGGACGCGGCAAGGCCGATCGCGGCGACGAGGATGGAAAGCATGGATCGATGACGCGTCACGGTGAGCACTCGGAAAAGGGGATTGAACAGGTCGGGGAGGGACGACGACGGCTAGAAGTCCAGACTGAAGGCGAGCTGCAGGTTGCGCCCCAGCGGGTCGTAGGTCCCGGTGTAGGTGTTGGGATTGTTGGTCGTGCCGTCCACGAAGGTCGACGGGACGACCGGCGGGGTCAGGTCGAACAGGTTGTTGGCCACCAGGCGGATCGTCAGGCCCGGGCGCAGCCGCATCGACGCCCCGAGATCGAAATAGTCGTAGGCCTGGATCCGGGTGAACGGCCGATAGGCGTAGGGCGTCGCGCCCTCGCTGAGCGCGGGATCGGCGCTGTTGGCGGCCAGCCGCGTCGGGCCGATGTGGCGCCAGGTCAGGGACACGACCGCCTCGCGCCATGGCGGTCGCCAGGTCGCGCCGAGGTTATGCCGCCACAGCGGCTGCGGCGCATAACAATGGGGCGGGCCGAAATAGCCGGCGCAGTTGCGTAGCGGATCGTCCGGCGCGCTCTTGCCGCCGGTCGTGATCAGCCGCACGCCCGACAGGTCCAGGCCGAGGCGGCCCAGCTCGCCCAGCGACATCCCGTAGCTGGCCTGGACGTCCACGCCTTCGTTGATCAGCCGCGAGGTGTTCTGGGCCCCGGTCGCGATATAGCCGCCCGCGCCCTGGCTCCCGAACAAGGCGCCGGTGTCGGCGGCGCGATGCACGAACCGGCAGTAATAGTCCTCGCCGGTGCTCAGGCAGTTCTGGAACACGCTGTCGGCGAGGATCGGCCCGATATAGCCCTTCACCGCGATGCGGTAGTAGTCGGCCGACAGGCTCAGCCCCGGCAGGGCGCGCGGCGTATAGACCAGGCCGATCGTCCGGGTCCTGGCGTTCTCCGGGCGAAGGCCGGCGTTCCCGTTGCCGCCGTAGGTCTGGCACAGCTGGTCCGGGCAGTCCGGAATTCGCCCATATTGCGCGGCGGTCACCCCGGTGTGCTGGCACGCCGCGAGCGTCGCGGCGGGGGACGGGCCGGAGCAGGGATCCGACAGGCCGATCACGCCATAGGTCGACCCCGTATAGAGCTCGGAGATGTTGGGCGCCCGCGCGGCGCGGTTGAAGCTGGCCCGGGCCAGCCAGTCCCGCGTGGGCTGATACTGCAGCTCGTACTTCCAGGTCGGCAGCAGGCCGTCGCCGGTGTTGTACTTCGAATAACGGAGGCCGGCGGTGATCTCCAGCCGCTCGACGCCGGGCCGCCCCTCGGTGATCGGCGCCTGCAGTTCGCCATAGACCTCATAGACCGATTGCCGCCCGCGCAGCGGCGGGCTCAACTGCTCGAACGCCAGCGCCTCGGCGTCGATCTTCTGCTTCAGGGAGTCGGCCCGGTATTCCGCGCCGAGGGCCACGGCGAGGCCGCGATCGCTCCAGGGGCTCTTCGCGCCATATCCGGTCAGGTCCCCCGACAGGTTAGCGACCAGGTCGGTCTGGCCGTAGTGATTGGCCCACACGTAGTCGCGATAGGCGTAGGCGTAGAAGCGCGGATCCAGGGCGCCGGGCCTGAAGACGTTCGCCGGTACGCAGGCCGGGTCGACGCCGCTCAGGGCGGCCGCGCAGGTCGGGGTTCCGGCGACCGTCACGACGTTCAGGGCCCTGGCCAACCGGGCGGGGTCGATCTCGTTGCTGTCGGACAGCGAGCTGAAGACCGTCGAGCGGATCGCCGTCAGATCGTAGCGCCAATGGTCCAGCGCCTCGCCGCGCAGGCCCACGCTGATCCGGTAGTCCTGGTTGATCGCCTCGGCGCGCAGCGGCCGGCCGCCGGGACCGCTCATGATGCCGGTGTACCGGGTCGAGATCATCTGATCCGTCCCGGCGGCCGAGCCGCAGAGCAGCGCGGCTTGGCTGGTCGACAGGAACGGGTTGTTGCAATTGACCCGGAAACCGCCTGCCGGAACGTCCGCGGTGTTGATGTAGGGGTAGAACTGACTGTAGGTCGCGTCCTTCATGTAGAGCAGGCTGGCGCGCAGTTCCGCCGTCTCGGCCACCTTGAAATTGACGAACATCCCGGCCGAGCGGCGTTCGTCCGATCGCATGAAGTTGAAGGTCTCGCGGGTGTTGGCGGCGTAGAGGCCGCCGTCCTCGCCGGGAGCGAACGCGCCGCCTTCCGTGGCGTAGAAGACCTGTCCCGCCGACGGGCCGGTGATCGGCTGGAACCGGCCGTGGTGCGTGTACAGCGTGCTGACCGCGCAGGACGGCGCGCTGTTGTCGTCCGTCGCGATGACCCGGCAGGCGGAGAAGTCGCGATCCTTCCATTGCACCGGGTCCTGGCTGCGATAGGCGCCGAACACCAGGATGTCGCCACGCCCGCCGGCGAAACGCGTTCCGGCGGCGAGGGTCAGGTCCTCGCGAGCGCCGTCCATCACCCGCCGTGGCGGGGTCTTCACGTTAGGAAAGCCCGAGGCCACGCCGCGCGTCGCGAGGTTGTCGTTGGTGTGCTGGTAGACGCTGTAGCCGCCGTCGATCCGAACGCCGTCCAGGTCGCGGTCCAGCATGAGGTTGACCACGCCGGCCACCGCGTCGGAGCCGTAAGTGGTCGAGGCCCCGCCGGTCAGGATGTCGACACGCCGGACCAGGGCGGCGGGAATGATGTTGAGGTCGACCGCCTGGACGGGCGCCAGGCGCTCGCCGCCCAGCAGGATCAGGGTCCGCTGCTGACCCAGATTACGCAGGTTGATCCGGGCCCGTCCGTCGGCGTCCGATCCGTTGGTGAACTGGGTCGAGTCGGCGCGCGCCTCGGGAAGGCGATTGATCGCCTCTTCCAGATTGAGGACGCCGCCCAGCTGCAGGTCCGCGCGGGAGAGCGTCGTGACCGGCGCCGCGGCGGTCGTATTGGCCCGGCGGATGCGGGTGCCCGTCACCACCAGCGCGTCCAGCGAGGCCGGCCCGGCGACTTCCAGAGGCGCCGCCCGCGACATCACGACGACCCTAGGCGGCGGCGACGGCTTGGACTCCAGGGTGAGCGCATAGATCCCGGGCGCGATTCGCCGCGCCCGCAGGCCCGTGCCCTTCAGGAGCCGCTCCAACCCGTCGGCGACATCGAAGGCCCCGTCCAGGGCGTTGGTCCGCCGGCCCCGTGCGGCGCCGGCGGACAGCAGCAGCTGGATGTCCGCCTGGCGGGCGAATTCGGCCACGGCCGGTCCGGCGTCCTGGGCCTTGATCCTGAAGGTCTTCACGGCGGCCATGGCGGGCTGGGTCAGGGCCAGCATCATCGTCATCAGAAGGGCGCCGCACCCACGTCCGCGCCAAGACCGCTTCCCCGGCCCTGGCGAAGGCGAGGATCCGGCCGCGCCGGGGGAGGCCTTGGAAGGGGGCGCCAGGATTACGACGCGCGCCTCCCGCCCAGGACGATCTCGTCGCCGCGAACCTCGACCTCGACCCCGAGGCTGGCGCCGACCGCCGTCGCGAAAGCCTCCGGGCCGCCGGTGTTGAAGACGCCGTAGAAGCGTTCGTCGGCGATCGTCGGGTCGGCGATGACCAACTTGCGATCGTTATAGCGGTTGAAGTCGGCGACCGCGTCCCGCAGGGTTTCGCCGGCCAGGTCGATCTTGCCGTAGCGCCACTCCAGCTTGCGGTCGACCGCCGCCGGCGTGGCCTCGCGGAGGCCGACGCCGTTGGCGACGAAGGCGCCCTGCCCGGCTTTCAGCCGCGCGGGCGCCCGGGTCGAGCCCTCCGCCCAGACTTCGACCACGCCCTCGGTGACCAGCACGTCGGCGCCGTCGAGCCGTCGGCGGACGGAAAAGGCGGTGCCGACCGCCCGCACGCGCACCGCCCCGGCCTCGACCACGAACGGCCGCTGGACGTCGCGAGCGACCTGGAACCAGGCCTCGCCCGTCCGCAGGCGGACGGTCCGCTGCTCGCGCCGGAAGGCCACCTCGACCTGGGAAGCGGTGTTGATCGCCACGGCCGAGCCGTCTTCCAGCGGCACCCGGCGAACCTCGCCGACGCCGGTCCGGAACCGATCCTCGCGCAGGACCAGGACGCCGGCGCCGACCATCGCCGCCGCGATCGCGCCCCCGGTCCCGGCCAGCCAGGCGCGGCGCGAGGCCGATCGCACCGGCCGGACGGCGGGCCGCGGGGCCGTGTGCCGCGCCCGGTCCAGGAGGCTCCAGGTCGCCTCGGCCTTGAGCAAGGCGCCATGGCGGCGCACGTCCCCCGCCAGCCAGGCATCGACGCGGGCTTCCAGTTCGGGCGTGCGGCCGTCGCGATCCCGTCGCCAGACCCATCGGGCGGCTTCCGCCTCGATATCCTCAGCCTTTTCGCGATCGATCATTCGTCTTTCTCATCCGGTCGCCGCGCACCTCGGCGCCCTCTTCCTCGAGCGCGCGCATGATCAGGCGCATGCCCTTGACCGCCTCGTTCTCGACGGCGCTCTCGCTGATGCCCAGCCTCTGGGCGATTTCACGCTGCGGCACGCCCAGGACCTTTCGCAGTTCGAACACCCGCCGGCAACGCTCCGGCAAAGCTTGGATCAGGGCCCGCACCCTGGACAGTTCGCGACACGCAGCCGCGGCCTGCTCGGGCGAGGGCTCATCCGAACAGACGGACAGCAGATCGATTTCCGTAACCGCTTCGATGCGAACCACCTTGGCGCGCCGTAACTTGTCCGTGAGCAGGTTGCGGACGATCTGGAAGAAATAGCCGTCGGGGCTCTCGATTTGGTCGACGCTGCCCAGACCCACGAGCTTGGCGTAGGCTTCCTGGATCAGGTCGTCGATCTCGTCGGACGGCGTGCGCGCGCGCCGCAGCCAGGCGCGCACGCCCGCCTCGTGCGGCATGATCTCCTCGGCGACCCACCTGACGATGTGCTCCCGGTCGGACCTCATGGCGCGTCACGCCCCGAGCGGTCGGGAAATGGTCGAGCGGACGATGCGGAGGATCTGGACACGATCTGGTCAATCATCGGGGAACTCTGGCCAAGCTGCGCCAGATAGGGGACGGCCCGGAGCGGCGCCGAGTCAAGAACACGATCGCCATCCCTTTTTCTCGTCCCTGCCCTGAAGCATGCACCTTGGCCCGCTTCGTCACGACCGCGCTCGGCGATTTGTCGTGAAAGTCACATATTTTTGTCAAGCGCCCAAGGAACCTCGCCGGGCGTCCGTCTTGACCCTTAGGGGACGCCGGGAATTCACCCGCGCCTATAGGGGTTTATCAAGATGATGGTCGGATCTGGTCGGTTCAAAGCGGGGCTCATGGCGACCATCGCCGTGTCGGCCCTGGCCTTCTCACAGGCCGCGCAGGCCCAGCAGGCCGAGACCAAGGCGGACAAGGGCGACACCGTCGACGCGATCATCGTCACCGGCACGCGCATCCGCCGGCCGAACGTTCAGTCCGCCGCGCCGATCGTCACCATGGACAAGCAGGAACTGCAGTTCCAGGGCGTGCTGAACATCGAGGACGCGCTCAACCGCCTGCCGCAGGTCCGCGCAGACAACAACCAGTTCGGCGCCGGCTTCGACAACGGCGGCCAGGCCAAGGTGAACCTGCGCCGGCTGGGCAACCAGCGCACCCTGGTGCTGTTGGACGGCGAGCGCCTGCTGCCCGTCCAGGCGATCGACCTTAACATCGTGCCTGTGGCCCTGATCTCGCGCGTCGACGTCCTGTCCGGCGGCGCCTCGTCGACCTACGGCTCGGACGCCGTGGCGGGCGTGGTCAACTTCGTGCTGAACAAGAAGTTCGACGGCGTGCAGGTCAACGGGTCCTACAGCTTCTTCCAGCACACCAACGACGACACCGCCATGCGCGGGCTGATCTCGAAATATCCGAACTTCCCGCTGCCCTCCAAGCACGTGACCGACGGCGGCCGCTGGGACATCAACTTCGCGGCGGGCAAGAACTTCGCTGACGACAACGGCAACATCAGCGTCTTCGCGGACTATCGCGACCAAAAGCCGGTGAAGTGGAGCGCGCGCGACTATTCGTCCTGCCGCGTGGTGGCCAGCACCACGGCGCTGACCTGCTCGGTCAACACCAGCTACACGCCGTTCGGCCGCCTCGACATTGGCAGCGGCCCCAACGCCGGCAACGGCTACTTCATCAACAAGGACGGCACCCAGAGCTTCGTGTCGACGGCCAACGCCGCCGACTACGCCAGCAACACCCGCAAGGACTGGAACTTCATCCGCTCCGACAAGCGGTTCACCGGCGGCCTATTCGCCAACTATCACTTCAACGACGCGCTCGAGGCCTACGCCAACCTGCTGGTGATGCGCGACGTCTCGATCGAGCAGCAGTCCGGCGCCTACGGCCAGACCCTCAGCATCAACTGCAACAACCCGTTCCTGTCCGCCAGCCAGGCCCAGAGCCTGTGCGGCGCCTCGGCCGGCACGGCCAGCACAGTCAGCGCCGACTACTACCTGCTGCAGCAAGGCCCCGGCAGCATCCCCGTCCAGAACCGCATCGTGAACGCCGACTACCGCTTCAGCGGCGGCCTGAAGGGCGACCTGTTCGACGGCTGGCACTATGACGTCAACTTCATCGCCTCACGCGTCGAGAACACGCTGTCCGACCGCAACGAGATCAACCCCGACCGCTTCGCCCGCAGCGTGAACGTCGTCAATGTCAACGGCGCGCCGACCTGCCAGTCGGTGGTCGACAAGACCGACACCAACTGCGTCGCCGCCAACATCTTCCAGGCCAACAAGATCGACCCCAAGGTCTATCCCTACGTCTACGACAACTACCGCTGGACGAACGTCGTCGAGCAACGGGACGTGACGGCCAACATCACCGGCGACCTGGGCCAATACGGGATCAAGAGCCCGTGGGCCAAGGAAGGCGTCGCCGTCGCCCTGGGCGCCGAGTACCGCCGCGAAAGCCTGAAGGTCCAGGCCGACCAGGCCACCGTCGACTACGAAGGCTGGTTCAGCACCACCGGCGGCCACTACGGCGTCAAGGAGCTGTACGGCGAGGCCCAGCTGCCGATCGCCAACGACCTGCCCTTCGTCAAGAGCCTGGTGTTCAACACCGGCATCCGGGCGTCCAAGTACGACAACCAGAAGAAGGAGCTCTACACCTCCAAGGTCGAGGGCCTCTATCGCCCGGTCAGCGACCTGCTGGTGCGGTTCAGCTACAACTCCGCCGCTCGCGCGCCCAACATCTCCGAGCTCTATTCGCCGCGGAACTTCAGCTACAACGGCGTCGACCCCTGCTCGGCGTCCTCGCTCGCCCTGCCCGGCGCGGCGACGGCGGCCCAGTGCGCCAACACCGGCGTCACGGCCGCGCAGTACGCCAACAAGTCCATCGCCGATTGCGGACCGAACGGCTGTCGCCGCTACGCGGGCGGCGGCAACCTCAACCTCTTGCCTGAGAAGGCCATCACCCAGACCCTGGGCCTGGTCTACACGCCGTCGTTCGTGCCCGGCCTGATGATCTCGATCGATCACGTCGACATCAAGATCAAGGACTTCATCGGCTACATCGACGCCAACGTGGCCCTGTCCAACTGCCTGACCACCGGCCTCCAGTACTACTGCCGCTTCGTCAAGCGCGACCCGACCACCGGCCGCCTCGACGGGACCTCGCAGACCACCGGCTTCATCTCCGGCGGCACCGAGAACACCAACATCCTCAACTACAAGGCCAACGACGTTCAGGTCGGCTACAACTTCGACATCGGCAAGTACGGCCGCATGGACCTGAACATGGTCGGCACGCTGATGATCAACAGCATGGGCCAGGACTCGCCGACCACGCCGGCTTCGGACTGCGCGGGCTACTACGGCCAGCCGACCTGCTACGCCCCCGCGCCGAAATGGGCCCACAACTTCCGGGCCACCTGGAGCACGCCGTGGCGCAACAGCAACATCTCGCTGAACTGGCGCTATATCGGCTCGACCGACCTGACGGCCAACAGCACCGACAACGCCATCAACGGCGGCGGCGGTCCCCAAGGCTACAAGATCCTGACCAAGATGAAGGCCTACAACTACTTCGACCTGGCCGGCTCGGTGATGGTGGTCAAGGACATGACGGCGCGGATTGCGATCACCAACCTGTTCGACAAGTCGCCGCCGGTCGTGCCCTCGAACTTCGTCGACGGGACCAGCAACAACCCCAACACCTATACCGGCCTCTATGACCCGCTGGGCCGGGCGGTGAACATCAGCCTGCAGTACAACTTCTAACCCGCGCGGACCGCGCCGTCCCTGGACGGCGCGGTCTTGCGCTTTTCACGCTCGCGTTTTCGAGCGAAGCGGACACCGGTTCGCGTAAAAAAATCAAAACAAAGATCTGGAGCGCCCGGCCTGATGCAGTCAGGCCGGGCGCTCTGACGTCGTCCAGGATCGGACGAAGCGACGATCAGCCGCGGACGGTGATCACGTCCAGTTCGGCGAACGCGACCTGCGCCTCGCCACCCGCCGTCCTCGTCACCTCCAGGCGCAGATACCGTCCCTCCCGGCGATCGAACACCACCCGCTGAGGGGCCAGGCTGGCCGCGATGTTGGCGAATTCGCCCTCGCCCGCCGGCGTCCAGGCGGCGCCGTCGGCGCTGGTCACCACACGATAGCCGGCCGGCGCGCCCGCGCCCTGCGTTCGGTCCCAGGCCGGCGTCAGGATGAAGCCGGCCAGCGATCTGGTCTTGCCGAGATCCAGCGTCACGACACAAGGCGACGGCGCGCGCCAGGCGGTGCCGCGTTCGTCGTCGATCAGGGCCTCGGCGCCGGGCGCGCTGGCTTCGGCGATGCGCCAGTCGGACTTGCGCACGTCGAAGAGCCGTCGCGCGGGCGCGCTGGCCACGCCGCTGGCGGGCTCTATGGCGACGGCCTTCACCTCCCCGCCCTCGGGCAGGGCGAAGGGCTCGGTGAACCGGAGGGCGTCGCGGGTCGGCGCGGCGCCGTCCACCGTGTAGCGCAGCTCCAGCCCCGGCGCGTCGCCGATGATCGACACCAGGCCCTGGCGATCGCGCTGGATGGCTGGCGGATCGACCAGCACGGGCTGGCGGAACAGGCTGACCTCGCTGATCGCCGGACCGGCCGGGGCGTCGAGCACCCGCAGGCGCAGCTTGCGCGTGGCGACCGGAGCGGCCAGCCGCACCAGGCGCTGGGCGCCGATCCCCTGATGCCGGGCGATTTCGCGCCAGCCGCCGTCCCAGACATCCAGCGCGAATTCCGTGACCCGCAGGCCCAGCGGCAGATGCTCGCGCAGCCGCACAACGTCAAAGGTCCGCGCCTCGGGCAAGGTCAGGGTCAACTCCGGAGCCGCGGCGCCGGCGTCGCAGGCCCAATAGGTGTCGCGCGCGCCGTCCAGCACGGCCGTGGCGGCGTGGCCGGGCCGGGCGGCGCTTGCCTGGGCCCGGGCGCCGGCGGCCAGGTTGCGGGCGAACAGGGCGCGGCGGGCCTCGCCCCACGCCTTCAGGGCCGCGACATCCTCGTCGGGAATGCGACCGCGCCGGTCGGGCGGCAGGTTGAGCAGCAGGTTGGTCCCCCGTCCGACGGACTCGAAATAGATCTTCTGCAGCCGGCCCGGCGACTTCACCTCGGCGTCCTCGTAGGCGTGCCAGAACCAGCCCGGACGGATCGACACGTCCACCTCGGCCGGCCACCAGACCGAACCGCCGCGCACGCCGCTCGTGCCCTTGGCCTCGGTATAGGGGCCGTCGTCCATGGTCGCCCAGCAGGGATCGCCAGCGAAGCCGCGCTCGTTGCCGACCCAGCGCAGGTCCGCGCCCTTGGGGTCGAAGGTCACGGCCATCGGCTGCAGTTCGTGGACGAAGGCGATGATCGACGGCCAGTTGTAGTAGTTGGGTCCTATCTTCCGCACCTCGCGGGCGCCGCCATAGTAGCCGTCGCCGCCGTTGGCCCCGTCGAACCACACCTCGAACAGCGTCCCGTACTGGGTCAGCAGCTCGCGCAGCTGGTTGCGGTAATAGGTGACGTATTCGGATCGACCGTAGTCGGCGTGGTTGCGATCCCACGGCGACAGGTAGAGGCCGAACTTCAGCCCGCCGCGCGCGCAGGCCTCGGACAGTTCCCGGACGATGTCGCCCTTGCCGTCCTTGTAGGGGCTATTCTTGATGCTGTGCTCGGTGAAGCGGCTGGGCCACAGGCAGAAGCCGTCGTGGTGTTTGGCCGTCAGGATCAGCGCCTTCAGCCCGCCCGCCTTGGCCGCGGCGACGATCTGGTCGGCGCTGAAGTCGGTCGGATTGAACAGGGCCGGCGACTCGTCGCCATAGCCCCACTCGCGATCGGTGAAGGTGTTGATCGAGAAGTGGACGAAACCATAGGTCTCCAACTCGTGCCAGGCCAGCTGCCGGGCCGAGGGCGTCGCGCCGTAGGGCGACAGGGCGGCCGCGAAGGCCATGCCGGGCAGGGCCGAAGCGGCGGCGCCGGCCAGCAGCAGGCGGCGGGACAGATGAAGTTCGGGGCGCATCGATCGGCTCCGGTCAGGGGGAAACGGGGGAAGAAACGGGATCGGGGATCAGCCAGACCTCGGCCACCTGGTGGCCGCGGCCGCCGCCGCCGACGCCGGGCGGCCGCGTCCAATCCAGGCGCAGTTGGCCCGACCGCGTGGCCTCGGGCGGCACGGCCAGGTCGACAGTCATCGGATTGGTGGCGCGCGGCAGCGGCGGATGCAGTTCGACGCCGTTGGCGGTCAGGCGCATGGGCAGCTGATAATCCTCGCCGGCATAGGTCGCGCGCAGCCGCCAGGTCCGCTTCGGGTCGAGATCGCGATAGACCAGGGTGATCGGACGGTCGTAGAGCGTCTCGGCATAGGTCGTCCAAGCCCCGCGCCAACCGTCGTCCGGGATCTTGTCGGCGACGCCGTCGATGGCGCTTTCCAGCAGCTGGGGATCACGGTCGAAGCCGAAGCCGCGCGCCAGATGCGGTTCACGATCGGGATCGCCCAGGTCGTCGTACAGCGCGCCTCGCCCGGTCATCGGCGCATCCGCGATTTCGGCCAGCCGCGCCCGACGCCCGGCTTCGTCGGGCAAGGCCCGGATCTCGGCGAACCGGCGCTTCAGCCAGACCCGGTCGTTCAGCGAGGCGTCGACCCGGTCGAGATTGGCGCCGCGCTCGATCGCCGAGGCGCCGTAGCGCTGGACGCTGAGCTGCAGGCCCGCATGGGCGTAGAGCCGTCCGGCCAAATCGAACAGCCGGGCGCGCAGGGCCAGGGCCTCCGGCACGTCGGGCCCCGCGAGGGCCTGCTCGGCTCGCGCCATGGCCGCTTCGGCCCCGGTCGCGGAGGCTTGCGCCAGCGCCGCCATGGCCGCCGCCTGGCGCGCCGCCTCGGCCCGCGACCGCGACCGCACCCAGGCGTCATAGACCGCCCGGTAGAGCGCGGACTCGAACCGCCAGTTGGCGCGCTGGGCAGGCGAAGCGCGCCGCTCCAGGTCGTCGAACAGGGCCAGCGTGGTGTCGATCCCAGCGTTGTCGGCCGCCTTGCCGGTCCAATTTCGCTCCAGCGCCATCACCCCGTCCACGAACCGGTCGCTGGGCGCGTCGCCGATCCGCGCCCCGAGGAAGACCCGCGCGTAATCGCGCAGGACCTCGCGGGGCTCGACCTGCGCCGACCACCCCAACTGGAACCAGAGCGTCATGTTGACGTCGTCATTGACCCCTTCGGAATAGGTCACCGCTCCGGTGTTCAGCGCCGCGAAGTGGCGGAAGATCGCGGCCTGGCCCAGGGGGCGCGGATTGATCGGCTCGCGTCCCTCGGTGATCGCGAAGGCGGGATCCCACTGCGGAACCGGGAACTGGGCGTGCAGCGTGTGGCCGATGTCCGGATAGAACTGGATCGGATAGCGCGCCGGAACCCGTCGGCGCTGCACGGCCATGGGATCGCGAGTCTGCGGCCCGAAGAACACCCCCGTCAGCCAGGCGGGCTCCCGCGCCAGCTGGGCGTAGAAGGCCTCGCTTTGCGCCTGGTCGAACCCTTGGGCGGACAGCCAGACCTTGGCCCCGGGATGGATCCGCGCCAGGACGCGCGCCTCCTGCTCCACCAGCGGAAACAGCAGGTCCGGACGGGTGTGCCCGGGATCGCCGCCCGGCACGTAGAGGGCGTCGACACGTGGCAGCCGGCGGACCAGATCCTCGAAGGCCTTCAACTCCGTCGCCACGGCGGCCGGGTCGCCATAGTCCTTGGCCAGTTGCGGATAGTAGAGCGCGAAGTCCAGGCCATAGCGGTCGGCCAGGGCCGACAGGCCGATGAGGGTCTCCAGCGGCGGGGCCGGAAACAACGGGCTGGTCGCCGCGTCGTCCGACGCCGGCGCGATCACCTGGATGGTGTTGCCGCCGAAGATGGCGATGTCGCGCACGCGGCGTTCGAACATCGCCAGCGTCCAGGCGTCGTAGCTGTTGTTCTTGTAGCGATAGCCAATCTGCACGCCGCGCACGGCCTGGGCCGGGGCGGTGTCGATCGCTAGGCCGTCGGGCGCGGCCACCCGGCCCGGCTCGATCTCCAGCTTGCGCAGCAGCCAGCCGACGCCGAACAGCCGGCCGCGCGGGGTCTGGGCCGTCACGACCAACGCCGTCCGGGATCCCGCGCGCAGGGTGCGCACCGAGAACCCTTCCGGCGTCCGGGCCGCGTCCCCGGCGGGGCGGATGCGCCAGGCCGCCCGCAAGGATAGGGGCAACCGCCCTTCGACCGCTTCTGGACGCGCGACCACGATCAGGGGCGCATCCGCGTTCGAACCCGCGCCCCAGGGGCCGCCGACGCGCGCGGCGATCTCCTCGGCCAGGAAGCGCGCGGCCATCGCCGACTCCGCCTCGGTTTCGACCAGCCGCGCGTGCGTCAGGTCTTCGGCGCGCGCCGCCGCGGCCACGCTGGCGGCAAGGACCGCCAGCCCGAGCGCGAGGCGGCGGCGCGGCCTCACGCGAACTTCGGCGCCGAGGGCGGGCGCGACGACCGCACCGCCCCGAACGCGGGGTTCGGCCGCTCGCCCATCCGAAACACCAGCCGGCCGCCCTTGGCCAGCTCGTCGTGGCCGATCCAGCAGCGATCGTGCGCCGCGCCGTTCCAGGTCGCCGACTGGATGTAGAAGCGGTCCGGCGCGACGCCCTGCGCCTCGATCACCAGCTTGCGCCCCTCCCCCACCGCGATCTCGGCGCGCGGGAACAGCGGCGAGCCGAACACATAGGCGCCCATGACCGGATCGACGGGATAGAGGCCCAGGGCGCTCATCACGTACCAGGCGCTCATCTGGCCGCAGTCCTCGTTGCCCGACAGGCCGTCGGGCTTGGCCTGGTACTGGCTCTTGAGCAGCATCCGGACTTGGGCCTGGGTCTTATGGTGCGCGCCGCAATAGGCGTAGAGATAGGCCACGTGGTGGCACGGCTCGTTGCCGTGGGCGTACTGGCCGACCAGGCCGGCGATATCGGGCGGCGAGCCCGGCGGCATTTCCGAGCTGGCGGTGAACAGCGCGTCGAGCCTGGCCTCCAGGCCCTTCTCGCCGCCGAACAGCTCCATGTAGGCGTAGAGGTCGTGCTGGGTCAGGAAGGTCGCCTGCCAGGCGTTGGCCTCGGTGAAGTCGCGCCACTTTTCCATGTGGCCGATGGCGCGCGGCTCGAACGGCGTCACCCAGGAGCCGTCGGCGTTGCGCGGCCGCATGAACTGGGTCGAGGCGTCGAACTGGTTGCGATAGTTGCGCGAGCGGACCAGCAGGGCCTTGGCGTCGTCGTGGGCGCCCGCGGCGGCGGCCAGGTGCGCCATGGCCCAGTCGTCATAGGCGTATTCCAGCGTGCGGCTGGCGCCCTCCATCACCTCGTCGACCGGGATGAAGCCCAGGCGCTTGTACCAGTCCAGGCCCAGCACGTCGTCGTCGAAGGCCCGCTTGCGGAACGCCTTCCAGGTGCGGACCGCGTCCAGCCCGCCCAGCCCCTTGCCCTGCGCCTCGGCCAGGACGACGGCGGCGTGCCAGCCGTTCATGGTGCCGGTCTCGATGCCCTGCAGCGGCCAGACCGACGGCCCCTTGGGGCTCTCCTCGGCCATCGGCACCAAGCCGGCGACCACGTCGGCCGCCCGGGCCGGCTGGGCCAGGGTCAGCAACGGGTGCAGGGTCCGGTAGGTGTCCCACAGCGAATAGGTGCTGTAGTTGCGACGGCCGGTGGGAACCTTGTGGTCCTTCTGGTCCATGCCGCGGTAGCGGCCGTCGACGTCGCTGAACAGGGTCGGGGCCAGCAGGCTGTGATAGAGGCCGGTGTAGAAGATCTTCGCGTCGGTCTCGGACGCGCCGTCGATGCGGATCGACGATAGGGCCTTTTCCCAGGCCGCGCGGGCCGAGCGCCGCGCGCCGTCGAAGTCCCAGCCGGGCGCCTCGGCCTGCAGGTTGGCCAGCGCGCCCTCGATGTCGACGCCCGACAGGCCGACCTTGACCACCAGCGGCGCCTTGCCGGCGTCGGGATAGTGCAAGGCGCACTTCAGGTTCTCGCCCTTGGCCTCGCGGACTTCGGTCGCCAGCGGCTGATCGTCGGCGTAGAGCTGGGCGCTCTTGAACGGGCGCGACAGCTTCATCGCGAAATAGATCCAGCGCCCCGGCGCCCATTGGAACACCTGGCGGGCCCCGACCAGAGTGTCATCGCCGAGCAGGCGCAGGCTGGCGTTCTTGATCCGGGTCGCCGGCGACTTTTCCCACCAGTCCTTCTGGCCGTGCTGCAGGTCGATCAGCAGGTGGCCCGGCTCGCCCTTGGGAAAGGTGTAGCGATGCAGACCCACGCGCTCGGTGACGGTCAGCTCGGCGTCGATCCGCGTGTCGGTCAGGCGGACCTTGTAGTAGCCGGGCGAGGCGTGCTCGCTGGCCCGGTCGTAGCGCGAGCGATAGCCGTCGTCCGGCTTGCCCGGCTCGCCCGGGGTCAGCAGCACCGGGCCGGTGGCCGGGACCACCAGCACGTCCAGCAGGTCGGCGCAGCCGGTGCCGCTGAGATGGGTGTGCGAGAAGCCCATGATCGAGCCGTCCTGCTGATGATAGCCCGAGCAGGAATCCCAACCGTTGTTGCTGGTGTCGGGGCTCAGCTGGACCATGCCGAACGGCAGGGTCGCGCCCGGATAGGTATGGCCATGGCCGCCGGTGCCGATGAACGGGTCGACGAAATCGCACAGCGCCCGGCGCGGGGCAGAACCGGCCGGGGTGGCGGCGGCGAGCCCGGCCAGGCCCACGCCGGCCATCAGGCCGCGGCGGTCGATCGTGGGAACTTGGGTCATGCGGTCGTTTCCAGGGGGCGGGCCAGCAGGGCGGGCCGGCGGTCGGCGATCTCGACGATCAGCTCGCCGAACAGGGTGTTGGCCCAGGCGAACCAGTCGCGGGTGAACTTGGTCGGGTCGTCCTTGTGGAAGGCCTCGTGCATGAAGCCTTTGCCGGCGTGGGTCGCCTTCAGGGTCCGCAAGGAGGCCAGGACCGTGGCGTCGTCGCCGTCGACCAGGGCGTTCAGCGCCCGCATGATGATCGACATCGGCCAGATCAGGTCGAGGCCCGCGTGGGGACCGCCGATCCCCTCCGCCGCCCGGCCCTTGAAGAAGTACGGGTTGCGCTCGCTCCAGGCCAGGCGCGCCGTGCGGCGGAAGACCGGGTCGTCGTGCGGGACGCAGCCCAGATAGGCCAGGCTCAGCAGACCCGGCGCGTTGGCGTCGTCCATGAACACCGCGTTGCCGAAGCCGTCGACCTCGAAGGCCCAGACGGGCTGGCCGTCGGGGTCGCGGGTCAGGCCATGGGCCTGCAACGCCGCCGTCACCTCGTCGGCGAAGGCCGTGCACTCGGCGGCGAAGGCCGCGTCGTTCATCACCTCGGTCGCCAGTTCCGCCAACTGCCGCAGGCTGGCGGCGGCGAACAGGTTGGACGGGATCAGGAAGGGATAGACGCAAGCGTCATCCGAGGGACGGAACATCGAATGGATCAGCCCCACCTTGCGGGTCGGCGCCCCCCTGCCCTCCAGCATCAGGGTCTCGGTCGCCAGGGTGCTGGGCCGCTGGAAGCTGTAGGGCCCGGGGCCGGTCTTGCGCTGCTGCTCGCGGAAGGTGCGCACCACCACCGCCATGGCCTGGCGCCATTCGGCGTCGAACGGGGCCGGATCGCGGGTCGCCCGCCAATAGCCGTGGGCCAGGCGGATCGGGTAGCAGAGGCTGTCGACCTCCCACTTCCGTTCGCCGACGCCGGGCCGCATCTCGGTGACGTCCTGCTGCGACCACTTCAGGTTCGTCCGCGCCGTCGAGTCATGCATGTAGGCGTTGGCGTAGGGGTCGATCAGGATGCAGCGGGCCTGGCGGCCGATCACGCCGCGGAACAGGGTCCGCAGCTCGGGCGCCTTGGCGGCCAGCGGCAGGTAGGGCCAGACCTGGGCCGAGGAATCCCGCAGCCACATGCAGTCGATGTCGCCGGTGATCACGAAGGCGTCCGGTGTGCCGCCGGTCTCCGTGAGAAAGACCGTGGTGTCCAGGGTATTGGGGAAGCAATTCTCGAACAGCCAGGCCAGTTCGGGATCGGCGACCTTGGCCTTCACCCGCTTGATCAGGGCCTCGACGGCCGGGCTGGTGAAGCGCCGGGCGGCGGGCGGCGGGCGACGTGAGACGAACGGCGCGGCGCCGGCCGCCGGCGTCGCGGCCAGGGCCGCCGCCGCGCCGGTCAGCAGGGCTTGGCGGCGGGAGAGACGGACGCTCATCGCGAAAGCTCCTGCTGGCCCTCGATCGTGAAGCTCACCTCGCGTCCGGGCGCCTGGCCGGGCTGGCCGCCGCCGACGAACAGGGTGTAACGGCCCGGGACCACGGCCCGCGCGCCGTTCCGCCCCACCTGCGACAGGTCGCGGGGCGACAGCGTGAACCGGACCTTGCGCCGCTCGCCGGGCTTCAGCGTCAGCCGGTCGAAGCCGACCAGGGTGCGCAGCAGCAGCCGGTCGGCCTGCCGTCCGCGATAGTCCGCGGGCTTGGGTGGGATCAGATAGGCCTGGGCCACCTCGTCGCCGGCCCGGTCGCCGACATTGGCCACCTCGGCCTCGACCACCAGCGCTTCACCGGCCTTCAGCGTCGTCGCCGACAGGCTGGGCGCGCCGTAGTCGAAGCGGGTGTAGCTGAGGCCGTAGCCGAACGGATAGGTCGGCTCGCCCTCGAAATAGCGATAGGTCCGCCCCTTCATCGCATATTCGACCAAGGGCGGCAGGTCGCGGGCCGACTTGTAGAAGGTCACCGGCAGGCGGCCGGAGGGATTGTTCAGGCCGGCCAGGGTCTCGGCGAGGGCGACGCCGCCCGACTGGCCCGGATACCAGGCGGCCAGGATGGCGTCGGCATGGGTCTTGGCCCAGTCCAGCTCGACCGCGCCGCCGGAGGTCAGCACGACGACCAGCGGCTTGCCAGTGGCGGCCAGAGCCTCCAGCAGGCGGCGTTGCGGCGCGGGCAGCGCGATGTCGGTGCGGTCGCCGCCGTCGAAGCCCGGCACGGTCACCTGCAGCGCCTCGCCCTCGACGTCGGGCGAGAGGCCGACGACCGCGACCACCACGTCGGCCTGGCCCGCGGCCTTGACCGCCTCGGCCAACTGCGGCGCGGCCGGGGCGCGCCATTGCAGGCGCACGCCCTGGTCTTCGCCGGTGTGCGACAGCTCCAGGCGGATGCGGCGCGGGCGTGCGTCGGTGAAGTTCAGCACGGCCTCGACCGCTTTGCCCGAACCGCCGTCGTCGACCACCAGCTTGTCGTCGACCCAGAGGCGGACGGGATCGTGGCCTTTGCAGTCGAAGCAACGGGCGACGCCGACGACCAGGGCGTACTGGCCCGGTCCCGGCGGAACCAGGGCCCCGGTCCAGCGCACGCCGTAGCGGGCCGGATCCAGGCCCGGAGCCGGCGCGGCGCGGTCCCAGTCGAAATTGACGACGCGATCGGTGCGGGTCACGCGCGGGGCGCCGCTCAGGGCGGGATCGTCGAAATAGGCGCCGGTCAGGCCCTGGACGGCGTCGGGGCCGAGGCCGGTGCGCAGCGCGGTCTCCGGCACGGCGACCGGCACGCCCTCGGCCACGACCGAACCCTGGGCGTAGCGGATGGCGCCCTTGCCCCACTGGGCGCGCAGGCCTTGCAGCGGCGTCACCGGGTCGACGGCCGTGCCATGATAGTTGGCCTCCAGCACCTCCAGGGCGTCGGCGTCCGGCCCGATCACCGCGATCTTGGTGGTCGGGGCCAGCGGCAGGCGATTCTGGTCGTTCTTCAGCAGCACGATCGACTTGCGCGCGGCCTCCAGCGCCAAGACCCGGTGAGCAGGCGAGTTCACGGCGTCGGCGCCCAGCTTAGCGTAGGGATTGGCCGGATCGGGCGCGAACAGGGCGCCCAGCGCCGCGCGGGCCTCGAACAGACGGCTGACGGCGCGGTCGAGCACCGCCTCGTCGAGATCGCCCCGGCGCACGGCCGCCGGCAATTGGGCGTAGGCGTTGCCGCAGTTGAGGTCGTCGCCCGCCGCCAGGGCCGCCGCCGAGGACGCGGCGTTGTCGAGGCGGAAATAGTGGAACTGGGTCATGTCGTCGACCGCGTCGCAGTCGGAGACGACGAAGCCCTTGAACCCCCAGTCGCGGCGCAGGGTCTCGTCCAGCAGCAGCGGCGAGGCGCAGGCCGGGAAGCCGTGGATGGCGTTATAGGCGCACATCACCGACCGCGCCCCGCCCTCGGTCACCGCTTGGCGGAAGGCCGGCAGGTAGGTGGCCTCCAGGTCCTGGGGAGAGACGTCGACGTCGAAGCCGTGCCGGCCGGCCTCGGGCCCGGAATGGACCGCGAAGTGCTTGGGCGTGGCGATGGCGCGGGGATGCTCGGGATCGGGCCCCTGGATCCCGCGCACGAAGGCGCTGGCCAGGGTCCCGGTCAGGTGCGGGTCCTCGCCATAGGTCTCCTGGCCCCGGCCCCAGCGCGGGTCGCGATAGATGTTGATGTTCGGCGACCAGATGGTCAGGCCCTCGTAGCGGCCCGGATCGCGATCGCCGACGGCGTTGAACTTGGCCCGCGCCTCGACCGACACCGCCTCGCCGACCCGGCCCATCAGGCCCTCGTCCCAGGTGGCGGCCAGGCCGATGGCCTGGGGGAACACCGTGGCCGGGCCGTTGCGGGCCAGGCCGTGCAGGCCCTCGTTCCACCATTCGTAGCCGCGGATCCCCAGCCGCGGGATCGGCGGCGCGGCGCTCTGCAGTTGGGCGGCCTTCTCCTCGAGGCTCAGGCGCGAGACCAGGGCCGCCGGGGTCTCGGCGGCCTGGGCGGCGGTGGCGAACAACAGCAGCGACGCGGCCAGGGCGTGAGGTCGAACCATCATCGACTCCTAGGGCGTCACGGGCTTGGTGGCGCCGTAGAGGCTGCGCAGGGTCAGGGCCCGCTTCAGCTGGGCCAGCGAGGCCTTGGATTTCACCTGGACGGTGACGGCCTCGCCCGGCGGCAGGTCGAAGGCGTTGTCCGACAGGGCGGCGTCCAGGTCGCCGAAGCCCAGCCAGACCGCCCGGGCCAGCTTGGCGGCCTTGACGGTCACGGCGTAGCCGTCCGCCGTCTTCGACCATGTGGCCTGGAGACCCGGATCGGGCAAGGCCATGGCCTTGGCGGGAACCTGTGTGACGACGTTGCGCGAGATCGTCTTGCCGTCCTCGATCAGCTCCACCACCGCGAAGGTCCGGGCCGGATCGGCGCCCTTGAACAAGGTCGCGTCCGGCAGGTCGGCGACCCGCGTCCCCGCCAGAGGCTTGAGCTCCGCATCCGAGGTGCTGTCGGACAGCACCTTGCCGTCGACGTCCATCACCCGCACCCGCCAGCGGACCGGCGCGGGGGCGGTGCGGTCGGAGAGCAGGGTGATCGTCGTCGCGCCCTTGTCGTGCACGGCCGCCAGGGCGACCGGGGCATAGAAGCGGCGGGCGTGATACTGCAGCGCCTTCCAGCGGCCGTAATAGTCGACGCTGGACCACGAGGCGCCCGGCCAGACATCGTTGAGCTGCCAGTACATCGAGCCCATGGTCTGGGGTCGCGAGGACCGGTGGTGCAGCGCCGCCAGCTCGATGCCCTCGGCCTGCATCACCTGGCTCAGATAGACGAAGTCCTCGAAGGTCTTCGGCTCGCCGTAGTTGCGGCGGATGTAGAACAGGATCCGCTCGTTGCCCTCGCCCTTGGCGTACTTCTGGTGGGCCCGCATGACGGTGGAGTTGACCGACATGTCCTGCGGCTTGGCGATCGTCCTGAGCGTCCGCATCTCCGGCTGCGACTGCAGACCGTATTCCGACATGAAGCGCGGGGTGACGTGCAGGTACTCCTCGACCGGTTTTGAGCCGCCCCAGACGTCCCAATAGTGGCGATCGCCGTCTGTCAGCTGGTCGGCGGCGCCGTCATAGTCGGTGGTGGGCGAGCCGGCCCAATAGGGCGTGTCAGGGTCATTCTCGGCGACCGCGCCGCGCAACACCTGACCGAACAGGGTGGTCATGCCGATGACGATGCGCTCGCGTTCCTCGGTCGGGATCGAGGTCTTGAACTTGATCCGGTCGCCCCAGGTCTCCCAGCCGGCCTGCACCTCGTTGTTGCCGCTCCACAGCACGATGCTGGGATGGTCGCCCAGGCGCTTGACCTGCTCGACGGCCTCGACCCGGGTGTTTTCGCGGAACGCCACGTCGTAGGGCGGAATGGCGCCGCCGAACATGAAGTCCTGCCAGATCATCAGGCCCAGTTCGTCGGCCATCGCGTAGAAGGCGTCGCTCTGGTAGTGGCCCCCGCCCCACATGCGCAGCATGTTCATGTTGGCGTCGCGGGCCGAGGTCAGGATCTCCCGCATCTTTTCGTCACTGACCCGCGGCGAGAAGCTGTCGAACGGGATCAGGTTGGCGCCCTTGGCGAACACCGGCACGCCGTTGATCACGAAGCCCATGCTCTTGCCCCAGGCGTCGGCCTCGCGGCGCAGCTCGACCGTGCGCAGGCCCGAGCGGCGCTCGACCTTGGCCAGGACCGCCCCGTCCAGGGCGAGCGAGGCGTCGAAGCGATAGAGATCCTGGCGGCCATAGCCCACTGGCCACCACAGCCTGGGCGCGGCGATCGGCACGGGCACGGAAACGCGGTTCAGGCCAGGCGCCAGGGTCACCGTCTGGCGGACCACCGGCAGGGCGGCGCCGTCGGGCGCGGTGGGGGTGACGGCCAGTTCGACCGTGCGCGTCGCGTCGGATTCGATCTCGAACTCGGCGGACAGCCGGGCGTGATCGGCCGTCACCTGGTCCTGGCGGATGCGGAAACCGTCGATCCGGGCCTCGTCCCAGGCCTCCAGCCGCACCTCGCGCCAGATGCCTTCGGTGACGTAGCGCGGACCCCAGTCCCAGCCATAGTGGTAGGGCGATTTGCGCACATAGGTGGAGGTGTGCTTGGCGGGCGGCTCGTCGCCGAATGCGGAGTCGTAGGCGCCGGGCAGCACGTAGGGCTGCTTGAGCAGGTCCGGCTGCAGCTTCTTGATCGGCGACTTGAAGTCGATGGTGATCAGGTTGGCGCCCGGCTTCAGGATCGACTTGACCGGCACGCGCCAGCGGCGGTGCTGGTTGTCGGCCGACAGCAGCTTGACGCCGTTGACGAACACCTCGGCGAAGGTGTCCAGCCCGTCGAAGACCAGGTCGACATGGTCGCGGGCCAGCAGGGCCGCATCGGCGTCCAGGGTGCGCTGGTACTGCCAGTCGGCCAGGCCAATCCACTGCAGCTGCGCCTCGTTGGTCCCGACGAACGGATCGGGGATCCGGCCGGCGGCCAGCAGGTCGGTCTGCACCGTGCCCGGGACGGTGGCCGGACGCCATTGCGCCGCCTCGGCCGCGTGGGTCTTGGCCGCGGCGTCGGCCGGGTCGAGCCGGAAGGTCCAGCCCTGGTCGAGGCTCCGGGTCTCGACCTGTCCGGCCAGGGCGGTGGAGCCCATGGCGGCCAGGGCGAAGGCGGAAAACAGCGCGGATCGAAGCATGGTCACGTCTCGCCTAACCTGGGTCAGTTGGAGGAACGGGGCGTCAGGGTCAGGGCCTCGACGGCGTAGAAGGGCCCGGACAGCGGCGCGGTGAACAACAGGCACAGATCGGAATCGCCCGCGCCCTGCGGCAAGGCGCCCTTGAACTTCAGCCGGTTGTCGGCCGTAGCCGGATCGGGCAACGGGAAGGTCGCCGTCACCGGCCCCTCGCAGCCGCCCGCGCGGACCACCAGTTCGCCGAACCGCGTGGCGTTGTAGTGCCAGCGAACCTTGTCGGTGTCGGCGGCCAGGCCGTAGTGGCGCGGCACGCGCACGACCTTGACCTCGAACCCGCCGGCCAGGTCGAGCGGCGCGGCGGGGTACATCGCGCAGGTGTCGAACAGGTTGACGTTGAAGGCCGGCGCATCGGCCTGGGCCTCGGAGGTCAGCGGCACGCGCAGGCCCAGCGCTCCCTTCGGACAGGCGGTCAGCTCGGTGTTGCCGCGGGTCAGCAGGGCGGTCCGGCCGAGGTCGTAGGCGCGCGGCTCCGCCGTCGGTCGGCCGTCGGCGGCGAAGGCCGCGGCGCGGACCGTGGTCCCCACCGGAACCTTGAGCGGCTTGGCGTAGAGCGGCGAACGCGCCGTCGGCGTCTTGCCGTCCAGAGTGTAGCGGATCTGGCCGAAGCCGGACTGGGTCGACAGGGCCAGGGTCGCCTGACCTGACCGCAGCGTCGCGCCGCGGCCGCCGTCCAGGGCGAAATTCACCGCGAAGGCCCCGTCGGCGGCGTTGATCCCCTGGCGAGCGTAGCGCAGGCGCTGGACGTCCAGGCGGTCGAGGAACCCCGTCCAGTCGCGCCGGTTCTTCGGCGACCAGGTGATTTCCGAGACGGCGTCCAGGCGCGGGAAGATGGCGTGGCGCACCTGGGCGGGCGTCACCAGATATTCGGTCCAGGCGTTGGCCTGGGCGCCCAGCACGTGGCCGGCCTTGTCGGCCGCGATGCCCTTGGGCATCGGCTCGTAGCCGTAGACGTCCTTCAGGGTCATGATCGACAGCCGGCCCGGCGGCTCGTCGGCGCGGTCGCTCTGCAGGCTGTCCAGATAGAGGATCGGAGCCGGTGACAGCACGACGTCGTGACCGGCGTTGGCGGCGTCGATCGCCCCTTGCTCGCCCCGCCACGACATCACCGAGGCCGAGGCCGGCAGGCCGCCTTCGAGGATCTCGTCCCAGCCGATCAGCCGGCGACCGTGCGACGCCAGGTACTGGCCCAGATGCTCAATGAACCAGCTCTGCATCTCGTGCTCGTTCTTCAGGCCCAGCTCGCGCATGCGGGCCTGGATGGCGGGCGAGCTTTGCCACTGGTCCTTGATCGCCTCGTCGCCGCCGACATGAATGTAGGTCGAGGGGAACAGGTCCATCACCTCGTCCAGCACGCCCTCGATGAAGGTCAGGCTGGGCTGGTCGACATTGAACAGGTACGGGTTGACGCCCCAGTCGACGGCGACGGGCGGCCGGTCGCCGAACACGCCGATCTCGGGATAGGCGGCGACGGCGGCCTGGGCATGGCCCGGCAGGTCGATCTCCGGCACGATGGTCACCGACCGCTCGCGGGCATAGGCGACCAGGTCGCGGATCTGGTCCTGGGTGTAGAAGCCGCCATAGGGCTGGCCCGAGGGCGCCTCGCCCGCCGTCGGCGGGGTGCGCCAGGCGCCGATTTCGGTCAGCTTCGGATAGCGCTTGATCTCCACCCGCCAGCCCTGGTCGTCGGTCAGGTGCAGGTGCAGCACATTCATCTTGTGCGCCGCCATGGCGTCGATCAGCGGCTTCAGCGACTCCGCCGGCTGGAAGTGGCGGGCGACGTCGACCATGATCCCGCGCCAGGCGAAGCGCGGCTGGTCGCGGACGGTCAGGGCCGGAACCTTGACCGGCCGGCCGAACGCCGCGTCCGGGCTGAGCAGTTGGGCCAGGGTCATGGCGCCATACAGCAGGCCAGCGTCATCCTTGGCGGCGATGCGCGCGCCCTTCGGCGTCACGGTCAGCACGTAGCCCTCGGCCGCGCTCACCGACGGGTCGCGAACCAGGACGATCGCCCCCGCCCCGCCCTCTTGCGCCACGAGGTCCAGGCCCCGGGTCTGCTTGACCTGGCCGGCCAGCAGGCGGGCGGCCGACAGGGCGGCGACATCGCCGGCCGGAGCCGAGATCACCGCCCCCGAGCGGACGACCAGCGCGCCCTTGCCGGGGGTCAGCTCGGCCGGGACCGGAATGATCGGCGCCGGCGACGCGGCGGCCAGGGCCGTGCCGGCCGCCAGGGCCAGGGAAAGAGCCGCCAGGCTGGCGGTCGCGAAACGGTGAGCGGGTCGCATCGGCAATCCTTAGCGCTTGACGACGGGCAGGACGTCCCAGATCGCGGGATCCTCGGACCCCAGCACCCAGGCGCTGAACCCGCCCAGGCCCTGTTGCTTGACGACATCGTAGCGGGCCTTGAAGCTGCGGGCGTCGGGCATCGACACCCACTCGTTCATCTGGTCGCGATAGAGCACGTACCAGCTCTCCTTCTGGACGTCGTCCCACTGGACCTTGACGCCGTACTCGCGGGCCATGGGGATGGACTCGTCGCCGTCGAAATAGACGCCGTTGATGTTGACCGCCTCGGTCCCGTCGGCCCGCACCGGATTGTCGGCGAACCAGCGGTAACCGTAGAGCGGGATGCCCAGCGAGATTTTCTCGCGCGGGATGACCTTCAGCGCGTAGTCGAGGTTCTCCATCACCCACGGCATGCCGCCGACCGGACCCGGCGGGGTCCAGCGGGTGTGCTGGTCGTAGGTCATCAGGCTGACCTCGTCGGCGATCTTGCCCAGGGCCTCGATGTCGTAGGCGCCGCGCCAGTACTCCCACATCCACTTGGAATAGGCGCCCTTGCCAGGATGGCCGGGCGCGTTGGGCACGACGGCGACGCCCATGGTGAAGCCGTTGGCGTGCAGGGCGTCGGCGGTCTGCTTGGCCATCAGGGTGAAGGCGTCGCGGTCCAGATAGCTGATGTTCTCGAAGTCGAAGTGAAAGCCGACATAACCGTTGGCCTTCGCCTCGCGGACCAGGGCGTCGGCCATGGCCTTCTTGGCCGGCTCGCTTTGCATCAGCTGGTGCAGGCCGGCGCGGTCGGTCAGCGAGATGATCGGCATCACCGGCAGGCGGGCCGCCTTGGCCTTGGCCAGGATCCCCGGATTGGGCGCGCCGGTGACCAGGCCGTCCTTGGACACTCCGTACCAGGTGGGGACCAGCAGGCCGATCTTGTCGATGTGCTGCTCGAAGGAGCGCGTCGATTTGGGCGTCTCCATCAGGTAGAACAGCGCGACGGGCTGGGCGGGCTTGGCTTGGGCCTGGGCCCCGCCCGCAAGGGCGAGACCGAAAGCGGCGGCGAGAAACGCGCGGGTCAGGATGCGGCGCATGATGGCCCTTTCACTTAAGCGAGGTCGATACGGTAGACATAGGCGGCGTGTCCGGCGGGCTGTCCGCCGACCGCCAGCCGCAGCCCCTCGGCCGTCTGGCTGAAGGCCACGGGCCGGCCGGTGCTGAGCGCGGTGACGGCGCGGACCTGGTCCGTCGGCTTGATCGAAGCGATCAGGGCTTCGTCGCCTTCCGGCGCGTTCAGCTGCAGGACGTAGAGCCGGCCCTCCCGGGTGGTGAAGCGGAAGTCCTTGGCCGTGTAGGGCTTGGTCTTGGTTTCCTGGAACGAACCGTCGGCGATCTCAGTCGGCCCCTCGCCGAACACCCGCCAGGGCCGCGAGCCGTAGATCGCCTCGCCGTTCAGGGTCAGCCACTGGCCCATGGCCAGCAGGGTGTCGCGGGCGGCCGGCGGGATGCTGCCGTCGGCGTGCGGCCCGACATTGAGCAGCAGGTTGCCGTTCTTTGAGACCACGTCGACCAGCAGGTGGATCAGCTGGCCGGCGCTCTTGTAGGTGTCGTTCTCGATGAAGCCCCAGGCCTTGTCGCTGATCGAGGTGCAGGTCTGCCACGCGGTCGGCTGGATGCCCGGCGCCTGGCCGCGCTCGATGTCCAGCACCCCGGCTCCGACGGGCATGGAGCCCAGCTTGTAGTTGACCACGCCCTGGCGGCCCTGGGCGGCCTTGGTGTTGTAGTACTGGGCCAGCATGGCTGGCAGGGCGGCGCGGAACTCGGCCTTGCCGATCCACCAGTCGAAATAGATCAGCTCGGGATCATAGAGCTCGACCAGCTCGGCGGTGCGCGCCAGCCAATCGTCGACCCAGGCCTGGGAGACGGCGGTGAAATCGCCGAACAGGTCGGCGTCGTCCTTGCCCGACAGACGCAGCTGGGCCGGACCGTAGAGCTCCAGATAGCGCGGATCGTTGACGTCCGACGGGATCTTGCGGCCCTCGTCGAAGAACCAGTCGTGCTCGGCGCGGTGGCTGGAGAGGCCGAAATGCAGGCCTTCTGCCCGGGCCGCCTTGGCGAAGGCGCCGATCAGGTCGCGCTTGGGCCCGGTCTTGACCGCCGTCCAGTCCGACAGGCGGCTGTCGTACATAGCATAGCCGTCGTGGTGCTCGGCCACCGGCACGACATAGCGGGCGCCGGCCTCTTTGAAGAGCTTGGCCCAGCCCGCCGGGTCGTAGGCCTTGGCGGTGAACTGCGGGATGAAGTCCTTGTAGCCGAAGCGGTCCTGCGGTCCATAGGTCGCCCGGTGGTGCTCGTATTCCTTCGAGCCCTGCTGGTACATCAGCCGCGAGTACCACTCGCCGCCGAAGGCTGGCACCGAGTAGACGCCCCAGTGGATGAAGATCCCGAACTTGGCGTCCTGATACCAGAGCGGCGGCTCATAGGTCTTCAGCGACGGCCAGTCGGCGCGGAACGGGCCATGCTCCGTCATGACGCGGGCCCGCTTGAGCACCGCGGCGCGCGGCGCGTCGAACTTGGCCGCCGCCCGCCGCCAGGCCTGGTCGATCTTTTCCGGGCTCAGGATCTCCGCCGTCGGCGCGGTCGGCGAGACCGTCGGCTCGGCGGCCGAACCGGGCGTGGCGACGACCGCCGTGGCGCCGGCCGCGGCCACGGCCAGGAAGGCGCGGCGGTCGAGGCTGTTCAGATCGGTCTTGGACATCAACGCACCGCCGGATTGCTGGAGAGCTGCGCGGGATCGGGCGGGAACGGCGCCGAGCCCAGCTTGAAGGGTCGATATTCCGCCGCCTGCCCGCCCGAGCGGACGCCGGTCGGGGTCAACACGTCGAAGGTCAGGCGAACGATGCCGTCGACCGGCCTGTTCCAACCGCCCGTGACGACCGCCGGGGCCGAGAGATCAAGTTCAGTGGCCGGACTTTCGGCGATCACCGCTCCGTTCTGGTCCAGCGCCTTCCAGCGGACACGCTGGCCGATCAACGGATAGGACGGCAGGGCGCCGGCCGCGCGCGGCGCGACCTTGGCGGTGAAGCCCCTGAGGCCGCCCTCGCCCACCGTCCAGGCCACCGAGACGTCGATCGCGCGGTTGCGCTGCTCCCAGGCCGCGTAGGACGGCTTGCGCTGGCGGTTCTCGTCGACGACGCCGTGATCGACATAACCGTCCACCGACCCGGCGTAGAGGTTCCGGTTGGAGTGGTAGTCCTGATAGGTCCAGAAGATCGCGCCGCCCACGAAGGGCCGCTTCTCGAACGCCGCCATCTGGCCCAGCAGGTTCTCGACCCGCGCGATGTCGGCGGCCTTGGGATCGGTCGAGAACGGGCCCGGCCAGCCGAACTCCGAGATCACCAGCATCTTGTCGGGATAGGTCTTGTCGAAGAAGTCCAGCCACGGCTCCACGGACTCGGCGCCGCCGCTCCAGGTGCCGAAATAGGCGTTGGCCATGATGAAGTCGGCCTCGCGCAGCGCCTGGGCCGGCTTCCACGGGGCGATCGACACGTCGGAGTCGGCGAAGGTCACGAAGCGGCCGGGATCCAGGGCGTTGATGTGCGCCTTCATCGCCCGGAAGAACGCCAGGCCGCCGGGCTTGGAGGCGTCGCTCTCGTTCATCACGCTCCAGGCCAGGACGCTGGGATGGTTGCCGGCCTCGGCGATCATCTCGCCAATCTGGCGCTTGGCCAAGGGCAGAAGACGCGGATCGGCCAGTTGCGCCTCGGTCATCTGCCAGATCGGGATCTCCGGGATCAGCAGCACGCCCTGGCGGTCGGCTTCGTCCAGCACGGCCTGCGGCTGCGGGTAGTGCACCGGCCGGGTCAGGGTGACGTGCAGCGCCGCCAGGTCGTTCCAGTCCTGGCGGATGGTGCCGACGCTCTCGGCCTGGCCCTCCCAAGGCGAATCCTGGTGACGGGTCATGCCGGTCAGGCGCACCGCCTGGCCGTTCACATAGAGCCGGCGGCCCTTGATCTCGATCTTGCGGAAACCGACCGTGTCGGTGCGCTCGTCGAGCAGCCGTCCGTCTTCGTCGCACAACTGCGTCGACAGGCGATAGAGCCTGGCCGCGCCGACGTTCCACAGCTGGGGCCGCTGGACCTCGACGCTCAGCGACGGTTCGGCCGCGCCGCCCGCCGCTACGCGCACGGTCTGGTCGGCGCGGGCCACGACGCGGCCGTCGGGATCCTCGATCGCAGTCGTCAGGCGATAGGCGCGCGGCGCCGCGTCGAGGTTCTCGACCCGCACCCGGGTCACCGCGGTCGCACGGTCGGCCGACAAACTCTGGGTGATCGTCTGCTGGCGGATCAATCCCTTGTCGGCGACGCTCAGCCAGACGTCGCGCAGGATCCCGCCGTTGCGCCACCAGTCATACCAGACGTTGCCCGACGCCTGCAGCCGCATGGCGTAGCCGGGGATGGTGGCGAAGCCCGGCCGGTTGTCGATGGCCACCGCGATCCGGTTTTCGCCGGGCCGGACCAGCTTGCTGACGTCCAGGTGATAGGCCGTGAAGCCGCCCTCGTGGCCGCCGGCCTCGACGCCGTTCACGAACACCCGGCTCTTGTAGAACGTGCCGCCGAAATTGAGCTCGACATGCCGGCCCGCCAGGCCTTCGGGCAGGACGACGCTCTTGAAGTACCAGCCGACGCCGTCGAACGCCTGGTCCTGGCCCAGATTCCAGGTATGGGGCACGGTGACCGCCCTGGCGCCCTCGGGCGGCGCGGCGCGCCAGCCGGCGGACATCCCCTCCCCGTTCGGGTCGGGTCGGAAGCGCCAGTCGCCGTTGAGATCGAGCCGCGTGGCGGCGGTGGCGGCATGGCCGCCCAGGGTCAAGGCGAAGATCAGGAGGCGCAGAAACTTGCCGATCTTCCTCATCCCCGCTCCCGCCGCTTCGGCCTTGGAGGCCGATAGTCAAAAGCCTGGGCTTCCGCCCAGGTCCGCACTCGCCTGAAATAGTCGTTCTCCCGACGTCGACGACGTCGGAATTTCCACTTTCCCCAAAAAAGGAGGGCTGCCGCCGCCTTGCAGTCGCGGCGGCAGCCCAGTCGGGGAGAAAGTAGAGCTACATCTTGTAGCTGAAGTTCAGGGAGACCACGCGGCCGTTCTTGTAGAGCGCGGTGGGCGCGCTCTTGACCGAGCTGTATTGGAAGTAGGTTTCGTCCAGGAGGTTCGACGCGTTCAAGGTCAAGGTCATGCGGTCGTTGAACTTGTAAGCGCCCTGGAAGTCCAGCTGGGTATAGGCGTCGCTGTAGTCAGCCGATTGAAGACGACCGAACCGGTTGAAGTACTTGGAACGGTAGTTGTAGCTGAGGCGAGCCTGCCAGGGGCCATGCTCGTAGTACGGCACCAGGTTGATGGTGTCGCGCGACAGGAAGGGAATGCCGAGGCCATTGCCGGTCTCGGACGAGGTGAAGGTGTAGTTCGACTGGATGCCGAAGCCGTAGCCCAGGTCTGCCTGGTAGGAGAGCGCGAAGCCCGTGACCTTGGCCTTGCCGCCGTTCACCGGCGTGGAGACGTCGTAGGTCCGGACCTGGCCGGTCGAGTCGGCCAGTTGCTGCCGCGACGTCTCGTTGCCGACATAGTTGGTGATGTCGCGATAGAAGACCTCGCCCGACAACAGGCCGCCCGGGGCGAAGTACCATTCGGCCGATAGGCCGAAATTGGTCGCCTCGTAGGGCTTCAGGTCGGGGTTGCCGCCGCCGGCCGTCAGGCGGACGTCGTCGCGGCTGAAGGCGCCGGCCAGGTCCGAATAGCGAGCCCGGGCGATGACCTTGGCGGCGGCGGCGCGCAGCACCACGGTGTCACCGGCGTCATAGGCGAAGTTGAAGGCGGGCAGGAACTTGGTGTTGCTGTTCTTGACCGTCGTCAGGTTGGTGGTCGTCGCCCCCGACGTGGTTTCGGTGAGGTAGAAGGTCGAGGTGTCCTCGGTCTTGACCAGACGGCCGCCGATATTGCCGCGATACTTCTCGCCCTTGAAGTCGCCCTGGACGTAGGCGGCGGTGTTCTTCTCGTTCACCTGGAAGAACGAACCGGTGTCCAGGCCCCAGTTGACGTTGATCGTCTGGCCGGGGACCGAGGCCAGGGTCTTGATCACCGTTTCCTTGGACAGGGTGGCGAACGGTACGCCGTTGCCGGTGGTGTTCAGGCCGTCGAACAGGCCGTCCGGCGTCGAGAACGAGCCCAGGTCGGCCAGGGTGAAGGCGCGATTGGTGAAGGTCGCGCCGCCCATCGTGGTCTGGCTGTTGTCGTGGTCGCTGTACTTGGCGCCGAACAGCAGCTTGGTGAACGGACCGAACGACAGGTCGCGCGTGAAGTCGACCTGGCCGTACTTCTCTTCGTCGATGGTCTTTTCGGCATAGGTGACGCCGCCGATCTGGGCGCCGTTGAACGGTTGCCCGCCGTTGGCGGCGAGCACGCGCGGATCATCCCGCAGGCTGTTCTCGGCCGGGGCGGTGCCCACCCACTGGGTCGCGTCCGTGCCCGGGTTGGCCCAGTTCAGGACAGTGTTCTTGCCGTCGAAGCCGTAGGAGAAGCCCTGCAGCGTGCGGAAGCTCAGCAAGTATTCCGGGTTCTTGCCGCCGCTGGCCTTGGTGTAGCCGGTGTTGCCCGACACGGTCCACAGGTCGCCCGTCCACTTGCCGGCCAGGTTGATGCTGTCGTTCTTGACCTGGGTCTTGCGGTAGTTGGTGTCGAGTTCGCCGTTCCATGAACCGCCGGTCCCTGCGCCATAGCTGGCGGCCGTGACCAGGCCGTCGGCCACGGTGGCGTTCTGGAGACGATCGCCCCGGACGTCGTAGCTGAATTCCGACTGGCTGAGGTTGTTGTACTGGCCGCGGATCGAAAGGCCGGTCAGGGTCAGCTCGACGCTGTCGACCGGCTTCCATTGGATCGCGCCGGACAGGCCGACGCGCTTGCGGACCTGTTGGAAGTATTCGTGAGCCAGGAAAGCCGGATAGCGGGCGGCGTTGAGCGCCGCCATGCTGGCCGTGGTGGGAGCCGCGCCGTTGATGGTGGCGCTGGCCGACTTCATGCCGGTGATGTTGCCGTTGGCGTCCTTGTTGAGGAAATCGCCGCCCGAACCGTAGCCATAGACGGCCACGCCGGCCCGGCTGAGGTTTTCCCGGTCATAGGTCACGGCGCCGAGGATGCCGAAGGTGCCCGACTCGTTCCGCCAGCTGTAGAGGCCGGAGAGCTTGCCGTTGCCCTTTTCCGAGCGGTCGTTATAGGCGTAGCCGCCCGACAGGCTCAGGGTGTTGGGATCCAGGTCCAGCGGCTTGCGCGTGCGGATGATGACGGTGGCGCCCAGGCTGCCTTCGTCGAGGCGGGCTTCCGGCGTCTTGTAGAGTTCCGCGCGGCCGATGATGTCCGGCGACAGCAGCGAATAGTTGAAGGTCCGGCTCGAACGGTCCGACGGGTTGCCGCCCCAGTCGGCCGAGGCGATGGCGTGGCCATCGACATAGATGCGGTTCAGCGACGGCTCGGTGCCGGCGATGGAAACCTGCTCGCCTTGGCCGAACTGGTGATCGACCGTGACGCCGGGGAGACGCGACAGCGACTCGGCGACGTTGGTGTCGGGGAACTTGCCGACGGCCTCGGCCGTGATCACTTCGACGATGGCGTTGGTTTCACGCTTGAGCTGGATGGATTTCTTCAGGCTCTCGCGAATGCCGGTGACGACGACTTCGTCGACGGTCGTCGCGCTGCTGGTCGTCTGGGCCGACGCCGCGCCAGCCATGAACACGCCCGCCAGAGCGGTCGTCAGCAGAATATGTGCTTTGAGGCTCATTTGTTGAGTCCCCTCCCCTTGGGGCGCCGAAGCCCCTCCCTCGCCAGACCGTCGCCACGACAGCCGCTCGAAGCTCCCGAAGGCCCCTAGATACCAATCTAGAACCATTGAGATACCTGATGCGGATTTGACCCTAGGGCCGGGCTCGCTTTGTCGTCAATTAATAAATCAAATTTCATATATAAATTTTTTCCGGCGTGTAGAATTGTCACCCAACTGCTCGGGCTCCGCCGACGCCGCGATTCCTGGAGGCTCCCTGGGGTAATGAAAAAAGATAAATATATCTTAGGTTTATGGGCATCGCGAAAGGCGGCCACCCTTGATTGTCACGCGGGGGCAGCACACGCGTCGAAACGATTCATACATAAATTCAGGAAATTTAATGAAATAAAGCCTGGACCGCAGGTGGTCCTATCCACCTCATATGGAGGTCTTTTGGCGGACTCTCCGACCCCGCCTGGGCGACCTTGGCGCGGCGGGCCGCCAAGCCTGGCGACCGGCCCATGGCGCGCCCGCCGGACCGTATCGGGACAAAGGGCGCATCTTCATGAAATCGTCGAGTAGTCCGATGTCCTTCTCAGACCGCGTGGGCCGGCTCGAAGCCGATGACGCCTTGCCGCTCTACATGCAACTGCAGCGCGTGCTCAGGAGCGCCATCCAGAGCCGCGTCCTGTCGCAGGATGCGGCCATTCCGCCCGAACGGGAGCTGGCCGAGGAGTATGCGGTGTCCCGCATTACGGTGCGCAAGGCCTTAAGCGGCCTGGTCGACGAGGGGCTTCTGAGCCGCCGCCGCGGCGCGGGCACCTTCGTGGCCAGCCGGGTCGAGAAAAGCTTTTCGAAACTGTCGTCGTTTTCCGAAGACATGCTTTCGCGCGGCCGGCGCCCCCACAGCGTGTGGGTCAATCGATCGCTCGGCGCCGTGACCCCCGAGGAATCCCTCTCGCTCGGGCTTTCTCCTGGCGCGGCCGTCTACCGCTTTCATCGCGTCCGCTACGCCGACGACGCGCCCATGGCGTTGGAGTACGCGACGGTTCCAGCCTATTGCCTGCCCTCGCTCGAGGCGGTGGGCGACTCGCTCTACGAAGCGCTCGAAAAGGCCGGCTATCGTCCGGTGCGGGCCTTGCAGCGCCTGCGCGCGATCGTGTTCACCAAGAGCCAGGCCGAGGCTCTGGCCGTGTCGCCGCGAGACGCCGGCCTGCTGATCGAGCGACGCGGTTTCCTGTCGGACGGTCGCGCGGCGGAGTTCTCCCAATCCTACTATCGGGGCGACGCCTATGACGTGGTCGCCGAACTGAGCGGCGCGCCCTAACGCCCAGTCCCGAGGCCAAGTGGACCGGATCGGACCTGAAGTGATCTGGCCCATCCGCCCAGGCCTTGCAGATGGCCGCGCGCAACGGACTCCATAGCGAGCGCTTGGAGGTGCTGCTGGGGAACGTGCTCGACCGCCGGGCCGAGTGGATCGATCGCCGCCACGCTCACATCACCGAGCTTCGTCAACGGGCGGCCACCGCCGCCGCCAAGCTCTCGCGGCTTTACCCGGCGATCGAGGACGGTGTGACCGATACCGCCGACCAAGATTTCAAGGATCGCATGAAGGAACTGGCCTCCATGCGGGACGAGGCCCGTGCGGACGCTGACAGGGCCGAGGCGGCCATTGAACGCCTGGGGCCAAGCCTCACGCCCGAGAAGCTGCAAACCTTCGCCCAGGCCGCCGAAGCGCGCCTTCGCGCCGAGGACGGCGTCCGCGCCGTGGCTCAGCGCATCGAGGTGCTCTCGACGAAAGAGATCCAGATTATGGGAAATCGAACTGACTTGCTTCGAACCCTGGTCGCCTCAACGGGCGAAAACACAGCGATTCTGGAAGTTCGCAGTTTCAAACCGAAATGGCGCGCCCGGAACGATTCGAACGTCCGACCCTCAGATTCGTAGTAGTTCTAAGTATCCATCCTGCCTATACGCCAGAGCACGCCACGACCCGAAAGATTTTGTATTTACAGTATATTCCAAATCGCGGATCGGATGTGTTAGCATAGCTGCGTAGGTCGGAATTTAGACTTTTGTGGGCGTCGCCCCGTAGTAGCGCCCGTACTAGATCCCGCCACATCCGATGCAGCTGACCGTCAGATTTCGAACATGAGCAGCCAAACGTTTTCCTTCTCGGACCGGGCGCTCGCCCAGCTCCCCCTCGCCGACAAGGGCCAGTACATGGTCCGCGACCGCGACCTTCGCGGCTTCTTCGTCGTCGTGGGCGCCCGCAAGAAGACCTATGTCGTCCAGGCCGAGTTCTGGCAGGACGGCCAGCGGAAGGGAAAGCGCCTGGCGATCGGCGCCGTCGACGAGATGTCCGTGCGCGAGGCCAGGATCGCGGCCAAGGGAACGCTGGCCAGGATCCTCAGCGGCGAGCTGCACCGAGAGGAGGCGCAGGCCAGGGTCGCCGCTGAGGGGGCGGCGAACCCCGCCGGCGGAGCGGAAGACAGCAAGGGCGTGACCTTGAGGCAGGCCTGGGCGCGCTACCGCTCGTCGCACATGGAGCGGAAGGGCCGGAGCGAGGCGACCATCCAGAACTACGCGGACCATGTCGACCGTCTGTTCGCCGACTGGCTGGACAAGCCGCTAAGCGAGCTAGGCGAGACCCCTGGGATAGTCGCCGACCGCCACGACAAGATCACGCACGACAATGGACCCGGCATCGCCAACGGCGCCATGCGGACGCTGCGGGCGATCTACAACCACGCCCGCAAGCGCAATCGGGACCTGCCGCCCGAGAACCCCACACTCGCGGTCGACTGGAACGTGATCAAGCGTCGGGACACGGCCATGGGCGTGGAGGACCTGCCGACATGGTTCGAGCAGGCCCGGCGCCTTCGCCACCCGATCCGGCGCGAGTTCCACCTCTTCACCTTGCTGTCGGGCAGTCGGCCGGCCGCCCTTCTCAAGGCCCGGGTCGAGCACCTGAATCTGCGCGAACGCGTCCTGCACATTCCGCGCCCCAAGGGCGGCGAGGACCGAGCCTTCGACATCCCGCTGTCGCGGGCGATGGTCCTGTGCCTGGTCCGCGCCATGCGCGCCAGCCGTTTCTTGCTTCCCGACCAAGCGGCGACCTGGATCTTCGCTGGCGAAAGCCGCGAGGGGCACATGACCGTGCACCGCGAACAGCGCCAGGTTCTCTGCAAGTTCGGCAACGACCTTCGCCAGACCTATCGGACCGTCGGGCAGGCGGCGGGCCTCTCCGAATTGGACTGCCACCTGCTGATGAACCACAGCCTGCCAGGCGTGAACGCCGGCTACATCACCCGCGCCAAGCTCCTCGTCGGCCACCTGCGCAAAGCTCAGGAGGAGATTTCCCGGCTCGTCATCGCCCAGTCGGGCGACGGGGCGCGCTGGCCTACGCTGCCGTCGCGGAAGATCGGCGACCCGCTGCGCGACCCCACGCCGCCGGATCGGCGAACCAAGACCTACTGCGAGACCAACCCGCTCACAGTGGAAGGCAAGCCTCGGCGGCGCGTTGGCCGGCCGCCAACGAAGAACCGCGCCGGCACCAGCCTCCTCGTCGATGCGGTGTGGGCGAGGGAGGCGGCGCACGCCTTGGGCTGAGTCCAGACCCTCACGCGCCAAGGCCGGCGCGCCCGCCCGGCCACCCTGGCCACTTCCCTATCCGCGCCGATGGCCGGATATGGCCGGACTTGCTGACGGGCGGCTAGTCAATCTGCGGGAATACTAGGAAAAACTGAGACTTACAGCCGCAAACATTTCGCCCGAAGCAGTGAATAGGCGCGTTTGCATGTTGTTGGCCGGATGTGGCCGGATTCTCAGTTTTGGCCGGATCCGCGACAGCCCGAGAATCGAATCTCTCTGTGCGCACAACAGTTTATGAGTTTTGGGATCAGCACGCGCCTAAGCCTAATCCGGCCACAACCCGATCCAGTACCCGTGGCCGGATTCGCGGGCCTTGGCTGGATTCCTAGATCGTCTTGTCGCTGCGCTGGTAGTCGGTGGCCGGTCCCTTGCCCTTGCGGACAAGGAAACCACGCTCGGTCAGCCCGGCAAGGTCGCGACGAGCCTGGCGCTCGGACACGCCATGCTGACCCATGTACTCGGGCAAGCGAATGGAGTCGCCCGGCCGAAGCTGGGCCAGGGTCGCGCCCTGGCGCTCATTAAGCGCCGTCGCGGTCGTCGCAGCCCCGATCGGCTTGGCCAGGGTCGGCTTTGGTTGAGACGCCTTCCTCGGCGCGTCGGCGGCGAAAATCGTTAGGGTCACGCCCGTTGAGGCGACCTTCCAGTTCGGGGCCGGTGCCCCAAGCTCGGTGCAGGCCGCCAGGATCTTCTGGGTGCCGCGACCGATCCGTTCCATCAGCCGGCGAAGATAGAGAACGTGGGCTATGTCCGGATTGGTGGGGATTGAGGGGTGAGGCCTTGAGAGGTCGGCGACCTTGAGCCCCGCCGGAAGCTGACCAGAGTTCCAGATCTCGATGCGGTCCGGATAGACCGAAACCGCCACGCCGCCGGAGAAGCTCGCATAGTCGCGGTGGGCCAGAGCGTTGACCAGGCCTTCGCGCAGGGCGTCCTGGGAATAGTTGGGACGATCCTCGCGGCCGTGGCCGTCCCCGCCGAAGCGAGCCTGGATTCGCACGTGAGCGCCGACCTTGTCGAACAGGCGGTTAAAGACCTGGACGAGCGGGCCTTCGAACACCTGGTTGTCCAGAAAGGCCGCGCCGGTCTTGTCCGAGGCGTACTGGACGAACCGCACGCGGCATTGGGGATGGCGCATGGCGGGCTTTGCGGCGAAGACCACGTCGCAGGCCTGGGTCAGGCCGCCTGAAACCACCATGCCCAACTGGCGCAGGACCGTTAAGGTGTCCTCCTCCCCCGTGAAGGCGTAGCGGTCCGAGTTGCGGGCGTCTTCGACCGTGGCGCGGATTTCCCGCTCGACGAGGTCCTCGTCCTCCAGCCCGACCGAGGGACGCCGCTCCCAGCGCGCAGCTTCGACGGAGCGGACCTGAGCCAGCTCGCGAAGAGCGTCCGACGTGGCCGGGAGCGTGCGGCGGCCCGATCGCACCCAGACCTTGCCGTCAACGACATAGGGCTTGTCACGTCCCTGCGGGGCCTCGATGGTGATGATCGAGACATCGCCTTCGACATCGACACTCAGGGTGAAAAGCGCCGTCGGCGTGATGGCGTTCTGAAGGTAGGTCTCCAGCTCAGCGCGCATGATGTTGGCGCTAGGCACGCCCAGGATCGAGCCGTCGGCGTCAACGCCGACGAAGACGACGCCGCCGCGCGTATTGAGAAAGCCGCAGACCAAGGCCGCAAGGCCGGCCTTGTCGGCCGCATGGGGCGCGAAGGCCGCCAGCGGGCCTTCTCCCTCGTCGATCTGGGCTCGGATATCGGCGAAGATCATCGCTGCAGGTCCTCCTGCACGCGGGCCCGGACGCGGTCTACATCGGCGAGGTGTTCGTCAAGGAACCTACGGACCTCCTGGTAGCGGTAGAACTGAGCGGTGGCGTAGCGCAGCGCGTCCTCACCGTTCACGAACTTCTGCACCCAGTTGCCCGTGCGGTCCTTCAATTGGATGTCCTCGCGCGTGGCGGCCTCGTACATGTCGATGACGCGCAGGTCGTCCATCACCGACCCGCCCGGCTTGAAGGGCGACTGCGCGCGCTTCTCGGCTGTATCATAGCCCATCCTGGCCAGCAGCTTGCGGGCGAAGACAACGTGGTCGTGGGCCAGAAGCCAGCGCGGCTTGTTCTCCTCGATCGCCGTCAGCAGTTCCTGATGCGTGATCGAGATCCCGTCCCCGTCGCGGCCCGAGCCATACTTGGGCGTGATGATGCCTAGGAAGAGATCGCATGCCTTGACCGCGGCAATGCAATTGTCGAACGCACTGACGTTGGAGAAGGTCGGCATAGTGCCCGAATGAGAAGACCAGACCTCGTAACCAAACTCGGTCAGCGCCGCGTAGATCTGGTCCAGGAGCTCTTCGACGCCGTAGACGGTCGAAGACACCATGACGATCGGCCGCTTCGCCAACTCCTTGGGCATCCAAACCTCGTTTCCCGGACCGACTCGCCCAGCGCCACCCTTATAGGCTGCACCGATACTGTAGGCGAACCCCGTCAGGAAGTATGGCCGCATGACCAGCGGTCACGACCAGCCCGCTCCCTATGAGGATGCGGCAGGAGCGGGCGCGGCAGGCTTGGGTCGCGGCTTTGGCTTGCGGGGCACGCCTTGGCCGAGCGCCTTGACCTGATTGTCCAGCACCAGGGTACGGTAGAGGAAGGCTTCCAGGGTCGCCACGAGGGTTTCGAGATCCTGTGGCGAGGGACGCCAGCCGCGATGGGCGGCCGCGTTTCCGGCGTTGGTGAGAATGTCGAGCAGCGCCAGCTCGTCTCCGCCGATCTTGCCCTTGGCCTTCAGGTCGGCCAGCTTCTTATCGAAAGGAAGAGCCGGGTCGACGCCGAGGCTTTCGGAAACCCGATCAAAGACCGTGCGCACACCGATGGCGGCCAGGACCCGAAGATCGCCGTTCAAGGCCGCGTAGAGCTCGTCGTACAGCGCCTTCAGGTCCGGGTCGGCCTCCAGGACGTGGATCCAGCTGGGTGCGGCGCGCTGGGTGGGTGCGGGCCAGTAGGACTTGCGTTCGGGATAGAAGGTCTCGACCTCGCCGGTCTCGTCGTGCAGGTACTCGACGTCGTCGTCGCAGCTATCGGCGCGCTCGACATAGACCGTCCGACAGCCCCGACACTTCAGGATGCTGTGGCGGCGGCAGTAGCTGAACGGCCCTTCGTCCCATCGCTCCTCGTGGACGGCGACAGCATCGGCGAAACGCTCGGCCGAGCAGGTCGGACAGTAACCCTTCAGGGACGGCTCGCTCATGAGCCTTCATAATCGCAAGCACTGGTCCAGCGCCAGCGCTGCGGAAGCCCCAGGGATAGGCGCGCGGAGCGGATCGTCGGCGTCCGCGAGCAGGTGGACGCCGCGCCCACTCGCCGTGCTACAGTAGCGCTTCGCAAGGGAAGCGACCCATGATTGCAGAGGAAACCGTCCGCCGGCTCGTACCAAGCCGGCCGCCGAATGACGAATTTCGCTATAGCGGCCTGCCGTACGTCGACCTGCCCAAGGGCCCAGAACGCTGGATCGGCATCTGGTCGCAGTACCTGCGCCAGCGGCTGCGCGACGAAGCACAGAGCGGCTATCTCATCGAAGCTCTGCAGCGGACGGGCCTTATTGCCACCGGCATCTTCCGGGTCGCCGCACCACCATACGTCGTCTCGCCCGAATTTCCGATCGTCGACGGCTACCAGTTTGGCGCCGTTCTGCTCCGCGGCGCCCTATTCGGCGATCTCAAGGAGCCTGTAATCCCACTGGAGGGGGGTGCCTCGCGCGTGCCTCTCATCGAGACGCGCGCGAACCTCAACCTGCACACGACGACGAAGGCCGAAGGCCACGTCGCGGCAGTGTTCACCGACCCGGACGGACAGCGCTGCGGAATCACCGCCGCCCACGTCGTCGAGAAATACCTTCCCGGTCAGCTGGTGCCGGTGTTCTGTTCCGATTGCGACGGGCAAGCCCACCTGATCACCAAGGCGCCTGGCCTCATCGACGCGGCCAAGATCGGCTTTCGCTGCGGGGGCCCGCAGCTTTGGCACGACACCCACGGGCTTACGCGTAGCGCGGTCGAGGGCGAGACGGTCGAGCTTCACCTTGGCAATTCGGGCAAGGTGCGATCGACGGTGATGAGTTCACTGTCATCGCCCTCGGGCATCCTCTCCGCCGCCCAGCCCAGGCACTTCCTCACCGACGAGCACGGCCATCCCGGCGACAGCGGCTCTCTGGTCGCGGCCCAAGGCGACGACAACCCCGATCTGATCGGGATCTATCTTGGCGATGCGATCTGTCAGCAATCCAATGGCGTCATGGCCAAGTACGGCTATGGCTTGGATCTGGGACAGGCAGCTCAGCTGCTCGGCGCCAGCGCGCTCAAAGGAGACTTCCATGGCTGAACCCCTGGCTTCTGGCTTCCAGGTGACGATCGTCGGACCCGCGCCGCGCGGGGCGCCGGTCGGCGAGGACTCTCCATTCGTGGTCAACCAGCACTCGGGCGGTTCGGGCGCGGTCATCGACCGGATCGATGAACTGGAGGGCATCTGGGACCAGGTCATCAAGAAGCTGACCGGTCTTGCCGCCCAGTCGCAGGTCGCAACCGCAGCCTCCGAGTTCGAGCTCAGCGAGATCGAATTCAACGTCGGGATCGAGGCTGGCCTGAGCGTCGGGCTCGTGACGAAAGGCGATGCGTCGGTCTCCATCACCTTCGCCCGGAAAAAAGCCTAGGGCTCGCCAGGCCGGTCGCGCACGACCGCCTTGCCAAGGGTGCGGCCACAGCGGCGCTCCCCCCCTGAAGGAGCGCGGCGTCCGCCGATGAACCGCCGGAAGAGGCGCGTCAACCGGCCTGGTTCCCGGAAATCGAGACAAAGCCGGCTTCGGCCACGGTCATGCCCGTGCAACTCAATGGGCGGTTGGTCTCGCTCTTTGCTTTCATCCCCGCATCTGCTCGCGCGATGCCGCGCCCTGGCGATCGCCCCATGGGCTTTCTGCCCGCTACCGCGCGGGTCCAGCCCAGCGAGCTCAAGCAAGGAATTCCTGATTCACGGTTGTTTATTCCGAATTCCGGGTCTATTGGTAATGAGCCCTGGAGAGCCGACATGTACCGAACCGCACAGCAAACCGCAGACTTGGTGGCCGTGATCCTCAAACGCAGCGAACAGACGCGGGCGCGTATCAGCACCAAGACCATCAAGGTCCTGGCGCGACGCACCAATCTTCGCAGCGCCTTCGTCGTGGAGCTGGCTGGCGCGCTTGCCGATCGGCATGGCTGGGTCATGGCCGAGCTAGCATCGGGCGGCTATGGCGTGGTCCAGGCAAAGAGCTTGGAAGCGGCCAGGGCCGTTACCGGTCGACGGTGGCTGACCGATGAAGAGCGCAGGCTCATCCAGCGGTCGGGGGCCGACCTCTCGCGCTTCGACGCCGAGCTCTGCGAAGATCAGGACGAGCCGGAGGAAGAGGAATAGGCCATGCCCCCACGGTCGATCCCGCAAAGCCTCCTTGACGACGACGCCCTAGGCCGCACGTTCAAGGTTCGGTTAGCCGAAGCGCTGGCGCTGAAATTAGACGAAAGCGACTGGAAGAAGCTGGCGACGCTGCATGGTCTTGAAGGCCAAATCACCAGTCATCGTCGCTTCCTGCAAAGCAAGCGTTTCGATGATCCCGACTTCGAAGGCCATGTCCTCGACCTCGTAAAGCACCTGTTCGACTACAGGCCAGAGATCATCGTTGAGCTCTTCGAAAGACGCGAGATCGCGCGCTGGTTCGAAGCCAAGGCCCCCGAGTTGATCGCCGCCTGGCAGGAACAGGCCGATCCTTTGATTGAGGCGATTGGCCACGCGCTCGACGAGGTCGAGGGTGTCGCCGGCGTGATCGACCTTAGCGTCTACACCGGCCGCGTCCAGGCGGCCCTTCCCGGCGACCCTCACCTGGCTATCGGCGCCACCAAGGACATGCTGGAGGCCACGATGCGCACGATCCTGCACCGTCGCAACGTCGGCGAGGTCGACAAGTTCGACTTCCCCGGGCTTGTCGCCCGCTGTTTCACGGAACTTGGACTTTCGCCGACCGGACCTCCGGCTTCGGCGGGCGAGCGCCATCTTCGGAAGATCGCCAGCAGCGCGCGCACCATGATCGAAACGGCCAACGCTCTCCGCAATCTCGCTGGAACGGGACATGGACGCGTGGTCGGCGAGGAGGAGGACATCACGCCAGCGGATGCGAGTCTGGTCGCCTCAAGCGGACTTGTATTGGTGGCTTGGCTCCTGAACCGGCACAAGGACACTCCATGAGGCCGACCGTCGCCAAGCCTAGCGGGTCCAGAACACGTGGACCTCGTCGTGGCCGGTCTCCACGGTGAACACCTCGCCACCGAGCACCGCGTCGCGGGCCATGGCGTCGTAGTCGATGTAGAGGCGCAGGGCGTCGGGGATCGCCACGGTCTCCTCGGTGAGTTCGGCGAAATAATCCGACAGCCGGGGATAGACGCCGCGATACTCGTCGAAGGCGCCCCGTGCCGCCTCAAGGTCGCCGTCGACATGGGCCAGCACCAGCGCTCCAAGCTCCCCGCGTTTGCGCAGGAAGTCGGCGATCTCCACCACCGCCTCCAGGGGCATGTACTCGCCGACCTCCACCCCGCCGAAGTCGTCGTGGTCGTGGATGGCGTATTCCTCCGCGCCCGTCGCGGGCGAGGTGGCCAGCATGGCGGTGACCGCCGCGCGCACGTCCTCGACGTCGTCGCCGACCTCGATCCAGGCGCCATGCAGGCGGCCCTCGTTGTAGGCGGCCAGGCACGCGACATAGATGCGCGGCTCCAGGTTTCCAGCGGCCTTTCCCATGGTTCCAACCTCGCTTCAGGGGTTCAGCATGAACCCTTGCCCGTCGGCGAGACCGGGGGTGCAAGCGGAGGCGCCGGCTTCGCGGGGACCCGGCTGCAGGACCCGAAGGGGCCGAAGCTGGGCGGAAGCCGGTCCGCAGCGCGCCCGGGGCGGAGCCCCAAGCCCGCGACCGCGACAGCGGGCGGCAGCAAGACTTGAAACCGGACGTCCTGTTCTTGGTGAAGGTCCCGCTGAGGTCGGACCAGGGCCGAACAGCGGCCCTAGTTGTCAATGGCTGCGGCGCCGCTGGCGGAAAGGGGCGTCGTTGCGCACGCGAGGTCGGCCCTATCTCTCACCCGCTGATATGCAGCCTTCATGATTGTCGACTGCGTTGAGGCTAAGCCTGCGAGCGCATAGGCGTTCGCCAGTGTCTCGAACCTCTCGCGATATCTCGACGCCTTAAAGGGGCTCGAAATGTCGTTCAGCATTTCGGCGGTCACGTACCCATGCTGGATGTACAGCTGGCGTAGATGGTCGATCAGCTCCGCGTCAGTGGCTCGCCGCACCGCAGGCTTGGGCACAACAGGACCGAGAGCGGCAGTGGCTCTCGCGCCGGCACGTTGCCGCTCTCGTGCGCCCGAGGGCAGTCCACTCGCGGCGTACGCTTTCGTCAGCGATCCAAATCGCCAGCGGTAATAGCGAGCCGGATGCGGCCCCTCTGCGTTGATCAGCCTCGCGCTTATCGCGCCGTGCCTGTCCCAGATCGCTTTAAGGCCGTCCGTAAGTTCGGAGAAGGGGTGATCAACGGGCCGCTGTCTGGCGTATGGCTTGTAATCCTCGAACCCGACAAGGCGGAAGGCAGCCCGAAGAGTCTTGAAGCGACGGATATAGCTATGGGCCGATGCGCAGCTTGGGTCCTGATTGATGATCTTCGTCGACAGCGTGCCATGTTCAGCGAACAACCGGGCCAAGTCGGCCAAAAGCTTCTCGGTTGTGACGTGGCCTTTGCGGGTGGCCTCCATGTGGCCCTGCGCTCGCCAGAACAATTCCTCGGGGATCAGTGGGTCCATGACTTTGGTCACCACCCAACGATCTTCGGGCAACCGCACGACGTTGCCCAAGTTCGAAGCCGTTTTGCCGAAGACGTACTCGCCGATGTAGAGGCGGCTGCTCAGGATTGTTTGGATCGCCAGCGGCTTGAACGGCGTACCGGCTCGGCGTTTGCCGCTCCCATTCAGGCGACGGGCAATGGCTTGAAAGGAAAGCTTGTCGTCGACGTAGAGTTCGAAAATGCGCCTGACCAGCGCGATCTCCGAGGGCGGGCCTGGCACGAGAATGGTTCGGTCGGTGTTGACCCGCTTGTGTTGTCCCCGCTTGAGGAGACCGCGCTGGCGCCCCTCCTCGTCGATGAGCATCCGCCTGAAGCCCAAGGGAGCAAAGCCTCCTTGCTTGAAGCCAAGCGAGGCTTGCAGACGCTGCGCGCGAGAAACCTTCGCTGATAGCTCCCGGCTGTATTCGGCCGCCATGACACGCTTCATGTGCTTCATGATGGATGACATGGGCGAGCCGTCGTTTTCGAAGGGCTCGGCGCAGTAGCGGACGGGTATCCCGGCCTGTCGGCAGATGAACTCGTAGTGGGCTGATTGGTCCACGTCCTGGAAGCGCCCCCACCGGCTCACGTCCAGCACGAGGATTTCGCGGAACCGTGGCCTGCCCTGGAGGACCTCGCCCAACAAACGCTTCAGCCCTTTGCGGCCGTTCAGGCTCAAGCCGCTTTTGCCGGGGTCGATGAAGGTCTCGACGATGGTGTAGCCGCGCAGCGCGGCATAGGCCGCGATGGCCACGCGCTGGTTTTCAAGCGAGTAGCGCTGGTGCTCGGTGGACATCCGAAGGTACTGGGCCGCAGGGACAACCTTCTCACACATCAACTCATTCGGCATCGACTGACTCCTCCCACCGGGGCTTCACGCTGCCCCTTTTCAGCTGTCGCACATCCCGCGGTTCAGATCGGGAGACAGTCCTTCCAGCCGAGGTCACGGATCCGGGCGTCACCACCGTCTCTAATGCCGGCGCGACCTGAAGGCCGCGTCGAGCAGGGGGCCGGACCTGATCTCGACGCCGCAGCCCGTCGCGCCGTCGACCCAGTGGGCGCTGCACACAAGGGCGGTCCGGTCCGGCTCGTCGTCATCCTCCAGCGTGGCGTAGAGGTACAAGGCGCGACCAACCTCCGCCTCCAGGGCGGCGAAATAGGCGCGGGCGGCTGCGTTGAAGACGGGCACGCTGGCCGACCAGGGCGCGGAGAAGCTGGCGAGGACGACAGCCCCCTGGCCGGTTTCCTCGACGATGTCGTAGGCGAACATGGATGCTCCGATCCTGCATGGGCGCGCCGACGCCTTGCCGGCCGGTCGCGCCGGTTCGCGCCAAGCCCGTCGCGACGCCTCGCCGGGTCCTGGTCAGGGCGGCTCGCCCGCGCCCCCGACGGACTGGTCGAGCGAAGCGGCCGCGATAATGGCCCGGAACTCCTCCAGGATCTCCGGATGGCGGCCGCGCATGTAGCGCTCGATCTCGGGGTTTCCGACGAGGCGCGAGAGGTAGCCCGAGGCGATGACGAGATGGAGGACGTCGTCGCCGTAGGAGGCCTCAAGCGCCCTGAAGTCCTTGGTCAGTGACTCCATCTCGCGTTCCATCCGCGCCATCTGGTCGGCGGTCATGCCCGCGACCTTCTTGGGCTTGCTGGCGTTGGCGAGGTCGGACTGGCGGGTGGCGGCCAGGAGCGCCTTGGCGTAGGCGGACGTGAAGTTGCCGGCCGAGATCATCAGCTCGGCCACCTCGATCTGGCGCAGCGGCTTCATCTTGCGCAGGGCGTCGAAGGCGACGGGATTGACCGCGCGGTCCTTGAGGAGCTCGACGACTTCGGGAGCGACGCCGTCCAGGAGGCTCCGGCGGCGCTTGATGGCCTTGACGTCGACATCCAGGGCCCGGGCGAGCTTCTCCTCGGGCACGCCGCGCTCCAGGGCCCGCACGATCATAAAGTGCTCCTGGATGGTGGCCAGGCGGTTGACCCGCTTGTTGTAGGTGAAGGCCTCGTCGTCGTCGGCCACCAGGCAGCGGGTCTCCCCGTGGCCCAGGGTCTTGAGGATGGCCAGGCGCACATGGCCGTCCAGCAGCATGAACGCGCCCTGGCCGGGCGAGCGGACCACCACCAGCGGCTCGATCACGCCCACCTCCGCGACCGACTGGGCGATACGGCGGTACTTCAGCGAGGCCACCACCTTGTCGGGGAGCTTGCGCATGGGGAGGATCTCGTCCAGGCGCAGCACCACCATCCGCCGTTCGAAGGCGGCCTTGACGGGCCCCATGCTCAGGCCTCCACCACGCCGAGGCGCTCGGCCAGGGGCTTGGGCAGGGTGTGCATGGCCTCGGCGCGCAGCAGGGTGACGAAATTCTCGTCGTCGAGCAGCCGGCGCAGGCCGTTGACGACGAACAGCAGGCGGCTCTGGGCCAGGGAGGCCTTCTTGATCATGAGCTTCTGGCGGTCGGTCTCCTTGCGGTAGGCGCGCACGAGCGAGTCGGCGGTGACCCGCAGGCGCATCGTCGCGCTGGGTCCCCGCGAGCCGCTGTGGCCGGCCTTGCCGCTGGTGCGGCGCTGCTCGATGATCCGGCGGATGGCGATCATCTGGTTTCCCGGAAGGGCCTTCTGCTCATAGGCGTCGGCCAGGGCGCCCTGCAGCTCGTGGTCACCGGCCTTGGCGATCTCCATGGCGATGGTGTGGGGGATGGCGCCGCGCTCGACCGCGTTGATCAGCCGGTCCTCGCCGTTCTCCAGCAGGAAGCAGATCGCCCAGATGTATTCGGGACTGAAGTCGGTCTTGCGGGCGATCTCGGCGACCGAATAGCCGCGGTCCTTGAGCGCGCCGATCTCGCGCACCAGTTCCAGCGGCGTGCGCTGGCGGCGGGCGAGGTTCTCCACCAGGCTCATCACGTAGCAGTCTTCGACCGAGGCCTCCATGACCACCGCCGGGATCTCCTCCTGGCCCAGGGCGATGAAAGCCTCCATCCGGCCCTGGCCGCATATCAGGTCGTAGCCGCCGTCCTCGCGCGGGCTGACGGTGATCGGCTTCTTGAGGCCGAGGTTGGCGATACTGGTGACCAGCTCCTGGAAGATCTTGCGATTACGCGAGCGCGGATTGAGGACGGTGATGCTGGCGATCGGGATCGACCGGATGGTTTCGGAAGGGTCGGTCATGCCGCCAGCCTCAGGTCGGTGCGGCGGGTCAGGTCGAGGAAGCCGTCCAGGCTGTCGTGGCGGTAGGCGTCGAGGAACACCCCGTTGTCCTCACCCAGGCGCAGCCGCGCGGCGTTGCCCATGTCGATCCATGGCAGGAGGTAGTAGTCGCCCACCGCCTCGTTGCCGGGGGCCATGCGGGCGGCGATGGTGATGTCGGGGCGAAGGCCCGTGTCGAGCCGGATCTTCCAGCGGTGGCGGCCCTCCAGGGAGGCGCAGCGGACGATCGACAGCGAGGCGGTGAACTCCTCGTTGATGGTCAGCAGGTCGGTGGCCGGGTCGACGCGGACCTTCGCGCCCAAGGCCCGGATGCCGGCGACCGTCTGCTCGACCACGCGCGGGTGCAGGGCGCGCAGGGCGCGGTTGGTCTCCAGGTACCGGTAGTCACGGTCGGTGGCGTAGCCGACCAGCTGGTAGGCGCGCACCAGACTGCCGAAGCGGCTGCGGTAGGTGGCGCTGGAGGGCATGTCCTCGACCTCGTCGATGATCAGGCCCGACAGGCACCCGCGCTCTCCCAGTAGCGCGGTCAGACGCTCGAGCAGCTCGGTGTCGGTGAAGCGGCGGCTTCGCTCCTCGATGATCCGCTGGGCGGCGATGAAGAAGTCGGGGTCGACGATGCCTTCGAAGGCGCCGTCGGACCGCACCCACTGGTCGGGCTCGTTGACCACGCGCTTCTTCTTAAG
>Ga0065165_1000314_pt1 | contig 79288 bp, 50 predicted proteins | sample AraplaMF_Cvi_mMF_FD_63813 | JGI IMG/M metagenome (GOLD analysis project Ga0065165, IMG submission 63813) | Arabidopsis root microbial communities from the University of North Carolina, USA - plate scrape MF_Cvi_mMF (version 2) (version 3) | ecosystem: Host-associated > Plants > Roots >... | reverse complement strand
GATCGATCCCTTCATTCTTGCCTTCCTCCGATTCATTATAAATCTGCCAAAGCCAAAGCCTGCCATCCCCGCCCATGTAAACCGTCCCCGCATGCAGCCCTCCTACCGGCATCCCGATAAACGGTAGTTCGTTCCTGGTTTTCAGATAGGTGGCCGGCTCTCCCCTGTGGTACAGCGATTTAACCCAGGCCGGATCCAGCGCCTTATTTACCGGGATATTATGGACCGGGTAGCCGGCGGGCTTCCATGCACGCGACCTCCCCAGCAAGGGTTTGGCGAAGAGCAGGGTCGTAAGGAGGCTGCCCTGCCTGATGAAGTTGCGGCGTGATGTGTTTCTCGATTCCATTTGTCGTCAAATTTTCGTTAAGGGGTTAAATCGGCCTGGATTGCAGCGTGCGGGCCCGCTTTGCGGGCACATGGCGGCGAACTTATATAAGTTCACCTTAATCAGGAAATTTTTCCATTTTTTTATTTCAACAAAGTGTGTGCACGAGCACTCACATGCCCCGTAGCTATTCGTCTGCGCAAACGTGCTGTCTGTCGCCGGAAGTTGGCTCATCCGCGGCAAACAGGTAAACTTGCCGGTAACTTCAAGGGCATTCGCCGCGCATCCCCGCCCGTTTCATATTCCGTACCAACTTTATTAGCCATGAAAAACGTGCACGACCGCGCGCTCACCGCCTTTTTGTGGGCAATGCTCCTTTTCCTCACCGCCTGTTCGAAAGACAAGGCACCCGTCCCCGACCCGATACCTGACGAAACCGCACCACCGGTTCGCCAACTCATCCGGGAAATAGACTGGGAAACTTTCGAGTACAAAGCGGCCGTCAGCTACAATGCCGACAGCAGCATTCACCATATCGATTACAAAGGCGCCCGCGGCCAGACCGAGCTGAAAACGCATGAATATGACGGTAAAAACCTCTCGGAAATCAATGTGGCCGGCTCCATATCGAAAAAACGGTATGAATACGACGACAAAGGCAGGCTCAAAACCATGCGGATGATGAAGAAAAATGCAGGGCCATACGACAATTCCCTCATGATCGTGTTCCTGTATGATGACCATGGCGTTGTGCAGAAGCTGGAACGTTACCAGGTCACGCCCGCGGGCACACGGATGGACATCGTACATCATTACGAATACGACAAGGCCGGCGAACTGGTGCGCGTCCGCGCGGAGCAATCGGATGGTTACCAGACGTTGACACACATTAAAGGCTTTTCGCCCGAGTTCGATCATGATCCCTGGCTGTTTATCGAAGATTTCAGCAATCCGCATTATGCTATTTTCAATTTCCCTGTGCTCAGCGCCATGAAGGGCCGAATGCCCCTGCAAATCACCTATGAAATACCCGACAAAAGCGGCGTGTTCAAAGCCGAGCGCATTACTACGCAGCAATTCGAGGTGGCAGACAAAAAGATACAGCGCATGAAAGTCACTGTCCATTCGCCCGGGCTTGTACAGGCCGACGATGTATCCGAGATCAGCTTCAAATACTGAAACAGGTTCTATTGAAGGGCGCTATTTTGTACTTTCGAAAACATTTCGAAAGCAACAAACATGGAACCTGTTACCCTTACCAAAACACAAGCCAGAAAAATTATCCTGAATGCCGCCGGACTCGCCCGGAGATCGCAGTTCGGTACGGGAATCGAAGCGGTTTACCGGTTGATCGACCACCTGGGTTTTGTACAGTTGGATACGAATTACGTCGTGGAGCGTGCCCACCATCACGTCATGGCGGCGCGCATCCCCGGCTATCAGACCGAATGGTTGGGCCAGCTTTGCGAAGACGGCAGTATTTTCGAGTATTTCGCTTCCGACGCGGGCTACTTGCCCATGCACGATTTCCGGTTTTCGTTGCCGGTAAAAAGGGCTTTCAAAACGCAGCGCCCGCCTCTAAGCCCGGCGGAAACCAATCTGCTGAAAGAAGTGCTCGACCGTGCTGAACGGGAGGAGTCGCTCATGGTCGGTGATTTTGACAACGACCGCGTAGAAGCGAGCACCGGCTGGTGGGACTGGCGCCCCGCCAAGGTGGCGCTCGAAAGACTTTACCTCGACGGCGAACTGATGATCAACCGGACGAAAGGCTTTCAAAAGGTTTACGTGCTACCGGTGAATACCGTCCCGCCAGAGACCGACCTGACCATGCCCAGCGATGTTGAATATGCCCGTTTCGTAATCCGGCGCACATTAGGTGCATTGGGAGTTGCCTACGCGAAGGAGATCGCGTGGCGCGCCCGCTATGTGAAAGGCAACCTGGTAAAAAAGGAATTGGAGCATATGGCCCGCTCCGGAGAAATAAAGACCGTGATCGTGGAAGACCTGAAAGGCCCGATCTATATGCTCCCCGACCAGGAAATGCATCCCGAAATATCCGGTGAAGTTTTCATCCTTTCTCCGTTTGACATATTGAACGTCTTTCGCCACCGCTTGAAGGATTTCTTCCATTTCGACTACCAGATCGAATGCTTCGTACCTGCGCCGAAACGGCAGTACGGCTATTTTTCCTTGCCTGTCCTTGCCGGTGAAACATTCATCGCCCGTATGGATGCCAAGGCCGATCGCAAGAAAAAAATATTGATCGTCCACAACCTGCATTTTGAACCCGTGAATCTGGACGAAACCACTATGGAAAAGCTCGCCCGGAGCCTTAAAGCCTTTGTCAGGTTCAATCAATGTAATGATATCGTCTTCAATAAAACGAACAACCAAACCTGGCTGGAAACGATTATCGAAAGTATATCCAGGTAGATTTTACGTGCCGCTTCATTATGTTTGTCAATATCACAATCGTGTTCCGCACGGATTGCGGCGCCAGTTGAGTGGCAAACAAAAACCCTTACTTACAAACACCCAATGACTGCTATCAGTACAGACTCCCGGATTTCCACGGGTACAAGGCTCGGTTCAATGCTAATGGACCATTGTTTCATGACGATGATCGCGATGGTCTTCTCAGTTCCAGGAATGGTCTCGACTTTCTCAAATGCGTTTGAAGTAACACATGCGCAGGAGAGTTTCAATTTAATGGGCGGACCATTTTTCTACATCAATTTATTTGGCTTTGCACTATACCTCTGTAAGGATTGCATCAACGGACGAAGTTTTGCAAAGCGAATTCTAAACTTGCAGATCGTCGACAACGAGACAGGTCAGGCGGCAAGTCCGATGAAGTGTTTTATCCGAAATTTACTACTCATCTTGTGGCCTATCGAAGTGGTAGCGGCATTGAGCAATACCAGCAGGCGACTTGGTGACAGAATTGCCGGAACAAAGCTTGTCGTATTTGACAAAACCGCAGCGCAGCCAAAAGTCAATTTCGGGCAAGTGATCATTCCGGTTTTGATCTCATATGGATCAATGTTGCTGCTGACGTTGCCATTTTTCGGGCTTACTTCTGCAAATGAAGGCCAGAAGGTCAATTACGTGGAGGCCTCGTATGATGAACAGTCAAGCAAGGAAGCCGAAAAACTTTTTGCGGACAGTCTTGGGCAATATCTGACTGCGAGTGTCCGGACTTACAACCAAATTCAGGACAGGCCATTAAAATATGTTTCCGTGATTTTTCAGCTCAGGGAAAACTACCTCTCAGATGACCCGAGCTTCGAAAAGATCAAAACAACGGCCATGCCCGTACTTTTTTCAAAGTTCCCTGAAAAAACATTTATCGGACAGGTTAAGTATGTTTATCAAACGAGTAATAGCATGCAGACGAGGATAGAACGCTTGAACTGGCCGCAAGCGAAGTAGCATTACAGAGAGCCCAAAAAAGAAAGATCTCCCACCGCCCCTATGGGCGCCGATTTGCATTAAAAATGCATTTAAACGGAATTAAAAGGTGATTAAGACTTTCCCGGGGGGGGGCGCGTAATATTGGCGTAACATGCGCTGGTGATATTTACGGAAGTTTTGTTCCGTACAAATTAGCTAGTTACATGTTATGAAGCATTTTGTTTCTTTACTTTTTACATGCCTCCTATTCGCTTCGGCGGCTTCTGCACAGATCACCACCAGCGGGATCAGCGGGATCGTCAGCGACACCAAAAATGAAGCCCTGATCGGTGCTACGGTGCAGGCCACCTACCTGCCCACCGGCACTAAATATGCCACCGTCACCGAACCCGACGGGCGTTACCGCATCAACAGCATGAATGCGGGCGGGCCCTACCGGATCGATGTTACCTACATCGGGTTTGAAACCACTACGGTCTCCGACATCGTCCTGCAATTGGGCGAAACAACCAGCCTGAATGTATCGATGAAGGACGAAAGCCAGACCCTCCGCGAGGTGACGGTGAAAGCCGATCGCGGCGGTGAACGCGAAGGGGCCGGGTCCAATATCAATGCGGAGACGATCCGCCGCTTACCGACCATTTCCAGGAGCATGACGGATATCACCCGTACTTCCCCGCAAGTGAACAACAGCAACTCCTTCGCCGGTACCAACTTCCGCTATAACAACGTGACCGTCGATGGCGCCGTAAACAACGACGCCATCGGGTTCAGCCCGTCGCTGGGCGGCTCCACCGGTACCACGGGCCAGCCGGGATCAAGTACGCGCACCAACCCGGTCAGTCTCGATGCGATCCAGGACATTCAGGTGGCGGTTGCGCCGTTTGATGTGCGCCTGGGCAACTTTTTAGGGGGCTCAGTGAATGCCGTTACCCGAAGCGGCACCAATAAGGTGACGGGCTCGGTGTACGGTTTCGGCCGAAACGCGGCGCTCGTCACCAAATGGAATGGTGCTTCGGACGCGAAAGAAAAACTGCCCAGCACATTCTACGAATACCAGACGGGTGCGCGTGTAGGGTTGCCGCTCATCAAGGATAAGCTCTTTTTCTTCACCAATGAGGAGGTCACGCGCCGCCAGGACCCTGTTCAGTTCCAGGCCGGCACTGCTTCTTCACTCATCAAGGATGCGAGTGTAGCGGAGAAAATCAATGATTTTGTCAAAACCAATTACGGGCTCGATGCGGGTTCGTACGGCAACTATTCTATCTATTCTAAAAGCACCAAGCTCTTCAACCGTATCGATTGGAATATCAATGCAAAACACCAGCTCTCGCTGCGCAACAACACCGTATTTTCGGAAGCGACCAACCTCGAACGCGATTCGCAGAATTTCCGCTTCGGAAGTATCGATTTCAAGCAGCATAACAACCAGAGCAGCACAGTGGCCGAGTTGAAAAGCCAGTTCGGGGGCCGCTCTTCCAACAGTCTCATCGCCGGGTATTCCGTCATTCACGACTATCGCAATACGCTGGCCAACGTCCGTACTTTCCCGCAGGTTGAAATCGGCTACAATGGCGGTACCATCTTCCTGGGCAACGACCGCGAGGCATCCGTTTTCAACCTGAAACAGAAGACGTTCGAACTGACCGACAATTTTACTTTTTATGTAGGTAAAAACACTTTCACCGTCGGCACGCATAACGAGTTCTATACCATCGACTACGGTTTCGTGAACTCCCCGAACGGACGGATCTCTTACAGCAACCTCGACCAGTTCCTCGGCAACGGCACCCCGGACGGCAAGACACTCCCCAACCGCGTGCGTGGTTCCTACCCCTTCGACGACCCAACCAACAACCTGGACAACCAGTTCAACAATCCCTATGCGCATTTCAACGTAAACTTGCTGAGCGCTTACATTCAGGATGATATCGAGCTGAGCAGTCGTTTCAAGATCACGCCGGGTATCCGCCTCGACTATTCGGGGTTGCCTAAAAAGCCTGCATTGAGCCCGCTGGTGAATGCCGCCGCTACCGACCCCGGCTACGGAACCACGTATACGTACACGCCCCTGAACCAGATCCATAACAAATACCTGAACAACGTGCAGGTATCGCCGCGCCTCGGTTTCAAGTACGATGTGAAAGGCGACAAGAGCATTATCATCCGGGGCGGAACGGGGCTTTTTACCGGCCGCATTCCTTTCGCATGGCTGGGCTATGCGTTCTATAACAATGGCGTGGGATATGGCGCTTATGATTTCAACAACAATGTAACAGCCGCTACCAAGCTGGTGGGTGACCCGCTTATACCGAATGGCGGCGTGCTGATCAACAACAATCCGGCCAATGGAGGTGTGAAACGCACACAGGTGGATTTGATCGACAACAACTTCAAAATGCCGCAGATGTTCCGCAGCAACCTGGCTGTGGACTACACGGTGGATGGCTACAAGTTTACATTCGAGGGGTTGTATACCAAGGTCATCCAGGACCTGAAATTCCAGCAGGTGAATACCAAAGACGTGGTCCGCTATTACAGCTACGACACCCAGCATCAGCAACCTGTTTATGTCGCCGCCAATGGCTCGGCGGGCGCACAGCGGATCGATAACAACTTCGCGAATGCCTATATGCTCTCGAATACCAACCAGGGCCACCGTTACAGCCTCACCGCGCAAGTACAGAAGGCGTTCCCAATGGGCTTCGGCTTCTCGACGGCATATACTTACGGCAAGTCGTACGATATTACCAACGGGATCCGCAACTCGATGGAATCCAACTGGCAGCTGAACCAGTCGCTCAGTCCGAACGACCCGAAAGTGGCTTACTCGAACTTCGATATCCGTAACCGCATTGTGGGAAGCATTAACTACCGTGCCAACTGGAACCCGAAAAACGCGACGACCGTAACGCTCTTCTACGCATTGCAGTCGGGTACCCCGTATTCGTGGGGATACGTGAACACGACCATCGACGGGACCGGTCAGGCCAACAGCCTCGCTTACATCCCGAAAGACCTCGCCGAAGCACAGCAGCTGATCCCGACCGGAACCCAGGCTGCGGATTTTATGGCCTTTGTGGATTCGGATTCGTATCTCAAAACCCGGAAAGGCACTTTTACGGAACGCAATGGCGGCCGCACGCCCTGGAACAATACCGTCGACCTGCGTTTCATGCATGAGTTCAAACTCAAAGGAGAACAATCGATCCAGATCACTTATGATATCCTGAACTTCCTGAACCTGGTGGATAAAAAACTGGGGTACGTATATTTTTCACCGAACACATTCAACTCCACAGCTTCCGTGGGACTCGCACGGGCTACAAACCCGACCGCAGGAGATCCTACTTTCACCTGGACCAGACCGGGTAAACCCTATTCCATCGACCCGCTTGCTTCGCGCTGCCAGATGCAGATCGGCGCCCGGTACACATTCTGATGGATGGGCAAGAACTTATAATTGGTGTCAAATTTTAAAAAGGCCGGAGGCATTTGCCACCGGCCTTTTTTCGCCCCCAGATGGCAGGCATCTATTTTTACACACACGCCTGGCGATATGCCTACCCCGCGACGAACCATCTCGCCAAGCCTGGTCGTAACTTCTGTAAAAAGCCCTTAGCTCATTCCTGACAAGGTTTTGTAGTAAAAATTCAGGGAGCTCCGAAGGCATTTGATGGCCCAAAATCGTCTCCCCACGAAGCAGGCACTACACCCACGAAATACCAGTTCTCACCCCAAAAAACGAAATACGACGGGCCGAAACGGCTATACTTGCGAAGTAATACGCAGGATACTTATGACACCAAAAACACCGCTCATGAAAGCCCTGCGCAATTATCCGAATGAAGTCGGAAGCTTGTAGTAGTACCCGAATACTACGGCCCGACACCCCAGATGCACCCAGGTAAATGATCAGAAAAAGGACCTCCGTGAGCTCGCTCCCGGCTGGCATTACTTTGTATTTCCATTTTCAAATACCCTCATAAACAGCTATGCGAATAGAATCTACGTTTAGAAAATCCACCAACCATTTTTCCAGACGATGGCCTGCGCTGCCAGGCCTCATCCTGCTTGCCATTGCCATGCTTTCCGGCCTGAATCGTGCCCACGGGGAAGGTTCAGGCGCCTGGGGCGTTACCGACAACCGGCAAGCCAACCTTTTCGTACCCTCCACATCCTCTTCAGGGGGCGGCAATACCGGATATGTGACCAGGGGCTTCATGATGCTTGCTTCCAACACGGGCACAGCCAGCACCCCCTACAACCCCGCACATCGTATGTACGTATGGGTTAAGGCAAACGAGACTGTATTTTACGGTTTCAGGACTTCATCGGGCAGTACTACCGTCCATTTCAACTGGTATTACGACGCTTCCTCAACAGGATATTACCCCACTGCCACCTCCTCCCCGAACAGGGTTCAGGTGCAGGACCAGGATATCACCCAGGGTTCAGGCAGCGCCACGGGCCGGCCATCCAATGCGGCTGCGGCCACGGCCGGACCTTCGCAGGTTACGGGCAGCGGCTACACGGCCTATTCATTTAAAAACACGACCGGTGCCGACAGGGCTTTCTGGGTCGAAATCGAATCGAGTAATCTGGAATTCAACTACTGGGATGTGACTGTGGCATCGGGATCGGCGGGTAACTATACCAGGCAGAACGGTCGTCTGTACTGTAAATACTGGAGTATTGTGAACGACTTGCCCAGCACGGCCGGCTCGTCCAGCTCCACTTCGTCCCCTGCCAACTTTGGCTTCTACATCCCGATCGACAATACCTATACCCCGGCCAACGATTTCTACGTGAAATATGCCAACTTTGGCGGCAGCAGCTCAGGTTACGCTATATTTTTTGCAAACCTCAATGGCCCGAAGAACAACCTGACATTCGAACAAAACCGCCGTTCGATGAATGGTTCTTCCTCGAATGCGCATTTCCCGCTGTTCCTGCGTAATCCCGACGCCAGTGTCTGGCCTTCTCCGCCGCTGCCGATTGCGGATTTCCAGGCGGTATTTTCCAGAAGACCAGGCTCCACCCCTGCCGCCGGCCAGGCTTCATTTACCGTCGTTATCGATAACCCTTCCATTGTAGACATCCTGATCGACCTTAACGGCAACGGTTATTACGATGGAAAAGATGTGATACTTTCCAATGAGTACAATGCTGCCGGCACCTACCAGATGTATTGGAATGGCAAGGACAATACCGGCGCGGATGTGCCGACCGGTACAGCGATTCACTTTGTCTCCTCGCTGCTGTTCTACCCGGTGCATTTCCCGATCTACGATATGGAGCAAAGCCTGGGTATTTCCATCAAACATGTGCGGCCGCTCCGGTCGGGTACCGAACCGATCAACGACAAGCTTTACTGGGACGACTCGGACATTGCACGGGCTAACATCCCCGGCACCAGCACAATGAGCCCGAGAAGTGTACCCGTCAATGTAACCGGCGTATTGGGGCCTGATCATAAGTGGTGGGCTAACGGGGACAATGGTTTTAGCCAAAACAATACCATCAATACCTGGACAGGTGCTTACAACGATGAAATTGTCCGCGAACTGATCTTCAATTACACTTCGGATATCGACCTGGCCGTCACCAAAACGGTGTCTCCGGGAACCAGCAAGGTGGGCGAAACCGTGACCTTCACAATCCAGGCGACCAATCTCCCGCTACCGGAAAATGCCGGCAACCCGATTACCGCAACGGGTGTAGTCGTGACCGACGCGTTACCGGATGGGTACACGGCAGAGAATGTCAGCGTTTCCAAAGGCTCATGGAATGCAGCCAGCGATACGTGGACGATTGGTAACCTTGCCGAAAACGAAGTCGTTACCATGACGGTTACCGCCAAAGTAAATGGGACCGGGCCGTATTTGAATACCGCCATTGTACAGGGCAATGAAAACGACGATAATCAGGAGAATAACAAGGATGATGCAACGATTACCGTCATTTATCCCCAGCCACCGAATTCCGACGACCATTCCGCGGCCATCAGCAGACCGGCTGTTGATCAGGTAATTTCGCTGAATGGCGTTACCGGTAATCCTCCATTGTTTTCGGGTAGCGATCCCGAAGACGGCACCTACCTGGGCAATGCGGGCACCAATGCCAATCCGAAGGGCGTGCTTATTACTTCACTCCCTACCCATGGCGAATTGTATTATGACGGATCGCTGGTAACCGAGAATGAGGTGACCACCAAGCGGACATTCACTAATCCTGCATTGTTCAGCGTCAAAATGACCGGCACCGGGTATACGAGCACATCGTTCGAATATGCCTACGTAGACTTCGACGGGTTGACCGACGAGAGCCCCGCAACCTATACGCTCACTTGGGAAGGTGCATTACCGGTAACCCTTGTTGCTTTCGAAGCCGTTCTGGAAGAAAACCGGGTGCGCCTGTCGTGGAAAACGGCAGAAGAAACCAACGCTTCCCACTTCGACGTGGAGCGCAGCCAGGACGCCAAAAACTGGACAAAAATCACCGAAACCGCAGCAACCGGCGACAGCCGCGAGCTCAACAGCTACACGACGACCGACAAAGCGCCGCTTGCGGGAATCAGTTACTATCGTCTTAAAACGGTTGACCGGGACAATACCTTCGCCTACTCGCGTACGGCGAGCGTGAACCTCGGAAGCAGCGGGCTCGGGGTACGGGTATATCCCAACCCAGCGTCCAGTGTACTCCTTATCCAGGGTGTAGACCCGAAATCGGTGAACCACGTTTCACTGACCAACACGAGCGGGCAAATGGTCGCACAATATGGCTCAGTTCCCGAAACCGGAATCGATCTCAGTAAGCTTTCCAACGGGATGTACCTGATCAAAATCGTCACAAAAGATGGTTTGCAGGCAGCCAGAAAGATCGTAGTCAGCAAATAATCGGCTCCGCATTTCGCCAGAACGCCGCCCGGCTAACTTTTACAGTTGGCCGGGCGGCGTTTTTAGTCTGAAATTATCCGTAATTGCCAAAAAATAGAATACAACATGATTCAACGAAAAAAACAACACTGGTTTAAGATGCTTTTTGTCTGGCACGGATCGGTGCTTCCGCAGCTGGTACCCCGCCTTCTCCTATTGTTGGTACTTTCGATCCTGATCGTGTTTGTGAACGGAACCCTTTACCATTACAAAATACCGTTAAGCCCTGCTCCTTTCACCATTTTCGGGATTGCACTGGCATTGTTCCTGGGCTTTCGCAACAATGCCAGTTACGATCGTTTCTGGGAGGGCAGAAAACTCTGGGGCGCCCTGCTGAACGATACGCGCTCGCTCGCACGGCAGGCATTGACACTCACCGGTTATGACTCCAAAGGCAAAGAGGTGGCCGGTTTCGTCGATATGCTCATCGTATTCACCTACTGCCTCAAACATCAGCTCAGGAAAACCGACCCCGGCGAGGATATTCGGGAAAGGCTCCCGGCAGAACTTGCCGACAAATTGAAAGATGCCCGTTTTAAGCCAGTCATATTAATGCTGGAAATGGGGGATTGGATAAAACGGGCGCGGGAAAAAGACCTGATCGACCCGATTTGCCAGGTAGCAATGGACGAAAACCTCAACAAACTCTCCGATATTGTGGGAGGCTGCGAAAGGATTGTCTCCACGCCAATCCCCTATACCTACCAGGTACTGCTTCACCGCACGGTGTATTTGTATTGTTTTTTGCTGCCTTTCGGTCTCGTCGACAGCCTGGGGTGGATCACACCTTTCATCACCGTTTTCATCGCCTATACATTTGTCGCATTCGAAGCGATCGCCGATGAGCTGGAAGACCCGTTTGGCACCGAGCCGAATGACCTGCCGCTGAACGCCATGAGCAGGGTGATTGAAATAACACTGCTGGAAACCGTCGGGAAGCCGGTTCCGGATACGGCGCTACCCGACGGCTATATGCTCGATTAACATTGCGTAATCATCAAAAGAAGAAGGCTGGCGAGACGCCCCCATGGAGCATCAGCCAGCCTTCTCGTCAATCAGGGAATCCCTTATTTAATGGAAACTGCCTTCACCGTGTTATGGAAGAAGGTAGGAATGTACAGCACCTTGGCCTTGGGGTTATAGGCGAGGTCCGCCGAGTTGATCTTCTGCGGCGAAGTGTCGCTTTTGAGCTCGGTTGTGCCATCCGCTTTCACGTACCACACTTTTCCAGCCCATTCGGTAACGACATACGTCTTTTTACCCAGGCCAACGATACCGTCGATACCGCCGGAAACCTTGGCAATGGGGCTGAGTTTCTTCGTGGCCGGATCCAGGCTGAACAACGTGCCGTCTCCATTGCCGATCAACAGCTGGTTGTTTTCAAACAGCAGCCCGTTGGTTCCTTTCAGCGGGTCGCCTTCCAGCACGAGGCTCATTTTGCCGCCGTTCAGTGCCCATACTTTCCCATGGCCCGAATCCGTCACATATACCACACGTTTTTTGGTATCAATGGCAATGTCATTGAGGAATTTGGCTCCCTCCACCGGGTAGCGGTTCAAAATCTTGCCTGATGCCAGGTCTATTTCGGCAACCTGGGTCATCTCCGTCACATACAGTTTATCTCCCAACACGCCCATGCCTTTGGTTGAATTGAGGTTTTCAGCAAACTTCAATTTAATCACCTTTCCGTCCAGACCCACCTTGGCAATGAAGCTGTTTTTGTTTTCCAGACTGGGACCGCCGTTGATGCAGGCCACGTACAGGACATTCTGACCCGGCTCAAACAAAACGCTTTCAGGCGTCCGCAATGTGGTATCGCTTTCCCAAACCGGTGTCAGCTCGATCGTTTGAGCCTGACTGGTAGATAATGTGCCTGCAAAAAGGCCGGCAAGCACCAAAAGTAAGGATTTTGACATGAGTAAAATGTTAAGTGTTAATAATCGCTGGCCCGGTAATACACCAAACGGGCACATCGCAAATGTAGGCAGTTTCTTGATCGTGTGACAAAAAAGCACGGTAAAGTAGCGTATTTTGTTACAACCCCGGGAACGGGTCGGCAAAGCGCATCCCGTTTTCCATCTGCCCGATTTCGCGCTCCGTGCACAGGCATGCTTCCAACTCCCAGGTAATTTGGCGCTGATCCAGATCCTGCCCGATCAGCACGAGCTCGTTGATCCGGTCGCCAAACTCTCCCCAGCGCGCTTCAATGGCATCCCGGTTATCTATATACGCCCCATACCGCCTTCGTTGTTCGGAGGGCATGCTGGCCCACCATACCCCTGCCGATTCGGCCCGTACCGAACCACCCGCCTGGCTCCAATTGAGCGCCTGGCTGGTCCGCGACGCCAGCCAGAACAGCCCTTTACTGCGGATAATGCCCGCAGGCCAGTTTTGCTGAATGTAATCCCAAAAGCGTTTCGGGTGAAATGGCCGCGCATCGCGGAACACGAATGAACTGATGCCATACTCCTCCGTTTCCGCTACGTGTCCCCCATTTTCGGCTTTCTCCAACTCACGTATCCAGCCCGCATTCTGTTCAGCCTGCCCGTAGTCGAACAAACCCGTGTTGATAATTTGGCTGATATCTACTTTCGAAAAGCTGCTTTCGATGATCCGCGCACCGGGATTGAGCGCTTTGATGATCGCATGCAGCTCTTTCAGCTTCGGAAGCGCGATGAGATCGGTTTTATTGAGGATAATGACGTCCGCAAATTCGATCTGGTCGGTCAGCAGGTTCACGATCGTCCGGTGATCCTGGTCCTCATTCAGTTTGCGGCTGGCCACGGTGTCCATCGAACCAAAATCCCTGGCAAAATTGAATGCATCCACGACGGTCACCATACAGTCGATCGTCGCCCAGCGCGACAAATCGATGCCGCTTTGTTCGTCCACGAAGCTGAACGTCTGCGCAATGGGTACCGGCTCCGAAATGCCCGTACTCTCAATGAGCAGGTAATCGAACCGGTTCTCTCTCGCGAGTTTCTCCACCTCGATCATCAGGTCTTCCCTGAGCGTGCAGCAAATGCAGCCGTTGGACATTTCAACCAGCCGTTCGTTCGTCCGGCTGAGCGTATGCTGCCCCTCCACCAGGCGGGCATCCACATTGATTTCACTCATATCGTTCACGATAACAGCCACTTTCATCCCCTGCCTGTTATGCAGTATGTGGTTCAGCAAAGTCGTTTTTCCCGCACCCAAAAATCCACTCAGGACGGTCACGGGCATCTTCTTATGGTTCATAAAAAAGGTTTATAATTTGCAACAATGTTGCAAATTATAAACCTTAATGAATAAATGCAACAATGTTGCATTTATTCAAACTATATACCGGCCTACCAGAAAGGGTTCTGCACCAGATTCGGGTTCTTGTCTATTTCCGACTGAGGAATGGGGAACCAATAATTCTTCTTCGTAAACACCCGTTTCTGATATACGGATCTCTTAAAGTAAGCCTTGGCATTGTTGGCCGAATCGTCTTTTTCGGTACCGGCAAAGTTCATACCCCAAAAATTGCCGTTCAATGCCTCCTCCCCGATTTTCCAGCGGCGGATATCCGCATAGCGCGTACCCTCGCAGTTGAGCTCGACGCGCCTTTCGCGCCTGATCGCCGTTCGCATGGCGTCCTGCGACAAGCCGCTTTTCAATGCAGGTATACCTCCCCTTTCCCGGATCAGGTTTACATATTTAAGGATATCGGCATGGCCGGGGCTGCTCTCGTTCAAAGCTTCCGCGTAATTGAGATAGGCTTCCCCCAGCCGGTAAAGGATTCCCGGACGGTAGGGATTGATGCTATTGCGCGGATCATGGTCCGGATGTACCTTCTTGCGGAGAAGGTAACCATTCTGCGGCGCGTCGTGGGTAGGCCCGCCGTCGATAGCCCCGGAGTAGAAATCGGTTGTCCGCTTCTCACGCTTAATCCACGACCCGTTGTAAAGCACCGAAATGTAAAAGCGGGGCTCCCGGTTGACATACATATTGAACGTGCCCGGCAATGCAACCTGCCCGTTACCCTGTGCCTCCGCCCATTTGGTATTGCGGACATCGGCCGTTGCCGAAAAGCCTTTTTCGGTATACCCCGACGCCGGATCGGTGATAGGCAATCCGTTCTTCATAAAAAAGGCATCCACCAGCGACTGCGTTACGCCCAGTCCCCCGTTTCCGGCTGCACCCCGGGGATTGGAATGCTTGTCATACTCCCAGGTGTTGCAATCCGGCCGGGCGAAGAGGATTTCGCTGTTCCCGTCCGTGCTTCGTTTAAAAAGCATGTTCTGATAGGACATAAACGGGTCGATAGTGCCGTCCGTATTGTATTCGTAGTAGAGCTTATGCCCGTTGGATTCTGCCAGCTGGATAAGCTCGCGGCAGGCGTCGGCTGCGCGGGTCCATTTTCCGGCATCATAATTGGTGTTGAACAGCTCCTCCCCTTTTTTGTTGACGAATCCGGCATAGTCCTTATTCCCGTTGACAAGCGGGCTCGCAGCGAGCAGCAGCAAGCGGGCGCGGACGGCCAGGCACATGACGCTCGTAGCCCTGCCGAACTTCTGGGCCTCCGCATGGCTCGCCGGCAAAACGCCCGAAAGATCTTTAAGCTCCTTGTCGATCCAGTCCACAACTGTATCAAAGCGGGTTTGCCCGACCATCAGCTCCTCTGCGGAGGCGTCTGCCGACACCAGCCCCAGCTGCAACGGAATGCTGCCATAAGCTTCGAGCATCAAAGTATGATAGTACGCTATCAAAAAGCGGGCTTCGTTCTTCATCAGCTGAACGTCCGCATCGCTCAGTTGCTGGGCTACATTGGGCTTCACATTATTGATAAAAATATAAGCCGACCGGATCCGCTGCGGGAGAACTACCCAATAATTGGCATCCCACGAACTGGCCGGACTCCAGTTACCGATTTGTTTGGAGACGATATTCCAGCCGAACTGTTCCCAGCCGGTAGAAGGCGCAGCGTCGTCCGACAATGCATCGTAGCCGATCGAACGCATATTTCCCCAATAAGGATCGGGAATGCTGGAATATACCCCGGCCAACCATTCCTCCGTACGGACCTTGTCGTTGAACACCATATCGACCGTGAGCTGATCCTCCGGCATTTTGTCCAGATAATTGCATGAGACAATTCCGTTCAGCAACAGGGTCACCACCAGCACTTTTATATATAATTTTTTCATAACCAAACAATTCTATCTTAAAATGTAATTTCCAAACCTGCTGAGTAAGACTTCATGATTGGGTAGCGCAAGCCATTCACCGCATCCACTTCCGGGTCCCAAAGCTTGAATGGCGACAGTGTCAGCAAGTTGTTACCTCTCACAAATACCCTGAGCCCTTCGATTTTAATCCTGTTCAGAAATGACTTCCCGGCAGTAACACCGAGCTCTACATTCTTCATGCGTAGCATGCGCATATCCCTCAGCCACCAGGTAGAGCTCTCATTGTTATTGGCATTCTGATAGGTGGAAAGGCGCGGGTAAAACACGTCCTGCCGGGGATTTTCAACCGTCCACCGGTCGTCGACGTTGGTCAGGATATTGCCCATGGAGCCATTGGCGCTGCCGGGGATAAAGTTGGCCCCGCCAATGATCCGGTAGGTGCGGGCATTGCCCTGGAAGAAGAAACCCAGGTCGATCGCCTTATAGCGAATGCTGGCACCGATCCCGTAAACGATCTGCGGATCGTAAGTGCCGCCTATCGCAGTCTGATCGAGCGAGTTGATCTTGCCGTCCGCATTCAGGTCCTTGTATTTGATATCACCGGGCCGAACCGGGCCGAAGGTCTGCGCAGGTACGCCGTCTTTAAGCACCCCGGCGGCAATATCGGCAAAGTCGTCGTTGGTGAGCAGGCGTTCCGCTATCAGCCCAAACAACTGGCCAACCGGCTTGCCGGTTGAAGATCGGGTTGTTCCCTTGACGGCGATTGCCTCGTCTTGTTCGAGTATTTTGTTGACGGCGTAGGTAAATGTACCTCTAAGCGCCACACTCAGCTGTTTTGTGATGCTTTTGTTATAATCAATCGACAAATCGATCCCCTTGTTGCTGACGCGTCCGAAATTGGCCCAGGGCAGATTGATAAACCCGCTGGATCCCGGCACGCTCCTGCGCTGCATAAAGATGTTTTCGCGGTTATCGTGAAAAACATCCAGTTGAATGTCCAGCGCCTGCCAGAGGCTCAGTTCCAGGCCGACATTGAGTTTTTTGACCGTCTCCCAGGTCAGGTCCGCGCTTCCTTGCTCCCCTTCCTGCCTGCCTTGCCTTTGGTAGTCGTTGTTCACGCCCCATTTGTATCCGCCGGTGGTGCCCACAGTGGTAATGTAGGCAAAACGGCGCCCGTCCAGCCGGTCGTTTCCGACCAGGCCGTACGAGCCCCGGATCTTCAACTTGTTGACTATGTGATTAATGGATTTCATGAATGGCTCTTCCGAAATGAGCCACCCGAGTGCTACCGACGGAAAAAAGCCGAAACGTTTTCCGCGGGCAAAGTTTTCAGACCCATTGTACCCGAAGTTGACCTCCGCCACGTACCGGTTGTCGTAGGAATAAGAGAACCTTCCCGCCGAGCCCTGGTTTCGGAATGGCAGGGAGGAGCCATCTTCATAATTCCGTTGGTTGTACAATAGCATGGCCTCAATGATGCTCTTGCCGAAATTGTTCTGATAAAACACATTACCTTCTATATAAAGGCTTTTGTTTCCCCAATCCGACGAGGTGCTGTACCCCAAAAACGGTTGCCCGTACCGGTAAATGGAAAGTACCAGGTTCTTGTTGGCATCACGGGATGTGGCAGGATTATAATAATCGGGCTCTTTGCTCCGGGAAACGGAAGTGTTGGAGAAACGGTCGAATGAAAACGTTCCCCGGGCTTTCAGACCTTTCAGAATTTTACCTAAATCCTGCTCCAGTGAAAGCAGCGACTCGATTTTGCTCTCGCTGAACCGCTGGTATCCCTGCTGCGTGGCAAGTGACCACGGGTTCTCGCGCTCGGGCACCTTGGGGATTTCCCCGCTGCTGTACTGGGTCGGGTGCACGAAAGGAGGCGTAATGAATGCCTGCTGAAAAAGGTTATCAATGGAAGTGGGCGGCACATTGCGGTCCTGCAAATACCCTCCGATATTGAATCTCAAAAGGGTGGTCGGCGACAAATCAACATCGACATTCGACCGGATATTGTACCGTTTCAGTTTGATCGACGAGTCCCAGGTTTGAGCCTTGTCCCTGGCAATGATACCATTCTCTCCATAGTAGCTCGCCACCAGTGCATAACGCAGGATATTGCTGCCACCCGATACAGTCATATTCGTACGCATATTCGACGCATGGTTTTGCGAAATGGCATCCAGCCAGTTTACGTCCGGGTACAGGTCGGGATCGGTCTGATTCCGGTAAGCGTCGATCACTTCCTTTGAATACACTTCCGGCTGCCCGTTTTCGGTGCGGATGCCATTCATGATTTCCAGGTACCGGGCGGCACCTATGAATCGGGGGAGTTTCACGGGCTGTGTGATGGCCTGCTCATGGCGCAGCGATACTTTGGGCGCACCTACCTTGCCCCTTTTGGTGTTGACCAGGATCACCCCGTTGGCGCCCCTTACCCCGTACACCGCACTAGCGGCCGCATCTTTGAGAATGGAGAATGACTCAATTTCCTCCGGGTCGATGTTGTTCAGCGACCTTTCTACCCCGTCGACAAGTATCAGCGGGCTCCTGTTGCCTCCGAAGGTACTGATACCCCTGATCCAGAAGCTGGAATTGTCGTAACCCGGTTCGCCCGAGCGCTGCACGCCTATGATACCCGCCAGCTGACCCGCCAGGTTGTTGCTGACGGAGCGCGAGGTACCGAGTTTGAGCTTACCCGGACTAATGGAAGTGATCGCTCCTACCACGCTTGCCTTTCGCTGCGTTCCGAAACCAACAACCACCACTTCTTCCAGGTCATCGACTTTGTCTTTCAAGACAACATCTACCCGTTTGTTCCCTTGGATTTCAACTTCCTGCTCCACAAAGCCCACCATGGAAAAGGATAGCCTGCTTACGTTGTCGGGTAAAATGATCTGGTACGTGCCATCTTCCTGGCTTACGGTACCGATCTGCGTCCCCTTCACCGCTACTGTTACCCCGGGAAGCGGTTCGCCGTTTTGGCTGGTCACTTTTCCGCGGATGGCCTGGTCGATCAGCGTTTTCTCGCCGCCGCCTTCCTCCGGGAATGCCTGAGTTTGCGGACGTGATTCGTCACCGGGTTTTACCTCCTGCCTCGCCTCCCTGCTCAGGATAATGTACTGGCCGGAAACAGTATAATTTACCTCCGCTTGCCTGGCGATTTTTTCAAGGATCTTCCCAAGAGGCTCGTCGGCTGCCGAAATGGATATCTTACGGTCGACCAACGCCGATGACACGTAGGAGAATTTTACATTAGCCTTACGCGATATCAGCCGGAGGACCGATTTGAACTCTCCGTTGGTTACATTGATAGTTATTTTCTTCGATAAAGCTTCCTGCCCGAAGCCGGTCCTGGCAAAAACCATCTGGCCCAGGCAGAACGCCAAAATCAGAGGCAGACTAATCTTCATGATAAATTTGACACAATGATGTCGTTGGATACTCGTGTTTTTCATAAATTAACATCGGTTTTAGATTTTTCAAGACAAAACCATCCCCGCCCCTTAATTCGTTAAGGAGTAGCATATCAGGCTGGCTCAGGGATTTACAGGCCGACGATGAGGCAACATCGTCGGCTTTTTTTAAGAGAGCGTAAAGGTTATATTCAGTTCATAGGCTTTCGGTTTAAATGGACAATAAGCTGCATTCGCCCGGCCGGCAGGGATATTCTATTGATTGCACCCATTGCCGGTTATCACGATTTTGTTTCCCTCCACCTTGTAGCTGACCTTCGTCGTGGTGCTGATCAGATCCAGCTTGCCGTAGAACGGCAATCCATTCAGCGGGATGGTCATCAGGCAGTGGCGGAACTGTTCGCGGTCATATTCGAACTGGATTCCATAAACCCGTTGAAGTTTGTCGAGTATTTCGGGCAGGGGCGTTTCCTCAAAATCCAGGTCGGGTACATCCTGCAAGGCTTCGGGCGTATCAGCTAGTGATCTGGTAAGTTTGCCGTCGGTAACGTGATAAACCGCCTTTTCATTGGGTCGCAAAATCACTTCACTTGTTTCTTCATGCAGGTCATTGAGCTTTTCCTGAACCGATACCTTTCCGGAAGTCACGGTCACCGAAACCTGGTCAGCATTGTTGCTGATCCGGAAGCTGGTTCCCAGAACGGTTGTCAGGATTTTGTTAACCCTAACCCTGAACGGCTTCGAAGGCATACGCACCACTTCAAAAAACGCCTCTCCGTCGAGCCAGACGTCCCTAAAACGGGTGCTGGAATCCATGGCAGCGTAGGAAATGCGCGCTCCGGGGGCCAGCTGTATTTTACTTTGGTCAGGCAGGACGACATTTTTCACTTGCGCGCCGGCATTCTTCACTTCCGTAATTTTCGCTACTGCGCTTGTGAGCGTTTCGTAATGATAACGGCTCTTGCTTTGCTGCTCCGAAGCAAGCCATGCTGCCCATGCACCGGCCAGCAATACCACGGCAGCCGCCCAGTAAACAGGCCTTTTCCAGAACACCAGGCGCGTGCGGCGCGGCGTCCTGGCCTGATCGAGTATCTTTTCGATCGCGCGTATTTTTTTCTCTTCCGTCAGTCCCGACGACTCATGTTTCCAATGGAGGAGAATTTGGCGGGCTTCCTGCACCAGCGCAGCTACTGCGGGGCTGGTTTCACTGGCGCGCTGCCATGCGCTCCCTTCCAGGGGCTCTTCGGCCAGCGCCCACCGCTGAAAATTTTCGTCCGCTAATAAATCCTCTAATTTGTAGTCTGTCATTATCCCATCGGTTGTCAACTGCCCTAATGGTAGAAAAACACCAAGAAAATAATCGAATATTTATACTTTTTTTGGAGAAAAATTACAAATTACTGGTTATCAGATATTTAAACCAAGTGACAAAAACTCAGCAAAGCGAGTACGAGCTCTGAATTCCAGTGGACACGGAAAAGTTTGGACGCTTGATAAAGGAGATTGGCCACAGCAGGCCGGCCGATTTGCAGCAATTCGGCGATTTCCTCATTGGAAAGGTTTTCGTAAAATTTCAGGTGAAGTATCTCCTGCTGGCGGCTGGTCAGTTTCCCCAGCACATGCTGGATTTTGGAGCTCTTTTCAAAATCGACCTCATTACGGATGATCTCACCCTCCGCCGATTCGGAAAAGAAACTGGATTCGATAGGGAGGAAACTATCTTCCGTCTCGATCGACAACGGTGCTTTTTGTTGCTTTTCCCGGAAAATCTGATGTCTGAAAGATTTAAACAGGTAGAGTCTCAGGTTCTGGGTATCATTAAGGTGCTCCCGACGCTCCCATAAGCTGATCATCAGGTCGTGAAGTGCATCTTGAAGTCGGGATTCGTCCTTTTGAAAACGGAAGCCATATTCATACAATGGTGTGTAAAAAAGATGCAGAAGGGTCTCAAAAGCCTTTTCATCTCCGTTCCTAAAATCCTTCCACAAAACAAAATGGTCAATCATCGGGAGCTTGTTTGAGACTACGGCTACTCGCGGAGCAAAATATACTGACTTCCGTTTCTAATCCAATGCTGGGATTATTCAAAAACAAATGTATTAAATTGGCGCAATCCCGCGCAATCGCATCCCGCTATTCCTTCGCGATCTTGTATTAGCCCGTTCCCAATGCAGATAATTTATTTAACAGTGTTACAGCCACGTCAGTCCTGCCCGACGTGGTCCTTCTCCCATTTGTCGCAAAAAGTATTGCAGGTTACAAAGGCCGCTTTCCGCTTTTTCAAAGCGCTGACCAGCCCGTCGAGTTTCGCTGTCAATTGATCGCCATCTACCTTTTTGACATAACCCGGCAGCTTGTAAGCGCTCAGGTCGGCAAACTCCCACGGGTGAAAATAGAGCATCAGGTTACCACGCCTTTTCAATGTGAAGCCACACAAAGCGGTGTAAATGCGGAGCGGCAAATTCTTGAACGACAGCCAGAACAGCGGGAAACGCAGCCAGGGCGTAGTAGAGCAAGGCAGCTCGATCAGCCCGTCGGCCTGGCTGGGCAGCGGGTTCTCTCCCAGCAGGTTATAGCGTCCCGGCAGCCAGGTCGGGTTCAGGGACGAGTCATAGCGAAAATCCCCCCGGCGCAAAGCGGCCCTGTCGAATGGCTTCAGGCGCGGCATGCGGAAGCCGTTCACGGTTTGCCCGCTGACAGCTTCCAGTATACTGCGCGATTCCATGATATCGCTCTCGCGGAACACGTGTGCAGGCGAATGCACGAGCGCGTGCGAGGCGATCTCGTGTTTCTGGGCCAGGTGCCGGATCAATGCCGGGTTTTCAGCCGCAAAATGCCCGGTAGTGAAGAATGTCGCTCGTACCTGATGCGCGTCGAGCACGGAAAGCACGTTCTCCATGCCTCGCAGCGTCACCTGCATCTGGTCCGTTTGCGATACCTTCTGGCCGTATTCTTCCGGAATATCAAACTCTTCCAGATCGAAAGTGAGCATTACGAAAGATCGTTCCATAGGCCTCCAAGGATAGTGATTCTTGCAAAATTAACCGCTTCACGGAACAGCACCTTCATGCTGAAATCGCTGAAAACAATGGAAGAATTGGCTGAAACCTCCACCTTCTCTATGCCGATACCCTTCCGGATGAGCTTGCGGATCAGCTCTACTTCAAAAACAAACGTGTTGGTTTTGGTTCCTTGTACTTCCGGCAATACTTCCCGGCGCAGGCCTTTAATCCCTGCCTGGGTGTCGGTAATGTGTTTGTTCAAGAAAAGCCGGTTCATCAAATGCAGCCCTTTGGAAAACAATCTTCTTTTCAGCGGGAGCTTTTTGAAATATTCGGCACTTCGGTTGCCATAGACAAACCAGCAGTTCGGGTTTTCTTCGAATATCTTCACCATTTCGACGATCGGTTCCGTCCCGAAAGGGAAGTCAATATCTGTGTACACGATGATATCCCCCTCGGCCCGGAGCGTCCCTTTTCGGATCGCCGAGCCTTTGCCCTCATTGACCGCATTGTCGAGGAAGATAACATTCGGGATCTGGCCCAATGCCGCAACATGAGTCCGGTCGAGACGGGTAGAGCCGTCGTTGGAAATAATGTACTGCACGACGCTGTCCGGCAGTTTTGCGTTCAGCTCCCGGATATGGTCTTCCAACGTCCCGCACCAGCCTGGCAGGGGATTGTAGCAGGGCAGCACAACGCTGATACCCCGCTGATTTTCAATTTTCATGTCGATGAAGTAGTAATTGTGTTTGCAAAACCACCCACACAAGCACGCAAGGGATGACCTTGATCAGATAAGGCTCGAAAAAGCTGCGGCGCAGGGAGGGCGGGTAAATGTCGGTCGGTGCCAGAATACAGAATACGAACACCAGCACCAGTAATATTTTAGACCAGGGTGCCAGCCGCTCGCGGTTGACAATATGGAAGAGCACCACGCCGGGAATGGCGATCACGTAAGTCGGCGACTCGGCCGCGTGGTTGAACACAATCACCCAGAGCGAAGCATAGGCGAACAAAAGCAGTCGCTCTTCCAGCGTTATATATTGCTTTCTGAAAAAACACAACAGCCAGGTAATGCCGAACAGCACTACTCCCACAAGCTGCACTTTGGTCACGCCCTCCGGTGAGAATGCCGGAATCCACACTTTCAGCAGGCCCATAATCGAGAACCCGTAATTCACGGCGTGATCGGCGACCAGGATACCGTACCAATCCTTGTAAACCTGCACGAAATGGTCGATACCCGTCACCGGCAGCGGCAGTAGTGCCAAAACAAGTGCCCAGAGTACCGAATAGCCTATGAATTGCCCTTTCCTCGGGTAAAAGAGGAACATTCCGGCGTAAATCAGCCCATATCCTTTGATACAGAATGCCAGCAAGGGAAACAATGCGGCCCAACGGGTTTTGCCGTTTTCGAGAAAAGTAAAAGTAAGAAGGCCCAGCGCCGCAATGAGCGGGTTGGTTTGCTGGCCATGAAGCGACGTCACCAGCTCAAACAGGATGAACCACCAGAAGAACACTTTTTTGTCGTAATCGAGCGGCAGGCTGCGGATGGCATAGAAAAGCGCCAGCGAACAACAGACAAGCCAGAGGACGAGGCTCACCGGCAACGGCAGGAATGAAAAAGGCGCGAAAAAAATACAAAAGGTGGGATTGTAGAGGAACAGATCGAAATACTCGCGGGGGTATTCCAGGTGCAGGTTCTGATGCCGCACCAGGTGGCCGAGTGCCGCCCTGAAAATCTGGAAATTATTATACTTCAACGGTCCGCCGACATAATGCTGAATGCCGATAATGACGCTCAGCAACACGTAAACAGCTAAAACAACCTTCTCACGGGAGAAGAATTCGGATACTCTTTTCATTACTCAATCGTACTTGTTAGGGATGGGTTTTGATCCAAAGATAGAGCGCGGCGGATCAACGAAAAACGGGAAATCACCATCTCATCATAATTTAATTTTTTCCTAATATCCTATAATCACGGCCAGCCGGCAGAAGCGGGCGATCCTGGACATGACGCGAAAAAAAACGCAACGGTTGTAACCGGCAGCGAGAATTTGTAACGCCCGCGGACGAACATGCGGTTGTTCGGAACTGAACATTGCAGCGTTCAATTCCCGCATTTGCAGCGTTTCCATGCAATGGCACCATATTTGCCAGTACATTGATGTCGGTTTTCAGATTCTCCTTAAAAGCGTATGGTCAAAAGTTACTTTAAGATTGCTTTCAGAAATTTCCAAAAGAACAAAGTCTATTCGCTGATCAACGTATCGGGCCTGGCGCTCGCTCTCACCGTCACGATACTCATTTCCCTGTGGGTGTGGGACGAGTTGAACTACAACGAAGGGATTAAAAACCACCAGCGCGTGGGGCGTGTTATGGCGCATGTATCCCAAAACGGCCAGGTCGTCAGCTCGCCGAACTTACCTTTTCCCCTCGCTGCCGAGCTCCGGCAGAACTTCGCAGCCGATTTCGAACAGGTGGCCGTATCCTGGGACACTGAGGATTACTCCCTGACTTCCAACGGAAACAAATTCCGGAAGAAAGGCCGGTTTATGGAACCCGACGGCGCCAAAATCCTGTCGCCTCAAATGGTAAACGGCAGTGCCGCACTCGGCGATCCGACCCGGATATTGTTATCAGAATCTGCCGCTGCCTCGATATTCGGATCAACGCAGGCCACCGGTCAGCTTTTGAAGATTGACAATGAACTGGACGCAACGGTGGCCGGGGTTTATAAAGATTTCCCCCAAAACTCCGACTACTACAATTTGTCGTTCATCGCTCCCTGGAAACTGTTCGCTTCGGCCCGCAGGAGGCAGTGGGTTGATAAGCTAAAAGACAATTGGAACGTCAGTACTTTTGAAATACTCGTCCAGACCAGAAAAAACACCACCGTTGAAGCAGCCTCCGAAAAGATCAAACAAGTGCTGAACAGGCATTTAACCCATCCGGCCGGTTCGTCGTCCGTCATTTCTCTGCACCCGATGAGCAAATGGCATTTGTATGCTTCCTGGGAGAACGGCGTGAACACCGGAGGGCACATTTACTACGTGAAGTTGTTTTCCGCGATCGCTGCTTTTGTGCTGTTGCTGGCGTGTATCAACTTTATGAACCTGAGCACCGCCCGCTCCGAACAACGGGCAAAAGAAATTGGGGTCAGAAAGGCAGTGGGGTCCAGGCGGGGCCAACTCATTTTTCAATTCATCTTCGAGTCGCTTGCCGTGGTGCTTGTCTCGTTTTTGATTGCATTACTGCTCGTAGAGCTGACATTACCCCATTTCAATGCGATTACTTACAAGCAAATCGGGTTTATATCACCGGGCGGAGCGGCATTCAATCCCTATTTCCTGCTGACCGGCCTCGCATTTTGCGTACTGGTCAGTTTCATCGCCGGGAGTTATCCTGCGCTTTTCCTCTCTTCTTTCAGGCCCGTTAAAGTGTTAAAATCGGGCGTCGCCGGCGTTGGCAGACTTTCCTCCCGTCCCAGAAAAGCGCTCGTTGTACTCCAATTCACCATCTCGATTTCACTCATCATTGCCGCGGCAGGTGTGTTCCGACAAATGCAATTCGGGCAAGACAGGTCTACCGGCTACGACCGGCAGGGATTGCTGTATGTAAAGATTCCACCCGGAAGTCCGGGTTTGGAGGCATTAAAAACCGAGTTGCTGCAATCGGGCATCGTCTCGTCCGTTGCCCAATCCTCCGGCCCGGTCACCGACGTGCTTTCCAATGCCGGCGGCTTTACCTGGAAAGGTAAATCTCCGGGCCATCGCGAAGAGTTTTCAGTGATTGCGGCGTCGCATCAATACGGCAGGACGGTCGGCTGGCAGATTGTGCAGGGGCGTGATTTTTCGGAAGCCTTTGTTTCCGATTCATCCGCAATCATTATCAACCAGTCAGCGGCAAAGTACATGGGGCTCGATGATCCGATCGGGCAGACCGTCAGATGGAAAGACGGGACCTTTAACGATTCGGAATATCATATCGTGGGTGTGATACGGGATATGGTCATGCAGTCACCCTACGAACCGGTGAAGCAGGCCATCTATTTCATGACTTATGCCCCTAATTATTTGTATATCAAACTAAAACCCGGTGGAGATACAGAAAACGCTCCATCGAAGCTGGGTGCGCTGTTTGATAAACACTTACCCGGCCATGTATTTGATTTTCAATTTGCGGATCAACAATATGGTTTAAAATTTGAAAACGAACACCGCATCGGCAAGCTCACGCTCCTGTTCGCAGCCATCGGTATTTTTACTTCCTGCCTGGGACTATTCGGCCTGGCGGCATTCACCGCCGAGCAACGCCGGAGCGAGATTGGCATCCGAAAAGTACTGGGTGCTTCCGTCGCCGGCGTGTGGAGGCTGATCGCCAAAGACTTTCTATACCTAACCGTTGTCGCTGCCGCTGTTGCCATTCCGATAAGCTACTATCTGCTTGCCCAAATGCTGGAAAAGTACCACTATCGATCTACCATCCCGTGGTGGGTCTTTGGCGGGTCAGCAGCCCTGGCGCTTTTGTTCTCAATATTAACCGTCAGTTATCAGGCCATAAAGGCCGCACTGACGGATCCGGCAAAAGTGCTCCGTTCGGAATAAGGGGTAACGGCAAATCTCGTATTTTCGGGTATCGCAAATAACGAATGCCTATGTATGGAGACATCCTGAGAGCGACTGGAACCTATCAGGAGAGCGAAATTGAACTCTTTGAGAAGGAGATTAGACTGCGCGAGGCCGGAAAACACGAACTGCTGCTCCGAAAAGGGCAAGTAGCAAGAACAGTCTGTTACCTGCTGGAAGGCGCTGTCTGGCAATACGATATCATCCCTGAATCTGAATACAATGTAATCGACCTGCATCTTGCCGGCGAATGGTTCTTCAATCATGAAAGCCTGGTTGCCCAGCGTCCTTCCCGTTTATTCATTGAAGCGTACACGGATTGCCGGTTCATCGAAATCAACCTGGAAACCATTCATTATCTGACGGGCAAGTCGCTCGCATTTTTACAACTCAACAAGGTTTTGGAAGGCGCTTTTCAAAGGATGCAGTTTTTCGATCAATCTATGACGCCGGTGGAAAAATATCGGCACCTGCTCGACAACCGCCCGAAGGTAATCCAGGCTTTTCCGCTCAAAACCATCGCGTCCTATCTTAAAATCACACCGGAAACCCTCAGCAGGGCCAGGAATGTGGTAGCGAACAGCGTCATTTCTTGATTTCGATCAAGATGAATACTCCCGCCAATGCCCTACTTTTGGTCGGAAAAATTTACATCTTATGGAACACAAAGCGCTGTCTATCCGCCCGTTCATCGGGGCTGCCGATTTCGAACTTTCCCGGGCATTTTACCGTGACCTGGGTTTTCAGGAAGTCGTACTATCGCCCGCCATGTCACTTTTCAAAAGCGGCGACTACGGTTTTTACCTGCAAAATGCATTCAACAAGGATTGGGTCGATAATACCATGGTCTTTCTGGAAGTGGAGAATGTACAAACTTTCTGGGACGAGCTTGTGAAACTCGACCTTCCTGCGAAATACAAAAATGTGCGCCTGACACCGATCCGGGTCGACCATTGGGGCCGCGAATGCTTCGTTCATGATCCATCGGGGATATTGTGGCATTTCGGGGAGTTTTTCAAAAATTAACCCTTACAGCACTCAATAAAGCCAAACCCTGACGCTGGACCCCTGGAAGTAGAACGGTTGGCCAAAGGCTTGATCATCAGGATGAGCAATTAATCCGTCCCAATTCCAATCGTAATATTTGCGGTCACCGACAACCGTAACCTTTTCCGGACGAACGGGCCAGTAATTGATGGAGTCCTTATATTCATGAATGCCGCTGCAAATGAATCCCTCAGGGGAATAAATCGTGCGTGTGCCCTTGGACGCTCTGACGAACCACCGGAATTTTTCCAGATCATTTGTGTCGGCAAGCGCCACAGTCACTTTTCCTTCACTGTTTGTCCGTCCTTTGAAAACCGAACGCAGCGAATTCTGAACATCCCCGGCAGTGTAGTTATAGTCGGGGATCACTGGTCCGACCGAGCCGTACTGGTATTTTACCGGTATCCGCATCACATCAACCTCTGCATCCGCCACTACCGGTAACCTGTTCTGCGGACTCCATGCCCCCGAATCGTACACTTTGATGTCGATTACCGGGATGCCCTGAGGATCGGGATCCGAGTCGGATTTCTTCTTACAGGCAGATAAGACAGACGTCACAAGGAACAGGGATACCCAAAACGGACGATTCATAGAGGTTTACGTTCAAGAGGTGTAGAATGGAGGAATTATTGTGCAATATAGCATCCGTTTTGAGCCCTTCAAATCAACTTGAGTTACAAAATCCCGGAGCCGGTGTTACCACCAGTTCCGGGATTGACTTCATGCTACAAGGCTATGCCGTGATTTACCGCAAAACGACCGAGCCGTATGCCGGAATTTTGAGCATACTGCCACTTATTTCAGTCTTTTCAGAAGAACCGAACAGTAGCTTCCTCTTTGCGGCGCTCGCAGGTAGTTCCACATTTTTGTCGGTGCCGCTCATATTGTGTACGATCAGCAGATCCCCGCTCGTGTGCAGGCGCGTGAATGCGATGATGTGCTCCTGCCTGATACCCGCGTCACCCAGGTTCACGGGTGCCACCTGGCGCAATGCAGGATATTCGTGGCGTAGTTTAAGCAGCTTTTTATAGTGATTGTAGATGGATGACGGGTCTTTTGCCTGGGCTTCCAAATTACGCACCTTGTCGTCGGTGGAATACGAAGGTTTCATCCAGCGCGTGCGCAGCTTGTCTGTGGCCTGCGCACTCCACAAAAACGGCTCACGGATATTTTCGTCCGGTTTATTGCCAAGCATACCTATTTCCTCCCCGTAGTAGAGATATGGCTCACCCGGAAGCGTCAGCAGCAGGCTTGCAGCGAGCTTCATTTTGGGAATATCGCCATTCACAGTGGTCCCAATGCGGACGTGGTCGTGGTTATTATTAAAAACAGCATCGATGAAATCGGGATTGGCTGCTTTGTAAACCGCATGTGTCTGCTGCAATTGCCCGATAAGGTTAATCGATTCCCCGCTTTTGAGCATTTGGTGAGTAGCCAGCGCCGCGTCGATATTGAAATTGGCGGGCAGGCCTTTGAAATACGGAGCGACTTTCTCCGGCGTCGACCAAACCTCTCCTACCAGGTAAATATCCGGCTTCATGCTCCGGACCTTTCCCCGGAACTCGGTCCAGAATGCGTGGCTTTTTTCAGCTTCCCAATCGGGGTAAATGTGCTTGGCAGCATCGAGCCGAAAACCATCCACACCCACTTCGTTCAGCCAGAAACCGGCCACCGCATAAATCTCTTCCCGTACTTTGGGATTGTCGAAGTTGAGATCGGGCATACCGCTCCAGAAGAGGCCATAGTACTTTTCCTCGCCGCCCTCTTTCACTGCATGCCATGGATTCACCTCCCACGAATCGCCTGATTTCTCACGTGTAGCGATACCCAGCGAATCAATCGTCTTCTGCGGGAGCCACACGTAATAGTCGCGATAGGGATTCTGTTTTCCCTGCCGTGCCTGCTGAAACCATGGGTGCTGGTCGCTGGTGTGGTTCACAACGAGGTCCTTGATGATCCGGATGCCCCGCTTGTGTGCTTCCGAGAGCAGCCTTTTGAAATCAGCCATTGTACCATACTCGGGATCGATCTGCCGGTAATCGGTCACGTCATACTTGTGGTAAGTAGGCGATTTGCAGATGGGTGTGAGCCAGAGTGCATCCACACCCAGGTCTTTCAGATAATCCAGTCTGGACGTAATCCCGTTGATATCCCCTATTCCATCCCCATTCGAATCGGCGAATGAGCGGACGAATATTTCGTAGCAAACGGCGGGAGGATTGGTTTGCTGCGCCTGTGCCGCGGCCCCTGCGAGAAACCACAACACAGCACAAAAGCCTCTTTTGACCTGCTTAAAATCCATGAATCAAATGAAAGTTATTTTTTCGTGATAGAATAAGTATAGTTACCCGCATTGCTCAGGTTGAGGCTGATCATATAGGTACCGGCCGCATCCACTTTGATATTCCCGTTGTCGAGCGTATCGGGCACGCCGTCGGCATTACCGTCGCCATATGCCAGGGTCCAGTCATCGTTCGCCCGGAACTTGACCTCGCCCTGGGTAAGTACCACCTCGGCTGTCCACGCGCCGCTTTTCGGGTCGTACGTCAGGTCCTGGTCCTTATCCCAGCCGCCTTTGGTCGCCGAGCCCAGTACACCCCAAATGGTTTTGAGCGACGACCACGTGCTATTGTTCAGGTCCGCTTTGAGCAGGTAGTAGCCCGAGCCTTTCTGCGTCAGGTTTCCGCTGGTCCCCAGCTTGCCGGGGCCTCCGCTGCCGTAGTCACCCTCGTTCCAGTTGGGGGCATTGGTAAATTTGAACTCGGTTGTTTCATCGGGAAAGTAAACATAACCTTCGAACCTTTTGTCGTCTTTTACCGAGACTAGCTTCGGTGCCTTATCCGGCGCCCAGCCCTGGTGGCTGCCCGGAACGTAAATCGCCGGGTATACGATCACCACAAAATACGGCTTCACCGACAGTCCCTGGATAGCCGAGACCGTATTCATGCGTTCGGCCGAGGTCCCGAGCGACGATATCACCCGCGCCTCTACCTCCGCTGCCTGCCCGGCCGTAAGTTTGAGCTTGTTGATCATCAGCCCGTTGATCTCGCTCGTAGTAAGCCCCTTTTTCAATGCGCTGCCGGCATTGATCTCCACCGGCTTCTGAAAATTATTACCTTTTTTGTCCAGCTGAATGGTGTAGCTGATCACACTCGCAAAACCGTAATCTACGGGCGTCCAGGAGAAAACGACGGCTTCCTTATCGGCATTGGCACTATTCAGGTCGAGTACCGGCTGGTTCACCGAAAGCACGGCCGCGGTACCGGACGTAGCGATGGTCTTGATTTCATCTTTTTCACAGGCCGACATCATGGCCAATGCCATTAATGAGGCAAAAACGGATATACTGCGGTACTTTATCATGGGTTCTGTTGGAGGTTAGGATTTGCAATGAGGTCTGTGGCGGGGATTGGGAACAGGTTGAAACTTTCCGAAACCCCTCTCCCGTCTTTTACGCCCCCCTTCCACGGCCAGAGATAGCTGCCGGAAGTGAGCAATCCGTACCGAACCAGATCGGTGCGGCGATGGGCCTCCCAGTAAAACTCCCGGCCGCGCTCGTCGAGCACGTCGTTGAGGGTAATGCTCGTCACATTGCCGCTCGCATTGCCGTAAGCACGCTCGCGAAGTTTATTGAAATAGGTAATAGCGGTCGCTTCGTTACCGCCCGTTCCGCCGCGCTTCACGGCTTCCGCGTAGGTCAGGTACATTTCGGCCAGGCGGAAAAGCGGGAAATCGACGGACGAAAACGAGTTACCCGAAGACGGCACAATAGCGCCCGACCGGGTCACATTCCGGAATTTGGTAATCGCGAGACCGTCGGTAAAAACGGAAGGGTCTTCCATTTCGATCTTCTGCCCGAAAAACATGGCACGCTTGTCTTTTTTGCCGCTGTAATCGCCGAAACGCAACGGAAGGTTTTTGGTAGCGCGGTTACCGCCCCAACCGCCATTCGGAATGCCGAACGACGACGGGTTCATGGCCGCATTGATGCCTGCATTGATGATGAATGTCGTGCCGCCATTGTTCTGGGTTTTGATCCCGTCGTAGTTAATGGACAACAGCACTTCCGGGTTATCGACGTCGTTATCGCCCAGGAAGAGGTGCCTGTACTCAGGCATCAGCGAGTAACCCGATTTGATCACCTTTTCGGAATACGTGATCGCTTCGTTATAGCGTCCCTGACCTTTACCCAGGTACACCTCCGCATTCAGGTACAGGCGCGCCAGCAACGCCCACGACGCCGCCTTGTCCACGCGGCCATATTCATTTTTGCGCGGTTCTGCCAAAGTGGCCTCCGCCGTTTTCAGCTCCGACTCCACGTAGGCAAACAAATCGGCGCGCTTGATTTGCGGCGGAATGTATTTCCCGATGGGGTCCTTCTCGGTTACAAAAGGAGGATTCCCGAAAAGGTCCATCAATACCCAGTACTGGAATGCCCTTAGGAACTGCGCTTCGGCACGGTACCGGCGGATTTCCTCAGCCTCCTGCCCGCTAATACCCCGACCGGCCAGCTTTTCATCCGACGACTCGCGGATAAACTCGTTGCAAACCGTCACATGAAACAAGCTGCGGTTGTAAAGGGCGCTCAGCAAGACGTTGCCGGCAGTCCAGTTCAGGTTATGGAAGTCGGGAATACCCGGATCGTTCCATACGCAGGCCGCCTCGTCGGTCGTAAGCTCCTGAGCATTCCAGAAAAGCCTCAGGAAGTCGGCCTGGCCCGGATCTATGCCCGCCAGGTCGGAGGCATTGATACCGTTGTTACCGGCAAGTGCAAAGCTGCCGTACACCTTGGCCAGCACCTGTTTGTAGTCCGCAGGCGTTTTGTAGGCGATATCTGAGGTGATGGAGTTCGTCGGCGAGAGGTCCAGGTCTTTTGTGCAGGAAACGGCCCCGCCGGCTACCAGCGCCGAGCATAGCAATGTTTTATATAAGAATTTCATAATCAATGTATTTAGCGATTAAAAGTCCAAATTCAGGCCCAATACGAAGGTTCTCGGCCGCGGATAGAGGTTGTAATCGATACCGCCGTTGATCTCGGGATCGAGGCCTTTGTATTTGGTCACCACAAACACATTCTGGCAGGTCGCATTGATCCGCAGATTCATCCGGTTGCCCAGCACACGGCCCGCATTGTAGCCGATACCCACGTTGTCCATGCGCAGGAAGGATGCATTCTGGATGTAATAATCCGACTGGTAGCGGTTGTTGAAGAAGTTGGTATTGTAAATATCCTTGGTACTGTTGCCGAGGATGTTGTTCGGGTTCAGGATGTTCCTTCTCACACCGAAGTTCGAGGCCACGTTGTTGTACATGTAGTTACCGATGTTGGCCCGGAGAATGGTGCTCAGGCTCCATTTATCGTAAGTTAGCTGCGTGTTAAAGCCCAGCATTACTTTCGGGAACGGCGATTTGTAGCGGTACTGATCCTTCTGGTTGATCACTCCGTCGCCATTCAAATCCGCATAAACATTTTCCAGTGGTTTGCCGTCCTGGTCGTACACCTGCTTGAAAACGTAGTACGAAAAGGTATTATAGTTTACCGAATGGATCTGAATGCTCTGACCGGTCCCTCCTGTGATGCCGCCGGTTTGGTTACCCGCAAATTCCGGGTCGCTCACGGCGGTCAGGTTGGTGATTTTGTTATTGTTGTAGGTAACATTGAAACCCACGTTCCAGCTCAGCTTGCCGGCAGCGATCGGCGTGCCGTTCACCGCAAACTCGACACCCTTGTTTTCGATATTACCGACGTTGGTCAGGATCTGGTTGCTGAAATTCGAGCCGATGGGGATAGGTACGGTATTCAGCAGGTTTTTCGTCTTTTTATAATAAACATCCAGGCTACCCGAAAGGCGGTTGTTGAAGAACCCGAAATCCAGGCCGGCATTGGCCGTGGCCGTCTGCTCCCATTTGATATTCTGGTCGTACGCAGCGGGGGCGGTCATATTGTAGAAGGTATTTCCAAACTGGTACTGCGAAGCATTGGAGCTCACCGAGTAAATGCCCAGGTAGGAATAGTTGGCGATGCCGTCCTGGTTACCGGTAATCCCGTAGCTGAGCCGGAGTTTAAGGTCGGTCAGGGCGCTCACGGGTTTCATGAAGTCCTCCCGGTTAATGCGCCAGGTAAATGCCACCGATGGGAATACGCCCCAACGGTTAGCAGGCGAGAAGCGCGACGAACCGTCCGTACGGATCGAACCCGCCAGGATGTATTTGTCGTCGAACGTGTAAATAAGCCTTCCGTAGTACGAAATGAGCGTGTTTTCAGGGATATCGTATGCAAATTTCGGCTGAGAACCTTCCACAATCTCGCCGTTGGCGCTGAAATTGGGATAGAAATAATTTTTGGTCGCATTGTTGTAGTAACCATAACCCGCCGTGGCGCTTACGTTACTTTTAATACTTTTGAGATCTTTCGCGTAACTGAGATAAAACTCGGCGACCTTATTGTTTACCTTTTGCAAATACTTGTTATTCTGTCCCTTGGTCGTGAAATTCTGCGCGGCATATTCCGGCACGAATGTCGTTCCGCTGCCTTTTGAAATATCATATCCGAGGTTCAGGTTCGCGTGCAGGTCGGGCAGAAAATGGAATTTGTAATCGAACTGCGCGTTTCCGAAACTGCGGTTGACGGTACCGTTATTGTCCTGCTGGCGGATCAGCGCCACGGGATTTCTCGGCGCATTCGGATTCAGCGTCGCTTTACCGGCATCGTCTTTGGTTACCCATTCGAAATAACCGCCAAACGGGCTCGATTCGTCCATAACTGCCTGGGTAGGGTCAAACTGCACCGCATTGATGATCGCGCCCTGGTTCGCAAAATGGGATTTCGTTTGCGCCCCTTTCAGGTTCAGGTCGATTTTAAGGTGTTTGTTGAAGAACCGGGGGCTGATGTTGATCGAAGCCGACGGCCGCTGCATTTTGTCGGTGATCAGGATACCGTTTTGCAGCAGATAACCCAGCGAAACGCGGTAAGGCATGCTTTTCAATGCACCCGAAATGCTCAGGTTATTGTCGGTACTGATGCCCGTGCGGTAAATCTCATCCTGCCAGTTGGTTTTGGCGGAACCCAGTAATGCCTTCTGGGCATCGGTACCGTTCGTTTCCACATATGTCCTGAACTCGTCGGCGCTGAGGGCATCCACCGTTTTGATAATTTTCGAAACAGCCAGTTGGCTATTGAAATTGATCACGGGCGTTCCGCTCTGACCTTTTTTGGTGGTGATCAGAATAACGCCGTTGGATGCACGTGAGCCGTAAATGGCGGTTGCAGAGGCATCTTTGAGCACGGTAAAAGTTTCAATATCGTTCGGGTTGATCAGGCTGAGCGGATTCGGTGCGCCGCTCAGGCTGCTGCCGCTCAACGGAACACCGTCGATGACGATCAGCGGGTCGTTGCTCGCATTCAGCGACGCGCCCCCGCGGATGCGGATCGTGCTGCCCGAGCCGGGCTGTCCGTTGTTGGACGTGATCGATACCCCCGCTACCTTTCCGACGATCAGCTGCTCGGGGCTCTGGATATTACCTTGCTGGAAATCCTTGGACGAAATGCTGGTGATCGAGCCCGTTAGCTCCTGCTTTTTCTGCGTACCATACCCGATCACGACCACTTCCGACAGTTCCTTGGAATTATCGGCCAGCGTCACATGGATGACGGATTCGGTCCCGACAGCCACTTCCTTCACCAGCTTGCCCACGAAGCTGAATACAAGCGTTGCGCCAGCCGGCACATTGGAGAGGGAATACTTTCCTGTTTCGTCGGTCTGGGTACCGAGTGCGCTGTTCTTGACCACGACCGTAACGCCGGGTAACACCGAGCCGTCATGCTCGTCGGTAACTTTTCCGCTGACCGTGCCCTGCGCCATCAGCGCGACATTCCCGAGCAGAAGCAGAAGGGCAAAACAGACCGTCTTTTGGTAAAGCTGTTTCATCGTAAAGGGATAAAATGTGATTGATTGCTTTTTGAATATTTCGAGATACCAATCGGATTAATCCAATTATTTATCGAAATATTTCCTGGCAAAACTATCCCCTTTAGAACCCGCTGTCGTTCCACTTCCCGTTTTCAGCGATTTTTTTGAATACAGCGCCTTATTCCACCGTAATCAGTTCATTTACAACAAATTAAATACATCATTACGCGCTCCACTTTATAAAATGGCACTTATTTTCCTGATAATTTAAACCCAAAAAAGTCAATTATTCCTCGGGACGACTCGCATTGTAGTAGTCGCGCGGGGTCTGTCCCGTGATTTTTTTGAACGACCGGTTGAATGCCGTTTTGGAGTTGAACCCTACCTCGTAGGCAATGCTCAGCAGGGTGTAGTTTTTAAATTTGGGGTTATCGACCCGCTTTTTGAAATCCTCGATCCGGTAGGAGTTGATGAAGTCGAAGAAGTTCTTTTCGAAGCCGTCGTTGATCACCCGCGACAAGGTGTGCTGCGACAGTTTCAGCTTTCCGGCCAGCTCGCTTAGCGTCAGTTTTGGATTGGTGAACGGCTTTTCTTTGGCCATATATTCCTCTACCTGCCGTTTAAGATCGGTGATATCTTCGGCCTGGTCGGGCTTCTTGTCGGCGACGCTCTCCTGGCCCTCCTCTTCTTCCTCTACCCTCGCACCGGCGTCAAAAATTGATCGCGGCTGCGGGGATATTTTAAAGATTTCGGGCTGGTGAATCGCAAAGTACCCCACGAAATAGGTAATGGTAGAAAACGCCAGCCAGATCGCATCCACGCTGCCCTCGACAATTTGCGTAACATCGAAATCAAAGCAATAGCCGAGACCGAGCATCAGGAAAAGGAAATACCACAGTCCGAGGCAAAGCGCCTGGATAAAGAGCACCGTATTGAGATAATGCAGGTTCTGCTCGTATGAAAAATGGCTTTGGTACTGCTCCCTGTAAAAGCGGAAGGTCTTACGGAAGAGGAACCAGAAATAGGTATTCCAGCCGAGGGCAAGCAGGCCGGTGCCCAAAAACACCCCGAACAGACTCCGGTCGCGCACGAGAAACAGTAAATGCAGCTCCCTGTCGCTGATCAGGAAAAACGGCAGGTATACAAAGCATTGCAGCAACACCGGCAAAAAGAGTACAACCTGCCTGAATGGCTTGACCGATTGATTGAAAAGCAGCCTTTGCAGGTAAAAATAGAATGCCGGCACATACAGGAAGAGAATGAAATCCGGCATGAGGAGGATTTTCCCGAATGCCTGCGCAGCTTCCCGGTAACCGCCGATCGTCCGCAGAAGGATCATCAGCGAAGCCACACCGATCGTGATCACCAGCCAGCGATTGGCCGGCCGGTTGTAATTCTGCATGGAAGGGATCGCGATGATGAGCAGAATCCCCTGAAAAACCGAGAACAGCAGCAGCAGATCGTACAACGAATAGAAATGGAACGATGCCGAGAGGTCTTCCCAGCCGTCTATTTCAACGTTGATCGACATATGATCCACTTTCGAATCCCGGTAGATCGTCCGGTTAGGGCGCGCTTTACCGCTCTCCCGCCCTTCGATAGATTCCCAGCTCCCGCGCGTGAACTTGTATTCGACCGGGTCTTTGTCGGTGTAAATGGTGGTCCGGTAAGTGCCGTCCACATTTTTATACACCTTGTAAAGCGGGTTAGCCGGCTCCCAGTCATTGAAATTCCCCGAAATAAATATCTCCGCATCGTGCGGGGTATTTTCAGGGAGTTTATTGAGAATGAAGGTATATACGATTTTCTTTTCCCAGCCCGCAATGCGGATCCTGATCAAATGCGGATCGGCCTCTTTCGAGGCGTCGTAAAGCCGGTCGGCAAGAGGGCTTCCCGAAGAATCCCCCTCAACCATCGTCCAATTTCCCTGAGTGATTTTGTATTCAAATCGCGCCGGTACTTTCGGAATATCGATGTAGTACTTTCCTGCCTGGTCTTTCCTGAATTTGTAGTTCGGGTCGCCCGGACTCCAATTATTGAGGTCCGAGGCGAGGAAAAGCGACGAGGAAGGGGAAATCAGCGGCGGCGACTCTACAATTTCGATTCGAAGCTGCGCAAACGCAGCTCCGCACACCAGGGTCAGGATAATGGCTAACAAAAGCTTATACATGCACAAATCAAATCAAACATTTGCTAAAAAACTACCCCGATTGCCCGGCGGACTTGTGTGAACGTACCCGTTAAGTAAGTTCCGCCGCAGATCTATCTCCCGCACATTGCTCCTACCTCCAAAATGGAATACTTTTATTCCCTGATTTACAACGTATCGTACTCATCACGTGTAGGTTTGCTCCTGACATGCCAGGCTTTACTACCCGACTTATGAAAAAAATAACCCTGCTTTTCGCCCTGGTTCTCGGCTTGAATGCGGCGGCACAAAAGCCCGGTTCACCGCTCGCAAAGATCTGGCAGCAGAGTCTTCCATTCATTACCAACTATGCTACCGACGAATACAAGGCGGCGTTCCAGAACTGGGCGCTGGTGCAGGGAAACAACGGCATTATGTACATCGCAAACAACTCCGGCGTGCTCGAATACGACGGGGTGGCCTGGCAGCTCATACCCACTACCGAGGGTAACCCGGTACGGTCGCTGGCAAAGGATGCAAAAGGCCGCATTTACGTCGGCGGGTCCGGTGAAGTAGGTTACCTGGCCGAAAACAGCCAGAACAAGATGGTTTTCCATTCCCTGAAAAACAAGCTCAGCCGCGCCGACTGGAACTTCGGGAATGTATGGTTCACGTTTGCCGACAAGGCTTCGGTCTATTTCGTTTGCGATCTGCACATTCTGGAATTCACCGGCGGGCAATTCAAAGTATGGAAAAGCGACATCGGGACGCTGGGCTTTGCCTGGCTGGTGAATGGCTCCTTGTACGTGAGCGTGAGCGAGAAGGGTTTGTACTGGAAAGAGAAGGACGGGTTGAAACTGGCCCAAGGGGGCGAAGCATTCAAAGGAATGGGACTCACCACCTTGTTACCATTCGAAGGCAAAAAACTGCTCGCCACCGGCCTCAGCAAGGAATTTTATATTTACGACGGGGTAACACTGGCGCCATTGATGAAAGGCGGTCAGCGGGTCCGGATCCGGGATGCGGTGTACCACTCCGTGCAGCTCAGCAACGGAGACTATGCCCTGGCTACTACCGGTTCGGGCTTTTACCTGATGCAGCGGGACGGGACCATCCGTAACAACATCTGCCGGAAAGAAGGGCTGTCGAGCGATGCGGTGTACGCCGTTTTCGAAGATGCCGAAAAGGATTTGTGGCTTGCTACCGACAATGGGATCAGCCGGCTGGAAATCAGCTCGCCGCTGCGGGTATTGAATGAAAATCATGGCCTGGACGAGAATCCGATGGATATCGAGGTCTTCAACAACAAACTTTTTACAACCAACAGCAAGGGGCTTTTCGAGCTGAACAGCCAGCCGTCACAAGGCATTTCCAAGCCCTATTTCAAAAAAATTGCCGGAATAGACAACCTGACGATGCATTGCCAGACTTTTGGAAATGAACTGATCGTATCCAACTACGACGGCGTATTTGTCCTCAGCGCAAACGGCACCCGTTCGCAAATAGCGAAAGAAAATGTGGTGCGGGTGGAGGAAGCACGCTCCGAACACGTACCGCCGCATTTGCTCGTGGGTCTGGAAGGGAACGGGCTTACCGAACTGCTCTTGAAAGACGGCAAATGGGTGCAGGGCGGTCGGCGCGACGATATGAAATTCTACTCCGAAAGCTTCACACGCGCAGCCGACGGCACCATTTTCATCAACAGCCGCCGAAACGGCATTTATGAAATAGCCTGGCAAATGCCGGGCGCAATGCACTCGCTGGCCGATCCGTTCAAGCTCATCCACCATGGCCCTGAAAACGGGCTGTCGTCCAATAAAATCCGCTGGCTCGAAAGGGTCGGCAATACGGTTTACGCGTCCACCGATGAGGCAATGCACCGGTTTAACCCCGCCAGGCGAGCATTTGAGGTGGATTCCGTGCTTACTGCCGGCGTGGCGCCGTACAAAGGCGGATGGATCAATGAGATCGTCGCAGGCCGCGATGGTACCATGTGGTTCACGCTCTACCACAATTACCAGAGCCAGATTTTCGAATATGCCCAAAGCAGGTTGCAAAGGCTGCCGGTATCGGGACGCCTGTCCGACGCACTTATTTCCAAAGTGCACGACAATGGCGACGGGTTTATGGTTTTTGGTTCAAATAAATGGCTGGTCCTTTTTGATAGAAACCTGGAAACGGGTGTTGCCAAGCCATTCCAAACGCTGATACGCCGCATTTCGATCGGCCAGGATTCGTCCGTTCATTTCCGGGGTACATCACCTGAAATGGCGTATGGCCACAGGCTCCGGTTCCAGTTTGCATTACCGAGCTATGATCTTTCCACTAAAAACCAATTTCAATACTTCCTCGAAGGCTTTCACGACCAATGGTCGGCGTGGTCGGGAGAGTCGTTCGTCGACTTCACCAACCTGCCCGAGGGCAGTTACGTATTCCGGGTGCGCGGTAAAGACGTATATGGTAGTGCGGGAGGAGACGCGGTACTGGCCTTCACGATACTTCCGCCCTGGTACCGCGCCTGGTGGGCATTCGCCATTTACGCGGTGCTCCTGGGCGGAATGGCCGTTATGGTGGTGCGGTTCCGGGAAAGGAAGCTGAAAATGGAAAAACTCGTGCTGGAAAACACTGTCCACGAACGCACGGAGAAAATCATGCTCCAAACAGAAGAACTGAAAGAAATGGATCGCATGAAATCACGGTTCTTTGCCAATATTTCTCACGAGTTCCGGACGCCCCTCACGCTGATTCTCGCACCTCTGGAAGAAGAGTTGCGCAAAAAGCCTCCCGCCGAGCAGGATAAGCTGCTCATCATGAAGCGGTATGCCAACAGACTGTTGGAACTGGTCAACCAATTGCTGAACCTATCGAAACTGGAAGCCGGTAAAATGGAGCTCCAAATACAAAAAGGCGAGCTGCGCCAGTTTCTGAGCGTGCTGTCGTCGTCCTTCGACTCGTTGGCCCAGCATAAGGAAATCACTTTCGAAAAAACCATATCGGTCCCGCAAGGGCACTTCTGGTACGACCCCGACAAGCTGGAAAAGGTGATTATCAACCTCCTTTCCAATGCATTTAAATTCACACCGTCGGGGCGCTCCGTGAAGTTTGCCGCGCAAATTGCCGGACCAGCAGGCAAACCGATGCTCCAAGTTTCGGTGTCGGACACGGGCCGGGGTATCGCACCCGAGGAGCAGAAAAAAGTGTTTGAATCGTTCTACCAGGCCCGGCAAACCGTCGAAAACCAAGATGGCGGTACCGGTCTGGGATTAGCATTCGCCAAAGAACTCGTCAAACTGCACAGCGGAAATATCTCGCTCCAAAGCGAAGTCGGTAAAGGCTCGGTTTTCAATGTGGAAGTGCCTGTTGACAAAGGAGGCTATAAGGCCGATCAAATCATTGAAAATGTACCCCTTCATCAAACATTACCTCCTAGTCAGCCGTTAAATCAATCCCTCGACGAATCATCGTCAAAAGAAGATACACGCAAAAGACGCCAGGCGGCAAGCAATATGGCTGCACAGGAAACCGTGCTGATCGTGGAGGATAATGCCGAGCTGCGCGATTATATGGCCTCTTTGCTTGAAGATCAATACACGGTTTTCAAGGCGCCCGACGGCGCGGAAGCGCTCGCATGTGCACGTAAGGTGTTGCCAAGCCTGATCATCAGCGACCTGATGATGCCCCGCATGGATGGAATCGAGCTCACGGCCAGCATTAAATCCGACGAACGGACGAGCCATATTCCGGTGATCCTGCTCACGGCAAAAAGCGGCCAGGAGTCACGGATCGACGGCCTGAAAACCGGTGCGGATGATTACCTGACCAAGCCTTTTTCCGTGGAAGAACTGACGGTCCGGGTCCGAAACCTGATCGACCTCCGAAAAAAACTGGCCGAACGTTACCGCGAACGCATTCGGGTACACGTCACATCGTCGGAGGAAATGTCGCTCGATGATAAGTTTCTGATGAAGGCCAAAGAGATTGTAGAGGCCAACATGGAAGATGTGCTGTTCTCGGTCGAGAAAATGGCGGAAGAAATGAGCCTGAGCCGGACCCAGCTTTTACGGAAGCTCAAAGCACTCACCGGCCTGGCCCCGAACGATTTTATCCGCGACCTGCGGCTTCAAAAAGCAGCCGAAATGATCCGTAAAAAGGCTGACACGATCACGCAGATTGGCTATGCAGTAGGTTTCAATGATCAATCGTATTTCAGCAAAAGCTTCAAAAAGGAATTCGGAGAAACCCCCACGGAGTACGCCGCGAGGGTTTCGCAAAAAGAAGATTAATCAGGGAATACGCCTGACGAACCGGTAAACCGCCGTATATGGCACATCGGCAGTAGCAGCGGCGTCTGTCGGAGGAGTTACCGGGGCTCTCCCACCCGTGGTCGCGATCCTGAAAATGTAGCCTACCCCCTGAAAAATACCGGTGGGCTCCTGGCCCGCCTTGTTGCTCAGCAACAGCCAGTCGATACTCTGAGGATCTTTGGAATAGGTTTTCGCCGGACTGAATGCCTGGCCCATGATCGTGTAGCCGGGGCCGTTCAGTTTCCAGGTCGGGCCTGCGAAATGACTGCCTATTTTCGCATTGGACGCATCGTACAAATCCGCTTCCGGCGCCACAAAAACCCATTGGTACTGGACTTGCCCCGTCCCTTCTTTCACTTGCGCCTTGTATTTCTGTACGCCTACGGCAAAGTAGGTGGCAACGCGCTCGTACCCTTTCGGGTTGGAAGGAAGCGCAAATGCGCCCGGCATCGTCAGATTTTCGCTGAGCATAATGTGGTCGGCTGGAGTGGTAACGGGCGTAGGATGGTCGCGGTCCGAGCAGGCGTTGAAGATGCTCATCAACATAACGAATGCGAGAATGCGTCCGCACAGGCGGGAAATGTTACTGTTTTTCATAGCTGTTTTTAATGTAAATGATTGGGATAAAACCGGTTTGAATGAACCGGCGGCAAAACTAAATGCCCCCAACCGGCCCAAATTGTAGGCAGGATGCAAATCCAGGTAGTTATGAGCGGCAGTTTTCCAGGGCCAATACCATGGCGCATAATTACCTGGATTTGCTACACCATTACAAGTTTCGAGCCCTTCCCCCCATGCAACTTTGCAGCCTCAATCATCTATTATCACATGAAAAATTTAACGTTCTTAAAACGCGCCAGACAATCGGCTATCGGATTGGCTGCCGGCACAATGCTCACCATCTCGTGTACGGATCACGACGGCCCCCAGATCCCGGCCGAACAGCCCGTTTCCTCGGAGGTAGTCACATCCTGGCTCACCATGCAATTGAAAATCGCGCAGGTAATGCCCGCTTCACCACCTATTACGGCCCGCCGCTGGGCTTACTCGGGTGTTGCATTGTGGGAATCCTTGCAGCCCGGCTTGCCGGGTTACCAGTCAATCGCGCCGCAGCTCAACGGCCTGCCAGCTCTGCCGCAGCCTTCCGGTTCATTGCATTACTATTTCCCCGCCAGCGCCAACGCAGCCCTCGCCGCGATCAACCGCGTTATCCACCCGGGCATATCCACCGCCACGCTGGCGCGCATCGATTCACTGGAAGCGGCCAATTTGGCGAAGTACCAGCTACATCAGCAGCCCGACGTGCTTGCCAATTCCATCGATTTCGGGAAGAAGATAGCCGCTGCCATTTTCGAATGGTCCAAAACCGACGGCTATGATAACGCCACACCGTATACGCCGCTCAGCGGGCCATCGTACTGGAAACCTACGCCCCCTGCATTCGCACCAGCCATTCTGTCGCATTGGGGCAAGGTGCGTACCATAGTAGCCAACAGTGATGCGGGAGCGGAACAAGGCGCGCCGACGCCCTATTCGGAAGATCCCGCTTCGGCATATTACAAACAAGTGGAAGAGCTGTACCATATTTCTCAGTCGCTCACGCAGGAACAGCGGACGATTGCCACCTACTGGCCGGACAACTCGTGGCATAACATTCTAAGTCAGGTACTGGCTGCTGAAAAACCGGGGCTGGCGGTGGCCGCAAAAACCTTCACCCAGTTGGGCATCGCGATGTCCGACGGGGCCGTCAGCCTTTGCAAAGGCAAATACGTGTACCACGGCGTGCGCCCTGTCACCTACATCCGCACGGTGATGAATCACCCCGACTGGAACACGGTAATTGCCACACCGCCACACCCGGAATACCCCTCGGGGCACTCGGTGATGTCGGCAGCGGCCGCGGAAGTATTGACCCAAACTTTCGGGCAAAACTACCATTATACCGACAAGCCTTACAACTTGTCGGGCTTCGCGCCGAGAACGTACAATTCCTTTGAAGAAGCGGCCGCGGAAGCTGCGGTTTCGAGGGTGTATGCCGGTATTCACTTCCGCAAAACCTGCGAAGTGAGCCTGCTTCACGGAAAAATCGTGGGGCAGAACGTGATCGGCAAATTAAAGTTCAAACCGTAAAGTATATCGGGTAGCGTCCGATAGGTATTCAGCCATGAAAATTCTTAAATTAATGACAATTCTTCTCGCGCTTTTCCTCTCCTTTCTTCACTATCGGGGAGTCGTTTAGCCCAATTTCAAAACAGTATCTATTTAATCTAAAATGAAAAATAAAATGAATGCAAACAAAGCACTTTGGGAAAAGGGTGACTTCACCCGTCTGGCAGAAACAATGCGTGAAAGCGGTTCGGCACTGGTAGCAAAATTAGGGATCACAAAAGGCCAGGACGTTCTCGACCTGGGCTGCGGCGACGGCACTACCGCCATACCGGCCGCCCGGCTGGGTGCAAATGTCCAGGGTGTGGATATCGCCCGAAACCTCGTCGAAGCCGGCAACGCCCGGGTAAAGGCCGAGGGCCTCACCAACATTACCTTCCGGGAAGGCGACGCCATTAACCTAGAAGGCATCGAGGATCAATCGTTCGACGTCGTAGTAAGCATTTTCGGCGCGATGTTCGCCCCTCAGCCGTTCGACGTGGCGAAGGAAATGTTCCGCGTGACGCGCCCCGGCGGGAAGATCGTCATGGGCAACTGGATCCCCGGCGATCCGACGCTCGTGGCCCAGATCCTGAAAGTAAGCTCCGCCTACACGCCCGCTCCGCCCGAAGGCTTCGTGAGCCCGATGCTATGGGGTGTCGAAAACAATGTAACCGAGCGCTTTGTGGCTGCCGGCGCTTCGAAGGAAAACATCTCTTTTGAGCGGGATACGTTCACATTCAGCACGCCAGTTTCCCCGGCCGCATTTCTTGAAACTTTTAGAAAATACTATGGCCCGACCATGAATGCATTTGAAGCAGCGGAAAAGAACGGCAAGGAAGCCGACCTTCACCGTGAATTGGAGGTTTTGTTCGAAAGCCAGAATCAGAGCACGGACAAAAATAAGACTTCCATTCCGGCCACCTTCCTGAAGGTGACGGTCCGCCGCTAGGATAACTTTCGAAAGGCCTGTTCTCAGTTTACGAAAACGAGCTGACGAGCAGGCCTTTTTTATGCTTATTTCAATTGCAGCCCCTGCACGACGCCAATCACACTGTCGGGATAAACACCCAGCCAGATCAGCGCAAAAGTAAGAATGGAGAGGACAGCCATGCTGATCCCCAGAAAAACGGGGTATTTGGCCGGAGGGTCCGGCAGCAGATCGCGGGTACCGGCAAACAACGTCGTCACCACCCGGAGGTAATAATACAGCCCGACCACACTACTCAGCACCAGCACAACGGCCAGTAGCCAGAATCCCTGCCCGATACCGGTTGTGAGCACATAGAATTTCCCCGTAAAACCCGCCGTGAGCGGAATGCCCGCCAGCGAAAACATGGCAATGCTCAATATGCTCGCCAATGCGGGATGCTTCCAGAACAGGGCCTTGTAACGACCCAGATCTTCGGCATCGGATTCTGAATCGGAGAGGATGGTAATGACGCCGAATGCGGCAAAAGTGGTGATGAAATAGGTAAGCAGATAAAAGCTGACGGCCTGCGGCACCACGGCGCTGCCGGGAATAAAGGCTACCAACAAATACCCCAGGTGTGCAATGGAGGAATACGCGAGCAGCCGCTTGATATTTTTCTGCCTCAACGCCAGCAGGTTACCTGCCACCATCGATGCAATGGCAATGGCAATCATGACCATCTGCAATGGCTCCGACCGGAAACCGTCTATCGCGATGAAAAAGCGTAGCATGGCCGCCACGACCCCGCCTTTGGATGCAGTGGCTATGAATGTCGTAACCGGCACCGGAGCGCCCTGGTACACATCGGCCGTCCACATATGAAACGGCACCACCGCCAGTTTGAAACCCAGCCCCACGAGCATCAGGCCCAGCCCGGTAATCAGCAACGGCGGTACGCTATCGGCAGCAACCACACCGGCCATACCCGCAAACGACATCGTACCCGTTTGCAAATACACCAGGGCCATTCCAAAAAGCAGGAATGCCGACGAAAACGCCGCCAGTACAAGGTATTTGATCCCCGCTTCAATGCTATGGTTCCGTGTGCGCAGGTAGGCAATGAGGGCGTACAGGCCAATCGTGAGAATTTCGAGGCCCAGGAAAACCGATACGAAGTGCTCGCTCAGTGCCAGCACACACGCGCCCAGCGTACACAGGAAAAGCAGTACGTAATACTCTTTCGGTCCTTCCTCTTTTTCCTGAAAGTAGATGTAGGAAAATATATTGACCACCAATCCCGAAAAAATGATCAGCCCGGTCATGAAAGCGCCGAAGCTATCGATCATAAACAGCGAACCTACCTCGTAAGGAAGCATTCCGCGGATATTGAGCAGGCAAATGAATGCGATTACAAAAAGCAGCAGGCTTACCAGCTGGATGATCCGGTGACTCAGCCGCGCCACGATCAGCAACATCACCAAAACCGATGCGCCAGCCAGCACCGTGAGCGGCATCAGCGCGGAGAAATCGTTATTTGACATAAGACTGATGATGTGAAGCCGCACTATGAACATCCATAAACCGAATCAGCTCCGTGATGGCAGGCCTGGCCGTATTGATCACCGGCTGCGGAAACAGCCCGAGCCAAACCACCGAAACCGTGAGCGCAGCCATGATCAGCATTTCCCTGAATGAAAAATCGGGAACAGCTTCCATCGTCCTGCGAGGGCCCAGAAAAATCTTTCCTACGATGCGCAGGGAATACACTGCCGAAAATATCAGCCCGGAGGCTGCCGCAACGGTGATCCACGGCTGCGCCTGAAAAACACCGAGCAGGATCAGAAATTCGGCGACGAAGTTGCCTAGGCCCGGTAACCCGAGTGAGGCCATCGCAAATACCAGCCCGATCGTACCCATTTGCGGCATAGGCCCCCAGAGCCCGCCCATTTGCCCGATATCACGGGTATGCAGCCGCTCTTTGATCATGCCGGCCATTAAAAACAATGCGCCGGTACTCAGCGCGTGGGTTACCAGCTGCATTACCACTCCTTGCAGCGCCAATTCATTCAAGGCAAAAATCCCGGTAATCACAAAACCCATGTGGCTCACGCTCGTAAATGCGACCAGCCGTTTCAAATCGGTCTGCGAATAGGCCATTACCGCCCCGTAAACGATCCCCGCTACACCCAGCACCATCGCCGGGACGGCCACGTCCGTTACCACCTCGGGGAACATCGGTACCACAAACCGCAACATGCCGTAGGCCCCGGTTTTCAGCAGCAACCCAGCCAGAATAAGACTTCCGGCAGTGGGTGCCTCGCCGTGCGCGTCGGGCAGCCAGGTATGGAAGGGAAAGACCGGCAGCTTAACCGCGAAGGCGATCATGAAGCCCGACATCAGCCAGAAAGCGGTTTTGAATGGGATGACAGTTTCAATCAACTCAAAATACCCGAATGTGTAAATGCCCGTGTCGCGGCCGTGGATGAAATACAGGCCTAATATGGCCAGGAACATCAGCAAACCGCTCGCCTGCGTGAAAATGAAGAACTTATAGGCCGCATACACCCTGTTTTCACTTCCCCATATGCCAATCAGGAAATACATCGGAATGAGCATTACTTCCCAGAAAAAGTAGAACAGGAACATATCCATGGCCATGAATACCCCCGCCACACCGGCCAGGATCCAGAGCAGGTTGAAGTAATAAAAGCCGGTCCTCTCCCGGATTTCATCCCAGGAACAGAGCACGGCCAGTACACCCAGAAAAAAGGTCAATGCAAGCAAAAGCAAACTCAGCCCGTCGACTGCCAGGTGGAAGGTTATGCCAAAAGAAGGGATCCATTCTTTGCGAAAATCCATGAGCCATTGCCCGTCCGTCACCGAATGCGGCGAGGTATTGGCCCAAAGGAGCGTGACCAGCAGCAGCCCCGCGGCACTGGCCAGCAACGCGATCCAGCGCGGCAGGTACCTGTTCCATTCACCGGCAACCACTGCTGCCACGGCACCGACCATTAAAACCGTGATCAAAAGAACCAGCATCATAGCATTATCTGAATACCCAGGATGAGAATTGCACCAACCACCAGACCCATGATATACCACCGGAGCGAGCCGGATTGCGTTCTTGAAAGCAGCTTGTACATCTCGCCCGTCGCCGCAGCAATGCCGGTGTACAGCCTGTCGGTAACATCCGACTTATTGATTTTGGAAATGAAAATAAATGGCTTCACCAGCAAGCGGTCATACAGGGCGTCGAAACCCCAGCCCAAGAACCAAAACCGGTGAAGGCTCGCCAGCATAGCGTTCCTGCGAAGGCTTTCGAGGCGGGCAGGTTGCTGGTAATAATAATGGTATCCTAAAAATACACCACCCAGCGTAGCGAGCGCTGCCAAAAGCTGGAACAGCCATTCGGAAGGGATTTCGGCCCGCATTACCGTCTCCGGCAATACCGGGTGCAGTAAATCCGAGAATAGCGTAAAATGCCCGAAATTGTGCGGCAGTTCGACAAATCCGGCGAAAATAGAGAACACGGCAAGCACAATGAGCGGCATAGTTATGCGCCTGCCCGGAAGATGCCCGACCGGCGTGTGGGCTTCGCCCCAGAATGTCAGGATCATCATGCGCGTGGTGTAAGCGGCAGTGATCAATGCGCCGGAAAGCGCTACCATCCAGAGTACCGGGCTCCCGCCGTTGGCCGTCCAGGAATACCAGAGGATCTGATCCTTGCTGTAAAACCCGGCACTGATGAGCGGAACGGCGGCCAGAGATAAAGCACCTGCCAGGAATGTCCAGAAAACCACCGGCATTTTGTCTTTCAACCCACCCATTTTAAACATATTATGCTCGTGGTGAAGCGATTCTATAATGGTTCCCGCGGCGAGGAATAGCAATGCTTTAAAAAATGCATGGACCATAAAATGGAATATCGCAGCCGTCCAGGCGCCCACGCCCAGCGCGAGGAACATATAGCCGATCTGGCTGATGGTCGAGTAAGCCAGTACCCGCTTGATATCATACTGGGTAAGGGCGGTGAGGCCGGCGAGCAGCAGCGTGGCGGCCCCGATAACGGCAATTACCAGACGAGCGGTTTCAGAAAGGGCGAAGATCGCGTGCATGCGTGCTACCAGGTACACGCCCGCTGTCACCATCGTGGCCGCGTGGATGAGCGCGCTCACGGGCGAAGGCCCCGCCATGGCGTCGGGGAGCCAGGTCTGCAGCGGTAGCTGGGCCGATTTGCCGAGTCCACCGGCCAGCAGCAACAGCGCAGTAACCGTTACGACGGTACTGTTGGGTTGCCAGATTGTGCTGGCATTGGCCCCGATGTCGGACATAACGAGGGTACCGGCCTGTTGGAAGACCATGAATAGCCCAATTGCCATGGCTGCGTCGCCGATGCGGGTAACGGTGAATGCCTTACGGGCCGCATTGCCGTTGGCCTGCTGTTCGTACCAGAAGCCGATCAACAGGTAGCTGCAAAGCCCTACCCCTTCCCAGCCGAGGTACATCAGCAAAAGGTTGTCGGCCAGCACCAATACCAGCATCGAAAACACAAACAGGTTCATACTGGCGAAAAACCGGGCGTAATCCCGGTCCGCCTCCATGAATGCCGTGGAATAGATGTGGATCAGCGCGCCGATAAAGGTGATGACAAATATAAAAAGCAGGGAAAGGACATCGAGCGAGAGGGTAATCTTTGCGCTGAACGCGCCCACCTCGAACCACGTCCACAGAGTCTGTGTGTATACGGCGTTTGCCGGCATACCGGCCAGAAATGCGCCCCCGACAACAAATGTTACCAGCGCGGAAAGGCAAATGCTACCCGCTCCGACAATCGCGACCGACGAGCGGGAAAGCTGTTTTCCTGCCAATGCGAGGATCAGAAATCCACCAAGCGGCAGGGCGGGTATGAGCCACAGATACTTGTCCATGAGCTTTCAGTTTGCGGGTTGCTCACCCATTCATTTCTTTCAGATTATCTATATCCAGCGATTTGTGCTGGTGATAGATTTGCAGGATCAGCGCCAAGCCGATGGATACCTCGGCAGCCGCCATGGCCAGAATGAACACAAACATCACCTGGCCGTCGGGCTGGCCCCAGCGGGAACCTGCCGCCACAAATGCCAGCCCCGACGCATTGAGCATGATCTCGACCGACAAGAGCATGAAAATGATATTCTTCCGGATGATCACCCCGACGATCCCCAATGCAAACAGCAGGCCTGCCAGCAATACCACCACTTCGGCTGAAACAGTTGTTTTCATAGCACGGCTTCTTCGTGTTTCTCTTCTTCTTTTTCCTTTTCCTCCTGCAAAAACCGGTGCAACACCAGTTTTTTATGGCGGCCGATATGCGCAGCCCCCACCACCGCGGCCATGAGCAGCATCGCTGCCAGTTCCACGCCGATCAGGTACTCGTGGTACAATGCCACCGCCAGCTCACGCGGGCTTACCACTGCCGGGCTGTACACATCCTGCCCCGACGATAAAACGAGCGCCAGAAATTCGGCAAACAATACGGCGGCCAACACCGTAGGCCCCATCCACACTTTGGGTTTCAGCCATTTCCGTTCCTGCTCGGCCGTCTCCTTTCCCAGGTTCAGCAGCATCACCACGAAAATGAAAAGGACCATGATCGCTCCCGCATAAATGATGATTTCCAGCAATGCCGCGAACGACGCGCCGAGCAGGTAAAAAAGCATCGCATGCGCCAGCAGCGACACATTCAGGTACAGGAGCGCGTGAACGGGGTTATGCCGCGTGATGACCATCAGCGTGGCTACCAAAGCGACGGTGCCGGCGATATAGAAAGCGATTTCCATAGTTTTAAGGGATCAAACTGCGTATATCCACGGGCGGCTCTTCGTTCGCACCTTCTCCCTTGCCTTTCACACCGGCGGCGAGGCCAGCCACTTTGTAATAGTTGTAACCCGGGTATTTACCCTGGCTATCGATCAGCAGGTCTTCTTTTTCGTACACCAGGTTCTGCCGGTTGTATTCACCCATTTCAAAATCGGGCGTGAGCTGAATTGCGTACGTGGGACAAGCTTCTTCGCAGTAGCCGCAGAAGATGCACCTCGAAAAATTGATCCTGAAAAATGCGGGGTACCGCCTGCCCTGCTCGTCCTCGGTGGCCTGCAACGAAATGCAGTCGACCGGGCAGGCCGCGGCGCAGAGGTAGCAGCCTACGCAGCGCTCACCCCCATCGGGATCACGCGTGAGCACGATGCGCCCCCGCCAGCGCGGGTGCAACACCACTTTTTCTTCCGGGTATTGGATAGTCTCGCGCTTCCTGAACATATGCAGGAAAATGAGACCGATCGATCTGAGTAAGCTGATCATGACGCATTGGGTTAATGGTTAGTTTTTCAGCAAGGTGATTCCACCGGTGATGAGCAGATTGAGCAAGGCAATGGGCAGGATGATTTTCCAGCCGTATTCCATCAGTTGATCGTACCGGGGACGAGGAAGCGAAGCGCGCAGCAGGATAAAGAAAACGATAAAGACGAACGTTTTGAGGGTAAACCACACGACCGGCGGCAAAACCGGCCCGAGCCATCCTCCAAAGAAAATAGTGACCACCATCGCCGAAATCAGGATGATCCCCAGGTATTCCCCAATGAAAAACATGCCAAACTTCATACCCGAATACTCTGAGTGAAAGCCCGCCACGAGCTCGCTTTCCGCCTCGGGAATATCAAAAGGCAGCCTGTGCGTTTCGGCTATTCCGGCTGTCAGAAAGAGCACAAATGCCACCGGCTGCGTTACCACAAACCAGAAGTCCTTCTGTGCCATCACAATGTCCGTCAGCCGGAAAGAACCCGAAAGCATCACCACACCCATCAGGGAAAGTCCCATGAAAACTTCATAGCTGATCATCTGCGAGGCCCCGCGCAAGGCGCCCAGCAGCGAGTATTTGTTGTTGGAAGCCCAGCCGCCGAGCACAATGCTGTACACGCCCAGGGACGACATCGCGAGGAAGAACAACAATCCGATGTCCAGATCGGCCACGAGGATGTCCGGCGCAAATGGTACTACCACAAAGCTGAGCAACACAGCCGCCGCCACAATGGCCGGAGCGAAAACGAAAACGGCTTTCTCGGCAAACGGCGGTATCCAGTCTTCCTTGAAAAATAGCTTGATCGTGTCGGCTACGACAATAAACAAACCGAATGGGCCAGCGCGGTTGGGGCCGTAGCGGTCCTGCCAGAGCGCCAGCATCCGGCGTTCGAGCCAGATCAGCCAGGCTGCGATCGTCGTCAGCGTAAACAGGATGATGACGATCATCAAGGTGTATTTCAGGATCTCGTTCATGAGGTTGTGTTGATTAGGATGCCTTTCGCAGGCCATGTGATACCCGACATCGGGGGCAAATTGTACGGCAGCCCCGCCACGCCTTCGGGCAATTCATTTTTCAGCATTACCGGCAGGTCAAAAACCTGGTCGCCGATCCGCATTCTTAAAGTAACTCCCTCGGCAGTATGGAGGCGTTCGGCATCCAGGCTGTTCAGGGCAATGTAGGGGCGCGGGGCCCGGCCTTCCACCGACGAAGAGTGCACACTGAGCTCGTCGGAACCGAAAATGTGCGGCAGCGGTACCAATGCCATTTCATCCGTTTGCCGCTCAAATGCAGGCGGAATAGTGCTTTGAAAACCATTTGAAAAGTGTATTCCTCCACCTAACAATCGGACGCCCGGATCCCCGCCGCGTAATGGCCCGCCGGCTTCGCTCTGGTACTTGTGAACCGATTGGCCCGAGTTCCAGCCCGGCGACCAGTAAAAGGGGGTCAAAGGGGCAGGCGGCATCCCGCGGTAGCCTTCCATCGTAAATGAGAACGGCGAATCGGTATCCTCCGGAGGCTTGGGTTCACTCACGGCCACATTGGCCAGCATGGCAGTGCGGCCGCTGAACCGGTGCGGCTCCCGCGGAATGCGCTGGCCGTTAATCCGGAAGTCGGACAACGGCGCTGCCATTTCCGCTCCTTTGAATTGCGCCATGGCATTCACGAGTTCTTCCAGCAGATTGTCCAGTTCCCGCAGCTCGTCGGGTTTGGTACCGTCGCGGAATTGCCGGAACTCGTCGAGCCAGCGCCAGCTTTCGCGGATATGTTCGTTTTTAGGCATAAAAACCTGGAAAAAGCGCTGCGCACGCTCCTCGTTGTTGACGAGCGTGCCCTCTCCTTCGGCAAATGTGGCGGTCGGGATCAGCACCGTTGCCATGCGGGCGGTGTCGTTTTCCAGGTGGTCGAGCACAATAGTGTTTTTAAATGCAGCCAAAAAGCGGTCGACCTCAGACCGTTTCGCCCGGCGGTACAAATCATTTTCCAGAATGACCGCCGTGGCGAAATTGCCGGTCTCCGCAGCTTTCATCGCCATGGCCAGCGACGGCGCCTGCATCATTGCAAGCCCCGCGGAATTGCATTCGGGCATTACAAAACATAATGCGGCTTTCTTCTCCCCTTTTTCCAATGCCTGCCCGATCTGGTAGGCGGCCCGGATAATGTCTTCATTAAAAAGCGATGTACCTGATACGATCAGCGGCCGTTCCGCCTTTAGCAGGAGATCGGCCATGCGCCTGGCCGATTCCAGCGTCCCGGCATCCATCCCTTCCGGCGCTGGTGCGCTGTTATCCATGTAATGGGCGATGGCAAAACCCAAACGCGCAATATCTTCCGGCGCGGCATGGAGCGTACCCGACGCTACTTCGTCAAGTTTCGTATTGACGGGGTATGCCATGAAAAGCTCTCCCTTTTCATCCTGAATCATCTCCCGCACCGCAGCATCATTCCAAAGCGGGATGTTCGCCCCGGCGATATTTTCGATCGGTTTGGTCCGCACTGCCTGCCTCAATGCAAGTGCGAGCCTGGGAGCCGAATTGGTCGGATCTTCACCCAGTACCAGCGTCACATCCGCATATTCCGTTTCTTTCAGCGAGGGTGTATACACGTGGCCGCTGTGTTGGATCGCCAGTATTTTACGGAGCAGCATGGCTTCGTTTTCAGGAATGCCCTGGTAAAAATTAGCTTCGCCCACCAGCCGCCGCAATGCAAAATTCGCTTCCAGCGAGGCCCGCGGCGAGCCGATACCGATCAGTTTGCCTTCGGTCAGGATACCGCTCAGACTTTCAAACAGATTCAGGCTTTCCTTTTCCGAGCGGATAACCGGTTGCCTTATCCTGCCGGGGTCATTGACAAACTCATAACCGTACCGACCGCGGTCGCAGATGAAATAGCCGTTGACAGCGCCATTGAACCGGTTGGTAATCTGCCGGAGGGCACCATACCGTTCGCCGGCGATGATATTGCAACCCAGGCTGCAATGCTGGCAAACCGACGGCGCCATGGTCATGTCCCATTTGCGGGTATAATGCTCTCGCAGGGTTTTATCGGTAAAAACGCCCGTAGGACAAACCTCAGCCAGGTTTCCGCTGAATTCGTTTTCAAGCACACCATCTTTTTCCCTTCCAAAATAGACATGGTTATGCGCTGCAAACACGTCCAGGTCTTTTCCTCCCGCATAATCCTTGTAAAACCGCACGCAGCGGTAACACTGAATGCAGCGGTTCATTTCGTGATGCAGGAATGGCCCCAGGTATTGGTTCTGGTAAGTCCTTTTCGGAAACCTGAAACGCCGGTAAGCATGCCCGGTCATGACGGTCATATCCTGCAAATGGCACGAGCCGCCCTCGTCACACACCGCGCAGTCGTGCGGGTGGTTGCTCATGAGCCATTCGATATTCTGCGACCGGAAGTCGTGCGCGACGGTGTCATTTACGGACAGGTACATATTATCCCGCACACCTTCCATACAGGCCATGACGAGGCGGCCGGTCTTGTCGTTTTCGTCCTTGAAAAGCTTGACGGCGCACTGGCGGCACGCTCCTACCGAGCCCATTGCGGGGTGCCAGCAGAAATACGGCAAGTCGAGGCCCAGCGTGAGGCACGTTTCGAGCAGGTTTTTACCCGGCTTTACGTCATAAGGCTTCTGATCGATGTAAATGCGTACCATGATAGTTACCGCCAGGGGCATTTTTTTTGATCGATATGCTTTTCAAAATCCTCTCTGAAATATTTCAGCGCGCTTTGCAGCGGCTCCATCGCGCCGGGTGCCAGCGCGCAAAACGTATTCCCCGGCCCCAACAGCCGCGTGTGTGTTTCAAGCAGCTGCAAATCCTCCGGCCTGCCTTCGCCGCGCTCGATGGACAGCAGTATTTTCTCCGTCCACGGCAAACCCTCCCGGCAGGGCGTACACCACCCGCACGACTCCTGCGCGAAGAAATGTTCGAGGTTATGGACAAACCCCACGGGGCAAGTGTGGTCATCGAGGATGATCATCGTGCCGGTACCGAGCCTGCTTCCGGCCGCGGCTACGGATTTGTAGTCGAGGTTAATGTCCAGATGCTCTTCTACCAGAAAGTCGGTGGAGGCACCTCCCGGCAACGCCCCTCGGAAACCATATCCATTGGCCATTCCGCCCGCGCAATCCTCGATCAACTCCCGCATGGAAACGCCCATTGGCAGCTCCCAGAGACCAGGTCTTTTGACACGCCCGCTCACGCCGTAAATCTTCGTCCCGGCATCGTTGCCTTTTCCCAGGCTTTTGAACCAATCCGGCCCATTATTGATGATATGCGGGATATTGCAGAGCGTTTCGACGTTGTTGACGATCGTTGGCTTGCCAAACAGCCCGCTTACCTGCGGGAAAGGCGGTTTGGCCCTCGGTGTGGCCCTCTTGCCTTCCAATGCATTGAGCAATGCGGTTTCCTCGCCGCAGATGTAGCGACCGACGCCGGTATGCAGGTACATTTCCAGGTTATAGCCAGTTCCCAGGATGTTTTTACCCAGATAACCCGCCGCATAGGCTTCTTCGATAGCGTGCGTGAGCAGCCGGCCGGCCTTTTTATAGGCCCAGCGCAGGAATATGTACGAAATATTGGCCTGGATCGCGAAGGCCGAAACGATCATGCCCTCGATGAGCTGGTGCGGGTTTCCCTCCATCAGCATCCTGTCCTTGAATGTGCCGGGCTCCATTTCATCGGCATTCGCGATCAGGTATTTGACCGGGTAATGCCCGTTCATCGGTACAAAGCTCCATTTCATACCCGTATTGAAACCCGCTCCTCCCCTGCCTTTCAGATCCGACGCCTGCACCGTGTTGGTGATCGACTCAGGCGATAGCGAAAGTGCTTTCCTCAATGCCTGATAGCCCCCGTTCTTTTCATAATCGCGGAGATTATAGCAGGGGCGGTCGAAGCTGATATGCTGGGTGAGAGGCGTTTCCATGGCATCAGTGGTATCGGTCCAGTATTTCGTCCAGGTTTTCTTCCGTCAGGTCGCGGAACAGCTCGTTGTTGATCATCAGCGCGGGAGCATGGTCGCAGGTACCCAGGCAGGCATTGGGCAGGAGCGTGAACCGGCCGTCGGGGGTCGTTTGCCCGAAGCTAATGCCCAGCCTGTCGCGGATTTGCCCGTATATTTTTTCATAACCCATTACATAACAACTAATGCTGTCACAGAGCAGAATGATATTTCTGCCGACGGGCCTTCTGAAAACAAGGTTATAAAAAGTGGCCACGCTGTCGAGCTCTTCCGGCGATATTTCCAGGTAACCGGCAATGGCTTGCAGGCTATCGTCGGAAATCCATCCGCGGTGGTGCTGCACGATTTTGAGTGCTTCGATAGCCGCCGCGCGCCGCATAGGTACGAGCGCGATCTCGTGGTCAATCTCCGCCATTTCTTCGGGTGTGAGTGTCTCCTGGGCGATCATGACGAAATAGTTTGTTGATTATCGGTCTATATCAGCCAAAACATAATCGATACTGCCGAGAATGGACAGCAGGTCGGCCACCGTATAACCCTTACTGATATACGGAAGCATTTGCATGTGCGGAAACGACGGAGTGCGGATCCTGACGCGGTAGGCCGACGTGCTTCCGTCGCTGGTCAGGTAATAACTGTTAGCGCCTTTGGTGGCCTCGATACAGCTCATGGCTTCGCCGGCGGGAATCACCGGCCCCCAGCTCACATTGAGGAAGTGGGTAATGAGCGTCTCGATGTCCTGCATCGTGTTTTTCTTAATAGGCGGCGTAGTGAGCGGGTGGTCCGACTTGTAGGGGCCCTCCGGCATGTTTTCCAGGCATTGCTCGACGATTTTCAGGCTCTGCCACATTTCCTGCACCCGTACCTGCGCGCGGTCGTAGCAGTCGCCGTTCTGTGCGGTAGGTATGTCGAAATCAAAGTTTTCGTAGCCCGAATAGGGTTGTTTTTTCCTGAAATCCCATTCAAACCCGCAGGCACGGAGTCCCGGGCCGGTTACGCCCCATTCAATCGCTTCTTCGAGTGTGTATATGCCAATGCCCACGGTGCGGGCCTGGAAAATGCTGTTACGCATCACCATCTGGTCGTATTCGCGGAGCCGTTTGGGGAAATAATGGACGAAATCCCCCACCAGTTTATCCCAGCCCGCGGGCAGGTCCTGGGCCACGCCGCCGATACGGAACCAGTTGGGGTGCATTCTCGCGCCGCATACAGCTTCAATAATGTCGAATATCTTTTCCCGGTCGGTAAACATATAGAATACCGGCGAGAGTTGCCCCAGATCCTGGGCAAATGTACCGTACCACACCAGATGGCTGGCAATGCGGAACAATTCACATAGCATTACCCGTATCACTTCGACGCGCGGCGGTACCCGGATGCCCGCCAGCTTTTCCACCGCGAGCAGATAGGCCAGGTTGTTCATCACGCCACCCAGGTAATCCACCCGGTCGGTATAGGGTATGTAGGTGTGCCAGGACTGTCGTTCACCCATTTTCTCGGCTCCGCGATGGTGGAAGCCGATGTCGGGTACAGCATCGACGATGTCCTCGCCGTCGAGCTGCAAAATAATGCGGAGCACGCCGTGCGTGCCGGGGTGTTGCGGCCCGAGGTTCAGGAACATGAAATCGGCATCTTCGCTATGCCTTTTCAAGCCCCATTCTTCGGGATTGAATTGCAATGCTTCCTGCTCCCGGTCCTGCTTTTCCTCCCATAGCCGGAAGGGCCCCATTTCGGTCGCGCGGGCAGGGTGTTCTTTTCTCAAAGGGTGCCCGTTCCAGGTTAACGGCATCAATATACGTTGCAGGTGGGGATGGCCTTCAAACCGTATTCCGAACATATCGAAGACCTCCCTTTCATACCAGTTTGCGTTTTTCCAAAGCGTGCAAACCGACGGGGCGGATGGGTACTCGCCGTGCAAGGCCACTTTAACGCGGATGAACCGGTTCCGACCGAACGAGAGCAGATGGTAAATGACTGTAAAATCCGGTGGTACAGACCCGTTCATCGCCGCTTTCGCCCTGCTGCGCTCATCAATGGCGCTGAGATCGAAAAGCATGCTGAATGGCTGGGGAATCCCCGTTTTCAGGTACGTCAGCAAGGCTACTACCTGCTCTTTTTTGACGCGCAGCGTAGTAACCCCGTCCGTGTTTATTTCAATTTTGAAAGCTGATTCGCCTAATGCGGCCCTCAGCGCATCTTCGAGACCGGAATCGATATCTTCCATGTCAAACAGTGTCAGGCGTACGAAAATCAACGACCTTTTTCCTCTCCTCTTTCTTTTCCACACGCATTACAGGCTTTTCGGGCCTGATAACGCCCTGGGGACCAATAGCCCAGCTCAATGGCCTCTGCTCCTTCCCAACCGATTCGGACAGCAGCATCAGTCCTTGCATAAACGCGTCCGGCCGCGGCGGGCAGCCCGGTACGTACACATCCACGGGCAGGAATTTATCTACCCCCTGCACCACGCTGTAGATATCGTACATCCCGCCCGAATTGGCACATGAGCCCATGGAAATCACCCATTTGGGTTCCATCATCTGCTCATGCAGCCGTTTGATGATCGGCGCCATTTTCACAAAAACGGTACCCGCGATCACCATCACATCGGCTTCCCGAGGCGTTCCCCGGATCACCTCCGCGCCGAATCTTGCCACATCATATTTGCTCGTAATGCTGGTAGCCATTTCTACAAAACAACATGACAGGCCGAAATGGAACGGCCACATGGAGTTTCGCCGGCCCCAGGCCAGCAGGTCCTGGACAGTCGTCAGCATGACGCTCTGCCCCACAGCCTCTTCGAATGAACCCGTTCCCTGCGTCGCTGCCGTGGGATCGGACGGTTTACTTAGCCACCAGTTCATGGTACGCCTGCCCTTTGGGCATTTTACGGTAAGCTTTGAGGATTTTCTTCCCGTCGGGCCCGAAGTTCAATGCACCGATGCTCCATTCGTAGATCAGCACGGCGAACAGTAACCCAATAAAAACACAAATGCCGAGGTACCCTGGCCACCCGAGTTCACGGAACGCCAGAGCCCACAGCACGATAAATACCACCTCGATATCGAATATGACAAACATCATCGCGATCAGATAGAACTGCGCCGAGAAACGCAGCCGCGCGGAGCCCGTTTCGAGAATTCCCGATTCATAGGGCTGTTCGGACGCCGCTGTGCGATGCCGTTGACCGAGAAAGTAAGAAAGCGAAATAATCAATGTCAGTAATGCAAAAACCAGAAAAGTATATAGCCAAAAAGGCCATCCTGGCGTGCCAGACGCATTTAAACGATCCATAAGCAATCCAATTTAGAAAACGTGAACAGCAGACGAACTGTATTCTCTCAGATTGGCGTGATAAAATGGGTAAGATGTTGGAAATGAAGAAATGCTCAGATGCCCGTGATGTAATGTTTCAGGTTGTCGATCACGTATTCCTGATCCTCGATGATGAATTTGACTACGTCTCCAATGGAAATGATACCTGTGAGTTGTTCGTCATCGATAACCGGAAGATGCCTGATAAATTTGTCGGTCATGCAAGCCATGCAGTCTTCAATAGATGTATCCGAGGATACCGTCAGGGGATTACTTGTCATGATTTCCCCTACCAATAAATCTTTTGAGGCCTTACCTCTCAGGATAACTTTACGTGCGTAATCCCTTTCTGTGAAGATTCCAACGACCCGTTGCTGTTCCATTACCAGCAACGCGCCGATGTTTTTTTCAGCCATCAGTTCCAGAGCTTCGAAAACAGTGTTGTCCGGCCGAATGGACACTGGTCCTGTCTTCTTTGTTTCGAGAATATTTCTGACTTTCCCCATAATTAGCTCCCGCCTCCAAACGGATTCAGCGATAAATTTTGGTTAACATAAATATATTTACCAAATCATTAAAAAGCTAATATTCAAGCATTTTTTTATATTTTTTCACGAATACCCTTACTCACTCCAGACCGCCAGCACATTGCCGTCCGGATCGGCGAAATGGAACCTTCTGCCGCCGGGGAAAGAGAAAATATCGACGGTGATGGTGCCTCCGGCGGCGATGACTTTGTCCTTTATGCCTTCCAGGTCTTTCGTATACAATACTACCAGCGGGTTCCCTCCCGCCGCCGCCGCATTCCTGTGAAAGCCGCCCGATAATGCGCCGTCTTCAAAAGCAGTGTAGTCGGGGCCGTAATCGGTAAAAGTCCAGCCGAAGGCATTGCCGTAAAATTCCTTGATGAGGTCAATACGCTTGCAATAGAATTCGATATAGTTGATGGATGTCCGGCTCATGGTTTTTAGAATTTTGGTGAAGATCCGTTTTTGCAAATGTATCATGGCGATTCGCCTGTTCAAACGATTTGCCCGAGCGTTACATCCATATTTTTTGCGCCAAAAGGGTATTCGGCGGCATTTTTCGGCTCTTTAAGATAATTCCTAAACATTGCAGCCTTAAAAATCATGGAAAAGAAACAAGCCGATCCTTCACTCCTGACCCGGCGTGAAATGCTCGGCATTACCGGCATGGCCGGTTTGACTGCTTTAACAGGCATCAAAGCCGATGCCGCTCCACGTACCATCCAGGCCAAACCGCGCATCGCGTGCCTCGTCACCTACTGGGGCGCAACGAGGTCCCACGCCGACTGGATCATCGCGAAGCTCATGGACGGCTACTGGTGGCAGGGCGCCCACACACCTCCAGGAATCGAAGTGATATCGGTTTATATTCACCAGTTCGAAACCAGTCTGCTGGGCCAGAAAGTATGTAAATCCAAAAACATTCCGATCTTCAAAACCGTCGGCGAGGCCGTCACGCTGGGCGGGAAAGAGCTCGCGGTCGATGGCGTGGTGATCGTCGGAGAACATGGTGATTACGCAACCACGCTCAAAGGGCAGTGGATGCTGCCGCGTTGGTGGATTTACCAGCAGGTGATCCGGGTTTTCGAGCAGAGCAAACGCTCCGTACCTGTTTTTAATGACAAACACCTTTCATACAGCTGGGACGAAGCCAAATGGATGTTCGATAAATCGCGCGAACTGAATTTCCCGTTGACGGGCGGCTCATCCATTCCCGTCCATTATCGCAAGCCCGACATTGAAATCGATATCGACACGCCCATCAGAGCGTCCGTGATGCTCGGCGGCGCGCCGGACGAGGGTGCACTCTTCCATTGCGTCGACGTGTTGCAGGCATTTGTGGAACGCAGGAAAGGCGGCGAGACGGGCGTAAAATCGGTGCAATGTATCCGCGGCCCGGAAACCTGGAAATGGACGGAAAAGAATCCCTGGGCGGCGAAGCTCCTTGAATCCGTTCGGGCGAATATGAACCTCAAACCCGGACATTTTCAGGCTATCGAAAAGCCGAATGTCTGTATCGTCGAATATAACGATGGCACGAAAGCAGCGATTTACAATGCCAGGGACGTCGGCTGGACCTACGCTGCCGAGATCCAGGGACATCAAGAGCCCACGATCATTTCGATGCTTGAATGGCCCGGGCCGTTTTCGCAATACCATGCTTCCAACTCGCAGCCGCACTGGATCGTGGAAACGATGGTAACCAAAAAAGAGCCATTCAACGCGGAGCGGCTGCTTTTGTCGAGCGGCATTACCGCATTCAATATGGAATCCAACTGGCAGAACGGGGTCTATTCCCCTGTCGGCCGCCGCATTGAAACGCCGTTCATGAACATGACCTACCGCTCCACGCGCGGCGCGCAATTCAATAAAGGCGAGCGCCCGCCAAACGTGCCGTATATGCGGGGGTTCGCGGAATAAATTTGAATGATTGAATGATTGAATAATCCGCCGTGGAACGGGAAATGATCGAATAAATGCCGCCAGGCATGCAACATCGGCAGCAAATGCATGTTTTAGGTCCGTTAAAAATGCCCTGGGCATGTAACAACCGGGTATATGGCTAGCGCTAATACTTTGCCGTTGCATCCCTGACGGGATTTTATAGGCGCCTGATCTCGTAATTGCCACTACCAATATTACATCGCTACGCGATTCAAGCATTTGAATTTATGACAGCTCAAACCATGCGCGAAGCAAATCGCCGGGAGGCATATTAACCCGTGAAACTAACCAAATCAATGAAACGCAGAGACGTCATTAAAAGCCTGACAATCTTACCGGTAACGGCCGGTATCTCCCCTAAACAATCCGCTCCCGTGAGTGGCAAAAGCAGCTCAAAAGCCTCGCCGAAACCGATGCCGGATCTGCACCGCAGCGCGTTCGTCATGGACGGACACACGCATGTCATGAGCCGCGAGCTCGTGTTGAAAACCGACATCGGCCAGCGCTACCCCGACGGGACCGTCGATTTGCCAAGGGCGAAGGAAGGCGGGCTGGACGCGATGTTTTTCTCCGTTTATACGCCTGAAAACTATTACCCCGGAAGGTTCGAAACGAAGAACACGTTCCGCGTGGTGAACCTGGCATTGGATCAGATCAAAAAGAACAATGCGATCATCGAGCTCGCATTAACCGCCTCCGACATTGAGCGTATCAATAAAAAGGGCAAAATGGCCGCTTTCCTGGACCTGGAAGGCGGTTATGATCTTTACGGCGATCTGGACTTGCTCCGCGCACTCTACAAACTCGGCCTGCGCTCGATGCAGCTCACCGCCCACAGCACTACCAATGCATTTATCGATGCGTGTAACGATGTTTATACCTGGGGAGGCATTAATGAGCACGGAAAAGCGGTGATCAGGGAAATGAACAATCTCGGCATGGTGATCAACGTGGCGCACGCGTCCAACGACGCCATCCTGCAATCGGTAGCGGCCAGCCGCCACCCGGTGATTTACAGCCACGGCGGTTTTTACAAAATAGTGGACCACCCCCGCTGCATTTCCGACGAAGCTGCCAAAGCTATTGCGGCAAAAGGCGGCGTGATCGGCGTGCATTTCGGCAGCCTTTTCAACAATCCGAAATACTGGGCGTGGCAGAGGGCGAACAATCCGGTTAAGGTCCAGCCGAACCCGCAGCCTAAAACGCCGCGGATCCTGAGCGCCCAGGTTACGACGCAAACCATCGAGGACGTCGATAAGGAGTTTGCACGCGAGCTGCCGTTTACCTACAATGGCACCATTCCCGACGAATACTGGATGCACGTAGACCAACTCGCGAAGGTGATCGATTACGGCGTGAACCTGGTCGGTGAAGACCACATTGCCCTGGGCTCCGACCTGGACGGCGGCCCCGAACTACCCCGCGAGATCAAGGATATCAGTGATTATCCGCAGATTACCATGGCACTACAAAAGCTGGGATACAGCGATCAGCGGATCAAAAAGATCCTGGGCCTCAACTGGCTTCGGGTGATCAGGCAGGTTACGGAGGGGAAGTAATGCATCGTTCATGATCGGCTTTGGATCAGTCCGGATACGACATTGATCGTCAGTGCTACAAGGAGTGTATTAAAGACGAAAGACAGCAGCGCGTGTACGAGCGCGAGCCTGCGGATTTCCCTCGAAGAAATAGTCACGTCCGAGACCTGGAATGTCATTCCAATGACAAAGGAAAAGTAGGTAAAATCCAGGTAATCGGGCTCTGTGTCTCCGGGGAAGTCCAACCCTTTCTTTTGCTGTTTACCCCCTTCTCGCTCAACTCCCGCGGTGCGATAGTAGAGATGGGCATAATGCAGTGTGAATATGGTATGCACCAGAATCCACGAGCAAACGATGCAGGAAAACGAAAGGACCAAATGAAGGGTCAGCTCTGACCAGGAGGCCGTTTTACCCGCGGCGTGCAACAGGTATAAAATGGCAAACAGACTCACAAACGAAGCCACAACAACAAAGAGGGAGATCACGACCCGGCTCGAATCCTGGCCATCCACCTCCCGCCTTACCTCCGCGGGATGCGAGCTGAGAATGGTCACCCAGGCCAGGCCCAGATGTACAGCGCCGTACACCAGCCAACCGATCATCCAGCTGACGGGCCTATCAACGAAAGGAGCAGTCGACACGACTGCCAACGAACCCAAAATAAGCGCTATAACAAGCTTATGATGGGCATCCAGTCGGTTAATGGATTTCGCGATTCGCATAGAATATCGGGGAGAGGTTTCAAATAAGGAAATATAGTTTATTGCCAATATAATTGCTCAAAATACGAAAGCCTGGCGAAAACCGCTTAATAACATTTCCGAGAAAAAGTAGAACTACTTTGGTATTGTTATTTACCTTATAGTTTTGTAGCTGACAAGCCTAAATCCTTCCCGATCAATGCGACCTCCCGTTATACTCTGCGCGTTTTCGAATTCCGGCGACGCATACCTCTCACAGCTCGAAAAGGAAAAAGAAGCCATTTCGGATGCTTTGCGCGAGCGGCAGGGAAAGGGGCATCTGCTGCTTGATACCGATCCCCGGACGATCAAGAAGCTGAGGGACCGCTTGCTGCTGTACCAGCCCCAGGTCGAGATTATCCATTATGCCGGGCACGCCAGCGGTAGCCAGTTGCTCATGGAAGACGCCACCGTATACGGAGCAGGGTTGCTCCAATCGATCCGGCTGCAAAAGAACTTGCAGCTTGTCTTTCTCAACGGCTGCTCCACCCAGGAACAGGTGAACCAGCTGCTGGATGCCGGCGTACGGGCGGTTATTGCGACCAGTGTCGACATCGGCGATGATACCGCCACCCGCTTTGCCGAAGATTTTTACCAAAAGCTGGCCGGCGGGCATACCATCGACGAGGCTTTCAAGCTGGCAACGGAGGTGGTTACCGCCAAAAACAATGCGACATTAAATACGGAAGAGCACCAGGAGCGCGGCATTGCGCGGACGATCAAAGCACCCAATACCGGGCCTGTGTGGGGGCTTTACCTGCACAAAAACCACCAGGATGCCGCCAGCCACCGCTTATCGGAAAAGAGTTTCTACGAACTGCATATCAAAAGCCAGATCGATTCGAATTTCAACACTTCCGAGGATGCCATTCTCGCCTCGCTGTACAACGTGCTGATGACGTTCAGCGACGAACTTCCGATGTTCGAAGACCTCGAAAAGAAATATGGCGAACAATGGGATCCGAAGAGATTCGACGTCAGGGAAGTCAAAAACGCGATTATCAACAGCCTGCCCTCCCCCATCGCCGAACAGGTGCGCAAATTGCTCGTCACAGAAGATGAACCTCTGGCAAGCGAGCGTCTCCGGTTTTTGATCAATACCTACTCTGTGATGGCCGATCTGCTGCTGTTCATTATGTTTTCCCAACTTTGGGAAGCATTGGTGCAAGGAAAGGTGCCCGTTCTGGAAGACCGGCTTAAAGAGCAGATCAGCGCTTTCTTCCTGCTCGACCACCAAGACAGGCAGGCCTACGACGTGATCCCGCTCGTGCGGCTGATCCACGACAAGCTGAAAGCCCACGATGTACCTTTGTTTGTAAGCGAAATGTCGCACCTGGCCGACCTCATGGACGAGCGCGACAGCGAGTTTTTCGGAGGATACCTCAATATTACACGCATTAAAAGTAAGTACCGTGACCTGGCCATCATGGAAGATCTCGACGACCGCGAGTGCCGCGACGACTGCCAGAAAGCGGAGGCCAGCCTTTGCATTATGTTCAAGGAGCTGGGCTTCTGCGCCAGGTACAAGTTTGCGACGATCAAGAATATCTACATTAATAAAAAGAAGAACCAACCGGCTGTGTACCAGCACAAAATGGTAAAACTGGATTACGTGCTCGTAGGGTTTACCGACAAAATGGAGGATTTCGAGAATTTCACGGACTCCAACTCGGTGGTGATCTACAAAATCGAGGACAAGAAGCTCTCCGCATTCAATTTGTACCCGTTCGTGATCGACATGAATGCGTTGATCAGCGAGAAGCTTTCCAAGATCTACTTCTTTTATAATTATGATCAAAACGCGAGCGCCACTACCTGCACCTACAATTTCATCAAGAATATCAATGAAAAGAAAGATCGTCTGCAAATCCCGGCATTACCGAGTTTTTTGAGAAGCAAAACCGACCTGAAAATATCGCAGGAGGAGCTGGAAACGATCGGGCCGGATATTCTTCAGAGCGTGGAAGGTTTCATTTCCTATTTCAAATCCTGACAGATCATGACCCACTCACCATTCAAGCTGCTCGATTCATTCGAGAAAAGCGAACGCGGCGCATTTTTTGAAAGAGAGGAGGAAATCAGGATCATTTACAACTACATCCACGAATCGAATATCGTGCTGGTAAACGGTCCGTTGGGAACCGGGAAATCCAGTATCATCAAATGCGGGCTTGCCAACTGCTTCGAAAAAACCGACTGGCTCGAAATATTCGTCAGGCGTTACGACGACATTAACATTTCGCTGCGAAAGGAAATCAACCTCAAAAACAAACATGATTTCCCCCTCGACTCCGATATACTCGAATGCCTCCGCTCGCTTTATCTCGATTTTTTCAAACCGGTATACCTGATCTTCGACCAGTTCGAGGAAATATTCATTTTGGGAAGCACCGAAGAGCAAGAGACGTTTTTCAATGAACTCAGAAGGATACTCGATGCGAAGGACATCCCGTGCAAGGTGATTTTCATCATGCGCGAGCGCTACATCGCGCAGTTGCAGAAGTACGAGGGCATTGTACCGGAGATTTTCGACAAACGGGTGCTCGTTGAGCGGATGACCGATAATGATATTAAAAACGTGATCCGGAAATCCTGCGAGCATTTCGATATTGAAACCGACGAGGCCACTATTGATGCGATCGTCAGGAATCTCAAAATCGACGATAACCTGATCGAGCTGCCGCACCTTCAGATTTACCTCGACCGGCTTTGGCACAAGGCCCCCGGCCCGCGCAAAAGTTTTAAAACGGGCTTACTCGCCGAAGTGGGCAATATTCAGAATGTCCTCAAACAATTCCTGGAAGAAAGAATAGAAAGCACTATCTCGGAAGTTTCCGCGGTGCATGGGTCGGTTAATTACAACACGATCCGGGATGTGCTTTACTGCTTCGTTACCGACGAGGGCACCAAACGCCCGCAAAAAATCGGGGATATCATTTCGCAGGCAGCCCCTCTGGACATCGCCACGGCGATTGTGAAGTCGTTGGCGAGCAAGAATATCCTCCGGCTCGACAAATACGGCGGCAACGGAACCGACAGCATTTATGAAATTGCCCACGATAGCCTGGCCAAGATCATCCATGACAAGTTCAGTCTGGAAAACTCGCACATCGCCCGCACGATCAAGACGATTAAAAATGCTTACCTGAAATACGAGCAGTCCAACAAGATCTGGTTTCTGAGGTCGTACCTCGACCGCAACGATTTGCGCGATATCAGGCGCTCGACCAAAGACATTAAGGAAAATGTAGCATTGAGCAAGCAGCCTACGGCAGAAGAATGGAAATTCGTGGCGGACAGCAAACGCCGGCTCACGACCATCTACGCGCTCACCTATGGTGCCGGAGCCCTGTTTCTGTTAACCATACTGACCTTCCTGGCAGTGTGGAGCTCGGAAACCAGCACACGCTATCGGCTGCTCATCAACCTCGCCAGGTCGAAAACACAGCAATACATTCTTTACAAACAATATGAACAGAACAGCATGCTCTCCGGCTTCTTCGGAGATGGGATGTTCAACGAAATCAAGAGGTACCCCGAGCACGAAAACCTTTATTTCGCCTCCATATTCAATGTGGAGCCGATCACCGATATGGCATTCGCCCACGTTGGCAAGGATAAAAAGATGCTGATTGTCGCCGGTCCTAACACTGTAAGTTTATATAACGAACGTTTGGGCACGCTCGAAAACCGGTATAATGTGATCAAACAGCGATGGAGCCGCGACCGTTACAGCCACGGCATCAGTGTGACCATTAACAGCCACGATACCACGCTGGTGAGAATTTCCTTTGATAAAGGGAAAATGCTGCTCATGAAAAGGACGATCGACACCACGCGCATCGGGGAATCATTCAGGCTGACATCGGAGGGGATACTAAGCGACAGTACGCAGTCGCTTTTCGATATCGATAACGAATACAATTACAACTCTTTGAGACGCTTCCCGCACGATTCGGTAATTGCCATTTCCGATACGCGCATGGGTATCACCCGGTTGTTCTGGACGGGTGTCAACAGAATCGAACCGAGCACACGTCTGCTACCCGAAACCAAAGTTCGTTTCCTGCTGCCATTGGATGCCGAGGACCTTGAATATTTAAAACGAAATTCGAGCATCGGCGCCAAAGAGGATTTGTGGACATACCTGGAAAATGAATACCTCACATCGATCGACCGGCTATCGAGCCATTTCTTCTCCTCCGAAAACTCGGGTTCGCTGGTCCATCTGAAAGGTGTATTGAGTGCATTGATACGGCAGGTGGAGGGACAAGACAATTATGGCCTCTGGATGGCGCTATCCCGAAAAATAAGTGCCGATGGCAACCGGCGCCTCAATGAGATCTTCTGGGACGCACGCGTTGAACTCGAAGGCAAGGTCCAGAAAATGAGGGAAGACGAGCGGAATGCACTTTTCACGTTCGTGCGCATGCAGTCCCGACGTTACGCGAGCAATGACCACATTCTGTTTCTGGAAGATATGCGCGAAAGGCTTCCGAATGACCTATGCCTGAACCACGACCTATCCATCGTGTACAACAATGCGTCCTGGTACCGGCTCTTCGACGGAGACTTCAAAAAGTCGATTGAATATGCCCAAAAAGGTACGGCAGTGCCTATCGCAACTAAATCGCACCTCGATTACATTTACGTGAACATGGCGCATGCCTACCTGCTTTCCGGCAAGGCGGCGGAGGCCAGGAGGTACTACCGGCGGTATGCGGCCAGTAAAAATTTCAATGAAAAGAACTGCGCCTACACCGACACCCCCGTTTACAACCGCGATGTCATGATCGCCGATTTGCAGTCCTTTACCAGAAAGAAAATGATCCCGGACTCGTTGCGCGATGACGTTGCGTCGATCATCCGAATGCTCAACACCATTGAAATACCCGGCTACAACAGCTTAGCCAGCGCATTGACCGACTCATCGATGACAAAATAGTTGAGGTGGTGGCACGACACTTTTTGCGGCACAGCGGCGGTTTTCGCCTGGAAGATGCTGTCCGTACTCACGGCAATGTCGTTGACCGTGTTCTTGTATACCCAGGAGCCTACTTGCGTCACTACCTTTTCCATGAAAGGCAGGCCGTTGCTGGCCCGAAGATAGGCGTCGAGGTCGCCACCGACGATGAAATAGGGAATCGGCGCCGCATTTTTCCGGGTTAATTTCTGGATAAAATCGCTCCCGCTATCCATTTGCGCCAAAGTGTGCAGCACTTGCTTGTTACCCACTTTCAGGACCGACGACAAAAAGCCTGTAACTGCGCCTACCTGCGGGGGGAACAACTTGGTACCCAGCGCCAGCGCTACGGACGCCCAGCTGATGTAGCCGGGAATCTCCCCGAACTTGCTGCCGCCGTTCGGTGTACCTGCCATAATGAGCTTATCGACGAACTTGTCGCCACCCAGTTCCTCGATCATATACCGCGATACCAGCCCGCCCATTGAATGTGCTACAAGTACCAGCTCCTTTCCATCATTCTCGTAAAACCCGAGGGCACTCAGCTTGCCTTTCAGGATCGCCGCTATTTCCTCGATCGGCGTGTTGAGGTTTTCGTAGTCGTAGGTCATTACCAGGTCATAACCGCCATCAATCGCCATTTTGAATGTTCTGGCCATATCCTCGGTGTCGCCGATAATGCCGTGCACCAGCAGCAATACCGATTTGGCCTGATTAACCTTTCCTTCCAGGCCCTCGCTTTCACGGACCGCATGATTGGCGTAATCCACCCACCGCAAACGGTTCGGATCGGTTTGAATGCCTAGCTTGCCCGCGAATTTCAGGAACACCATCCTGAAAGCTCCGCCCAGGCTGCGCGTCTTCTCCACCGCTTCTTCGGGGATGGTATCCACGCTGACCTGTATCACGCCCGGCTCCGTGATCGCCAGCGTGCCCATGGGTAGAAAGTCCTCACCGTCGAAAAAGAACGGCAATACCAGCTCGTCTTCCCGCTCGGGACGGATGTCGATAATCAGCGGCTTCTCTTTCAGGGCCGCGGCGTTACTCAAATCCACTACTTCGGCAATGCTGCGATCCTCCCCTCTCGTACCTTCGTCGAAGTTCACGATTTCGAACCACGGATTGCCTGCTGCATATGCCTCGTTGATGACCGGCTTATCGACACTCCTCGTCCTGGAAACGAGCGGGGCCCAGCCGAGCTTCCCGCGAAACGAATTGTGCGAACGAACCGTAATGCCTTTGCCAATAGTCACTTCCTCCGCACCGAGTTGCTGTTCGGCCTTTTTGACCAACCTGACACTGACCGCTTTCGTGATCCAGTCGGACTTTCCGCCGCCAATTCCTTTCGACTGCCCCAGGCCCCTGCTGCCCGACGGTGCTACGGTGGCCCCTATTTGCAGCGGCTCCTGTACGAACAGGCTGCTATCGATAGCTTCCGTGGAAACAATGAGTTTCAGGGTGTCGATCTCCTCCTCGCTGCTGAGCGTAAAAACATCGCTCGTGAGCACGATGGAAGTGTTGGGCGGCACAGGCTGCGAATCATTGAAAATGATCGTCACGCCATAATCGGGCGAGAGGTAGAGCAGGGAAGCATAGACCGTCCGGGCGGTACCATTCCGAAAATTGACTTTGAATGGAATGTCCTCTCCATCGTGGTCGAGCGTGACCAACGTATCCGAAAAAACGCCGGTAGCTCCGCCCTGCTCGACTTCCACATTGAATGTGATTTGCCCTGACTGAATGGCCGATTGCGCATTCCGCAAATCGAGCAGGCGCTGCCAGCGGGCGAGCGATTGCAGGATATTCAGGACATGGGTGGCTGCGTATTTGTCCGTTCCGAGCACGGTTTGAATCGCCGCTTCGCTTCCGGTATGGTGAACGGCGATATTCCCGTTTTCAATTTTCAATTCGAACAAAGCAGCTGCGGGAACGTCCGTCAGAACTACCCCCGACTCTGCGGCACCGGCTAGGGTTTCCTGCATCATCTGAGCCACCGCGCCATCACCGTAAACGAAGAATGGCTGCAAACGGAGCGATTCGGGCTCTCCCCAGTATATGCTGTTCGCATCGAGGGACAATGCGCGGGTCTGCAAGGTACTTTCCGTCACATTCATCACATCCAGCACGGCTTTGCCCACAGGCCGGCCCTCCGTTACCGAGTCATATATTTGAATGTTAACCGGCTCTCCTATCCGCTGCTCGATACCCATGCCCGCGCCCAGGTCGATCGTCCACTTGCCCGCCTTCATGTATACGCGGTAGCGCGTGAGGCGCCCGCCAGCAACATTTCTTCCGAGGAAACCCTGGCTCACATTGAAAACACCGATCGGTTCCATCTGTGGTGTCTGGTTTTTCAGAGCGTTCCGGATGAATGCCCTTACCTGCACAAACAGGTCTGCGTAAGTGACCTGCCCGCCGCTTTTGCCCAACACGGAAATCAGCGATTGCGTAAACTGCCCGTGCCCGTTGTTCTCCCACGCGCGCTCCACGCGGTCGCAAGCGGCAAGCAGCAGATGGTCGGAAGAAGGGATGTCGACGCTACCGCGCTGCACATAGGCACCATCGAGGTAACTTTCAAGCGGCCGCACGTCGGAGGTACCTTTTTCAAACCTAGGCCGCATTTGCAGAAACTGTTCGAGCTCCCGCGTGACCGACCCTGAATGGCAGGAATCCGCGATTACGACGATCCGTGGGCTACGGACACCTACTTCTTCCAGCAAAAGCGCTATTTCTTTATCGGCGAGATCATATTTCCCCGGTTCGCGGCTGTCGTGCAAAACCCAGGTCTGCTCCTGGCTGTCGGATGTTGCGGCCTGAAATTCGCGGGCAGTAATGCCGGTGGACCCATGCCCCGAATAGTAGATCACCGCCATATCCTCCGGCCCTGCCTGGGTAAGGTGCTCCCGAAAGCCGGCAATCACCTTCGCGCGCGATGCGTTGGCATCCGTAAGCACGAGAACCTGGCGCTCGTCAGGAATCAGATCGCTGTAATTTTCCTTTAAAAACTTCCCAAAATCGGAGACATCATTCACACAGCCGTTCAGCGATCTGATCGGCGGGTTCGAGGTGGTACTGTACTCATTAATGCCAATCAGCAATGCGAAGATTTTCATAAGATAAAAGGTTGGGTTGGGGAGAACGGCCGTCTTGTAAGAATGAGCCTGTAATCAGCGAACGGTAGCTCGAATTGCCTGAAATTACCTTCCTGATGAATTAAAATCAACACCCGGTATGCTTTATTATTGAACGGGGAAATGATGGGTGGAAAATGGCCGGACCCGCTAAATAATTTCTTTGACAGCCGCCCCCAACACCCCGGAAAAATACCGAAATTGAAAGTTTAGTAAGCGAAATTACCAACATGGGCATCGGGACAATTACCCCTCGACAGCATAAAACAAGACGGAACCGGCTGTTTTTCGTCGCCATAGACAAGTACGATCATTGGACGCCGCTCCAATACCCGGTATCCGACTGCCAGCGCTTTTTTGCCGTACTCAAAGATTTTTACGGCTTCTCGGACGAAAACTTCGTGATCCAGCCGCTTTTCGACGACAATGCCAAAACCGATATTGTTTTTGATGAGATATGCTACCTGGCCGATAAGGACGAAAACGGAGAGCTGCGCATCCGCCCGGACGAGAACCTGATCATCTATTTTTCGGGACACGGCCATTTCGATAAGAACAAAGAAGGTTACTGGGTACCGTCCGACGCGCCGATCCTTTCGGAAAGACCGAGCGATTTGAAAAAACTGATTTCGGTCAGCGAGGTGATCCGAATACTCTCCAATATCAAAGCCCACCACATTGTGCTGATCGTCGACGCCTGTTTTTCGGAAGCTTTTGCAACAATGGAAATAGACGTGGCACAGCAAAGCCAGTCGGCCGAAGCGGAGGAAGTTCCGTCGCGCTGGGTGCTTACAGCCGGGCGCAATGGCGTGGTTCCCGACAAAAGCCCGTTTGCGGACGCGCTGATCGACATTCTCCATGCCAATGCAGATGAAAGTATCTCCATCAATTGGCTAGGCGCACAAATCACGAAGCAGGTCCGGGACAACGGTTTTGAAATAGAACCGCTTTGCAAAAGCCTCGTCAACCAGAAATACAAGCTGGGCGAGTTTTTCTTCCACCGCTCCGCCAAGGCGGAGGAGCCAGCCGCGCCATTCGACCATGCAAATCTCCAAAATACACTGCGGGCGGGCTCCAAAGCGCAGTTCGAACGGCTTCAAAAAGGACGCTACAAATACCTGAATATCGAGAGCATCCTGGTTTCGGAGATTAATCTGGGGAAATACCTCGATGTGCAGGTCAAAACCGACACCCAGGTAGCCTCGCTTGAACTGGCGGTGGCAGCCTTATGGCAAAACAAAAAAACGCAGGCGCTGCTTGTGGGCGATGGCGGCATGGGTAAAACGGTGTCGCTGCTGCTGCTATGGCGGGATCTGCTTTTTGAAGAAAACGGCCCCGTTCCCGTATTTATTCCGCTAAACGAGTACAACTCGGCGTCGGAAGCCGAGCGCAGCGACTTCGTAGTCAGGTATATTTGTAAAAACCTGCTCAATATCCCCGAGCCGCCCGCGGAGACGGCAAATGCCCTTTGGAAGCTGTTCGAAACACCACACGAGGGGAAACCGTCGATGATCCTGCTGCTGGACGGCCTCAACGAAGTAACCGTTCCGAAAGGGCGGCTGATGGCCACCGTGAACGACCTCGCAGCCCGCGCCGGCGGCACGCAAATGGTGATATCGTCCAGAAACAAGCAGATTGAGAAACTGGACCTGGCCAGCGAGAATGCCGCATTAATGCAAATCCTGCCGCTCACGCAGGAAACCGTTGTTGCTTACCTGAAAGAAAAAGGCCAGGAAATACCCACCAACAAGGATCTGCTGGGGCTGTTTGCGAACCCGATGATGCTCACACTGTATTCCGGGGCCAATAATATTGCATTGAGGTTCAAAGACGACGACCGCTTCCATTTCAAAAAAGTAACTACCTATGGTGAGCTGCTTTGGAATTTCAATGAAGCCCAGCTGGCACAGCTGACGGATGTCAACGACGAATCCGACATCCGCTACCAGAATTTTCTCCTGCGGGTACTCGTGCCCTACATTGCATACAGGATGGAAGATAAGGGCAAATACGCCATTACGATCCGCAAACTCGCCGATCCCACCTTCAATTTCAAAACATTACTCGACGAGGCTTTCGCCGAACTCGACACGGAAGAATTGACCGAACTGTACCCCGAGTTCGAAGGCAAACGAAGGGAGCTGGGCCTGGGAGTACTCACCGGCCTGGACGAAAAAGAGCAGCGCTCGGGAAAAGTGAAGCAATTCCTCGTCGAACGCCTCCGCGTGCTGGTCATGGAAGGGGACGACCTCCGGTTTTTACACCAGAATTTCAGAGATTTCTTCGCGGTATGCCATATACGCAACAAGACGGAGGCTGCAATGGTACGACGGGTACTGCCTGATGTGTTTTTCAGAAACTATATCCCGGTGTACCTGCGGCGGCTGTTGGGAGAAATAGAGGGGGAACATCAATCGATGCCGGCCTGGAATGCGGCCAAAGGTCGCATGGAACTGCTGGAAAAAGAAAACCTGCTGTCGCGCCTGATGGATTTATGCCGGACCGACTCGGGCATTATTGCGGGCGATGCGGAACGGGCATTTGTGATCCGGAATGTGATGACGATCTGGCTCGATTTGCGCGAGAGCCTCGCCGGCGCCAATCTGACCTGCCTCGACTTGCGTCAAATCCAGTTTAACGGTCTCCCGCTGTCCCGCCACCAGGGCAGCGCCTACCTTCCGGCGCGGTTTGAAGGCAGCGTGCTCGATGGCGACAGCTTCCTGTTTAAAGGACATTACGGACAAATCAACCAGGTGCATTATAGTAACGATGGCAAAAAGCTGCTGACGGCCTCGGACGACGGTACCATAAAAGAATGGTTTACGGCCACGGGCAAGCTTGTGCAGACTTTTTCCGGCCATACCGACAAGGTGGTGTCAGCCAGGTATAGCGCCGACGACCAGAAAGTGGTTTCAGCATCTTTTGATACGTTCGTCAAGGAATGGTCGGTAGCCAACGGCGCGGAACTGGCCAGCTATGAACATTTGCATTCGAAAGTCAATAACGCGGTGTATTCGCCGGACGGGACCAAAATCCTCACCTGCGCCGACGATAAGCTGCTCCGGGAATGGAGCATTGCAACCAGGGAATGCATAGCAACCTACGCCGGGCACAGCAAGAATGTATCGGCAGTGTGTTACAGTCCGAAAGGAGATAAAATCCTGTCGGCTTCGGCGGACGCTACCGTCCGGGAATGGTCGGTCCAAACGGGCGCGTGCCTCCGGGTAATGAGCGGCCATACCGGGAAGGTCAACAGTGTTTGTTACAATCCCGATGGAATGCAAGTACTGTCGGCATCCGACGACCGCTCGATCATCGAATGGACCGCGGAAAGCGAAGCTCCGTCCCGTATTTTCAAAGGACATACCGACCAGGTGTATCATGCCGTTTACAGTGCCGACGGCGAAAGGATCCTTTCCGCGTCGAAAGACAAAACCTTACGGGAATGGTCGGTCAAAACCGGCCTGGAAAGCCGCACCTGCTCCGGACACACGGACAAGGTGAATTTTGCGAGCTATTCGCCCGACAAACCCCGGGCCGTTTCCGCTTCCGACGACAAATCGATCCGCGAATGGAGCCTCGAAACCGGCACGCAGCTATTCGCGATCAGCGGGCAGTCCGACTGGGTGGTTAACAAATGCATCGTCAGCCCGGACTCCCAAAAGTTGCTCACCGTTAACTACGACCGCACTTTCACCGAAATACACATGGCCTCGGGCATTGCCTTGCAGACATTCCGCGGGCACGAGAAATGGCTGCACCGGGCAAGGTACAGTGCCGATGGCATGAAAATCATCTCGACCTCCGATGACCTCACGATCCGCGAATGGCTCGTCGCCACCGGGGAATGCATCCGTATTTACAAGGGCCATTTGCTGGGTGTCGAGGATGCCGTTTACAGTGCCGACGGCACGCAAATTTTCTCCCGGGATTTCGGGCACAACTTCCGAATTTGGTCGGCAGCTACGGATGAATGCCTGGAAATCGTGGAGGACGAGGCGAAAAAAAAGCAGCTGCAAACGGATATGCAGCTGCTTGTAACCCAGGCCGCCAAGCTATTTAATATCAAAAGCAGGTACTCGGAGATCACCGTGAAAGACGCCGCCTCGAAGCCTGTGCTCTCGTTTATGAACGTTTCGGGGTTGTTCGTACAAGGCTGCGATTTCCGGACCGCAGACCCGGCCTCGAATTTCTCCGAGGCCGTCAGGAAAAACCTGAGAAGTTACGGCGCCATTTTCAGCGACGAGGACGAAGCTGCGTGGGAGCGCGCAAAATCGGCCGGTTAGTTCTCTACCAACCCATCAATCACATTCAGAAAGCCCCCGGCAACCGCTTGAAAGCCATATTTGTTGGGATGGATTTCGTCGTACCACTGGTCGTCGGCCACAAGCCCGCGGGCGTTGATGTAATGCACGTTCGGGAACTCGGACGCGACCGCGCGCAGGCGATCGTTGAACTCGTTGAGGATATAGCTGATCACCCCTTTGCGGTCCGTCTGGCTCGTCATACCCTTTTCGATCATGTAGCGCCCCAGCCAGCCTTTGTCCGTTTTATCCAAAGGCGTAATGTAGTCGTAACCATGGCAAAGCGCGTGAATATCCGGACGTAATGCGAACAGCTCGCTGAACATTTTCCGGTAAATCACCTGCAAATTATCCAGCTCTGTAAGCAGCGATGCTTCGAGGTATTCCTGCGGCGGCAATCCCGTGGCATGAGGCCCGGGCTTGATATGGTTACGGAACTGCTCGCCCAGCACATCGTTTCCGCCGCCGCTGATAAGGAAAAACCGCGGAGTTTTGTCCTCCACCGCTTCCAGCCACTCTCCTTCCCGGTCATAGTTCGCCAGCGTGTCGCCTGCTGCCGCTACGCAGAAGATCGGGTAAATTTTCGAAAGGTGATCGATCGTATCGACTACCAACGGATGTTGAAACCAGGAATCTCCTTCGGATACAATTTTGGGTGCCCGCGGGAACCGCAAGCGCATGATCCGGTATTTGGAGTTGCGTATCAGTCGCGCTGTTTTGTTGGCCACATCCAGCAGGCCGTCGCGGATAAAGCCTTTTTCATCCAGGTGGGCATCGCGCTGGCGCAATTGCACATCGGGTTTCAGCTGATATTCGGGCTGTAAATCCGGACGGGTTTTAACCTCGAAATAATTCCCTAATGCATACTCGGCAAGGTTTTCATCTTCCAGCATCCGGGCGAGCTCGCTTTCGGCAATGATATTGTATTCGGGATTGGCATATTCCAATGTCAGCAGTTGCGTCGACCAGCTTGCGGCTGCACTTTTGTCGGTTTCTCTGGCGCCCCCGCCGATTCCGCGGGTAGACCCCTTTTTACCCACAATAAATGGCGACGGCAGGCTTTCGAGCGTCAGTTCCTCGATATTCGACAGGTCTTCGGCACTGACGATAAATTGCAGGTATTCCGCATTTTTAGGCCAATTATACAACTGTACGTAGCTGTCCAGCGAAATAGGGATGGTCGTCTGCCCATTGTAAGTCAGCGCTTTGGAAGCGCCCGGGTCCAGCGGGGTAACAATCGGATCCAGCAGGCCCAATGACGCACCGAATCCGGCATCCAGAAATACACAGCAGCAATACAACTTACGGCTGCTGATGTTCGTGATTCTGATCCCGATGCAGCCTTTCCATTCGCCGTCAATTTGCTGGTAATGCAGCCTTACGACCCCATTATCCGCACCGATCGGCTGTCCGTCACCATCGCTGACCTCAATCCGCAACGGCGAACCTGCCGCCGCATCGTTTTGAAGGTTTTTCAGAAAATGCCAGTTGGAGATATGTTTGAGGTCTTTCACCAGCTCGGATGCAAATGCCTCCGAATGCAGCTCTATCTGCTCTACAACCGGACGAAAAGTATCAAAAGGTTTGGTCAGGACGGCCCGGCCATTTCGGAACGACAATGTGTAGTCGGCATCGGCTTCTTTCGCTTCAAGCCTGGCTTGCGCGGGGATTTCCGACATCAGCTTTTCCATAATCAAAAGACTATCCGTCAGGATATTATCTACATTATTGAGATGAATTTTAAGCTGCTGGCTCATCAATCCTTCCACATACCCCTGGTAAATCCTGGAAGTATCGAGCGCCGCTTCCACCGCATTGTCGAACGACAGAATGGTGGTGTCTGCCCCTACCGACTGCACTTTGGCTTCATATATCTGCTCATCGCCGCGTACGGTAATGCCGCCGCTAGACCGCCCGATTCCGTGGATGGCGCCGCGTTGCAGCACCCAGTTGCCGGCACCATCACGTATGACGTCGGCGTAGGTAGCGCTGCCCGCTCCGCCCCGTTTGTTGAATACATTGTTCAATGCAAGCTCGCGGTGAAATGCAGGTGGAATGTACATGACGGGCGTCTGCTCGAAGGCATTGTTGAGCATCTGCTTGACACGCCCGTGCAGAGCGGAATACGAAAGCTGGCCGCCCGAGGCTTCGAGCGATTTGAGCAGGTATTTGGTAAAAACACC